>Ga0255124_1000243_pt1 | contig 20305 bp, 13 predicted proteins | sample Law_Cont_RepB_8d_FD_188564 | JGI IMG/M metagenome (GOLD analysis project Ga0255124, IMG submission 188564) | Freshwater microbial communities from St. Lawrence River, New York, United States - Law_Cont_RepB_8d | ecosystem: Environmental > Aquatic > Freshwater > River | place: USA: New York... | reverse complement strand
GGCGGAGACAGCGCGATGGAAACCCTTTTGCGGACAAATGCGAGCGAAATAGCCCAAGCAGGGCGGTTTTGCTTGGGCAGCACCTTCCCTTTGTGGCTGAAAACCCTGAGGGTTGATGCCGGGCAGGACCACAGTGATACGGGAGCGATCGATGCCGAAGTAGGTGGCCATGGCATCGGCATAGGCGGTGGAAGTGGACTGGAAGCCGGAGGCCTGGGCGGTGTTGTGGCGGATCTGGGCGATGATTTCGGCGCGGGCGGTGGCGGGCATGGCGTTCAGGAAGATGTCGTCGCCCTGCAGTTGCAGCACCACCTTGGCCTTGGGCAGGCGGCGGCGGATCTCGGGAATGACACCCGAGATGAGGGCGTTGGACAGGTGGACGACATCGGGTGCCAGATCCACCAGCCAGTCTGCCAGACGCAGGACCTCCTTGCGCTGGTGGCCTTCGGTGCCTTGTAGCATGTTGAGGGTGAGGCCGGCGAGGTCTTCATATTTGGTGGAGCCGGCGCGCTTGCCTGCCAGGCGCAGCAGCCAGGAGGCGTCGAGCAGTTTGTCGAGAAAACGGGGGGTGTGGCGGAAGAGCCACGACTTATCCTGCAGGTAGACATTGATGCCGCCGAGGAAGACCTGTTTCTCGGAGGCATCGGTCTCATCGGTGGTGATGGGGGTGTAGGTGGGGATGAGCAGGGCATCGTGGCCCAGTTTGCGCAGGTGGGTCACAAGGGTGTTGTCGCGCAGGCAGGAGCCGCAAAACATGCCGGCGGCGCCAGCGGTGATGTAGGCGATCTTCATGATGCCATTCTAGCGGTCCACAGCTATGGTTTCACGCGCAACAGGAGCGGGGTTTCGCCCCGGAAGCCCAAATCCTGGGTGCCTTGCCCGGCTTCCATGGAAAACACCACCTCGAACAGGCCGGGTTTGCTGGCTGTGAGCAGCAGCAGGCGGTATTCGACCAGATGGCCGTTGAGGTCTTGTCCAAGGCCTGGGGCACCTTGGAACCAGGCTGCCTGGATGGGTGAATTGGCCAGGCCAGGGCATTGCAGAAGAGGTTTTAGGCGCTGTTGGCCACCCGAGCCATTGACCACCTTCACCAGAAGGGGGGTGGGCTTGCCGGCTTGGAGCGAGGTGGTGCCAAGCCCTCTGGCCAGTTTGACGCGCCCTTCAGGATTGATGCGCACCTCCAGCACGGCTTGGGCATCGAGGGCTTCTTGCAGGGCCTCTGCATCGGCGGCTTTTTGCGCGTTGGTCCAGGCCCTGGCGCTGAGGGTTGAAACGGCTGCGTGTTTTGCCAAGCTGGCGACCTGTTTGGCAAGGGGGGCCAGTTCGGTGGGGACCACCTCGAGAGGGGCCTGGCAAAGAGCCAACAGCGGGCCAAGCAGCAGGTGGATCATGGGGTTAGGCTTCCTTAAAATGCTCAGGCTTCAAGTTGCGCAGAATGATACCGCGGTTCATTTTGCCAAGCGGGGTGATTTCGCCCAAGGCTAGCGACAGGGGCCTGGGCAAGGACACAAGCCGGGCGGGTTGTTCGTGGTCTTCCAGGCCGGGAAGCTTGTGGGGCACCCAATTGGGCGTGGAGTTGGCTTTGGGTTGGATGAGTGCGGCAACGCGGGCCTGGCCTTCGCCGAACACCAGGGCGTTTTCAACCCAAGGCAGAGCGAGAAGGGCGCTTTCGACTTTGGCGGGCATGACCTTGCGGCCGGTGCTGAGGAGGATGGTGTCGCTTTTTCTGCCAGTCACCCGCAGGAAGTCGCCATCCATTTGGCCGATATCGCCTGTGTGCAGCCAGCCGTCGCGGAGGGTGGCTGCGGTGGCTTTGGCATCGTTGTGGTAGCCGGGCATCACGCCTGCGCCGGCGACCAGAATTTCGCCATCGGCATTGATCTGTACCCGCATGCCGGGGACTACCCGGCCGGCGGTAGCGGGCTTGCAGGCCTCGGGGGTGTTCATGGTGACCAGGGGCGAGGCTTCGGTGAGGCCGTAGCCTTCCAAAATGGGCAAGCCCAAGCGGGCATAGTTCTGGGCGAGCCAATCGGGCAGGGGTGCTCCGCCGCAGCCGGCCCAGCGCAAGCGGCCGCCTAATATGCATTTTAAGGATGTCAATTGGTTTTCTTGGGTGGCAATGAGGTGCCAGATTTTTTCGTAGAGCCGGGGCACGGCTTGGAAGTGGGTGGGGCTCCAGTGCCTGAGCGCACGCAGTATACCTTTGGGCCCCGGCAGGCGAACCGCCTCGACCCTGGCCAACAACCCTTTGATGAGATCGGCATTCAGCGCGTAGAGGTGCGACAGCGGCAGCCAGCTTAGCACGCGGTCGAAGGGTTGGTGGCGCACCAGTTCGGCCCGGGCTGTCGCGCTGCGCAGTAGATTGTTGTGGCTAAGGAGCGCCAGCTTGGGAGCGCCGGTTGTGCCTGAGGTGGGGGCGAGCAGGGCAATCGAATGGGGGCCAATGCTTTCCAGGCGCGTTGCCACCGAGTGTTTGGCTTGGTTTGTCACTTTCTGCCCGGGGCGCAGGTGAGTTCGGCTGAAAGCGATGGTTTGGAAGGTTGCCTTCAGGGGGTGATTGTGCCTGGCTACCACCACCCGCTTGACTTGGGCGCGGGCCAGAAAATGACTGGCAAGGGTGATCGATTGGGTTATTGGCAAAGGCAAGGCCACCGCCCCGGCAGACCAGATGCCAAACAGGGCGACTGGCCAATCGAGCCCTTCGGCCAGGCGCAGGCCAACCGGCTCACCTGGCTGGACCCCAAGGCGGATCAGTTTGGCGGCGAATTGCAGGCTGGAAGTATGCCATTGCAAGGTGGTCAGCTGACGGGTGTGGGTGCGCCAGAGAACTTGGTTGGGAAAGCTGCGGGCCTGGAGGGCCAGCAGCTCGGGCAGGTGCCTGAGCTTTTGCGCGAATTCCAATGATACGGAAGATAGTTTGGCCATGATTCCTGTTGATTTGAGCGCACAGCGACAAAGGGGGCAAGTTTGACGGATGGGTATCTTCGCGGGTTTTGGTGGATATTGCGCTGAGGTCTGCTTCAAAGGCCGGCTTGGCAAGGGGTTAGCGGTTTTTCCCCCGTTGTCGCTGGCCTCGTTCGCAGGGGGTTGCATAATGCATGATAGACCCGGTCGACTCGTTCGGCCGGTGAGGGGAAATACCCGAGGCGCCTGTGGATCCGTGGGTAACGGGGTGGGGCTTCAAGGTTCACTGCTTTGGACCGGTATTACCAGCGTTCTGAAACAGGGATGCGCAAGGGCAAAAAACAAACTCGGCGGAAGCGTCGCAGGAGACAAGCCCGGTGATTGCGCGTTTCAGTTCAGGGCGGTGCAGGGCGTGGGAACCCTGTGCCAACACCCCGTCATTTGCGACCACCCCGGATCCGGGTTCGCGAATGGCGGGGATTTATTTTCTAATAGTCTAGTTGCCAGACCGCTAACAAAAATCGAATCAGCGTCCCACCACAGGCCTGGTTGCCAAATCAAGTTTCAGAAGGGCTTGGCGGTAGGCCACGCGCAGTTTCAGTTCTTCCTGGCGGGCAAGCTCGATCGCCTTCAAGGCAGCGAGCTGTTCGGTGGGCCCCAGTTCGGCCCGACGCTCTTTGATGAATTTTTCAATCACATCTGCGCTGGCCTGTGCTTGGCTCAGCGCGTCTTTGGCGTGGCGATGCTGCTCGTAGAGCGGCCTGAGTGCAGCGAGCGATTCGGCCGCTGCTTGACGCAGCACCGCTACCAGCTCGCGACGCTTGCCCGCAGCCACTTCCAACTGCTGGCTCAATTCCAGACGCAGCTTGTCGAAATCTCGACCGCCCATGCTGGGTTTGTTTTGGCGCAGCGCGCACATTTGGCCTTCCAGCGTGCCTACCAGGTTGTCGAGTTCGGCAATGGCCGGACCGCGGGACGAGGCTGCCTCGAGCGAATCTTCCAGGCTGGGAAGGCCACCCATTTGCGGGTCTTCCAGGCGGTCGCCGGGAACTTGCAGGTTGCCTTCAACCGGTTCGCCGCACAGGTGGCGCAGACGGACCAGCCCTTGATCGACCTTGCGTTCCAGTTCCAGTTTTTTCATGCGCCTTGCAGCGCGTTCGCCTTCCAGACCCTCGACCAGCGCACGCAACTCGGGTTTGCGCTCCATGGCTAGATCACGGGCATATTTCAGGGCGTCTTCGAGCTTTTTGTTGGAAAATTCAAGGATGGCGGCGCCTTCCTGGGCCGAGCGCAATTCCGCCCACAATTCGGCGACCTCGCGCTGTGCCTTGGCAACCTCGGCTGCCGCCTCGGCGGAAGACTGTGCCAGCAGGGCTTCGCCGGAGGCGCGCAGCAGCACGCTTTCACGGGTGAACCGGTCCCGGGTGGAGTGCATGGAGCCGGCCTGTTGCAGCCGCGAATACCCTTCGTTGGCAAGGCCGTTCGATACCGCTAAACCGGGTGTGCCGCGGGCTGTGCGGGCCCAGAGGTCCTCGATATCGCCTGCGGGAACCATGGCGGCTTCGGCCACCGGCAGAGGGGTGGAGTTGTCACCCACCACCGAGATGGGCAGGCAGACAAGATTCAAATCGAGCAGATCGCCTTCAACCAATTGGTCGAGTGACTGCGCCAAGGGGCTTTGCAACCGCCAACTGCCGGGCAATGGCGACACCTGGCCAGCGTGGGCCAGACCAGCAGAAATGGCCATGGAGGCCACGATGCTGGTCAGGGGTGCCGCCCCAAGTAGGGCCAAGGCGGTGGCCCTATGAACGGGTCGGAGCACTATCAACACTCCCCGTGCGGGATGGGGTCTGTATCTTCTTCAGGTCAGATCGGTTCGAGAAGGGGTAAGACTTTGGCAAAAGGGCTTAATGGTGCCGATTTGTGCAGGCAGGGCAGTTTGGGAGGGCGTTTTTTTCTTTACGGCAGGTTGCCAGTGAGGTTTTTGGTGTTTCAGTCGTTTTCGCGGCGGGCTTCGATGGTGCTTTCAATGATCTGGCGCTTTTGGCGGTTGCGTTCCCGAAGCGAATGGAGGTGGAGCCGCCGCAAGAGCCACATGTCCCAGGCAAGCACTGCCAGCATCACAAACAGCAGCACCAAAAAGCCAACCCAGAACAGACCGTAAAGGCTGGCGAAGCGTTCTTGAGTGTCGGACAGGTGGAACTCTGTGCCGGCCAAGTCGGCGGCGTCGCGCTCGTCAACGATGGTTTGGGCGGGACCTTCCAGCACGGCCAGTGCCAGGCCCATCATCACCCCCAATGCAATGAGCAGAAGCGAGCAGAACAACCTGCGGAAGGCCTGGGCCCGGAAAAAGGCGGCGGCGGGCATGGTTTCGCGGTCATTTCGCAAGACCAGCACTTGCCGCCAAGCGGACACCAAGCCGGTGCCAGCCATCCCGGCGGTGAGAATGATCCCAAACCAAAGCTGTTGCGCGCCCATGGGCGATTGCCTTTTGCGGGTTTAGCGGACTCGTTGCAGCCAAGTGAAGAGGACCCCTGCCACCTGCTTCATACCATCTGGCGAGCAGTTTTCGGGGGTGTCGGTGATCTTGTGCCAATGCGGGTAATCGAAATCGATGAGGTCGATGGCCGGAATGCCGGCCGCGTTGAGGGGCACATGGTCATCTTGCACGGGGGTGGAGCTGAACTTGCGCGGCTCGAAGAAAGTGGCACCTTGCTCGATGGCGATGCCATAGACCTCTTCCACCAAGCGGGGAGCCGACCACCACGAGTTTTGCTCGACCGGGAAGCGCGGCTCCTTGCCGGCGATCATGTCGAGCAGAATGGCTGAACGGTAGCGGATTTTGCCACTAGCGCGCTGTTTTTTGTATTCGCTGGCAAAGAACTTGGAGCCGTGGAAGTATTCGTCCTCGGGCTCGACTACCCATTCTTCGCCGTCAAAGAGCACAAAGTCGACGCCCAGCTCGCAGGGCAGGTCTTTCATGTGGCGGGCCATTTCCATGAGGAGGGCCGCGCCTGAGCCGCCGTCGTTGGCGCTGAGGAAGGGTTGCTCTTTTTTACGACGGTCGGTTTCCTGGTCGGCGCGGGGCCGGGTGTCGTAGTGCGAGCAAATGATCACACGCACCGGGCGGTCAGGGTGCCAGCTTGCGATGAGGTTAGCCATGGCGGTGGTGGCCCGCGTGCTTTTTTGTTTGCCTTCGAATTTCTGCCAGGTGACTTTGGCACCTTGCTCGGTGAAGTGTTTTTCGAGAACTTTTTGCTGTTTGTCCATGCCGCCCGAACCGCTGACCCGGGTGCCGATTGCGCAGATGTCTTCCAAGTGCTTCATGGCGCGGGCGGCATCGAACGGTGGCTGGGTTACTTTGGGTGGGGCCCTGTCTTGGGCGAATTCATCTTTTTGGGGCATGGGAACCGCCTTCAGCGGGGCCATAGGGCGGATAAGGGCCACAGCCAGCCCGACTGCCGTGAGGATAAGCCCCAGTCCCATCATCAGCCAGCCACGGGTGTTCAAGGGTCACCTCCCACCGCCAATCGGGTCGTTTTTTTCCAGGTGCTTGATGGTACCCGCAGCGTACGGCCGAAGGCGAGTGGTCTTGGAAGGGCGGATGAAACTGCTAATTTAGGCCGATTCGGTGTTTTCTGGGCATTCTTTGTCCAGAAAAGCTTTGCGGGTTCGAAGTTGGTCGCCACTCCACTGGGCCAGAACCTTCAGGCAGCCCTGTTCCACCATGGCAATTGTTTCGCCTTCGCGCAGGGGTGGTAGCTCGACCCCCAGTGTCGTGAGTTGGTCGCGGGTGAGTTTCTGGCCCTGAAACAGCCGTTCAAGCGGTTCGCCCGAGATTTCGACTTTGTGCAGATCAGGCACGCCGAGAACCAGCGGTTCCAGCCGGTTGAGCACCTCGTCTTTAGGTGTGGAAAAGTCGACGGCATTTTCCAGGGTGAAGTTGCCAACCTTTTCGCGACAAAGCTCGGTCAGGTAGGCCGCAGTTCCCAGCGCATTTCCCAGATCCCGGCCCAACGAGCGGATGTAAGTGCCTTTGCCGCACTGGACGCGGATGGTCGCTTTGGGCCAGTCCAGGTGCAGCAGTTCGATCTGGTCGATTTGCACCGGGCGAGGCTGCAATTCGGGCGGTGCCCCATTTCTGGCCAGGGTATAGGCCCGGGCGCCATCGACCTTAACGGCGGAGAATGCCGAGGGGACTTGCTGGATGGTGCCCACAAACCGCCTCAATAACTCGATAAACGCCTCGCGACCGGGATCGGCGGGAAGGGGGACTGCGGTGATTTGGCCATCGGCGTCGTCGGTGGTGCTGCTGGCACCGAAGAGAATATCGGCGCGGTAGGTTTTGGGCTGGTTGTGCAGGTGTTCGATCAGCCGGGTGGCCCGACCGACGCAAACGAGGAGCACGCCTGTGGCCATGGGGTCAAGGGTTCCGGCATGTCCGATGCGGGTGCCTCTGGGCAACCACCACCACGCTTTGTCGATTGCCAAGCGGGAAGTTATCCCGCCCGGCTTGTTCAACACCAAAATGCCGTCCAATCGCTGCGCCATGCCACCCATCCACCCAAAGGGTGTAATCTACCAACAGTGAGGGGTTGTGTTCCATGGTTTTGGGCTGGCGGGGTTCGCATGTGGTTTGCCGATCGGGTTTTGGTGATCGCTAATCCTTCCGCGGGCCGCGGCAGGGCGGCGACCTCGCTTAATCTGCTGCGGGGGTTATTGGGGCCTTTGGACCGGTTGGTTCTGACGGAATCGCCGAGGCATGGAATTGAACTGGCGCGTGAGGCCGCCCAAGCTGGCGATTGGGCTGTGGTGGCAGCCGCGGGGGGTGATGGCACAGTACATGAGGTGGCCTGCGGCCTTTTGCAATCGGGCAACGCCAATGTGGTGCTGGGGGTGTTGCCCATCGGCTCGGCCAACGATTACGCGTGCGCCTTGAAGCTGGATCGCAATTGGTGGAAGCGGCCAGGCCGGAAGCCGCTTGCTGTTTTGGCTGATGTTGGACAGCTTGAGTGGACAACAGGGGAAGGCAAGCCTGGTGGAACCTGGTTTGTCAACGGAATGGGTGTGGGTTTTAACGGCCAAGTGACGCTGGAATCGCGGAAGATCAGGCACCTTCGTGGTTTGCCCCTGTATGGTTTGGCGATCTGGCGGGCGCTGGCCAGTAACAAGTCTTATGGGCCATGGCGAATCTGGGTTGATGGCAATGCTTTGCCCGAGCGCGAGCGGCTCACCGTGACCTTGGCGCTTGGGCCGCGCGAGGGGAATTTCGTGGTGGCCGCAGGTGCAAGCCTGACCGACGGCCTGTTTGATGTGGTGGCTGCCGAGCCTTTGGCGACAACCGAGATTTTGGCCCTTTTGCCGGGTATGGCCCTTGGCACCACGCTGAGCCACCCGAAAGTCTGGCAGGGGCGGGCGAAGCGGGTGGAGATGGAGATCGCGCCAAGCGGGGCTTATATAGTCCATACCGATGGTGAATTATCTGTTTTGCCGCCCATGCGTGTCAGCAAGCTTTCGGCCACCGTTCACCCCGGGCGTTTGCGGGTGCTGGCGGGATGTGATTTTTCGGGCTGATTCATCGGGTGAGGCAGGGTGTGCGGAGATGGTAGTTGTCTTCGTCGCGGGTGAAGCGGTCGTCTAGCACCAGGGTTGCGCCCGGCCGGATGGAGAGAAAGCCGAAGCGGGCGCGGATGGCATCGGCACAGGCATCGAGCTGTCGGCGTTTTCCCGTTGCGGGCTCGGTGAACAGTTGGCCCTGGGTGGCGCGTGGCGCAAGCGCTGTGAACTCGATACCAATGGAGCGCAGCGGCAGCCGGCGGGTGAGCACCCGGGTGAGCCGGTCGTGAGCCGCGGCGCGCAGGGTGGCATCGTCGTCGGCTGCGGGCGAGATTTTGGTGTGGCCGTTGTCGGCTGCGTAGTCGCCGTAGCGGACATGAATGCGCAGGCCGCCGGCCACACGGCCGCGTGAGCGCAGTTCGAGGGTGGCCCGGGTGACCAAATAATCGAGCAGGGCGCGGAGGTGCCCGTCTGGTCCATCGGCGATCGGCGGCTCGAGGCTGGTGCTTCTCGACAGGGTTTCAGCCGGTTTTTCGACACGCAGTGTGGTGTCGTCGATACCCGCGGCCAGGCTGGACCACAGGCGCCCGGGGTTGCCAAACAGGCCTTCGAGCAGGTGTCTGGGGGCGGCGGCCACTTGTGCCATCGTTTGCAGGCCGTATTCGGCAAGCCTGCGCGCGTTGAGCGCGCCCGCCCCGGGCAGGAGCGACGAGGAAAACGGCTCGAGAAACTCACGCTCGGTCCCTGGTGGAACCAGACGGGTAGGGGAAGGGGGAGGGGTTCCCTGGCATTCGGTTGCCTGGCGGCGGCGACATTCTTTGGCATGGTAGGTGGCCACCCCGGCAATGAAGCGGCCCCGCGCCATGCCAACCGATATTTCAAGGCCCACCTCGGCACGGACCTGTTCGCGTAGCTTGTCGGCCAAGGCGACCGGCTCGGTGGGCGAAAGGGGATCAATCATGTCGGGAATTTGCAGGTATAGATCGTCGAGTGCTGCCACTTCCACCCTGCGGGTGATGTCGTTGCAGGCACCGGCAATGCGTCTGCCTGCGAGTTCGTAACGGCGGTAATCGCCGGGCAGGATTCGCAGGCTTGGGCAGAGCGCTTTGGCCTCGCGGAGCCGCATGGCGGTGCGCACGCCGTGGCGTCTTGCCTCGTAGCTGCAGCTGGCAACCACCCCAGTTCCGACGGCTACAGGCCTGCCGCGCAGACGGGGGTCATCACGCTGCTCGACGGAGGCAAAGAAGGCATCGACATCCAAATGCAGGATGAGGGGGCGGTAGTTGGTGTCGGTTTTGGCGAGGGGGGAGGTCTGGCTTGCCTTAGGCAAATTGTGAGGGGGTGATGGAGGCGCACCTGAATGACTAGGAAGGATGGGCAATTTGGTCATGTTTCCACCCACGGGCTATACGACTGCACCGAGCCCGCTGAGGGCTTTCTGGTACTGTACAATTGTATACTTACGAGTGGTTGCAGGTCAAGTGGCGGAGCCATAATGATGGCAGGAGGCCGGGCAGACTAAAGTAAGAACGAATGTGAAAAAACGGCTAAAAAAACCGGGTTGCTTGACAGTGAGGCCCACGCAACCGTAGCCTAAACCCGTTTGGATGACTGGTGATAGGGTTAAGTACAAGGCGTAATTGTCTACCCGCGCCACTGGGCGCTTTTAATAAACATGGGGCACAAACCACACATTTATCCGCGTGCGCGAGCCCCTTTGTCGGAACCCGTCTGATATGGAACCAACCCAAGAGCAGGCCAACGAAGAACGAACCGACGAGACCGTCGGTAACGAGATCGTCGGTAACGAACGGCCTGTTGACCCTGATTTTGACGCCTCGCGCATTGCACAAATGCTGCAAGTGCGTCGTACTCAAGTGGAAAAGGTGGCCCGCCTGCTAGCGGACGGGCACGAGCCGGCGTTTATTGCCAGGCATCGTCGCGACCTGACCCTTGGCCTGCCTGAAGAGGCGGTGTGGCGGATTCACGACCTGATTGCGAAGCAGAAAGCGCAGGCCGGGCGCAGGCGGGAGATCATTGCGTCGCTGACGGCTCAGGGGAAGTTGAGCGGGTTGCTGGAAGAGGCCATCAACGAAGCGGAGCATCCGAGGCGGTTGGAGGATATTCAGGCTCCTTTGCGCCCGAGGCGTCGTAGTATTTCCGCGCCGTTTCGCGATAAGGGCTTGGGCAACTTGGCTGAGGCGATCTGGCTTGCAGACCCGGTGTTACCGGATGGAGCATCGCTTGAATCGCTGGTGCAGGATTTGGCTGATCCTGAAAGAGGGATAGGCACAGCCGACGAAATTCGTGACGGGTTGAAGCTGATTTTGGCCGAGGTGGTGGCTGACGCCCCTGACATTCGCAGCGGGCTGCGGCACATGATTTGGGAAACGGCGCGAGTGCGCAGCGGGCGAAACCCGGGTGTGAACGAGGCTGTGGCGAGTGAGCACAAGGAATACTGGCAGTTTTCGGACACGATCAAGCAGATACCAGCGCACCGGGTGTTGGGTCTAGCGCGCGCAGAGCGCTCCGGAGCGGTGGGTGTATCACTGGAATGGGACCGTGACGCAGCGATGGCGCTGTTACTTGCCCGCATGCCATTGCCTGGTCCCGAAGAGACGGTTGTGCCTTCTTATAGTGGCGAGGCTAGTGGTTCGTTCGTTCCTGAAAAGCAACAAGTCGCGGTGGCTGTCGCGGCCACCGAGGTGATTGAACCTGAAGTGGCAGAGGTGGCAACCGTTGCAGAAGAAGTGGTGGTAGCGGCAACTGAAGCGGAAGCCACACCGGTGGCGGATGCCGAGGCAGCGTTGGCCACGGAAGTGACCGCCAGCGAGGCGGTGAGCACCGAGGCTGCAGAGGTTCCTTTGGCTTTGGGGGGCGAATCTGCCCCCGCAGTGGTGGCGCCTGCTGTACCGACTCCGCCGCGGCATGCGCCGACGTTTCCGGTTGCCGCGCGATTTCACCGTTTGGAAAGACCTGAATTGCTGGCCAACCACCCGCATGCTGCCTTTCTGAACGAAGTGGCTCGTGTGGCGCTGGAAAAGGTTTTGATACCTATTGTCGAGCGTGATATTCGTCGCGATTTGACGACGCGCGCGGAAGAGCAAGCGGCTGTGGTGCAAGAGCGCAACTTGCGGGTGCGGTTGATGACGCCGCCCATGAGCGGTCGCAAGGTATTGGGTGTTGACCCGACATTCCGCCATGGATTCCGCGTGGCGGTGATCGACGAGGCGGGCAAGCCACTTGAGTATGCAACCTTGCATCCGCAAGGCGGGGTAGCGCATGTGGAGCATGCCAAGCGGAAGCTGGAAGAGCTTTTGCGCCGTTTTGAGGTGGAATTGGTCGCTGTTGGAGGCGGTTCCGCATCGCGCCAAGCTGAAGAGCTGGTGGCAACGGTGCTGCGTGATTTGCGCATTCGCCGGGAGAAGGGGCCCGAGGTTTTGGCAGCGGAGGCAGCTTTGGCAGCCGACGCGGCGCATGCAGCTCAGGCAGCTCTGGAAGCTGAAGCTGCCGCGCATGAAGCAGAACCAGTGGCTGAGGCAGTGACAGAGCCCGTGGCTGAGGTAGTGACAGAGCCCGTGGCTGAGGTAGTGACAGAGCCCGTGGCTGAGGCCGGTGCGGAAGCGATTGCCGAAACTGTTGAAGCTGCTGAAGGCGAGCCTGTGGCAACCGAAGCCACTGCCGGCGAAGCGGCAGCGGTGGACGCGACTGTGGTACCGAGCACCGAGGCGGTTACACCCGCTGTGCAGCATGGCGGCAGGAAGGGTAAAGCCAAGCAGCCCAAGAAGGAACCACCGCCCCCTGAGGTGGTGAATCTGGATGGTTTGCCCGAGGCCTCGGCCAACCTTGCTTATGCGGTGATGCCTGATCCGGGAGCTCCGCTTCCGGGGATGGAGCCTGAGGAGTTGCGGGGTATTGACGGCGGATTGAAGGCTGCTGTGAGTGTGGCCCGGATGCTGCAGGATCCGCTGCGTGAATTGCTGCGGTTTGACCCGATGAACATGGCATCTGGAATGCACCAGGTGGAGCTGAATCCGCGGCAATGGCGTGACACGCTAGGCCGTGTGGTGCGTTCGTGCGTGTGCGAGGTTGGTCTGGATTTGAATCAGGCCAACGCGGCTGAGTTGACCCATGTGGCGGGCCTTAACCCGTTGGTGGCACAGGAAATTGTGGCCTGGCGCGCTCGGTTGGAGGGTGGCCGATTTGACAATAGGCCGCAGCTTTTGGAAGTTCCTGGCATTGACGAATATCGTTGGACCCAGGCAGCCGCATTTTTGCGCGTATTGGGCGGCAGTGAGCCATTGGATTCGACTTGGGTTCATCCCGAGCAGTATCCGCTGGCTCGCAAGGTTTTGGAGCTAGCAGGTCTTAGCCCATCTGATTTGGCGGATGAATCGAAGGTTGATGAAGTAACGGCCAAGCTGAGGGGGCTGGACATACCGGCCGCCTCGCAGGCAGCCCGCGCAGCGGTGCAGGCAGGCGAATTGCAGGGGCCGCCACCTAGCGAAGGCGTGGTAGCGGATGTGGTTGGGGCGTTGATTGAGCCGGGGCGTGACCCGCGTCGACACCTGCGGCCGCTGATTTTGCGTGGGCATGCTTTGACTTTGGAAGACCTGAAGCCCGGGCAGGAGCTTGAAGGTCGGGTGTTGAATGTGGTTGATTTTGGCTGTTTTGTGGATATCGGCCTGCGTGAAGGCGGGTTGGTTCATATCAGCCAGATGGCGACCCGTTATATTCGCAATCCGTATGAGGTGGTGCGTGTTGGCGAGCCCGTTCGGGTGTGGGTATTGAATGCCGACACTGCCAAGGGGCGGGTATCGCTGAGCATGCTGGAGCCTGGACAAGAGGCCCAGGGCCGGGGTGAGCAAGGTCGTCGCGGCCGTGGAGATGGCCCGAGGGGCCGAGGCGATGGTCCGGGTAGGCCGCAGGGCGGCAACCGTGGGCGTAGGGGGCCTGGTCGTCCTGAGGGAGCTGGAGCAGTTGGTGAGGCTGGAGCCCCAATGCGCGAAGGCGGGCTTCAAGGTGGACCCCGCGAAGGCGGACCTCGAGAGGGTGGGCCCCAGGGTGGACCCCGAGAGGGTGGCCAACGCGATGGTGGGCGTTTCAATCGTCCGAGTGGACCAAGACCAGATTCCAGAGGGCCGCGTCCTGAGGGTGGTCGTCCGGAAGGAAGGCCAGAGGGAGCACGCGGGCCTGGCGGGCCAGGCAGGCCTGGTGCGGGTCGGCCTGGTGGCAGGCCGGGTATGAGTGGGCCTGGTGGACCTGGCGGCAAGCCGGGATCTTCTTTGCCACCGCGGGGTTCTTCTCGCAAGGAAATGGATTCGAGGGGCAACAGGCCTCGTCCGGGTCAGGGTGGTGGTGGGTATGGAGGTACCGGCGCACCTAGGCCGGTGGAGGAAGCGGCAGCCAGCGACGCAGCCAAAATTCCTCAGGCCAAGCCTATTGCCAAGCCGCTGCAGAAGCCTGCAGCGAAGCCTGTGACCCTGTCCAAGGAATTGTTGGGTGGTGCTAGCCCGCTTGGCAGTTTTGCTGAGTTGGCGGCCTATTTGGCGGCTACTGACAAGGGAAATGCGGGCCCTGAGACGGGTTCCAAGGGTGGAAATTCGCCTGAGAGCGGTGAAGGTTCGGCCCAATAAGTTTTAAGGTGCCCCGGTTCCTTGGAAGACCGGGGCATTTACCCCTAGAATGTGGAAAGAGTGGTTTCAGGAAGCGCCTGCTGGGTAAAGGCCGGTGGCAATCTGAATATTTGATGGATTTAGGGCAGTGCGCCCTAGCTCCGACCGCTTGCTACTGACCGATACAAGGCAAAGGCCCGAGCGCACATGTCGTCCCAACCACCCAATTCTCCCAAACAAACCGACCGCCCGAGCCGACGCGGCAATCCATGGTTTGCCGGCAACTGGGCTTGGCTGGTTGTGATCGCCTTGGCCCTTTTGGCTGTGGTGATCACCCGGGCCGGTTCGAAATCGGTGGATTATGGTGTTTTTTGGAACCTGCTGAATGATGAGCGGGAAGCCAAAAAAATCGACAAGGTGGTTTTTCGCGATCCGGACCGCATGGAGGTGACCCTCAAAGCGGACGCATTGAAGGAAGATTCGGCGAATGTGTTGTCGGCCAAATTTCGTGAGAAGATCCGGAATTTGCGGTTCGAGGTGAAGGTGCCTGGTGAGGACAAGGAGCTTCTTCCCAAGCTGCGTGAGTTGGCGGCTCAGGACAAGATGCAACTGCTGCGCGAGGACGAGCCGTTTGCTGGTCTGGGATCGCTGATTTTCTTCCTGTTACCGATGATTCTCCTCATGGCGTTTTTCTTTTTTGTGCTGCCCCGGATGCGAGATCCGATGGGGGGCGGTTTTTTGAACAACTACATACGCAGCCCTGCCAAGAAGTATGACAAGGGCAAGACACGGGTAACTTTTGAAGATGTGGCGGGGATGGAGAACGCGAAGGGCGAGCTGAAAGAGATTGTTGAGTTTTTGAAATCGCCCGAGAAGTTCTCGCGGCTTGGTGCAACGGTGCCCAAGGGTGTGCTGCTTGTGGGTTCGCCTGGAACGGGCAAGACGCTGCTGGCCAAGGCTGTGGCTGGCGAGGCGGGTGTGCCTTTTTACTCGATCAACGGGTCTGAATTTATCCAGATGTTTGTGGGTGTTGGCGCGAGTCGCGTGCGGGACATGTTCAAGACGGCGAAGGAGAATTCTCCTTGTATCCTGTTCATCGATGAAATTGATGCTGTTGGGCGGATGCGCGGGGCGGGTGTGGGCGGTGGATCTGATGAGCGCGAGCAGACATTGAACCAAATACTATCTGAGATGGACGGGTTTCAGCCGTCGCAGACAGTGATCGTGGTGGCAGCAACCAATCGTCCGGATGTGTTGGACAGCGCGCTGTTGAGGCCTGGGCGATTCGACCGGCACATCACGGTGGACAGGCCGACTTGGCAGGGGCGGATGGGCATTTTGAAGGTGCATACACGCAACAAGCCGCTCGGGGACGATGTGAACCTTGAGGATATTGCCCGGCACACAGTTGGTATGACCGGCGCGGACTTGCGCAACTTATGCAACGAAGCAGCGCTGCTTGCCACCCGCGAGGAGAAGGACAGGATTGATCGGTCGGATTTTCACCGGGCGGCAGACCGTGTTCTATTGGGTGCGAAGCGGGAAGAGGTGTTGACCGCTGAGGACAAGCTGAGGACCGCGTACCACGAGGTGGGTCATGCGTTGGTGGCTTGGCTGATGCCTGGGTGCGACAAACCACAGAAGGTGACAGTGATCCCGCGTGGTCAGGCGCTGGGTGTGACGCTGACGATTCCTGATGAAGACCGTTTTCATTATGGTCGGGATTATTTCGAGAAGCGTCTGGTGACGATGCTGTCGGGCCGGGCTGCGGACCGTCTTATTTATGGTCAGGTCTATTCGGGCGCTTCTAGCGACCTGAAGCAGGCAACGCGGACCGCGCGTTTGATGGTGACGCACTGGGGCATGTCGGACAAGGTAGGTCCGATGGCCTTCAAAATAGGTGAAGAGCACACTTTTTTGGGCAAGGAGATTCAGGAGGCCCGGGACTTTAGCGAGGGCACAGCGCAATTGATTGACGAGGAAGTGAGCCGCATCTTGCGGGAGGCGGATCAGAAGGCAACCGAACTGCTGACGACCAATCGCCATTATCTGGAGGCGGTGACCCGGGAGCTGACAAGCCGAGAAGAGATGTTGCGCAGCGAAATTGAGGATGTTTTGCGTGCTAATGGGATGGATATTCCGGTGGAGAAACCGAGGGACAATCCGGTGGGCGAGATAGCTGCCGAAGACCCGAAGGCTGCTAGCAAGGCTTTTGAGGGTGAAATAAAGCCAGACGGGGAAAGCCCCGGTGCTTGACAGGCTATTGAATTGAGACGGGGGAGGCGCAGGCATGAGATGCCGGCGCCTTTCTTTTTTTAGGGACCAACACTCGCGTTACTGGAGGGGCAGGCTGTGGCAAACCCGGTGTTTAAAAGTCGAATCGTTGTGGTTTTGATGTTTCCGGTTTTGGTCGGGATGTTTTCGGGGTTGGCGCTAGCGCAGGATCGGCTGAAGAGCCTGCCTGGACATGCACAGTTTGAGAAAATGTCTAAAGAGATGGGCAAAGCTGTAAAATCGGGCGAGCTGAGCGTTGTTTGGAAGGATGGGGGCAAGGGTTTGGAATACAGCCGGGACGGGAAGAAATTTAGCCTGGATGTGGCCAGCTTGAAAGAAACCGAGTTGGGAGAAGGGAAAAGCGATGGCAAAAAAGGCAAAGGCGGTCGAGCCGGAGGTGGGAAGGGGCCGGAGCGAGGAAGGCAAATGGACCGGGTGCCTTCGCCTGATGGCAAGTGGTTGGCGCTTTACAAGGACCGGAATGTGTATCTGGCTGGGCCGAAGGGGGAAAATCCGCAGCAGGTGACCACCTCGGGTAGCGAGAAAAACCGGATCAAGTGCGGTTCTGCCAGTTGGGTTTATGGCGAAGAGCTGGAGCAGAAGACGGCGATGTGGTGGTCGCCTGACTCGAAGAAGGTGGCTTATTACCGATTTGATGAATCGAAGGTGAATGATTTTTACCTGGCACTGGACCAGACGAAGGTGCAGGACAGGCTGGATGTGGAGGCCTACCCGAAGCCGGGCAAAGATAACCCGGTGGTTGAACTGGTTATTTATGATGTGGAAACGGGGATCAAAACCTTTGTCGATGTGCGCGATGGCAAGCCCTTCAGCAACGAGGTGGTGGGGCATTATGTCTACCGGGTGGACTGGTCGCCTGATGGCAAGGAGTTGTTGTTCCAGCGAACCGACCGATTGCAGAAGGTGCTTGAGATGGTGGCGGCGGACCCGAAGACCGGCAAGGTGCGGGTGATATTGCGGGAGGAATGGCCGGCCAGTTGGGTTGAGAATTTGCCTGAAGTTAAATTTTTGAAAGATGGCAAAAGGTTTATTTGGGGCTCACAACGGACGGGGCAGAAGAATTATTATTTGCACAGCTTGGATTTGAGTGCGCCCATCATCTTGACTCGCCATGGATCGGAGGTGGCAAATTTGGTTGGAGTGGATGAGCCGGGTGGGGCGGTGTATTACATGGCCCGAACCGGGGATAATCCGCTGAAGTTGCAACTGCACCGGGTGAATCTGGATGGAACCGGAGATATGCGGCTGACAGACCCAGCCAAGTACCACCAAGTGAGCCTGGCGCCTGATTTCAAGTATTTTGTAGATATTGAACAGACGCATCAGGAAGCACCCACGACGCGATTGCGGGAAATCGGAGGCACGGAGAAGTTGTTGTTGGCCCGGAGCGATTTGTCTGGCTTTGACAAACTGGGACTGAAAAAAGCCGAGCTTTTCAGCTACAAGGCGGCGGATGGGAAAGTGGATTTGTATGGGATTTTGCACAAGCCCTCCACTTTTGACCCGGGTAAGAAGTATCCCTTGTTGGTGAGTGTTTATGCCGGGCCTGAAACTGATGGAGCACGGGAGACTTTTGTGCAGCCGAGCGCACTGGCTGAATATGGTTTTCTGGTAGCGTCGCTTGACACCCGGAGCGCGAAAGGGCGCGGCAAGAGGGTGCTTGACAGCATTTACCAGAATTTGGGCATTACCGAGATTGATGACCAGGCTGCGGGCGTGAAGGAGTTGGGTAAAAGGCCTTATGTGGACGGCAAACGGGTGGGGATTTTTGGAGCATCGTATGGTGGGTTCGCCTCGGCGATGTGTTTGGCGCGGCACCCGGATGTGTTTCACGCCGCGGCGGCGAGTTCTTCGGTGACTGATTTTCGGAATTATGACACGATTTATACTGAACGGTATTTGGGGATTCCGAACGACGAAGCGGGGAAGAAGGCGTATGAGAAGACCAACATTATGGCGTTGGCCCCTCAGGTGAAGGGTAGGTTGATGATCTTTTTTGGGACTGCTGACAACAATGTGCACCCGAACAATTCCATGCAATTGATTCAGGCGCTGCAGAAGGCTGGCAAGAGTTTTGAAGTGCAGGTGGGGCCGGATGTGGGCCATGCGGGTTTGAACCAAGGGCGGATGATGGAATTTTTTATCGAGAACTTGGTGGTGGGGAAGTAGGGGGATAACGTCCAGGATTATGCGCACATTTGCAGAGTGAACTCCGTGAGGTTAGGGGTGGTAGTTGCAGCTAACCAATCCCAAAGACCAAACGGAGGCCACGATGGCAAGCATAGGCGAGGGCAGCGTGGTGATTGCATCGGCCGTCTGCCTGACCACCACATCGTACGAGTAGCTATGGACCGTGCCGTTACGGTCGGTCATCGTCAGCGCCTGACCCAAGGCGTTGACAGTTAGCACATCCTTCGAGGAACTGCTGCTGGCCCCGGTGGAGGGATCCGGGTAGCGCACCTCCTTGACCAGGTCGTTGGAGTTCAGACCGGAACCGCCACTCGTGGTGACGCCATAGGCCCATTCGGTTACTTGCTGCCCGTCGGAGGGCAGTACCACCCGCACCGTGGTCAAGCCCGCCGCGTTGTAGGTGGACTCGGTGGTCTTGTCATCGGTGTCAGACACCACGCCAACGACATAGTTCTCGATCGACTTGGTGACATCGCCCAAGGCATTGAAATAACCCCGGGTCTCGATCCCCCGGGGATCAATGCGCTTCCAGGCCAGCGCTTACGCCAGAGGATAGAAGGTCTGAACTGAAATCTTGTGCTGACCGCATACCTCCTCAATGGTTTTGCCACCCGTTTCAGCCTCCCGAAGGATCGCGACAATTTGCTCGTCAAGTCAACGCTTCTTCTTCAGGCTCTTACCCAAGCTGGGACAGGCTGAAGTTTAAACTATCCACTGGTACTATTTTAGGAACCCACGACACAAAACCTAAGGGAAACCTTAAAAGTTAGTTGACACAGTGCGACATCATAGTCAGATGCGACCAATCCACTCCTTAGCATTCACTATTTTTTTCCTTAACAAGATGTGCTATTTCGAATTTTAACCCGGTTAATTTATATTTCTCTTTTAGCCTGTAAAAAGCAGAATTAAAAATTAGACAATGCTCAGGCCTCAAGAATCCTCTCCGCACCCCAATGCACTCTTTTGTCCAAGATATAAGGAAATCACCATGACTCTTGTTTAAGAAAATTTCTGACAATAAATTTAAGCCAATTGTGTGACCAAAAGGGCATAAATAAATACCCAATTTATCGCTTTTAGATGCTGCAATTTCTAATGCACTCAAGATTTTTTCATTGCTATTGATTACATCATTGTCAATTTTAAATGGATTGGTTCCGGCCTCTGTTTTTGCAGCAATTTTATAAAAGAATGTTTCAATTTTTAATTGAAACCAACCCGGAACTACATTCCCAGGGCCATTTCCTTTCCTAATTAAACCTATTCCATCCGAGGGATACCCGTTCATTAATAAAATATCAGCAAATTTTTCCGAAATTCCAATCTCACCCGCAAATGTTTTCCAAATATCTACTTTGTCAGACTTTGGCAGTTTACTCCTATCCAATATCAAATCTGAGGTCTGCTTACCTCCACCCCCACAGAAAAAACACGCGTTGCTATCATTGTAATTAGTTCCGCCTTCTTGCCCACAACACCCGATTACCTTTTCTATTTTCCCTAAAAAATATTCTGCTTTTTCGACTTCATCTTTTGAATAATTCCTGACAATGTCCCATCCAAAGAAAAATGACTTTGAATTACTATAAAACAGTTTTTGAAGATCAATTATTTTTTTGTAAAGATTACTTCCTTTTTTTGCCTTAATCGCACCCACCTTCTTATTTGTCGAAATGGTCACTTGTTCTCCCAGATACTCCCTAATATTCTCTTCCGGTATTCTGAATTCAATTACTTCATCC
>Ga0255124_1000239_pt1 | contig 20496 bp, 16 predicted proteins | sample Law_Cont_RepB_8d_FD_188564 | JGI IMG/M metagenome (GOLD analysis project Ga0255124, IMG submission 188564) | Freshwater microbial communities from St. Lawrence River, New York, United States - Law_Cont_RepB_8d | ecosystem: Environmental > Aquatic > Freshwater > River | place: USA: New York... | reverse complement strand
AGAGGCAAAGGAAACCGAGCTTGTCGCACCGCTTCAGACTTTTGTATGGCCGTGTTGAGGATCGACGTTAGTGAATAGGCGGGATAGAGCATGTTCACCGCACAGCATTTATATTTCGATGATCTTAAGATTGGCCAAACATTCACATCTTCAGGACGAACGGTCACTGAAACCGACATCGTAAATTTTGCGGGTGTATCGGGCGATTTTAATTCCATCCATGTGGATCATGCTTTCGCAGCCACCACATCGTTTCGACGGCCCATAGCCCACGGATTGCTCGTAATGGCCATAGGCAGCGGCTTGGGAACGTTAAGCCCGCCGCAGCGAATTCTTACTTTTTTAGGCATCCGTGAATGGAAATTCCTGCTACCCGTTTTTCCCGGGGACACTGTGCGGCTCATATGCCGGGTTTTGGAACGTGAGGAACGGTCGCGTGGCCGGCGTGGAATGATCCGTTGGCACCGGGAAATCGTGAATCAGGAAGACCGAATCGTGCAAACGGGCATCACCGAAGTGCTTCTGGAAGGAAGGGGCGGATCGTCGAAATCAGGCTCTGGTCAAGACGCTGAATCAACTGCCTCGTAGGTTAGACCCATTCTCCGGAAATGTCTCCGTTCACGAGGTTCGCAATGGGTCCGGTCCGTACTCGCTTTGCCCCCAGCCCCACAGGTTACCTGCATATTGGCGGTGTTCGCACGGCGTTGTTCAACTGGTTGCTCACGCAGCGGTATGGCGGCCAATTCATTCTGCGCATCGATGATACCGATGCTGAACGGAACCGGACCGAGGCACTTCAACCCATTCTTGATGGATTCAAATGGCTTGGCATCAATTGGGATGAGGGCCCAGAAATAGGTGGCAATTGCGGCCCCTATTTTCAATCGCAGCGCCAACATTTGTACGACGAAGCTGCCAAGCGCTTGGTCGCCACAGGGCATGCATACCCTTGTGTGGTAACGGCTGATGAACTCCGGGTAGATCGTGAAACCTCGGAAAAGGCCAAGAAACCTTATATTCACCGCGGCCCTAGGCGAGATGCCGACCCTGCTTCAAACGTGGCTCTGCTTGCCGAAAGACGGCTGCCTATTCGGTTAAAAGTTCCCGTCGGCACCACAATAGTCCTAGACGACCTCATCCGTGGTCATGTGGAATGGAAAGCAGATGATTTGGGTGACCCAGTCATTCTGAGGGCTGATGGCAGGGCTCTCTATAACTTCGCCACCGTCGTTGACGACGCTGCCATGAAAATCACCCATATTGTTCGCGCGGCCGAGCACCTTTCCAACACACCGCTGCAATTGGTGGCTTATGCAGCTTTGGGTGAGCCTATTCCTCACTTCGCCCATGTTCCGGTAGTGAACGAGCCCAACTCCAAAAAGAAACTCAGCAAACGTGATATGGCCAAGTTTCTGACATCGGAGATCCGTGATAAGCTCGAACGCATCGGTTGGACAAAGGAACAAATTGCGGCGCGTGACGACCTGAACCCGGCAACCGTAGCCTTCTACAAGGAAATGGGTTACCTGCCTGCTTCACTCATCAACTATCTCGCCCGACTCGGTTGGTCGATGGACGACCACAGCGAAATTATCGATATCAAAACCATGGTGGCAAACTTCGGCCTCGAAAGGGTAAACAGTTCATCAGCCAGTTTCGACCCGGATAAGCTTTACTGGGTTGCTGGCGAATATATGAAAGAGCTGCCCCTTTCTGAAAAGATTGCCGGTTGCCTGCCTTTTTTGGTTCGCGCTGGAGTTTTGCCTGATGAGCCATCGCCGTTCCAATTGGAGCAGTTGGAAAGGATCATTGTTGCGTCTGGTGATCGTATCAAACTTTTCAGCGATATCCTCCAATACGGCACCCCGCTGATCTCCCCTGTTGTCTCTTACGATGAAAAGGCCGTGAACAAGCGATTGCGCAAGGATGGCGTTGCTCCGGTTCTTGCTGCATTTGCTGAAGTCATGCAAACCACAGAGCCGTTCGAACCCCATGCTCTTGAAGCAGCGCTTCAGGCGTTGAGTCTTGAGCGGGGAACACAGCCTTCACTTCTTATACATGCGCTCCGTGTGGCATGTACGGGCATTGAAGTTGGTCCGGGCGTTTATGATGTGCTTGGCATTCTCGGTCGCGAGGAGTCGCTCCGTCGCATCCGGTCTTGTCCTGCTTTTACATGAAATCACACCAAGGAGTCGATTGTGTCATTGCTTGTCGTTGGTTCTATTGCATTTGATACCATTCATACCCCTCATGGCAGTGCCGAACGGGTATTAGGTGGATCCGCATCATATTTTTCTGTTGTCGCCAGCCATTTCACCACGCCACGGTTGGTGGGTGTGGTTGGGAACGATTTCCCTCAGGCCAATATCGATCTTTTCCTGTCCCGCGGAATCGATGTCAAAGGCCTTGCCCGCGTGGAAGGTTCCACCTTTTTCTGGGAAGGTGAATACCACCGGGACATGAACACCCGGACAACAAAAGCCATCAATCTGGGTGTGTTCGAGCATTTTCAACCAGTTCTTCCGGAAGAATTCCGCGATAGCCGTCTGGTGTTTTTGGCCAACAGCGCGCCAGAAACCCAAGCCCGGGTCCTTGATCAGGTATCGTCACCCGAACTGGTGGTTGCCGATACCATGGACTTCTGGATCAACCATCAAAAGGATTCGCTTCTGCGATTGCTTCCCCGCCTCGATGGCCTGATGCTTAACGACAGCGAAGCGATGTTGTTGACCGGCGAATCCAACCTCGTGCGTGCTGGCCATGCTGTTCGCAAACTTGGGCCTAAATTTGTCATCCTGAAAAAGGGTGAGCATGGCGCCATGTTGTTCAGCGACGATGGCGTTTTTGTGGTCCCAGCATTCCCAACGGAAGCGGTTATTGACCCGACTGGTGCTGGTGACAGTTTTGCTGGTGGGATCATGGCCTGCTTGGCTGCGGATTCCGACCATAAACCCGGTCGTTTGCGCCGCGCCATGGCTTACGGTACGGTTGTCGCCAGCTTAACGGTAGAAGGATTTGGTCTCGACCGCCTTCGCACCACCACGCGTCAGGAAATTGATCATCGTCTGGAACAGTATCGTCAAATGCTTGCATTCTGACGGTTAGCCGCTCACGGGCATTTGTAAACTGGATTTGAAAACAGAAGAGGCGGGATGAAAATCATCCCGCCTCTTCTTGTTTTTAAACTCTTTACAATCACATGTGTTCGATTACAGCCGTACCAAATTCGCTGCATTTAACTTCCTTGGCGGCATCCATCTGACGAGCGAAATCGTAGGTCACGGTGCGTGCCGTGATGGCTCCGTCCATTCCCTTGATAATCAGGTCAGCGGCTTCCGTCCAACCCATGTATCGCAGCATCATTTCGCCGGAAAGTACCACTGAACCGGGGTTCACGCGGTCGAGATTGGCATATTTTGGTGCTGTGCCGTGAGTGGCTTCAAAGATGGCATGCCCGGAAACATAATTGACATTGCCGCCCGGAGCGATGCCGATACCGCCTACCTGAGCCGCCAACGCATCGGAGAGATAATCGCCATTGAGGTTCAAAGTGGCAATAACATCGAATTCCTCTGGGCGGGTAAGAACCTGCTGGAGGGTGATGTCAGCGATGGCGTCCTTGACCAAGATTCTGCCAGAAGCCAAGGCTTCTTTTTGTTCTTGGTTGGCGGCAGGTTCGCCCTTTTCCTTTTTGGTGCGTTCCCACTGATCCCACGTGTAAACCCGTGCGCCGAATTCCTGTTCAGCTAAAGCGTATCCCCAAGAACGGAAAGCGCCTTCGGTGAACTTCATAATGTTCCCCTTGTGCACAAACGTCACGCTTTTTCGTTTGTTGATAAGGGCATATTCGATGGCCGAACGAACAAGTCGCTCGGTGCCTTCACGCGAAACCGCTTTAATGCCAATTCCGCTGGTCCCGGGGAACCGGATTTTGCCAAATTCCTTTGGGAAATGTTCCTGAAAGAGCTTGAGGAATCGGTGGTTCGATTCCGAGCCCTCTTCAAACTCGATGCCAGCATAAATATCTTCCGTGTTCTCACGGAAGATAACCATGTCAACCTTTTCGGGGTGCTTCACAGGTGATGGAACGCCTTTGAACCACCGGACAGGGCGCAAGCAGACATACAGGTCTAAAAGCTGACGAAGTGCCACGTTCAGCGAGCGAATTCCGCCACCAATAGGGGTGGTGAGTGGTCCCTTGATGCCAACCAGATAATCTCGGAAGGCATCGACAGTAGAATCGGGCAGCCAAGTATTGAACTGTGTGAACGATTTTTCACCAGCGTACACTTCCATCCAGGAAATTTTGCGTGATCCGTTGTAAGCCTTGGCTACAGCGGCATCGAGTACGCGAACAGACGCGCGCCAGATATCCGGGCCGGTTCCGTCGCCTTCAATGAATGGGATGATCGGATTGGCAGGAACGGACAGTACGCCGTCCTTGATTGTGATCCGCTCCCCGGTAGGCACTTGGTAACGCACGTTCGACATGATTAGTTTTCCTTGGTATGAACTCAATTACTAAAAATCAGAGTAGAGGCTGCGTCAACGAAAAAAAGGGGGTATTGGACTCATGCTGTTCCTGTCAGTCCAAACGTATCGGCTACTGCCCTGTTGAGAACACGACCCGCACGAATATTGATACCCTGCCTGAGGCCCGGTTGATCAATAACTGCTAGATCGAGCCCCTTATGAGCAATCTGCAAAATATAGGGCAAGGTAACATTCGTCAGGGCGTAAGTGCTGGTGCGTCCCACTGCTCCGGGCATGTTGGTTACGCAGTAATGAACAATATCGTCCACCATGAACGTTGGGGCATGGTGCGTCGTTGGGTGCGAGGTTTCGATACACCCACCCTGGTCGATGGCCACGTCAATAATTACGGCGCGAGGTCGCATCAGCTTCAGGTCATCACGCCTAAGTAAGCGAGGAGCTTTGGCTCCCGGAATAAGAACGGCACCAATCACCAAGTCGGCATGCTTGATGCTGTCGAGGATATTGTGCCTGTCGGAAAACAACGTGGTTACATTGCGGGGCATGACGTCGTCGAGATAGCGCAAGCGGTCGAGGTTAACGTCGAGAATGGTCACATTGGCGCCAAGGCCAGCAGCAACCTTTGCAGCATTGGCTCCCACCACGCCACCACCCAAAATCACAACGTGTGCGGGCAGAACTCCGGGAACACCACCCAAAAGAATACCCCTGCCCTCAAAGGGGCGCTCCAGATATTTGGCCCCTTCCTGAATGCTCATGCGCCCAGCCACTTCGCTCATGGGCGTCAGCAGCGGCAAGCCTCCCTTGCTGTCGCGGATCGTTTCGTAGGCAATCGCTGTTGCTCCAGATGCCATCACGGCACGCGTTAGCCGTTCATCGGCTGCAAAGTGGAAGAATGTCAGAATGATTTGATCAGCCCGCATGTGCTGCCATTCAGATTCTTCCGGCTCCTTCACTTTGATGATGAAGTCTGAAGCTGCCCACACTTCGGGAGCATTGGCGACAATTTCAGCACCGTGGCGCGAGTATTCTTCATCGGCGATACCGCTTCCTTGGCCTGCACCCGTTTCAAACAAAACACGGTGGCCCAACCGGACCAGTTCTTCCACACCAACAGGTAGAAGACCTACGCGGTATTCGTGTGTTTTTTGTTCTTTCGGCACACCGATCGTAATGGTCCGCGTCATCATGGAACCCTCTGTCGTGCTTCACTTCCACTTCATTTGCTTATAGTAACACCATGCCCGCTCGCATCACATTCATGCTTTTGATTGGGTTTTGGTTTGCCACAATACTGTGGCACGTCCGGGTGGTTGAATTGCCCATCTGGAATGCTGGTGCGCCACCTGCTTCTGCCATGGCACTCAGCGATGAAACCACGGCAGGTTCAGCTCCCATGGCGTACTCTGCTTGGTTCAACAACGAAAAATCGCTTACTGGAAGGCAATCGTTGGAATTCCTTCCCGAAATCGACGGGTTTTCCCTCAGGTTTGAGCTCGCTTCCGGTGGGAAAAAAATGCCGGGCAGGTTAGTCAAGCTCGACGCTGGGGTCACTCTGGAACGCTCAGGTGCACCGGTGGCTTGCGATGTTGAGGTCGATCAGGGTGTTGCTGTCACATCGTTTTCATTTGAACGAAACGGCCGGCAGGTGCTGGGAGAATATGCTGTTGAAGCGCGCGGCATGCCCGGATTTTCCGGTCGGGTACCAGTTCGCCCTGCTCCATGGAATGTTGTGCCTGGCAGACCAGTGCTATGCCCATTTATTCCCGCTTGGCGTTATCCGGACCTTGTTCCTGGTCAAACTTGGCTGGCCACCATTATCGACCCGGTTGGTGACCTCATGCGACCAGGTGAACACGGCTTGACGGGGTCAACAATCAAATGCCGTGTTGCCAACGAGCTCGAAAAACCGCCACGCACACGCAAACAGCCTGAATGCCACCGTGTCGATGCTGTGGGAGCGGAACTGTCGGTAAGCGCTTGGGTTTTGCCTCGCACCGGAAGAATCGTGGCGCAACGCGTGACATTTGGTCCAGATGAAACATGGGAATTCGTAATTATGGAGTTACCATGACTGCAATTGAAACCCCATATCAGGTTCAATTGGAAGGTGTTTCTCGCCGATACGGCGATCATTGGGCCGTGCGCGATCTTTCGCTGGACTTAAAACGTGGTGAACTGTTCGCCTTCCTCGGTCCTAACGGGGCGGGAAAAACCACCACCATCAAAATGCTCTGCGGTCTGTTGCGACCCACGGCGGGTACTATCAAGGTCTGTGGGCACGATTTGGCCACAGATGGTTTGGCTGCCCGAGCCAATTTAAGCTACGTTCCTGACCTGCCGTTTCTTTACGAACATCTCACCGGTCTTGAGTTCCTGGAACTGGTAGCGCAACTTCACGGGCTCGATCCAGAAAGAGCCCGCGATCGAATCGCCACGGTAACCCGCCAATTTGAACTCGAGAAATTTCGCGATCAGATCACGATGCGTTACAGCCATGGTATGCGCCAGCGAACCGTTTTCGCTGCTGCATTACTTCACGAACCGAAGGTTCTGGTGGTGGATGAACCCACCGTTGGCCTCGATCCCCGCAGCGTTCGCCAGTTGAAAGACTTACTGCGTGAACTGGTAGCTACGGGCACCACTATTTTCCTGTCGTCTCACTCACTGGATGTTGTTCAGGAGTTGGCCGACCGCATTGGCATCATCACCAGTGGCAAACTCATTGGTTGCGGCACTATCGAGGAACTCCGTTCTCAGGCGTCGCATGCCGGACATCTCGAGGACGTGTTCCTTCGGCTCACCGAGGATGGTGAAGGCGATCATGCAGGGGAAGGGGCATGACCAATCCGCTACCCGATGCCGGCTTGGGAGTTTTCCTGCTGCTGCGGCTAAGACAGACGCGCCATCAGGCCACAGCCCTGCGTGGCGAGGGTATGGTCAAGGTGGCGAGCATTGTGGTCTCGTGCGGTTGCGTGGCTGTCTTTGCCTTTGTTGTGGCACTGATCGGTTTTCATTTCTTGCAGAAACAAAAGCTGCCTCTGGGTGGCGATATTATTGGTCTTCTGCTCGACATGTTCTTCTTCACACTGTCTGGCCTGTTGGTTTTTTCTGGCGGTTTGATCCTCTACGGCTCTCTTTACGATTCTCAGGAAGCCGCATTTCTCCTTAGCAAACCTGTGCCGGATGACCGCGTTTATGCCCATCAATTTGTGGGCTCGCTCGCGGTCTCCAGCGCGGCATTTGTGCTGCTTGCTTTGCCGTTGCTGCTGGCCTACGGCATTTCACTGGGAGCAGGGTGGCTCTATTACCTCTTAATGCCTCTTTTTTTTCTGCTGTTCCCGCTGGCCCCCGCTAGCCTTGGTGGCATTGTTTGCCTCGGTCTGGTTCGCTGGATGCCCAACAGGCGTAAGGAAGCCCTGATCGCCATTATTGTGTTCGTAATACTTGCTGGATTGGTTTGGTTGGGTGCCGGATTATGGCGACTGCGGCCGGGTGCGAATTCTTCAGACGATGAGGCACTCAACGAAGTTCTGGGCCATGTCAGGTTTGCCTCCGCTAAAATCCTGCCCAGCCACTGGACCGGACGCGGCCTCAGGCATGCTGCCCGCGGTGAATTCGAACCCGCATTCCGTTATCTAGCCATGCTCTTCAGTGCTGGCACGGCCATGTTTTGCCTCTCGGCATGGGTTGCCAGTTTGTGGTACCGGATTGGCCTCGATCGGCTTTCCCAGCGCGGCCGCAAAGCCTTCAAGCAACGGTTCGTCTGGATGGACCGCCTTCCCAGTTTGGTTCCCGGTATTGGCCCAGCCGAACGTGCTTTATTGCTGAAGGATTTTCGCACTTTCCGAAGGGATCCACGCCAATGGGGCCAAATGCTAGTCTTCTTGGTTCTGCTTGGCTTTTACTTTTCCTCGCTGAGACGCATGTTTCCCGGTGACATCGGCTGGGTGTTCCGCAACGGCCTCAGTTTGATGAACCTCATGGTGGTTGGAATGCTACTGTGCGCCTCGTGCGGCAGATTCATATTCCCCCTGATCAGTCTCGAGGGAAAGCGCGTCTGGTTGCTGGGCCTGACACCCTTTCCGCGTTGGGCTTGGTTAAGAGGGAAGATGGCTTTTTCAGTTATTCTGTGCATTCTTTTCGCATTGCCTTTATTGCTCTACAGCGACATTTCATTGGGAATGCCACCCACGCTTGTGCTGCTGCACCAGTTTGCTGGTCTGTGTCTTGCCTTTGGCCTGAGCGCCTTGTCGGCCGGCTTAGGTGCCGTATGGCCCAATTTTCGCGAAAAAGATCCTTCCAAGATTGCTGTCGGTTACGGTGGTACCTTATCGCTGATTCTTGGTTTGGCGTATCTTCTAGGCTTGGTAGGCCTTGTAGCTGCGCCTTGGCATATTTTGGCTGGGCTAGGCGGGAATGGACAGTTCCCATGGTGGGGATGGCTAATCATCTCACCTGCTGCTTTGCTGGGCGCCGGTCTTGCCTTCCTGGCCATAACAGTCCCCATGCACCTAGGGCGTTTGAACCTGCAGGAACAGGAGTTTTAGAGCGCAGATAAATTGCGTCAAATTAACAAACAGGTGTGTTGCTATTAAGCTTCACGATTTTCATCATCCGTTTTTCACCTGATGGATCCTACACTGATTTAAAAGTGGATGTCGTATAGGGATTTAGATGCGTTTTTTGATCACCACAGTAAGGAGTTTGTAGATGTTTGACCGCCGCAACTGGATTCAACGGATGGCTGCCGTCGCTGTGCCTGTCTGGGTTCTGAGGTCGCCCGGGTGGTTCGCTGAAGAGCTCACACGCACCCCCGCGCAGACGGATGGGCCGTTTTACCCCAACAAACTCCCACTCGATACCGATAATGACCTGATCGTGATCAACAATGCCCTTACCCCCGCGGTGGGCGCTATCACGCACCTGCATGGCCGGGTCACCGATGTCAAAGGTGTGCCGGTGCGCAACGCAGTGGTTGAAATCTGGCAGGTAGACAACAATGGTGCTTACCTTCACACCGGCACCAGCAATAAGGAAAAGCGAGATTCCAACTTCCAAGGATTTGGCCGGTTTGTGACAGGCATGTCTGGGGAGTACTACTTCCGCACCATCAAGCCTGTTCCGTACCCGGGGCGCACACCGCACATCCATGTGAAGGTGCGCAAGAACGACAAGGTGGTGCTCTCCACGCAGTGCTACATTAAAGGTGAACCACAGAATGCCAAAGATGGCATTTACAAGTCGTTGCGCGATCCCAAACAATCAGCAGCGGTCACGGTAGCATTCGACCCATTGCCCGGTTCGCGCATTGGCGAACTGGCAGCCCGTTTCGACATTGTGGTGGGAATGACACCTGTGATGGATTGATGGTGGGGAAAACCAATAGAAAGCCTAGGGTTACACTGCGCTCCACCCTGGGCTCTTCCGATCGGCGTAACACATATGTCATTTGCAATGTATGCTTTGCTCGCTTATGGTTGGCCTTTTCCAGTTTCAATCAGCTTGCGTTGAAACGGATCGCCTGTGTTCCATTCCGGCAACTGCTGCGCATTGGCGGCGTCGCGTGCCACATCCAATGCGAACGCTCCCAGTGTGGCGAAGCCTGAAAAATCCCAGTCAGGCCGCATTTCATCCTGTGGCGAGTGGTAAGCTTTATCGTTGAATTCCTGCATGGCTTTGCGGGCAAAATCTGCTGGTTTGCCCTGTATTTTCACGCCGCAACCCACCGAAAAGGCAGGAACCCCGGCGCGGGCCAGTGAAAAGTGGTCAGACCGGAAAAAGACTCCCAGATGCGCCCTCTGGTCGGGTTCGATTTCCAATTTGTTTTTGGCGGCAATCGCCTGCACATTTTTCCAGAGGGTGGTTCTTTCCGCGCCGGTTGTCACCACCGATTGGGGAATACCCAGTGGCGGAATCATATCAAAATTAAGATTCAGCGCTGTTTTCTCGAGCGGCATCACCGGGTGGCTGGCATAATATTTTGAACCGAGCAGGCCCTTTTCTTCTGCCGTAACTGCCAGAAAAATGGCCGACCGCGCTGGTTTGGGAGATTGCTTGGCCCAAGCGCGTGCAAGTTCCAATAGCAGGCCGCAACCGGTGGCGTTGTCGGCGGCACCGTTGTAGATGGCGTCACCCAGCACAGCCTTTCCCACACCCAAGTGGTCCCAGTGAGCCGTGAATACCACGGCTTCGTTTTTCAGCGTCGGGTCACTGCCTTCCACCATTCCAACCACATTGTGGCTTTGGATTTTTTCTACACGGGTGGGTATGTTTCCGTTGAGGTTCAGGCCTAAAGAGTGCGCCTTGAAGCCTTTTGTGTCGGCTGCTTTCAGGGCGTTTTCTACGGTCAGGCCAGATAAACCCAGAAGCTTTTCACCTGCCTGACTGGAAATCCACCCTGCAAACGCAAGAGCCGGTTGGCCCGGTTCGCGTTTAAGTTGGGCGCCGTCGAGTGGGCGCACCACTGAATATGGATAACCAGCAGTGCCGTTGGTGTGGATAATGAAACAAGCTTTGGCACCCCTTCTGGCAGCTTCTTCAAATTTGAACGTCCAGCGGCCATAGTAGGTGAGCGCTTTGCCTCCGAAGAATGCGGAGTCTTCTGATGGTGGTTCGTTGGTGAACAGAACCACTACTTTGTCCTTCACATCGATTCCGTTGTAATCGTCCCACCCGAATTCGGGAGCGGTAATGCCGTGGCCCACGAAAATGGCTTCGGCATCGAAGGACTCGAGCCCGATTTGTGTTTGGCTGGTGCCGGAAAACTCTTCTTCACAAGCGAGACTCAGCGTTTTGGCCCCTTTGATGGCGCGGAGTGTCGATTGTTCACTGGTGATCACTCGAACCAACGGCACAGGCTGGAGGTAGGTATTACGTTGCCCCATGGGCTTCAGGCCGGCTTTTTTGAATTCGTCCGCCAGATATTCGGTGGTTAGCTCTTCACCCCGGGTACCTGGACCACGGCCTTCGAGCCTGTCGCTGGCCAGATAGGCCACATCAGCTTTGATTCGCTCAGTTGATAATTGCCACGGGGCATCGGCGGCCCGCACCGGAATGGAGCAGACAGTTAGTAACAGCAGCACGCATCGGTTGGCCATGGCAATTCCCTTACTTGGGTTGAATAAAGCGCTGCTGTGCCGGGTTCAGGCAGCCGAGCGGCGTTCGAGGTTTTCGTTGTGCCGCTTCACATCACGCACAATATAGGTGGGCCGGCCTTTGACTTCGAGGAAAATCCGGCGCAGGTATTCACCGATAATTCCGAGTGACAAAAGCTGTACTGAGCCGAAGAACAGCACCACCACCATGGTGCTGGCCCAGCCTTCCGGCGGACGCTGGCCGATGATGGCGCGCCCCATCACCCAGGCAATGAGGCCCAAGGCAAAGACACAACTTCCTAGGCCTAGATAGGTGATAAGGTTCAGCGGGGCACTGCTGAAGCTGATCAGCCCATCCATGGCAAGGCGCACCAAGGCCTTGAAGGTGTACTTGGGGGCTCCCGCTTCGCGGCCTGCCCTTTCATAAACCAGTCCTTCTTGCCGAAAACCCACAAAGCAGCGCAAGCCGCGCACAAACCGTTGGCGTTCGGGTAGTGCCAGCAAGGCATTCACCACCTTTCGGTCCATCAAACCGAAATCACCGCTGTCGAGGGGGATATCGATATCGCTGAGTTTGCGGAGCAAACGGTAAAAGGCGCCGTAGGCCGTGCGCTTCAACAGGCCTTCCTTGCGTTTGGTGCGTACCGCATACACCACTTCGGCGCCGTCACGCCAACGGGCAATGAACTGCTCCAGCACTTCCGGTGGATCTTGCAGGTCGCCATCCATAACGATCACGGCGTCGCCTGTGCATTCAGCGATTCCGGCAGAAACGGCTGCCTGATGTCCGAAATTGCGGCTGAGCATCACACCCACCACGCGTGGATCGGCTTGCGACAACATGTGGATCATGGTGGGCGTGGCATCGCTGCTGCCGTCGTTCACCAGAATAATTTCAGGCTCAATGTCGAGCGGGTCGAGAGCTGCGCGCAATCGACGATGTAGTTCCGGTAGGTTTTCCTGCTCGTTGAAAAGCGGAATCACAAAACTGATCCGGGGGCGAGCGGTGGTTGTGGTCATGGTGTGGCCCCGACATGGTACAGGTAACAGCGGTCGATGCCGCCCAAGGGTGCAACCGGTTTTTCAAACGCCTGCTTTAGTTTCCAGCCGGGAGGCGGTTCGGCACTGCTGCTGATCACGCGTGACATGGCGGAGCTTTCAGGCCAGGTGTTGACAGGTACAACAGTCACAGGGTACCGGCCACGCCCTTTCAGATGCCAGCCAAAGTGGACGCCCTCACCCAGACCTATCTGGTTACGACGCGGCATGAGGTCGCCTACCCAAGCAATTGGCTCACGGGTCGATGTCTCGGCTTCCACTGCTTCTACCACTTGCCACAGAAGGGCCGAGCGCGCTGCTTGGCGTGCCATCCGGTCGTAGCCAGCTAGCATGGCCACTGCCAATCCGCAGGCAACCAAAACCAATCCCCATCGCGCCAAAAAAATCTGACCATGAGCCAATACCTGCGCCAGAAACAGGCCTGCTAGTAGGTCCAAACCCCAACCTGCCACGACCGAATAGCGCCCAGAAACGCCGGCCACAGGTAGGTGGATTGCAACCCCGAAGAACACCAAAACCAATGCCACTGCGATCAATCGGGTTTGGCTGGGCAAAGGCTGGAAAGTGGAGGTCCGGTACCACGCCGCTATCCCGAGCAAAGCCAAGCCAGGGCCGATGAATTCGAGGCCAATCGAGCGGGTAAGGGCGCGGCCCCAAGCCAGCAGATGGCCTAGACCGGGAGTCGATGTGACATATTCCTTCGGATGCGGGTCGAGCTTATAGGCGATGAGATGTGCCACAAACAGAAGCCCGGCACTTCCCAAACCGATCAGCGGAATCATCTTGTTCCTGATCGTAAAACCACGCATCGGGTCCCAAGCGCGCAGCAGCAATTGGGCAGGCAGCACGGCCACCATGGTGTTTTTACAACCAATGGCCGAGGCCATGAGCACCCAAGCTGCAATGTCCCAACGCCACGGTTTTTCACTGCTGGTGGCTTTGATGGCAGCAATCAGCGCTGCCAAGGCATATGGCATGGCAAATGCTTCGGTCAGGCCGAGAGTCGGCCAGATCTCTCCTCGGAAGGGAATCAGCAAGCCCATAGCGGTTGCAATGACGGAACACCAGCGTGGCAGATTCATGGCCATGAAAAAGTGCAGCGAAAGCCAAGCAGTCAGCCAACAAAACGCCCAGCGCGCCACGCGATGGGCTATCGGAGATTCTTGCAGGAGTTCGGCCTGCAGTTCCCAATGAAACCAAGTGATGGGCCGAAACGGGCCCCGGGTGTGGAATTCACCAACTGTGCGGTCTGCAATCCGCTCGAAAAGCGATCCCGGACCACGGTAGACCAGACAGCCATCGTCGATGAAGTCGAACGGCATGGCCAATGTGGGCAAAAAAGGGCAAGCTATCAAAAATGCCAGAAGCCAAACAGGCAACCAACACGCGCCCGTGGATGTCTCGGCTATGGTACCTGTAGATTCCATGCAACCATTGGAAAACTGCTTCCATGTTGGAATCAACGCCAATCACAGGCAAGCATTGATCAACAGGAAGGCCCAATCACTTCCGGGCGGCGTTCGGTGACCTTGTTGGAACTGTCAACAAACACCACGCGTGGGCTGTAGCCAGCAATGGCGGATTCTGGAAGCCAATGGAAGGTGGCAACAATAATAATGTCGCCCGGTTTGGCCAGATGGGCCGCCGCACCGTTCACACAGAGAACCCCGGTGTCGGCAGGCCCTTCAATGGCATAGGTACTGAAGCGTGTTCCCTGGGTGACATTCCAGACATGGACTTCTTCGCCGGGAAGGATGTCTGCCTCAACCATCAGAAGGCGATCCAAGGTGAGGCTGCCTTCGTAATGCAGCTCAGCTTGGGTCACCGTCGCCCGGTGGATTTTCGACCTGAGAAAAGAACGCATGGGCCCGCCGGACATAAGCACCTAGTCAACGCGAGGCGGATGCACGCCGCCTCTGGGTTTACGGTTCAGTTGATCCCTTCATACCGTCGTAGGGAATGTTACTGTTCGAGAGGTACCCGATTGTAAGAGATTTTCTCAAGAGGGAAGCGTCGGCAGCCCAAGAAGCTGGGTCGGGGAAATCAACTTCCGAGCGGATTTCCACATGACCGTCAAGGAACGAAGCAGCGGCAACCTTACCCGAGTGCCTGAAATGGGTGGTGGGTTGCGCCGATCCCGCCACCGTGGTGTACGGTGCCGCCATCGAGTACGACTCTTGGGCATTGGCTGCGGGCCAAGTGCTGATCAGGGCAGAATCGGCAAAGACAAACGTGGCGGACGTGGAAGAAAAGTCCACCAGACGGCGTGTCAGGAAGCGGGGAAGGCTCCAGTTGGGCGAAACCCAATAAGTTGTGCCTAGGCAGCGGTTGTAACCGTAGCCGCCCGTTTGTCCGCTGTACTGCTGCTGCAGAAGGTTTTGCGGCAGGCTGGGGCACATCAAGACTTTGCTGTTGGCCTCGTAGTAGGGGGAAATAATTCCCGCAGTGGGGCTTACATTGTTATTGGGATCGACCAACCCAAACCAATACGTGGTGCTGTATGGCCAGTTGGATGGAGTCGGGGTGGTGAAGCTGGGAGGCAGCTTCTGGAAACTGCTTTCATAATTGAGAACAGCCAGTGTGATCTGCTTGAGATTGTTGCTGCAGGTCATGCGGTTGGCTGCTTCGCGCACCTTTTGAACAGCCGGAACAAGAAGGCCAATCAGTATGGCAATTATTGCAATCACAACCAGCAATTCAATCAGCGTAAACGCCCTGCGACTTGGTGAAACTCTAAAAAACATCATCGCTCACTCCTACCGCCGGTATCGGGCGGACGAGAGGAAGACCAAGCCTTGAACCGTAAGGAAATAATGGAAGAGAACGGGCCTGCGCAGCCTTGGGGCTGTTCAGACGCGAATCCCATCCACCCGGGTCCGGGGTAGTTGGTCATCCTCGAACTAACGACAGGCAGGTCTTCTGACTTACGGTCTCAAGCGATGGGAGTTCCCATCGTTGGCAGGAAATTATGCCTTCCCGAACCCTTTGAAAGTTCAGTGGCGCCACCTGAGAAGTGGCCAACAACCTGTTCAGACCGAATACAGCGGCGGCCCCGTGACGGATTCTCACCGTCTTCCCTCTTGGCCCGCGATGCACACGATCGCAGGACCTGTCGAACTATTAGTAGTAGGTGAGGCACCAGAGGTGTTCAAGATGGACTGTCAAGCAAGCGGGCTTTTCCTTTGCTTGATGTCGCCCCCAACCATCACGATTTCGGCCCTGCCTCGCACTTTCCAACCGCCAAACGGGCAGTTGCGGCTTTTGGATTTGAATCGCGTCGGGTCGATGGTCCATTCCACATCCGGGTCGATCACGGTAACGTCGGCCACAGCACCGGGTGTCAGGGTGCCACGGTCGATTCCCAAAACTTGAGCAGGGGCGATCGTCATCATCCCCAGCATGCGTGGCCAATCCAGATGGCCGGGCTCGATGAGTGCCTGAATTGAGATGGGCAGGAATGTTTCCAAGCCGATGATGCCGTTAGGGGCCTGATCAAACTCCCTGGTTTTCTTCTCGAGTGCATGGGGAGCGTGATCGGTGGCCAAAACCGATAGGGTGCCGTCTTTCAGACCATCAATCAGCGCTTCAATGTCCGCTTGCGTCCGCAAGGGAGGCGCCATTTTGTAGTTGGTGTCGAAGGTGCGCAACGATTCATCGGTAAGGGTGAGGTGGTGAGGGCAGGCCTCTCCCGTAACACGGATACCTTTCTTTTGGCCATTGCGGATCAGGTCCACGCTGCCGGCGGTGGATACGTGCAGGATGTGCACATGTGCCCCGGAGATTTCAGCAAGAGCGATTTCACGGTAAACCATAATTTCTTCAGCAGCCGATGGCATACCCTTAAGGCCTAGCCGTACAGAAACGGCGCCCTCGTGCATGACGCCGCCTTTTGTAAGCTCGAGATCTTCCGAGTGGCTCAGAATCGCTTTACCGAGTCCGCGCGCATATTCCATGGCGCGGCGCATCACTTCCGCGCTGCTGACGGGAGTGCCGTCGTCGGTAAAAGCGACAGCGCCTCCCTGCACTAATCCGCCCATTTCGGACAGTTCATTGCCTTGACGCCCTTTGGTGATGGCGCCAATGGGAAAAACATTGGCCAAATTGGCTCGCCGCGCCTGCTGGACCACAAACTCTGCAGAAGACTGGCTGTCGAGTGCCGGTTCGGTATTCGGCATGCACGCGACCGAGGTCACTCCCCCGGCAATGGCGGATGCCACGCCTGTGGCGATTGTTTCATCTTCCTCTCGGCCGGGTTCGCGCAAGTGAACATGCATGTCGATCAGGCCAGGCGCGACAATTTTCCCTGTACAATCGAAGGTTTCATCGGCTTCGCGGTTGCCAAAATCGCCCAAGGCAGCGATGACTCCGCCCTCAATCCAGAGGTCGGTTACAGTGTCGATTTTGTTGGCAGGGTCGATAACTCTTCCACCACGCAGGCGGATAACAATGGGAGGCAGCACGTCAAACTCCAAAAAGGGAAAATGTCAATTACCAAGTACCCAAAATTTCGCGTGCGGCATTCCAACCTGCCGCGCCAATGACTCCACCGCCCGGGTGCGCGCCCGCCCCGCACAGGTATAAGCCCCGTATCGGCATGCGGTAACTGGCCCAACCCGGCGCGGGGCGCATAGGGAACAACTGATTCAAGTGCATGGAACCGTGGAATATATTACCGCCGGTGAGCCCGTAAATGCGTTCCATGTCAACAGGTGTCAGAATCTGCCGGCCGATCACCGCGCGTTTGATATTGGGCGCATAACGGGCCAAAAGGTCGATGCAGCGGTCTGCAAACGGCTCGCGCATGGTGTCCCACGATCCTTCTGCGAGTTTGTAGGGGGCATACTGAATGAACATGGACATGATGTGCCTGCCGGCGGGCGCCAGCGAGTCGTCCACCACCGATGGAATGGTGCATTCAAGAATGGGTTCAGCCGATGGCCTACCATATTTTGCATCGTCGTAGGCGCGTTCGATGGCATCCTGATCCGGGCAGATGTGGATAGTGCCCCGGTGCTGCGGCCCGGCCTGAATTCCGGGCAGGGCGCTGAAATCGGGAAGCTCCGATAGCGCCACATTCATTTTCAGCGAGGCGCTGTCGTAGCGGATGCGGCGGATCGCTTCGAGGAAATCGGCGGGCAGTTCAGAGGGCTGGAGAAGTTTTTCGAAGGTCACAAACGGATCGGCATTACTGGCCACAATCGGGGCGAGGTGTTCGGTACCATCGGCCAAGGCGACTCCTGCCACGCGTCCGTTGCGGACAATGATCGATGCCACCTGGGCGTTGGTTCGGATCTCCGCGCCGGCAGCGCGGGCAGCGGATGCTATCGCCTCGCTCAAAACGCCCATGCCGCCTTTTACATACCCCCATACACCGCGTTTTCCGTTGGTTTCACCCATAACGTGGTGGAACAGCACGTAGGCGGTTCCCGGCATGCTGGGGGCGGCCATTGCCCCAATCACGGCATCGGTGGCCAAAGTGCCTTTCAATACCTCCGATTCGAACCAGCGATCAAGGATCACCCGTGCAGGGCCGGTGAGCATTTCCACCGCTTCCGCCATGCCCGCTGTGCCTAGGCGCTGGAAAGGAGCGGCAAGCTTCCATGTGCGCCAAAGATCAGCAAGGCTTGGCTTCAGCACATTGGGTGGACGGGTGGTGAGCAGTGGTTCTAGAGCAAGGCCTACCCGCTCGAGCATTGCTTCGTATCGGGGGTAGGCTTCTGCATCTTTGGTTGAAAATTTGCTGATTTCCTTCTGGTTTTCGGTGTGGTTGGCTCCCAGAAACAGATGGCGACCATCGGGAAGGGGAGTGAACGAGGCCGGGTTGCGTTCGAGCATTTTGAAACCGTGCGACTCGAGCTTTAGGTCGCGGATGATTTCTTTGCGGAAGAGGCTGTTCACATAGGCCGCCGTGGAAACCCGGTAGCCGTCGAATATGTCGGTTTCGGTTACGCAGGCACCACCCACAAGATGTCGGCGCTCCAACACCAGCACGCGCTTGCCCGCCTTTGCCAAGTAGGCGGCGGTGACGAGTCCGTTGTGTCCGCCCCCAATGATGATCGCGTCGTGGTGCCGCATGATTCTTCTCCACTGGAATGTTAATTTTTTCATTGTAGTGACGGACGGGATTGCGGTTGCCGATAATGAGCTGTATTTTTGTTCAGTACATGCTTCCGGAGGCACTATGACCGTCTGCCTGCAGTCACACAGCTGGTGGTCGTTACTTGAAGGAGTAGCTTCGCCTGCGGCACTGGTGGCTGCGGCACACCGGCGGGGCGTTCGCACTCTGGCACTAACCGATACCAACAGCCTTCATGGCGCCATTGATTTTGTTGATGCTGCGCTAATGGCCGGGGTGCGTCCTGTTGTGGGCGTGACGCTGGCATCGGGCCCTGATCGACTGGTACTGCTGGCGTCGGACCCATCGGGCTGGAGCACACTCTGCCAGCTGGTGACGCGTATGCGGATTGGCGGGCGCGCTCCCGGTGAACCGGTTATGGGCGTCGTTGAGGCGGTTGAGGCGTGCCATGCCGGCATCCACGTTCTGGTGCCACGCGCCGCATGGCTTGAGCGTCTGGCACCCATTCTGTCTGGCAGGGTGTGGGCTCATCTGATTCGTCCGGTTCCGCGCGGTGTGTTGCCGGGCGAAGAGCGGCGACTGCTCGATACAGCGGAGCGCCTGCGCGTGCCTGTGGTGGCGGGAACAGGCGGTGTGTTGCTTACCCGGGAAGATCCGCATTGCCACAGGTTGGTTGAAGCTGTGGCGGCAGGTCGCATGATCGACCAAGTGGAATCGACACGGTGGAGTGCGGCCCACACGATCTTGAGTGGTGCCAGCCTGTTGGCGCGGTTTGCCGACATACCTCAGGCTGTGGCCAACCTTCAGCGTCTGGCGGAAGGTCTGGGCGCAGGAATTATTCCCAACCGGCTGATCATGCCCCAACCACGGCTTCCAGTGGGAGTACTGCCGGGTGCCTTGCTGAAGCATGTCTGCGAGCGCGCCATGGTAGCGCGCGGTATGGATGGGCGCGAGGATGCCCGGGCACGGCTCGTTCAGGAGTGTCAGATCATTGGCCAGACGCGGCTCGATGGCTACTTTCTGGTGGTGCGATCGATTGCCAGGCATGCGCGTCGGATGGGGCACACACTGGCGTTGCGGGGCAGTGCTGGCAATTCCTTGGTGTGTTATTTGTTGGGCATTACCGATGTCGATCCGCTGCGGTTCGATTTGCCCCTAGCGCGCTTTCTGCACCCGGGTCGTGTGGATTTGCCTGATATCGACCTCGATTTCGACTGGAAAGTGCGTGACGAGGCTATTGGGTGGGCGATTCGTCGCTTTGGCGAGCGAAACTGTGTGCGCATTAGTGCGTATCAGTATCTGCAGGGAAGGTCATCGTTTCGCGAGGCGTGCAAGTTGCATGGGCTCTCCGATGCCCAGATTGCCGCATTACCTGCCGGTATGGATGAACGCGCTGCCGCTGCTCTGGAACATCCCGGGGATGGGCCCACCCGGCCACGCAACTTTCCGCTGGAACCTGAACGTTGGCCGCGTCTGGTAGCCGATGCGCGGCACCTGCTCGGTCGACCGCGCCACCTCTCTCTTCATCCGGGCGGTATTGTGTTATGCCCGGTCTCTATGGAAGAGCATGTTCCGCTCGAATGGTCGGATTCCGGTGGGTTGATGACTCAGCTCGATAAAGACGGTGTTGAACGCGTTGGTTTGGTCAAAATAGATCTTTTAGGCAATAGGGCGCTTGGTGCACTCGACGAATCGGGAAAAATCCTCAGGCAGCAGGGAATGTTTCAGGCGCGCGTGCCTGAAAACGATCCGGCCACGCTCGATCTTGTC
>Ga0255124_1000227_pt1 | contig 21146 bp, 15 predicted proteins | sample Law_Cont_RepB_8d_FD_188564 | JGI IMG/M metagenome (GOLD analysis project Ga0255124, IMG submission 188564) | Freshwater microbial communities from St. Lawrence River, New York, United States - Law_Cont_RepB_8d | ecosystem: Environmental > Aquatic > Freshwater > River | place: USA: New York... | reverse complement strand
TGAGGCATTGCTCGGTTCGCGAACTTGTTCTGTTCGTTGTGATGGAGTGGAAATAGAACCCGAACTGATCCTTTCTGGGCCAGCTGACCAGATCCTTGGCAAATCAGGGGGAGGCGGGCTTGAAACTTCAGCCCTTGCCTTGGGTTTAGCCGGCGCCGCAATTGACCATATCAAAAAACAAGCCGATCAACGTCCTGAAATCAGGGAAATCGGTGATATTTTTGAAGTTGAACGGCTCACTGCGCGGCAAGGCCTGCACAAGCTTTCTGTTGCCTCGGTCCATCAGGCAGAGGCGGTTCTTGCCGCGCGTGTCGAGTGCACAGATCTGGCACTTCGGGCGAGCCAAGCGGCCTTGTTGGTTGCGAAAGGTGCCGGTTTTGTTGATTCTCATCCGGTCGGACGTTGGGCCAGACAGGCGCTGTTCTTTCTGGTTTGGTCTTGTCCATGGTCTGTTCAAGCGGAAATGCTGACGGTTTTGTCGGGGCGAAAAAAGATTTGAGCTGAGGCTGGCGATCCAATGTGATGATCGATTGCCAGCCTCAGTTCACCAACCTATTTTTCATTTCCCAGCTTCAGTTTGCTGATGCTCACCCCTTTTCTGGGAGCGTCGTCAGCGATTCGTTTATCGACAATAAACGCATATTCCAGAAGCCCGCGGCTATCGGTCTTCACATATCGTTTTTCAAAGGGCTGTAGTTTTTGCTCCGCAGCCTTTTCCGCTTCGTCGTACAGTTGCTCCATCGTCCGGGCTGGAGCTCCGTCCTTGTGTTTGCCTATGTTATCTGCCATTTCAACCCAGTCGGGTTTGGGTTCGGTTTTTTCGCCAGGGGTCAACGCCATGGGCCGCATCCACGAGCGATACCGTCGTTCGGTAACCTTGCCGTTGTGCACGACAATAACCGTTTCTGAACCAAAACCAAACGCGCTCGCAACAGTCACTGAATAACGATAACTGTTGCCATGTTTTCCCTTGGCTTCATCCCATGCCTTGCGGCTGGATTTGACGATATCAATATCTGCTTTTTCAGCATATGCCGGTAAATATGTCAAACCCAGCAACAATGGGATGGCCAACATGTCATCGGGTCCTTTCGGGTTTCATGACAAAGCTCATGCCGTGGGCCGCTGGTTCAAAGGCGGGTCCACCGGGTGATTTTTTCAGATATGCCGGCACGATGGATCTGTCTGTCAATACCGGTATAGGACGCGGGCCAGGAACAGATGTGTTGGACCGCGTGTAGATGATTTCGATGTTGGAACCAGCACGCAATCTGGACACTGTGTGCTCCACATAAAGCACCTTGGCCATCACCATGACTTCTGTCTGATTCTGTTTTTCAGCCTTGGTTTTCACCTGCATCACTTCAATGATGAGCACCTCGGGTGCTTCGGCGCGCAGCGTATCGTAACTACCCGGGGGCAGTTCGGCATAAACTGCCAAGGGGGTTATCAATATCATGAAGCAAATAAGGGCTAAACGATTCATCACGATCTCCAGAGTTTGTCATCTCAACCAATTAAAGGATGACTGCGTTCCGTCAATGGAAAAACCACCCGGCTGTGTAACAACGCTGATTGGTACACACCCATCACCATTTCTATGGCCTTCATGGCGTTTTGGCCCGAACACTCCGGTTCGCGGCGTTCCTCGATCGCCACAATCAGGTCGTCTACCAAACGCGCATTAGCCAACGCGAACGAGCTGGGTACCACAGGTCCTGCTGGTCGCTTCCATGTGTCGATATGCCCCTCGGCGTTCCAAGGCGTTATACTCTTGACGAAGACTTGGGCAGGAACGTTCGTTAGCACACGCGCTGATCCCTTGGTGCCGATGATTTCCAACCCCCATGGCCCTGCTGCCTCGCGAAGTTTCGCCCGGCTATTGAACGTGCCAACCACGCCATGATCAAATCCAAATTGAGCGATCACTTCATCGCCTGCAACAGGCCCGACCAGATCTTTGGTGAGGCGGGCATTGGCCTTGGTGATTTCCTTGCCACCCTGGGTTACTCCGGATTGGCACCATTTCACGTTTCCGCCGAACAATCGCATCAGGTCAAAAAGGTGGGTTCCCAGAACGATCATGTCTTCACCACCAGCACGCGCGTTGTCTTGTTTGCCCCAGGCATGGATTTCAAGCAGGTCACCAAGTTGTCCAGCCCCGATGGCCTTCTTCAATGCTGTCACGGAGGGTTCCATGCGCATCTGGTGAGCTACCGCAATTTTCAAGCCTTTTTCATGCGCTGCTTTCAGAAGGCCGTCGGCTTCCACCAAAGTGGGCATGAAAGGCTTTTCCATGTAAATGTGAGCACCAGCATTCACCGCAGCCATGCCCATGGAAAAATGCTGGTCCGAATGCCGGGCAGCCACAACAACAAGTTCCGGTTTTTCTACTTCCAGCATTTTTCGATAATCTGAATATGATTTAGGCGCATTTAGCCGCTCTGTTGCCTTCTTCAAGCCCGCAGCATTGGCATCGGCCACAGCAACCAGTTCGACATCGGTCCGGTGGGCAAACGCTGTATCTAGGCCGTGGCCGTAGTCACCCCGGCCCGTGGCGCCGATCACGCACAGGCGCCGTTTCTTCGCGGGTGGCTGAAGAAGTGTTGCTGCGGCCAGTAAGCTTTGCTGATGGAATTGGCGGCGGTCTTGCGAACTTATCATGGCACGAATTCCTCTGGATTGAAGATGATTGTTGCTGAAAACCGATGCTGAGACAATCGTCTGCTGATCAATTCGGGTCGCGGCGCGGCAGGTTGAACGAAAAGCTGGAAAGACGACCCGGCCAGCGGTAGTCTGTGTTGCTGTTGGAATAAGTTCTCCCCAGTAGCTGTTTGTGGCCTCACTTCCACCCCAAGGAACACGCATGCGATATGTCATTGCCTCGTTGGCCTGTTTGGCTTTAACCCGTCTGGTTCTGGCTGCGGAACCCGCACCTGACTATTTCTTCCAGCCCAAAGATCGCATCGTCTTTTTGGGTGACAGTATTACCGAACAGTACCAGTACAGCACCTATATGGAGCTTTACTTGACTACACGGTTCCCCAAGGCGGATTACTTTTTCCTCAATGCTGGCATTGGTGGTGATACGGCGCAAGGAGGAGCCAACCGTTTCCGCGCGCAAGTCCTTGCCGAAAAACCGAACAAAGTCACGATCAATTTTGGTATGAACGATGGTGGCTATGGCAAATTTAATCCACAAGCCAACAAAGTGTTCATCGAACGTACTCGCGACATGCTGCGCATGGCCAAAGAGGCTGGCGTGAAGGTTGCCTTGGTTTCGCCCAATGCCGTCGATCCCCGCAATAAAAGCAATGGGGCTGAATACGTTGAAACGCAGAAACTTTTCTACGCGCCACTGGCGGGTGCTGCCAAGGAGTTTGGAGTTCCGTTTGTTGACCAGTACGCCATTACCCGCGCCGCACAGGACCTGATGGCCAAGGACGATCCAAAGGCTGAAAAAGCCAAACCCTACCCCGACGGCTTCCACACGGCAGGACCGGGTGGCATGTTGATGGCCCATGCCATATTAACGGGTCTGGGTTCTCCAGCCGTTGTAAGCGAGGCAACTATCGATGCCGCACAGGCAAAATCAACAGGCAAGGATTGCGAAATCACAGACCTTAAGGCCAACGAAACCGCTGTCTCGTTTCAGCGACTCGACGCGGCTCTGCCATGGCCCATTCAGAAAGACTGGTTGCCTATGTTGCCCTATACCAATCAGTTGAAAGACCTCAATTGGTATGGATTGAAGGTGGCTGGTCTCAAGGAAGGCAATTATGCTGTGAAAATTGATGGTGAGGAAGTGGCACGTTTCACTGCCAGCCAGCTTGCCGAAGGCGTTAATTTAGGCAATGTGACTTCCGGCAATGTATGGAAGCATGGGACAGCACTGCTGCAAGCGATTGATGCGAAAAACCGGGTGGTTCATGGCCGATTTCGTGGTGTTCACTTGGCGCAGATTCCCGATTGGCTCGCAGATGTGGCTAGCGAACGCAAGCCAGTTGAACTGGAAAAGCGGATGAAGCAGATTACAGAAGCACAGGCCAAGGTGAATGAATTGGCCAAACCCAAGGCTCACACTTTTTCAGTTGTTGCGGTTAACTGATGTTTGGATTTTCAGGGCTAGGCTGGGGGGACTCGGATGATCCGAATTCTGGGTTCTCCCAAACGCCTATGCGATGGAATCACGAGACGTGACTGGCTGATGGCTAGCAGTCTCTCCCTTGGAATTTCTGCCAACCCATTGAATGCCGCTGCTCCTGCCGTGCGCCAGCGTGGATTTGGCGCCGCCCGGAATGTCATCTTGCTTTATCCGTTTGGTGGCCCAAGCCATATCGATACTTTTGACACAAAACCGGATGCGCCTGCCGAGATCAGGGGCAGTTTCAAGACCATTCAGTCGCGGTTGCCAGGCTGCAATATATCGGAGTATTTACCGCTCACGGCGGGCGTCATGGATCGTGTCACGGTCCTTCGTTCACTGACCCATCCATGGAATTTTCATGGGATGCAGTGGGCCACCACCGGTTTGCCAGCCGGTTCGATTCCGCACGAGGAAACGCAGTTCCGGCCAGATCATTGGCCTTTTGTGGGATCTGTTGTTCACCGGCTTTCCCAGCATAAACAATCAGGCATACCCAACAATGTGATGCTTCCTTGGATGTTGAGTAAAAATCGCACCAAGATTCCCTATGCGCGCCCTCATGCCTCTTGGCTTGGCAGTGCCTATGAGCCTGTGTGGGGTGAATTCGCAGGCGAGGCTACCCGCGAAGTCGTGCGCACTTCTGACGGCCCTGCTGAATCGGTACGCGACCCTTATCTTGGCATTACTCCATCTGGTCGGTTTTCGATTGCCCCGAATACAGAGTTGCCTTCTGAAATGACTCTCGATCGGCTGAATGGCAGAAAATCGCTTCTTGAGCAGTTTGATGCAAACTCCCGCCGGGCAGAAACTCGTTTGGCCAGAAACCACGAGGCGAATCAGGCGCACGGTTTTGGCCTGCTGCAATCACCCCGGGTGCGCGCGGCGCTGGATTTAGGGCGCGAACCGGATCGATTGCGCAATGCCTATGGCATGACACTCTTTGGTCAGGGCTGCCTGCAGGCGCGGAGATTAGTTGAGAGTGGATGCCAGTTTGTTACTGTTATCTGGGACGAATTCAAACAATTGAATACTGGGTGGGATACCCACGTTAACCATGTCAATCGTATGAAAAATGAATTGTTGCCTGGCTTCGACTCGGCTTTTTCAAGTTTGGTGATTGATCTTGAAGATCGCGGCATGCTGGCTGATACCCTTGTATTGGTCCTTTGTGAAATGGGCCGTACACCGCGGATGGAAGGCAACGGCCGAGGCCATTGGGGAAGAGCTTATACCAACCTCATGGCGGGTGCAGGTGTTGCGCGTGGACATGTCATTGGCAAGACCGACAAAATTGGAGCAGAAGTAATCGACCGGCCTTTATCTGCCAAAGATGTGTTGGCAACAACGTACCACCTATGCGGTTTCGATCCGCACGCCATGCTGCCTGACAGCCAGAATCGGCCAGTCGCATTGCTGCCTTATGGTGAGGTTATCAAGGAAGTGCTGGCTTGAAGTAGCCGATGGTCTTGCTGAATCTTGATGAATGCTTGACTCGTGACAAGACATATGAGAAAATTTAATTCTGCCCTTAATCGAAGCCGCTAATTCATGCCTTCAGGAATTTCCTTATGAAATGGTTTATTCTTACGGTAGCCTTTGCGTTTACTTCCATGGGCATTTGTCAGGCAGCAGACCAACCTGCTCCCAAGAAAGCCAATGCGGCCCCTGCCAAGACCGTCGATATCGGCAAGCAGGCTCCGGTTTTCAAGTTCAACGATGCATCCGGCAAGGAAGTGGATCTGGCTCAACTCACCGCCAAAGGTCCTGTCCTTGTTCGGTTGACCTGTGGCTGTTCGGGTTGCGACAAGGAATTGGCATACTTCCAGAAGATCAATGAGGCCTACAAGGCTCAGGGCTTGACAAGCGTTCTGGTCTTCCGTGAACCAGATGCCAAGATGGCTAAGTATGCTGCCGACAAAAAGCTGGACATGCTTTACTCCGTCGATGCCAAAGGCTCTGCTTGGAAGGTCTTTGAAACCTCAGCTATGCCTGTGAACTTTCTCATTGAAAAGGGTGGCAAGATCATTTCCATTGCTTCCGGTTGTGAACCCAACGGTCTGATCGCCAACATTGTCTCAGAAAAGGCTGCGAAAACCGTCGGTGTTGCAGCGGTAGACGTTCAGGCGAAAAAGTCTGTGAAATAACACAACTCTCGGGCCTGTTTGCGAATCTTGATTCAAGGGGCACCTCATTTTAGGGGTGCCCCTGTCAATTGATGGGTCGCAGCGCAATAATCAAGCAACCTCGGTGGCACGGAGACTCCCTTCCACCGATTATCTTCAATACATTGATCATTCGGGAAATCCCGACACTCCTCCTAAGGGTTAGCCATGAAACTTTTCCGGATCGTGACCCCCATCCTTGCGTGCGCATGGGCTGGTCTTGCCACAAACGCTTTCGCCCAGGGTGTGGTCACCCAGATTCCGGAAATTATAGAGTCTCAATCTCCCGACAAGGCGCCTGATGCGCCTGCCGCCAAAAACACCAAGGCAGATTTTGGCAAAGGTGAAGTGCCTCGCTGGATCTGGGGTGCCAGCCCTGCTTTGCAGTACGCAATGACACGCGATTTCGATGTCGCCTTGCCTGCAACCGCTGTTTGCAGATTCACATGCGATAACGAGGTCAAATTGTTCATCAACGGCAAGGAAGTCGGACGCAGCTCGGAATGGCAAGCCCCGGTTACCAAAGATATTTCTTCCTTGTTGAAAACCGGCAAGAACTCCATCCGCGCTGAAGTCGCCAATGAAGGTGGTACTGCCGGTTTTGCTTTCAAGCTAATCTTGTCCACGGATAAAGGTGCTAGTCAGTTTGTTGTTTCTGATGACTCATGGAGCATTTCCGAACTGAAGAAGCCTGCTAATGTACAAAAGCCAAAGATTATCGGCAAAATGGGTGATGGCCCGTGGGGTAATGTGTTCAGCAATTCGGGCGGTGCTACCGGCAATCAGGTCTTTCAGCTTCCCAATGGATTCCAGATTGAACGGCTTTTCACGGTAAACAAAGAAACCCATGGATCGTGGGTTTGTATCACAACTGATAACAAAGGCCGACTGATTGCCAGCGATCAGGATGGCAAAGGCCTCTACCGAATCACTCCTGGTGCTGTAGGTACCAAGGAGCCTTCAAAGGTTGAAAAACTCAATGTCAAAATGACAAGCGCACAAGGTATGCTGTTTGCGTTTGGCAGCCTGTATATTTGCGCCAATGGTGGACCAGGCAGTGGCCTGTACCGCCTGCGCGATACCAATGGCGATGATCAATTCGATGAGGTCACCAAACTGAAGGATCTTCAGGGCGGTGGCGAACATGGCCCCCATGCATTGAGACTTTCGCCAGACGGCAAAAGTATATTGGTTTCCTGTGGTAACCACACATTGCCACCCAAGGGATTCCAGCAAAGCCGTGTTCCTTCGAATTGGAATGAAGACCATTTGCTGCCCCGCCAGTGGGATGCCAATGGGCATGCACGTGGTATTTTGGCACCCGGCGGTTACATCGCTAAAACCGATCCCGAAGGCAAGGAATGGGAAATTGTCAGCATCGGTTACCGCAACCAGTACGACTTTGCTTTCAACCCAGAAGGCGAAATGTTTGTCTATGACGCTGACATGGAGTGGGACTTTGGCATGCCATGGTATCGCCCCACACGTGTGAACCACGCCACTAGCGGCAGCGAACTTGGATGGCGCAGTGGTACAGGCAAGTGGCCACCCTACTATGTCGACAGTTTGCCTGCCATGGTCAATATCGGTCCGGGTTCACCTGTGGGTGTTGAGTTTGGAACGGGTGCCAAATTCCCAGCCAAATATCAGCAGGCCCTGTTCATTTGCGACTGGACCTTTGGCACCATGTATGCCATCCACACAACGCCATCCGGAAGCACCTATTCCGCGACCAAGGAAGAGTTTGTTTCCCGCGCGCCGCTGCCTCTTACCGATGTCGTGATCGGCAAAGATGGCGCTATGTACTTCACCGTTGGCGGTCGCGGTACACAATCGGAACTGTACCGGGTCACGTATGTTGGTAAGGAATCAACCGCTCCTGCCGTGCAGGGCAACGACAAAACCGATGAAGCTTCAGCCCTGAGGCAATTGAGGCGGAAACTCGAAGTCTTCCACGGTGGTACTAAAGCAGGCAATGAAGATATCCAGTTCATCATCAGCAACCTGTCCCATTCCGACCGCTTTATCAGGTATGCTGCGCGTGTTGCCCTTGAACATCAACCGGTAACGCAATGGCAGGATATCGCTCTTGCTTCCAGCAAGCCATTGGCAGCCATTCAGGGTGTTGTCGCATTGGCTCATCAGGCAGACAAATCGCTGGAAAGTAAAACAATTGCGGCCCTTTTGAGCATCGATTATTCATCGCTTGACGAGGCTACCAAGCTCGATTGGCTCCGCGCGATGCAATTGGTGTTTGTTCGCATGGGAATGCCCGACAAGGCCGATACGGCGAAGGTATTGGCACGGCTCGATCCTCTGTTTCCTGCCTCGGGGGATTTTGTGAACAGGGAGCTGATCAACCTGCTCGTATATCTCCAATCTCCTACAATTGCAGCCAAAACAGCAAAACTGTTCGCGGCACCTTCCGCTGCCGCACAGGATGATCCATTGGATAATTTGCTGGCCCGTAACCGTGGGTATGGCGGAGCGGTTTCTCAGGTGATTGCCAACCGTCCGGATGCGCAGAAGATTCACTATTTATTCGCGTTACGGAATCTCAAGGATCACTGGAGCAATGATTCCAGAAAGGCGTACTTTGTGGCGCTTAACGATGCCCGGACCAAGTCTGGCGGTGCCAGCTACCAGGGCTTCCTGAATAACATTGAAAAAGAAGCCTACGATAACGCGAAAGATACAGACCGACTGGCCATCGAAGCTCTTGGGCTCCGCAAGCCCGTGAAGCTGGCAGCGTTGCCTAAGCCAACCGGTCCGGGTAAGGCGTGGACGCTCGATGAGTTGGCTGCTCTTACCAAAGACGGTTTCAAGGGCCGCAACTTTGCCAACGGAAAGAAAGCATTCGCTGCTTCGCGTTGTATTGTCTGCCATCGCTTCAATGGCGAAGGTGGCGCGACCGGGCCCGATCTCAGTCAGGTTTCGGGCCGATTCAGCCCGAAGGATCTGGCTGAATCAATTGTTGATCCCAATAAGATTATTTCTGATCAGTATCGCGCCTCCACCATTGAAACCAACTCGGGTAAGCTGATCTCTGGTAAAATTGTGAGTGAAACAGCAACCGTGCTGGTGGTTGTCACCGATCCTGAAGATTCCACCAAGGTTGTTGAAGTCAAGAAGTCGGAAGTGGCTGAGGTGAAACCTTCACCTGTATCGCTCATGCCCGCCAAGCTGATCGACACGTTGAACCAGAACGAGGTTCTGGACATGCTTGCATACATGCTCTCTAAAGGCGATTCTGGAAGTCCTTACTTTGCCAAGTAGGTTTCCATGGTCGGGTTTTGAAGGGTGTATGCATGAGTAGTACCGTCTCCACAACGATTCGTATGTGGTTTGTCATTGCCGGGCTAATGCTGGTTTCAGCGGGATTGGCTTCAGCAGACGAGCCTGTTGCCCCAATGAAGGACTTGCCATTGCCCGGCGAGGTCTTTCGTGTCAGCGGGCGCACCGCGTTCCTGATTCCAGCCAAGATTGAACCCGGCAAGGTCAAAGGCTGGGTCTGGTACGCGCCAACGTTGCCAAACCTGCCTGGCAAAGAAGAACGGTGGATGTTCGAAAAGTTTCTTGCCTCGGGAATATCCATCGCAGGCATCGATGTGGGTGAATCATTCGGCAGTCCGGCGGGGCGTGCCCAGTTTACGGCGCTTTATGATGAAATGACGTCGCGACGGGGTTATTCGACCAAACCGGTGCTGCTTGGCCGTAGCCGGGGTGGTTTGATGACCTTATCGTGGGCGGCGGAAAACCCTGATAAAGTAGGTGGATTTGCCGGAATCTACCCGGTTTGCAGTTTCGCGAGTTACCCGGGTGTGGCAAATGCCGCGGGTGCTTACGGACTTAGCTCGGCCCAGTTACAGGCCCGTTTGAGCGAACATAATCCCGTCGATCGTTTGGCGGGTTTGGCAAAAGCCAAAGTGCCGTTGTTTGCCATTCATGGCGATATCGACAAGGTTGTACCGCTCGAAGTCAATTCAGGGCTGATGAAGGAACGTTATGCAGCCATGGGTGGTTCCATGGAATTACTCGTGCCCAAGAGTCAGGGCCACAACATGTGGGTTGGCTTTTTTCAGTGTGAAGAGCTGGTACGGTTTGTGAGGACGCATTCCAGTCGCCCGTGAGTGGCGCGGGAATACGGAAATTAATTCAAAGGGAGAGTCATTATGTGGACCGCAGCGCGTGGTTTTTGTGTGTTTATGATATCAGGATTGTTGGTTGGCGCTGCGCATGGGCAGTCGGAACCTGTTGCTCTTAAAGCTGGCGACAGGATTGTGTTTTTAGGTGATTCCATCACTCAGGCAGGCGCTGGACCTAAGGGCTATGTCACGATGGTGCGGCAGTATCTCGACAAGAAACTCGGGGACGCGCCAAAGTCAAAATCCATAGAAGTACTGGGCGCTGGGATCAGTGGCAACAAGGTGCCGGATCTGGAAAAGCGGCTTGAACGCGACGTGCTGTCTAAGAAACCGACCGTGGTTGTTATTTACATTGGCATCAACGATGTTTGGCATGGAGAATCGGATCCGGCACGTGGCACCGTGCCCGACCGGTTTGAAAGCGGATTGGCTGGTATTGTCGATCGCATTCAGGCTTCGGGTGCCAGGGTTATTCTGGCAACACCCACCGTTATTGGTGAGAAGGTGGATGGTGGCAACAAGCTCGATAAAAAGCTCGACCAATATGCCGACATCACCCGTGCTTTGGCGAAATCCAAAAAGACAGGGCTGTGCGACCTTCGCAAGGCATTTCAAGACCACCTTCTGAAAGCCAATACCACCAACAGGGAATCAGGCATTCTCACTTCTGACCGTGTGCACCTGAACGATGCAGGCAACCGCTTTCTGGCCGATGAAATGCTCAAGGCGCTCGGGCAGTAGTTGATGCTTACCGCTTGTATTTCCAGCTGAGCGTGCTTTCCGCCAGAGTGATGTCTTTGATACTTCTCAAGAGGTCGACCCGCGTTACGTACTCATGTGTGAACGCGGGTTCAGCGGATAGGGCATAAAGGGTCAGGTGGTATTCCTTCATTCCCGGCCCTTTTGATTTCATAGGCATGTAATCCGATTTTTTGTGGTCGTTGTACCCTGGACTGCCAATACCCGTGGTTGCCTTGCGTAGGCTCCTGATACTGGATGGGATGTTGTAAACGACCCAGTACGATTTTTCAGTTCCCGGTCCTGAGACATGCCAAACCGACAACGCGAAACAGCGGGTGCCTTCGGGAACTTCCTTCCACTCAAGGGGCGGCGAGATGCCGTCACCATCACCGGTGAATTCAACCGGCAACAATCCGCCATGTTCAAATGCTGGGCTGGTTACCAAGAATCCGCCCGGTGTGCTGCTGCGAACGGGTGCTGGTGCCGTTTCGTGCGGATGCCCATGCCTGATTCCGCACCCTATGGCAAAAGCTAAGATCAAGCAGCCGGGTAGTTTGAAAACAAAGGTGCGCATGCCGCTTGGTCCAAGATTTCCAGCGAGAGGCCTTATCGGCATTCTTGAAGGCATATCGCAATACTTCGGTTGCATAAACCGGTAGATATCGCAGATTTCTGGCGCATCTTGCGGAATTTCTTGCGCATCGATTCTCGCACAGGTAAACTAACATACCCTCCTGCGGAGAATCCGCTATTGATTCAGTCTATTTTAAGTTTGATCCTCATGGCGTGTTTGGGGCTTTTTGCTTCCCAAGGACGTGCTTCTTCCCCTGCTGATGTGGCTTTCTTTGAACAGAAGGTTCGGCCATTGCTGATCGAGCGATGCCATGCCTGCCATTCGGTGGCTTCCGACAAGAAAAAAGGTGGTTTACTTCTCGATTCCCGTGCAGCCATTCTTATTGGTGGCGACAGTGGCCCTGCCGCGGTTGCGGGTGCCCCGTCCAAAAGCCTCATGGTTCAGGCGCTGCACTACACGAACACCGATTTGCAGATGCCGCCCAAGGGCAAACTGGCTCAGCGGGAGATCGAAACCCTGACAGAATGGGTCCGCCGTGGACTCTACTACCCTGAATCAGCAGGCACTGCCAAGCGCGAGCGTCGCATCGATATTATTGCAGGCAAACAGTTCTGGTCTTTTCAGCCTGTGCGCGAAGCTGCTGTGCCCCAAGTGAAGCACAACGATTGGCCCATCAGGCGCATCGACCACTTCACGTTGGCGGCCATGGAGTCGAGAAACCTACTTCCCACTGGTCCGGCGGCAAAGGCAACGCTGATCCGTCGAGCCAAATTCGATCTGTTGGGACTTCCACCCACGCCAGAAGAGGTGGACCGGTTCGTTTTGAATAACCGGCCGAATGCTTATGCGGAACTCATCGAAGGCTGGTTGAAATCGCCCCATTATGGAGAAAGATGGGGTAGGTATTGGCTGGATTTGGCGCGCTATTGCGATATTGGCGAAGTTTGGATGGAAACCAAAGGATTGCCTTACCGCTACCGCGACTGGGTTGTTCGTGCCCTCAATGAAGATATGCCTTATCAGCAATTCGTCAGGCTGCAACTGGCTGCCGACCAGATGAACGGTGCGCGCCCCGAGGACCGGGCAGCCCTTGGTTTCATTGGATTGAGTCCCACCTACTGGAAAGAGCTGCAACTGCCGGTCGAGATCATCAAGACAATAGTGTCAGACGAGTATGAGGAGCGTATTCACACTCTATCGAGCACGTTTTTGGGATTGAACATGGCGTGCGCCCGTTGCCATGACCACAAAAACGATCCGATCACGGTGGAAGACTACTACGCGCTTCTGGGTGTTTTCGCCAGCACCAGACAGGCCGATCAGGCTCTTTCAGCCGGGGTGAATGGATTGGCTGTCGCCACGGCGTGGGAAGATGTAGGCAAGCTGGAGGCGGAGATCAAGAAATTGTCGGCTGACAAAGCCGCTGCTTCTGCTGCCAAAATGGAAGAGCTGAAAAGGAAAGTCGCTCAGTTGAAGAAAACCCCGGGTTACGATGCGCCGCTGGTTCCTGGCGCAGTCGATGCGACCCTGACCGTGGTTGCTGCCAAGGGGACACATGGCAGTCAGGTGGTGTACCAAGACAAACCGCAGGACATGCCGATTGAGATTCGTGGAAATCCCAACAAGCCCGGTGCGTTGGTGCCTCGCCGATTTGTTTCGGTGCTGTCGGCTGGCGAGCCCCGCCGGTTTGAGCATGGAAGTGGTCGGGTTGATTTGGCGAATGCCATGGTGGATCAGGCTGGTCCTTTGATGGCACGGGTGATGGTCAATCGGGTTTGGAAGTCGCACTTTGGAACAGGTCTTGTGGAGACCACTAGCGATTTTGGTAGTCAGGGAGAGCGCCCCAGCCATCCGGAACTTCTGGAAGATCTGGCTGCTCGTTTCATGTCCAATGGTTGGTCGCTCAAGTGGTTGCACCGGGAAATCATGCTTTCCGCCACATACCAGCAAGCCAGCGGCACACCGCCAGCGGGTGATGAGTCGTTGCGTTATTACACCCGATTTGGCCGCCGCCGCCTCGATATTGAAGCATGGCGCGATGCGTTGCTGATGGCAGGTGGTAACTTCGATGCCACTGTGGGTGGTCCACCTCAGGAATTGAATCTTGAAAGTAACCGCAGGCGGACTATCTATGGCACGGTGAAACGTCGGGAGCTGACCGATTTGCTGCGCCTGCACGATTTTCCAGACCCTGTGACCCACAGCCCTTCTAGGCAGCCCACCATCACGCCGCTGCAGCAACTGTTCATTCTGAACAGTCCGTTGCTGACTCAGCAGGCAGGCCTTTTGGCCCAAAGGCTGAAGCGGGAAGCAGGAGCAGCGCCAGCAGCGCGTATTGATCTGGCATACAGGCTTCTTTTTGGGCGTATTCCTACGCCGGAAGAGCGGAATACAGGTCTCGATTTCGTGGGTGGTAATCAAGACAGCACATGGCGCGATTATGCCCACGTGCTACTGGCAAGCAACGAATTCCAGTTCATCGACTAAATAACAGCCACGGGTGGCCCATGAAGACTCAACCGCAACCTTCACGCCGCCGGATAATCCAGTCCACTGGTGGCGGGCTTGGCCTGCTGGCCCTGGCCGACATGCTGCAAGCAGCGCCCGAGCGTACGCCGCAGTACGCCCCCAAGGCCAAACGTGTCATCCAATTGTTCATGAACGGTGGCCCGTTCCAGTGCGATCTGTTCGACCCGAAGCCGGATTTGAACAAGTTTGCTGGCCAAAGACCCCCGGCTGCCGACCTTCGCACCGAACGGCCTACAGGCGCATTGATGGCGGTGCCGTTCAAATTTTCCAAGCATGGGCGCAGTGGTCTGGAAATCAGCGAATTGTTGCCCAATACGGCCAAGTGCGCTGACGATTTGTGCGTTATACGATCGATGTACACGGACAATCCAAACCATGGGCCAGCGCTGTTCATGATGAATAACGGTACGCTGACGCCCAACCGCCCGACGCTGGGTGCGTGGCTCTCGTACGGTCTGGGGTCGGAAAATGCCAATCTACCCAATTATGTTGTTTGCTGTCCGGGTCGGCCGGTCCGCTTCTCTGAACTTTGGTCGAATGGATTTCTGCCGGGTGAACATCAGGGGATGTATGTCAATCACACCAACCTGAGCCCGCAAAAAATGATTCCGTTTTTGGAAAACACCACTCGTTCTCCCGAGCGGCAGGGTAAGCAACTGGAACTCATGCGTCGGCTGAACAAGGGGCATCAGGCAGAACGGGTGGGCGATCCTAATCTGGAAGCCCGCATTCGTTCCATGGAAACGGCCTACCGCATGCAGATTGAGGCATCAGACGCATTTGATATCAGCCGCGAACCTTTAAAGGTGCGCGAAAGTTATGGGCAAGGACATTTTGCCAACGGTTGCCTACTGGCCCGTCGTTTGGCTGAGCGCGGTGTGAGGTTCACGCAGGTTTACTACGGCAATGGCCAACCGTGGGATACGCATTCCAACCACACGGCTTCCACGCGCACCCTGTGCCAAGATATCGATCAACCTGTTGCTGCCTTGCTGACTGATCTTAAGCAGAGAGGTTTGCTGGAAGACACGCTGGTGATATGGGGAGGAGAATTCGGCCGCACCCCGACTACCGAAAATGCCGATGGCCGCGATCACAATCCGTGGGGATTCACCACGTGGATGGCGGGTGGGGGTGTGCGTGGCGGTATGGCATACGGCGCCACCGATGAATTTGGATTTCGCTCGGTAAACGACAAGGTGCACGTGCACGACCTGCACGCCACCATTCTTCACTTGATGGGTTTTGACCACGAAAAACTGACGTACCGCTATGGTGGCCGCGATATGCGCCTGACCGATGTCAGCGGCACCATTGTCCGCAAAATACTGGCATAATTTCGAGTGGCGTCACTAAAATCCTATTTGTTTCCAGCCAGCATAATGCTGGCTGGAAATTGCTGAGCTCAATATTGTTACTTGATTTCCTGAATGCGGATGTTGCGCCAGCGCACTTCCATGGGTTCTTCCTTTTTACCAACGCCATGAACCTGCAAGGCGATGAATCCCTTCGGTGTCATCGCGTCGGTTAGTTCGACCGCGGGAATATCGTTGATCCATGTCTTGATGGAATCGCCCTTGCAGACGATTTTGAATTTGTTCCAGTCGTTGGCCTTGAAGGCTTTGCGGCCTGCCTCGTTGTTTTTGAGGTCTGCAAGCCAACCGCGGCGGCTTTCATCGTAGATGCCGCCACTGTAGGCGCGCGGCGAAGGATCGATTTCAACCTGGTAGCCGTGAACTCTGCCTGCGGGGATCTTGATGGTTTTGCCAGAGGCTTCAACCTGTTTCGGCTCATCGAAATGCTGGCTGCGGATCTGCACACCGGAATTGAGGGCTGGGTCTACTTTGAATTCCAGTTCCAACGTGAAATCGCCATATTCCTTTTTGGTGCACAGGAACGAGTTGGGAGTGTTGGGTACCGACGACCCAACAATGGTGTCGCCCTCAATACGGTACTTGGCTTTGCCGCCGCGTTGCACAAAGTTATCGAGATTCTTGCCGTTGAATAATGGCACCCAGCCGTTTTCCGCGGCCTTCGTCTGCTGGTTGGAAACCACAACCATGAGTGTTGCTGCCAGAAAACCCAAGGCAAGCGGAACGCGAACCATAGGACCTGCGATACCGTTCATGCTTCAACTCCCGATAGACGGCTTGTGCTGCCAACGAAGTTCATGTTGTCTCATGGACCGTTGATGTCCGCAAGCATTGTCTGACTATCTGATGATGAATATCAACCTAGCAGCGACCTGATGGGCGTACCTTCAGCAAGTGGTGCTGGCCGGCCATCTGCGGTCGTGAAGAAGATGCCATGCGGATCGTATCCAAGTGCGGAAAGAACGGTAGCGTTCAGGTCGCCCGGCGTAACTGGGAAATCGCGGGGAGCGGCACCGGTGCGGTCGGAAGTTCCAATGATGGCACCTGAGCGCAGGCCGCCTCCGGCCAGAACGCCGGTGTAGCAGTAGGGCCAATGGTCTCGGCCAGTATCTTTGTTGATGACGGGTGTGCGGCCAAAGTCACCCAGCCAAAGGACGATGGTGTCTTCCAACATGCCACGGTCGGCTAGATCGTCGATCAAGGCAGCGAAAGCCTGTTCCATGGGTGGGACCAGACGGTTTTTCAGGCTGTTGAAATTATCTTTGTGCGTGTCCCACGTGATGCTGGGGCCGTTGACAGTAGTGACGAACCGGCAACCGGCTTCGATCAACCGTCTTGCCAGCAGGTGCGACTGGCCCCATGGATGTTTTCCATAACGTTCGCGCACACGTTCCGGTTCCTGATCCAAATGAAACGCATCGCGCAGGGCAGGGCTGGAAACCAGCCCCATGGCCCGTTCACGCAGGGCTGTTTGTGCAGGTTCATGGGAACCCAGACGCGATAGTAGTTGGCTTCGCTCCACAAGACGAGCCGTATTTAAGCCCTCGGCGGGTTCAAGAGCCCTAAGACGGAATCCCGGGCGTGATGGATCATCGCCCACCACGAGCGGGTCGAAACGCCTACCAAGGCATCCACCGAACTGGCCGGGAGACAAGTAGGCAAAGCTGTCGCAATGCGGATGTGGCGTAATCACGTAGGGAGGAACCGAAGTAGCGCCTTCCCGGGCCGCCAGCCAGCCAACGAGTGTACCCAAGGACGGATTATCGGTTGGTCCGGGGTTAACCAGCGTGCTGTCCATGCGATAGGGACGGCCCGTAATGGTCCAAGTCATACCGGAATTGTGCGATGAGTGTTTGTGGTGCAGGGTACGGATCAGGGATAGGTGTTTGGCCCGAACTGCCATGCGGGGCAACAGTTCGGTGAATCGCATACCCGGCACGGCAGTGCTGATGGGCTTGAAGATGCCTCGAATGTCTTCGGGAGCATCGGGTTTGGGGTCGAACAGGTCGATATGGCTGGGTGCGCCAGCGTTGAAAATGCAGATGACCCGTTTGGCACCTGTTCCGTTTGGTCTGGTATCTGCGGACCGTGTTTTGCCAGGCCACCAAGCCGTGACAATGGCTGGAGCGGATTTTAACCAACCTCGACGCGATGGCGTCATGTGGATGACCTCGGAGCGAGTTGGATTCGGCGATTCGTTCAAGGAGGGTCAACAGAATCTAACCCGTACCAGCCACCGGGTCAAGAAAGAGGTGATTCATGGGCCTGCAAGCAGAATTCATTCCCGGTAGCGGATGGGATTACATTAGAGCACATCGCCACCTTGTTTGGCATCTCTTATGGAAATCAAACAGCATATCATTATCTGTCCGGAAACAGAATTGAGACATCGGGGCAGGGTTCAACCTTACAGGTCGCTTGATAATCAGACCGTGCTGGTTTTCACTACCATGTCGGCTGCTGTGTGGCTGGCAAGGCCTGCCCGCCCGATGGTGATCGGTTTGAATTCACCGGGCGCCATTTTTACCAACTGGTTGTGCATGCGCTGCCGCATTTCACTGGCCAGATCCGTGACTTCCTCCAATTCCTCCTGCGTCATCACGCCGTGAGGATAGAGAATTTTGATGAGCCCGGATCCAATACGTTCTATGGCGGTCATGTCGCGTTTGGTCATGCCGGTGTGGAACGACTGGGAACGAATCTTGTCGATGAACGATTCCTCGCGCATCTTGACCATGATTTCACCGAAGTGATCCGTTACGAATCCCGCGCCAGTGGCCATCGATTCCGGACCGATCTTTGGTATTTCCCAGCCGGGAAGATACGCATGGATGCGGTCCAGAAATGCCGTGTCTTCCAAAACATTAGGCAGCGGATCTACATATGTTTTGTAGCGAATATGAGGCATTCCATCTGTTACATCAATATTGCCACTGAAAACCACGCCCGCATCGGAAGCGAATGAGAGTGATCCGCGCGTGAAGGTTCCGCTTTCCATGTAATCTTTCAGCATGGTGACGGTGCTGTCCTCTTCCGGGAAGACCGCATGGGCGATTTCGTCGAACACAACCACCTTCCGTGTGCCGAGAATCCCAACAGCACGGGTCGCCAGATTCACGAACAGATTGGCTGGTGTGGTCTTTCCTTCGGAAAGAGTGAACACGCGGGGTGACAAGTTGCGCAGCAGGAATGTCTTTCCCGTTTGCCGTGGTCCCAGCTCGAGAAGGTTGATGTTTTTTTCGACCAGTGGAACCAGACGTGTGAGCAACAGCAATTTAACGCGACGCGAAGAGAATACCGAAGGATTGTAGCCTGATGACGTGAGGATCAGGTCGATCCATTCATCGGTGCCGAACAGGGCGCGTGCCTGACGGTGGGCTGCCAAGTCGGGTGGCCCAATCTGAAACGGGGTGAATTTTGTAATTTCATTGGGAGCTTTGCTGTCAGCCTCCGGGTTGTATTTCACAACCACCGTGCCCCACAGCCCACCCAGCAATAGACCCACGTTCTTTTCAAGCACAGTGGCGTCGATCCGCGCTTTGGTTTCGTTAAGCGCGGGAATGGTCGCCCATCGTTGGCCCTTGTTCAGATCAACGCGCACCTCGATCTGGTCGATTATTGTGAGTTCACCGCTGCTTAGTAGGCGCTCTTTTAGTAATTCACGTTCTTCAAAGGAAGGCAGTAGGAGTTTGATTCGCTCCTGCAGTTCTGCAATGTCTGTCTTCCAGGTATCGCGGCGTACCTTCTTGGCCACAAGGTATTCACTGACATACCGAGGCAGGCGGTCCAGCGCGTTCTGCCGCGCCAGTGCTTTGATGACCACGCGGTCGCCCAGATTTTCGAGAACCTTGTTATCGAGTGGTGTGAGAGGGAAATCAGCAAACTGGGACATGGTGGATGCCTTGGGAAAAGTGCCGAATCCATGGTGTTCTCTTCAGAATACACAGTTCGGCTTAAATATCGAGGGGGTGGTGGAAGGCAAACAGACTGGCAGTCCAAGAAGATTGTCGCAATTCGAGGCCAATGTGCCTTTCGTTCCTTGTAACTGGGAAACCCGATCACCTAGTGTGGGGTAGATGAATTGAAAAGGAGACGCCCATGACGCCCACGCTTATTGCTGCTGTTTGTCTTTTTTTGAGTCCATGTGCCGAGACCAAGGCGCCCCTTGGTGCCCAGCTCACCGATCTTGTGCTGCCCGAGGTTGTCTCAGGCAAGACGTGGCGCTTGTCAGATAAGGCGCGCGGTGCCAAGGCCACAGTGTTGGCATTTATTGACAGTTCATGCCCAGTCTGCCAGAACCACCTTGCTGGTTTGAACAAACTGAAGCTTGAGTTCGAAGAAAAAGGCCTTCAACTGGTTGGAATCAACAGTCACCCAGCAGACACGCTCGAGGAAGCCGCGCAGCATGCGTTGCGCGCCAAACTGAAATTCCCGGTTCTGAGGGATGAAGGTGGGGCTTGGGCCCGCAAGTTGGCGGTCGATCGACTCCCGTGTGTGCTTGTTCTCGACCAAGGGTTTGTGGTGCGCTACCGCGGGCGGATCGATGATCAATTTGCTCCGGGTGTGGCACGGTCGAAACCCACCACCCGCGACCTGCTGGATGCTGTGACTGCGGTTCTAGATAACCGACAAGTTGCTCGCTCATGGACTGATACCATGGGTTGCTTGCTGACATTCCCCGCTCAGCGTCCCGGTCCTGTAGCTGCTAATGCCCCTACATGGAACGGCGAAGTGGCTAGCATCGTTCAACGTGCCTGCCAAGATTGTCATCGCCCCGGAGAGGCAGCACCCTTTTCACTTCTTGCCCACGACGATGCTGCTGCCTGGGCCGACATGATCCGTGAAGTCATCAATGCCGGTCGTATGCCACCATGGCATGCCGATGCCCCTACGGGTCATTTTGCCAATGAGCGCATTTTGAACAGCAAGGACAAGGCAACGTTGCTCTCTTGGCTGGATGCTGGTTGCCCCAAGGGCACGGGCAGCGAACCCAAACCACGGTCGTTTGTAGAAGGATGGCGTATTGGCCAGCCCGACAAAATCATCAAGATGGGCAAGCCCGTGAATGTACCGGCCCAGTTCCTCTTGGGTTTGGCAGGCATGCCCTATCAGTATGTGCCGGCTGATACCGTCATGGACGAAGACCGCTGGGTGAGTGAAATTGAAGTTCGACCCCAAAGCCGGGCACAGATTCACCACATCATTGTTTACATCATTCCAGAGGGGAAAAAGTTCCCCGACTTCTTGCGCGGTAACAGCGATGGCATTGGTGGTGGCATGCTTTCCGCTTATGTGCCGGGAGATCTGCCGGTGATCTACCCCGAAGGCCAAGCCAAAAAGCTACCCAAGGGTGCCAAGCTGTTGTTTGAGGTGCATTACACTCCCAACGGCACCCCGGTGACAGATTGCTCCTCTGTCGGTCTGAAATTTGCCAAAGGCCCGGTCAAACACGAGGTTCGCACCCGTGCTGTTATG
>Ga0255124_1000226_pt1 | contig 21152 bp, 20 predicted proteins | sample Law_Cont_RepB_8d_FD_188564 | JGI IMG/M metagenome (GOLD analysis project Ga0255124, IMG submission 188564) | Freshwater microbial communities from St. Lawrence River, New York, United States - Law_Cont_RepB_8d | ecosystem: Environmental > Aquatic > Freshwater > River | place: USA: New York... | reverse complement strand
TCTCTCCCCGCCGGTACGAGATCGCCTCCGCCAGATCCTGCTGCGCGATTGCCTCGCGCCCGTCCATGTCCGCAATGGTGCGCGCGATCTTCAGGATACGGTGATGCGCGCGCGCCGAGAGTTTCAGTTTCTGGACAGCCAGTTCCAGAAACTGCTCACTCTTGTCTTCCAGCACACAGAAGGTTTCGATCTCGTGGGCACTCATGTCGCTGTTGAGTTTGCCGCTGCGCTGCTTTTGCAAGTGCCGGCACGCGCGGATGCGGGCGACGTTCTGCTGGCTGCCACTGGCATCATTGGTCGGTGCGGACTCGCGCACGGCGCGCAGCTCGTGGGGTGCAAGGCGGGGCACTTCCACGATCAGATCAATGCGGTCCAGCAAGGGGCCGGAGATCTTTTCCAGATAGCGCTGGACGCCTTCGGGTGTGCAGCGGCAACGGCCGTCGGGATCGCCGTGGTAGCCGCACTTGCAGGGATTCATCGCCGCCACCAGCTGAAAATTGGCAGGGAGTTGCAGGCGATAGCTGGCACGGCTGATGGTGATGTGGCCGGACTCCAGCGGCTCGCGCAGCACTTCCAGCACACTGCGGTTGAACTCGGGAAGTTCATCGAGGAACAGCACCCCGCGATGAGCCAGGGTGATCTCGCCCGGGCTGGCCTGAGCGCCGCCCCCCACAAGTGCGATGCTGGTGGCCGTGTGATGGGGTGCGCGAAACTCGGGCTGCAGCCAGCGCGCGGCGTCTATGGGCCGCCGGGCAATGGACTTGATTGCGGCGGCCTCCAACGCGTCGGCTTCGTCCAGCGGCGGCAGCAGGGACACCAGAGAGTTGGCCAGCAGCGTCTTGCCCGTGCCTGGCGGACCGATGAACAAGATGTTGTGGGCACCGGCCGCGGCCACCTGCAACGCACGCTTGGCAGCGTGCTGGCCCTTGATGTCGGCAAAGCGTGTGCCCTCGTGACGCTCTGACGCCATCAGCGGCGGTTCCTGAAATTCGCAGCGCTGCATGCCTTTGCACGTCCGCAGCTGGTTGCACACCTCCAGCAGATGCGCGCCGGCCAAGGCACGCACACCTCGCACCAGCGAAGCCTCTGCGCTGTTCACAGCCGGCAGCAGCAGCGTGCGCCCCTGCTCCCGCGCTGCCAGCACGGCGGGCAGCACGCCGTGCACGGCGCGCAAAGTACCATTCAGGGCCAGCTCGCCCAGCACTTCGTAATCCGCCAGCCCCGGTGCAGGAATCTGCCCCGACGCCGCCAGGATGCTGAGGGCAATGGCCAGGTCGTAGCGTCCACCGCTCTTGGGCAAGTCGGCTGGCGCCAGATTGATGGTCATGCGCCGCGTGGGAAACTCCAGCCCGGCGTTGAGGATGGCACTGCGCACTCGCTCCTTGCTCTCGCGCACCGCGGCCTCGGGGAGCCCGACGATGGCCAGGGAGGGCAGGCCGTTGGACAAATGGGTTTCGACAGTGACGAGCGGGGCGTCGATGCCGATGTTCGCGCGGGTGTAAACAACAGCCAGTGACATGCGTCCATCCGTGGGCGGTGTCTGGTGGAAGGGAAGCGCGTTGTGCGCTCCTTCAAGGTGTAGAGCACGCCAGGCATTCTGGCAAGGCGAAGGCTCAGCGCAGGGCGCCGCCAAGGGCGAGGACGGACTGGATGCGGCGGTCGACGAAGTCGTCCTGTGTCAGCAGTTCCTTGATGTCGGCGAAGGTCACCGGCTTGCTGAAGAAGAAGCCCTGCACCTGGTCGCAGTGGTTTTTAGCCAGGAAATCCACCTGTTCGGCAGTCTCGGCGCCTTCGGCAATCACCTGCATGTTCAGGCTGTGGGCAAGGTTGATGATGGCCTTGACGATGGTGGCGTCGTCTTCATTCGTGGTGACGCTGCCCACAAAGGAGCGGTCGATCTTGAGCACCGAGATGGGCAGACGTTGAATGTGGGCGAACGAGGAATAGCCGGTGCCGAAGTCGTCCAGGGAGATGTCGATGCCCAGCTCGCTCAGACGCCGCAGGCTCTGATCGACGGCCTGCCCTTCGATCATCATGGTGGTTTCGGTCAGCTCGAACTCCAGACGCCCCTCGGTGATCTTGTGCTTGTTCATGATGTTGGCCACGGTCTGCACGAAGTTCTTGTCCTGGAACTGCTTGAAGGACACGTTGACCGCCAGCTGTATGTCGTCATAGCCCTTCGACGTCAGCTCGTTCAGGTCCTTGCAGGCCTGATGCACGACCCAGTATCCCAGCGGCACGATCAGCCCGCTTTCTTCGGCCACCGCGATGAATTCGGCCGGAGGCAGCAAACCCCGGTTGGGGTGCTGCCAGCGCACCAGCCCTTCGGCACCGACGATACGATTGCTGGTGATATCGATGCGTGGCTGGTAATGCAGCACGAATTCCTCATTGCGGATGGCGCGACGGATTTCGGCCTCCAGACGCAGAATCTTCTGTGCCGCGTCAGTCATATCCTTGGTGTAGAACTGGTAGTTGCTGCCCTTTTCACGCTTGGCAATGCGCATGGCCATGTCGGCATTGGCCAGCATGACATCCACCGACATGCCGGCCTCCTTGTTCATGGCAACGCCCATGCTGACATTCATGCGAATGGCATGCTGTGCCACCGGGAAGGGCTTGGCCATGGCCTGCAGGATGCGCTCGAGGTTGATACGACACTCGGATTCCACAGACCCCAGTGCATTCTGATACACCACCGCAAACTCATTGCCTCCGATGCGGGCGAGGGAATGATGCGCGGATAGGCAGGTCGCGATGCGTTCGGCAATCAGCTGAATCAAGGCATCGCCTGCGCCCTGTCCGTAGGAAGCGTTTACTTTCTTGAACTGATCCACGTCAACGAGCAGCAGGCCGACGGACTCGGGCGTCGTGGCATTGGCCAGCACGCGATCAAGCTGGTCACGGAATTCGCTGCGATTTATCAGCCCTGTCAGGGGGTCGACATTGCGCGCGGCAAGGACCATTTCAGCAGCGGGCTCCACGGCCACCGCCAGCGCCAGGGCTCGGGCCAACAGCGGAGCAGTCAATTGATCGCGCAACAGAATGTCGGATTCGCCGCGGGCACACGCCTCGGCATCCGCTCCGGCAGGCAATCGGTCTGTGATGACGATGATGGGAGCTTTGACTTTCTGATGGCTGAGCTCTGCGAGGAGCTTGCGGGAGAGCCGGGCTTCAGACACCCGACCCCACAGGATCACATGGAAAGAGCTTACCAGCGTCGCTTCGAGGACAATGATATCTGCCTGACACCAGGTCAACTGATGCCTGGCACCTTCTATGCTGCCCAACAGTCGCTCGAATTGCTTGTACTCGGCGTCCTGATCGGCAATCAGCAGTATTCGCACTGCACTGCTCCACGAAACAACAATATGAATATTGTTATCGGCTCTAACGCCGAAAACCTTCAGCGCAAAGTGCGCTCCTGCATGAAAATCTTTGCGCCCTGAAATAATCCATTCACTTCAAGGCATGCGGGGTTCGGGTGTATATAATAGGGAACACGCCAACCCATTGCCAGTAATGACTTTTTCTATCTCCCTGTGAACAAACTCAATCCCCGTCAGCTGGAAGCTGTGAAATACATCAGCTCCCCTTTGCTCGTACTCGCCGGTGCGGGCAGCGGCAAGACCAGTGTCATTACGCAGAAGATCAGCTATCTGATCAACGAGTGTGGCTATCCGGCCCACCGGATAGCAGCGGTGACTTTCACCAACAAGGCCGCGCGCGAGATGAAAGAGCGTGTAGGAAAACTCTCACGTGAGCGCGAGGGCGGCAGCAATATCCGCGGCCTCACTATCTCGACGTTTCACCATCTTGGCCTGACCATCATTCGCAAGGAGCACGCGAAACTCGGCTTCAAGTCGGGGTTTTCCATCTTTGACAGCCAGGACAGTCAGTCACTTCTGAAGAGTCTACTGCACAAGGATTCTGAATTGAGTGACGAGCAGCTCAAGTTTCTGCAGAGCACCATCTCCAACTGGAAGAATCAGCTGGTGATGCCAGAGCAGGCGAATCTGCTGGCAGCCGAGCCGGAGGAAGTCTTCGCGGCGCGTGTCTACACGCAGTATCAACGCCATCTCGCGGCTTTCAATGCCGTGGATTTTGATGATCTCATTCTATTGCCTGTCATGCTTTTCCAGACTCACAGAGACGTGTTGGAGCGCTGGCAGAACCGCATCCACTACCTGCTGGTGGACGAATATCAGGACACCAACACGGGCCAGTACCTGCTGGTGAAGCTGCTGGTGGGCCCGCGCAACGGACTGACCGTGGTGGGCGACGACGACCAGTCGATCTACTCGTGGCGCGGCGCCAAACCCGAGAACATGATTCAACTCGAGAAGGATTATCCCAGCCTGAAGCTCATCAAGCTGGAACAGAACTACCGTTCCAACAACAATATTCTGACTGCTGCCAACACGCTCATCGCGAACAATCCACACCTGTACGAGAAGAAGTTGTGGAGCCAGCTGGGAGTCGGTGATCACTTGCGCGTGATCGTCGCGCCAACGCAGGAAGCAGAAGTGGAGCGCATCGCCACCGAGATTCTCGCCAACTGCGTCACGAAGCGGCTGCGTTTCCGCGACTTCGCCGTGCTTTATCGCGGCAATCACCAGGCCAAAGCGCTGGAGCTGCAACTGCAGGCCAACCAGATTCCCTATCAGATTACAGGTGGCACTTCGTTTTTTTCGCGCAGCGAGATCAAGGACGTGATGGCGTATCTGCGCCTGCTGATCAACCCCGACGACGACAATGCCTTTCTGCGTGCCATCAACACCCCGCGTCGCAAGATCGGCCCTTCCATTCTGGAGGCACTTGGCTCCTATGCAACGGAACGCGGCATCGGGCTGTTGAGCGCCAGCACCGAGATCGGCCTCGGGCAGTTCCTGGAGGACAAGAAACGGCTGCGCCTTACAAAGTTCGCGGAATGGATCAATCACATCAGCGAACAGTCGCAGCGCGGCGACAGCATCGCGGCGATTCGTGAAATGCTCAGCGACATGGACTTCGAAGGCTGGCTGCAGCAGACCAGCAGCTCTGAGCCGGCAGCCATTCGCGCCATCGCCAATGTGGAGCTGCTGCTGGAACAACTGCAGAAGAGTCTCACCAAAGCAGCTGAGGATGACGATGAGGGCGAGGAGAACATCGAGGCCGCCATCAACAAGCTGATCCTGCGCGACCTGCTGGAACGCCAGGAAGAGGAAGACATCAACAATCAGGTGCAGCTGATGACACTGCATGCCGCCAAGGGGCTGGAATTCCCCTACGTCTACATCATGGGCATGGAAGAAGACCTGCTGCCACATCGCACCAGTGTCGAGAACGACGATATCGAGGAAGAGCGGCGGCTGGCCTATGTGGGCATCACCCGCGCCCAGCAGGGACTGGCATTCACACTGGCCCGCAAGCGCAAGCAGTTTGGCGAAGTGATCACGACAACGCCCAGCCGGTTTCTGGAGGAACTGCCGCAGGAATTGCTGGATTGGGAAGGGCGCAGCGAATCAACGCCGGAGCAAAAGAAAGAGAAGGGTTCCGCGGCAATTGCCGGGCTGATGGGACTGTTTGATCCGGACTGATGGAGCGGGGGCTTGGAACTGTGGAGGGCTGGAACTGTAGGAGCTTGCTTGCAAGCGAACTTTCGCGGGCAGGCCCGCTCCCACAATAAGCTTACTGCTTACTTGCTGCTGTCGACCATGTACTGAACCAGCGCTTTCAGGTCGTCATTGGTGCAGGTAAAGCACATGCCCTTGGCAGGCATTGCATTGATACCGGCAATGGCAGTGGCCAGCAGCGCATCGATGCCTTTCTCTGCACGTGGAGCCCAGGCGGCAGCATCACCGACTTTCGGAGCACCGGCGGCGCCGCTGTTGTGGCAGGCCCAGCAGCTTTGCATGTAGGCGCGTTCCACGTCGAAGTTCTCAGACAGCTGAGCCAGCTGCATGACGACCGGCTTGGAGGTGTCAGCGGACAGTGAACCTGACATGACTGCCAGAACGGAAACCAGACCAACTTGTACTGCACGAGACTTCAATACACTAATCAATTTCACGACGTCTTACTCCTGTACTGTTTCCAGTAGTGAACTGTTACGAAGAGAGAGTATTCCCCCCAAGCTTAACCAGCAATGAACGAATCACTGAGCCTGAGTTGTTATGTACTCAACCAGCGCTGCAATGTCTTCATCACTGCAGGTCATGCACATTCCGCGCGCGGGCATCGCATTGATGCCATTGATTGCATTGGCCACAAGGCCTTCAATGCCTTTTTCAGCTATCCGGGCAGCCCAGGCTGCCGCATCATCAGTGCGTGGCGCACCGGCCATGCCGGAAGCGTGGCACATGGAACAGCTGGCCGTGTAGGTAGCTTCCACACTGAATTCCCCTGAGCCAGCGGCGGCCGGAGCTGCCAGGCCATCAGCGGCACATGCTTCGCCTGCCAGGCACACTTCGCCGATTGGCTTGAGGCGTTCGGCCACCAGCTCTTCGCGGGACTGTGCAGCCAGGGAACCGGCAAAGACTACGCTGGCAAGCAGCGCACTGATACGAACGACACGGAAAGCGGAACTGCTGTTGAAAACTGGCACGCTGAAACCCTCTTGAATGAACCAACTGAAGCGAATTTGCGCGCGATTATACAGGCAGCGCAGCGCAGGAGTAAATTTGGAATATTGCCGCAGACAGCGAAATCGCGGTCAGGGCGTGATCAGCAGATTGATGGGCTCGTCATGAAAGTAGAGCTCATTCGGTTTGCTGTTCAAACCATAGCCGATCAGGAAGCGCACCGAGGCATCGGTCATGCCGAACTGCGAGGCCACAGCCTGCCCCAGTATTGTCACCGCTTCAGTGGCACCAAGTACCTTGCTGGAGGTGATGGGCACTGGCGACGTCTGGGAGCCGAGCGGTACGAATTCGCCTGCAGGGTTGCGCACATAGACCTGATCGTTCTCAAGAATGGCTGCCGTGACGAGAAAACCCGGGAGCCCGCGATGCGCCGGGTCGATGCTGATGCGGCCCAGCACATCGAAGCGCTGGCTTGGGGAGACGCGATTGCTGAAGGAGATTCCACCATTGGTGGTCACACCTCCGGCGAAGGTGGCCGAGCTGCTGCCGCCCTGCAGGCTGGTGTTGCGGCTTGCGCCAATCAGGGCGTTGCTGTCATAGCGCGCGCTCAGCTGATAGGGGCCGGTCACCTTGCCACAGCTGGTCTCGCCAGTGGCACTCGTGATGGTGTTGGCCAGTACGGCATAGGTGCCCGCTGCCAGCGTCCTGACGATCTGGGAATTGCAGCCGCTGCCACCGTCGTCGTCGATCTCGATGACCTCCGATTTGTCATTCATCAGCACCAGCACCGAATCCAGCGTAGAAGAGTTCATGTTGAAAGTGACTCTGGTCGACTGTGCCAGGTCCAGCTGGAAGACATCGGTCAGGCTGTTGTCGGTGCCGCCGCCCACCAGCTGCTGCACCGTGCAGTCGCCAGTGGCCAGGCTGCCCGTGACACGGCCGAAGTCGAGACGAGAGACCGGGCAGCGGGTAAAGCCCTGGTACAAGGTCGTGGCGCCGTCGATGTCGTCCTTCTGCAAGGTAAACACATTGCCGATGTTCGCTCGCATGATCGAGGCGGCATTCTGCTCATGCCCCATGCCCATCACGTGCCCCAGCTCATGAAGCGCGACGCGGGTGAAGTCAGTACCGCGGCTGCTGACGAAGGGTCCATCGTAAATGTCGAAGCGGCTGTTGCTGTTGAAGACGATGTCGGCCTCAGTGATGTCGAAGGCGCCCAGCTGATTGGATTCCGTGTAGACCAGTGCCACCGCCAGCACATTGGTGCCGTAGTTGTTGCCGCAGACAGTGCTGCTGAAGTCTGCCCCGTTGAAGTCATCGCCAGTGCCCGCCGGGAATCCCGACCCCGAGCCACTGGCGCGATAGCCCTGGCAGGGATCACGGTAGGAGTCGAGCACCGTGAACCGGAAGGGCGTCTTGTCCGTCCATTCCTGCGCGGCGCGGCGCAGAGCATTGCGCCAGGACTCTCCGCTGGCGGCGAGTCCGGGGATGCCGACATGCAGATGCGTCGCCCCGCCCGGCCATTTCGAGCCATTGATGGAGAAGCTGTAGGCCGTGACACTCAGCATGGCCAGCAGGAGGGCCAGAATCCACTTGATCATCGCGGGGCAGGCTCCTTACTGCGACTCGGCCACGAGGGCGCGCACAGAACGCTTGAATTCTTCCGCCGTCAGAGGCCGGCTGGCGGCCTGCGCGGAGAGTGATTCCTGCACCACCACGCCCTTGGCGACGCCTTTGCTGAAGGTGTTCAGGGCGGCGGTCACCGGCGCAGCATCCACGGCCAGCACCGGCTCATGGGTGGCCGTCAACACCCCCGCTGCGCCGCCGGCCTGCGGCTCGATCAGGAAGTGTCCCTGCGACCAGCCCACCAGCGGATTGACCTGCGGCGCGCTGAGTGATTCCACGAAGTAGATGCCCCGCTCGGCCACCTGCGGCACCAGCATGTCCGTGACCTCCAGACGCGCCGTGCCCACCGTGCCCCCCAGAAAGCGCAGCTCCAGAGTGCTGCCGGCATACTCACCCTTGAGCACCTCCAGCACCTCGAAGCGCACAAAGGTGTAGATCATGCCATCGTCCTCGCGGCGCGACTCCACCGCGCTGACGCGCCCCTCGAACACCAGCTGCGCATGCGTCAGCACTTCCATGAAGCTCATCTCCAGCACGGTGCTGGCGTGCGCCTGCAGCGAGCAGGCACTCACCAACAGCAAGGCTGCTGCCAGGCGCCAGAAACGCATCAATTTACCCATACAGGGACTCCAGGAAATGCCTTGATCGTGGCGTGTACGCGGGGCAGTATGTCATACCAGCGCGCCTTTCTGGTGAGCTGCAGCACAAAAGCCCTTATCCTTGCAGCCTCGACGATGCTCAAGAAATCCGCCACACTACCGCTGTAATGAAAAGCTTGAGACACCCTTCGCACCCCTTGAACATGGCTGGACCAATGACGAATTCGCCACGCTTGCTCGCTGCTCTGCTGCTGTTCTGCGCCAGCCTGTCTGCGCACGCAGGCAGCATCCAGTTCTCCTCTGCCGCCTTCACCAGCAACGAGATCACCACCCCCGGCGTGGTGACCCTGACCCGCACGGGCGTGACCACGGCCGCCGCCACGGTGCTTGTCACCACCGCCAATGGCACCGCCACGGTGACCAGTGACTACACGGCGGTGTCCATTACAGTGAGCTGGGCGGCGGGCGACGCTGCCAACAAGACCGTCAGCATTCCCATTGTGGATGACCGACTGGTGGAAGCAGATGAAACCATTCTCCTGACTCTGTCAGCTGTGACCGGGGATACGCTCGGCGCCGTCGCGGCGGCCACTCTCACCATTGGAGATTACGAACAGGGCACGCTGCAGTTCTCCGCCGCCACGCTGGAGGTCGCCGAGAATGCCGGCACGGCCAGCCTCACCGTGAGCCGCAGCAGCGGCAGTGATGGCGCCGTCACCATCGCCTATGCCACCAGCAATGGCACGGCCACAACGCCCGAGTTCTACACCGCCACCACCGGCATCCTGAGCTTCGCCGATGGCGAGACCAGCAAGAGCATCAGCGTGCCCATCATCAACGACACCCTGGGGCAGGCAAACCGGGACTTCCGGGTGACGCTCTCCAACATCACCGGCAGCGCGCTGGCAGGCACCACCCTGATTGCCACCGTCACCATCATCAACGATGACACGGACTTCACGGGCGGCCTGACCAAGATCACCCCGGCGCGCACGGGCGTCACGCAACCCGTCATTCTGAACCTCACCCAGCCATCGCCGTTCCTGAGCACCAACACGTTGCTGGCCACCATCAACCGCATTCCCGAGCTGAGCATCACCGGCCTGGCGGCCCTGCAGGCTGCCAATGGCGTGACCAGCATCGCGGTGGGCGACAGCACCTATCACTTCATGCCCTATACCGCGACGCGGGTGGTGCAAGGCACCGCGCAGGGCATCTTTCTCAACGCCAACCTCAGCGGGCACATGATTACCGACGAGCGTCTGAAGTTCAGCTTCCAGCCCGCGCTGGCGGAGATCGATGTCCTGCAGACGCAGCTCACCGCGATGCTGATGCCGAAACTGACCATTACCGAGTACGGCAACATCACCGTGCAACGCATCCAGGGCACCCCGCCGCTGGATCTGGACAGCACGGGCAAACTGGTCATCAACAACCGTTATTACGACCGCTTCAATTTCCGCCCCGCCATCGTCTCGACAACAGTGCCCACCACGCTGACCGCGGGCATCACGGTGCTGCCACACCCGAATCCGCATCCGGCGCTCAAGGACGAAGTGATCGTGCAGGTGGTGTTTACCAGCGGCACGCAGCGGCGCAAGCAGATGATGAGCACGGCCCCGCTGATTCCTGACGAGCTGAGCGCCGGCCTGCTGGCGTTGAGTGGCGTCACGAATGTGCGCTTCGCAGAGAATGGCATCGTGACATTCCGCTACAACGGGCGCGTGCTGACGCTGTATGCGGACATGATCGTGCGCCGGATAGACCCGACGACTTACACAGGCACCGCGCCGCGCGGCTTCGTTGACGCGGGCGATGTGAACGGGGATGGCACGGCAGATTTCCGCATGCGGTATTCCACTGGCGACGAGCAGAACTTCCTGCTGCTGCCCTGATCAGAAGCCGTTCTGGTACGTGCCGTCCTGAATGCGCCGCCACCAGTCCTGATTGTCCAGATACCACTGCACGGTGCGGGCCAGCCCTTCGGCAAAGCCTGCCATGGGCCGGTAGCCCAGCTCGGACATCACCTTCCCGGCGTTGATCGCATACCGTGTGTCATGGCCCGGGCGGTCGGTGACGAAGGTGATCAGCGTGGTGCTGACCGAGCCTTTGGCCGCCGGACACTGCGGGAAGCGCGCGCGCAGCAGCTCGTCCGTCGCGAAGAAACCATCCACCAGCTGACACAGCAGTTTCACCGTGTCGATGTTGGTCCACTCGTTGTTGCCGCCGATGTTGTACGTCTCGCCCGGCGCGCCGCTGTCGATCACCAGTTCGATGCCCCGGCAATGATCCTCCACGTACAGCCAGTCGCGAATCTGCAGCCCGTCGCCATAAATGGGCAGTGCCTTGCCGTGCAGAATGTTTAGCAGGCACAGCGGGATCAGCTTCTCGGGGAAATGATACGGGCCGTAGTTGTTGGAGCAGTTGCTGGTGGTCACCCGCAGGCCATAGGTATGGTGATAGGCGCGCACCAGATGGTCGGACGCCGCCTTGCTGGCCGCATAGGGCGAGTTGGGCGCGTAGGGCGTGGTCTCGGTGAAGGCTGGGTGCTGGGGGCCCAGTGTCCCATACACTTCGTCGGTGGAGACATGGTGAAAATGGTGCGGCTTCTTCGCCCCGCCATCCAGCCAGATTTTCTTGGCCGCTTTCAGCAGTGCGTGGGTGCCCACGATATTGGTATTGATGAAGGCATCGGGCCCGGTGATGGAGCGGTCCACATGACTCTCGGCGGCGAAGTGCACGATGGTGTCGATGCCGTGCTCCAGCAGCAGCGACTCCACCAGCGCCTGATCGCAGATGTCGCCCTTCACGAAGGTGAACTGCGGATTCTCCCACACGTCCTTCAGGTTCCAGGTATTGCCGGCATAGGTCAGCACATCGAGGGCGATGACGCGGTCGTGGATGTGCTGCGCCAGCCAGTAGTGCGTGAAGTTCGCGCCGATGAAGCCGGCGGCGCCAGTGATCAGAGCAGTTCGCATGGGGCCATGTCTCGCTTGGGTCCGGGTGAATTCATGCCAATTTCTTCATGACAGTTTCTTCATGACATCACGCAGCGCTTCGCGCCAGTGCACTTGCGGGCAGGCAAGTTCCTGCAGCGCGCGGGACTTGTCCAGCACACTGTAGGCGGGGCGACGGGCGGGTGTGGTGTATTTCTCGGTGGGAATCGGCTGCACGGGAATGGCGAAATCCAGCAGCCCCAGCGCCAGGGCTTCTTCCTGAATGGCGATGGCGAAGTCATACCAGCTGGCTACGCCGGCATCGGTCCAGTGAAAGATGCCTCCCGGCACGTTGCGCTGGGTGATGGCATGCAGGCACTGCGCCAGACTGGCAGTGGAGCAGGGCGTGCCGATCTGGTCATCGACCACATACAGCACATCGCGCTCGCGCATCAGGCGCAGCATGGTCTTCAGAAAATTGTGATTCCACGGCGAATACAGCCAGGCCGTGCGCACGATGGTGGAGTGCTCCGGCAGCAGGGTGGTGATCATCTGCTCACCCGCCAGCTTGCTGTGCCCGTAGACACTCAGCGGCCCCACCGGGTCGTCCACACGGTAGGGGCGGTTCTTCTCGCCACCGAACACGAAGTCTGTGGAAATGTGGATCAGGTGCACCTTGCGGTCCCGGCACCAGCGCGCCAGATGCTTCACGCCCTGCTCGTTGATGCTGTAGGCCTCGGCCTCGTGGGTCTCGGCGGCATCCACGGCGGTGTAGGCGGCGGCATTGATTAGGATGTCGGGCTTGAGCGAATCCAGCGTGGCACCGACGCTGGCGGCATCGGTGATATCCATGTCTTCGCGACCCAGGGGCAGCAGAATGTCGTCTTCAAACAGTGGCGAGCGCATGAGGGTCTGCCCAAGCTGACCGTTCGCTCCTGTAATGGCGATGCGTTTTCCCATCTGGCTGGTTCCGTGGCGGCGCGCTGGCGTCCTGTGTTTATTTGTTGTTCAGCGGGCTTCGTAGACTAGTGCATCGGCGAAAAGTCGTCCATCGCGATCCTTGGCAGACAGCACCGGTTCCGGCAGGCCCAGGGCCGCCAGTGGCCAGTCGATGCCCAGGGCCGGGTCATTCCAGCGCAGGGAATGTTCGTCCTGCGGGGCGTAATAGTCCGTGCACTTGTACGCCATCTCGGCGCTCTCGCTGGTCACCAGGAAACCATGGGCAAAGCCCGGCGGCACCCACAGCTGACGGTGATTGTCGGCCGACAGCGTCACGCCCACCCACTGCCCGAACGTTGGTGACGCGCGGCGCATGTCCACCGCCACATCGTAGATCTCGCCCGCAATCACCCGCACCAGTTTGCCCTGGGGCTGCGCCAGCTGGTAATGCAGCCCGCGCAGGATGCCCTTGCCCGACTTGCTGTGATTGTCCTGCACGAAGCGCAGGCCGGGCGCGATCTCGGCAAAGGTGCTCTCGCGCCAGGTCTCCATGAAGAAGCCGCGGTGGTCACCATGGAGGGTGGGCTCGAAAATGATGACGTCGGGAATGGCGGTAGGAATGAGTTTCACGCTGGGGCCTGTGTCAGGGTTTGTGGGTCAGGGTTTGTGGGTCAGGGTTCAGGGTTTCTGGCTCAGCTGCGCAAGAATGCCGGGCATTTCGTCAGTGAACGCGCCGGCCGGATTATAGCCCAGTTCATTCTGGAGCTTCTCGCAGGAAAACACGTTGTCGGTGGTCAGGGTGCGATAGGAGCGCAGACCCGGCGCGTTCTGCAACCGCAGCACCTTGCCCGCCAGCTCCAGGCCCGCAGCCCCCAGCCACAGCACTGACAGCGGCACCGACCAGCCCGGCACCGGGCGGCCCAGAGCCTTGCGGATGGAGATCTCCAGCCCCTTCATGGTGTACGTCTTGCCATCCGTGACCGTGTAGATCTGCCCGGATGCGGCAGGCGATTCGGCCGCCAACAGCGCCGCTTCGCACAGATCACGGCAACCCACCAGGGACAGCGACGCACTGGGCACCGGCAGGGGCGGAAACACCCCGCGCCGGAGCAACGCAATCATGCTCAGCAGATTGCCCTTCATGCCCAGCCCGTACACATTCACCGGCCGCAGGCAGACCACCTCGATCGCCCCTGCGTGGCAGGCCGCCAGCAGCAGCGCTTCGGCGTCGTGCTTGGCGCGGCCGTAGGCGGTGAGCTCGCCGGGCCGGGTGGCATCGGCCAGCGCGCTGCTGAAATAGACGATGCGCCGCACGCCGGCCTGCAACGCAGCCTCAAGCACACGGCGCGTGCCGTCCACATTGGTGGCGCGCATGAGCGCCTCGTCGTGCGCGTTGACATGGGCATAGGCGGCTAGATGGAACACGGTGTCGACGCCGGCACAGGCGCGGGCCAGCGCGGCAGCGTCGTGGATATCGCCCTGAAAGCTCAGGCAGTCGCCCGCATCCGGCCCGACAACCGGCGCCTGCCGGGAATAGGCGTGCACACGGCAGCGCTTCTCCAGTAGACGCTGCACCAGGCTGCGGCCGATGAAGCCGGTGGCGCCGGTGACGAGAACGGTTTTGCTGGGTGGCTGCAAGGGGGACTCCGGGGGTTCAAGTTGAGGTTCAGGCTGGAAATCAGTGTGACAGGGCAGTCAGTCTGCGCGCTCACGGAAGTTCTCGGTGTTGGCGCCTTCTGCGATGCCAAACAACTCTTCCATTGTCGGGACCGGTAACAGCAATACGCCGAGCCCCCTGGGGATCAGGACAAACTCTTGCCCTGCCTTCCAGTGCTGCGCATCCCGAATGCTCTCGGGGATGGCTAGCTGATAGTCGGCAGACAGTATTGAAGTGGCACTCATGGCATGACCCTCACGTTTCAGCCCAGATGCTACAGCAAGCGCCACCCATGCGTCCGGTAAAACCGCAGCCCCGAACGGGCGAACATACCGATATGACGCAGACCCTTGCGGGCGCTGTTGCCGCCCAGATGCACGATGTGCATGTCCGGCACATAGGCCAGCAGGCCGTGGGGGTGGACGCGCAGCGAGAGGTCGAAGTCTTCGAAATACAAGAAGTAGCCCTCGTCGAAGCCACCCACCCTGTGCAGCACCTCGGTGCGGAACAGCATGAAACAACCACTGATGATGGGGACGTTCACACTGGGCGAGGTTTCCGGCAAGTCCTGCATCTCGTAGTGCGCCAGGCGCTCGCGAAACCAGTGCTTCACCTGCGCCGGCGCGAAGCCCCGCAGCACAAAGTCCAGCACCGCGGGGTAGCGCTTGCAGAGGTATTGCTTGTGCCCGTCGCCATCCGCCACGGATGGGCTCAGGCCTGCAACGGCAGGGTTGTCGCGCAGAAACAGCAGCCCCTGCAACAGGCTGTCGGGGGCCAGCAGCACGTCGGGGTTCAGGATCAGGTGGAAGTCTGCGCTGGCCTGGGCAATGGACAAATTGTGACCACGGCCATAGCCCACATTGCCGTGACCCTCCAACAGCCGGAACCGGATTGCGAGTGCATGCGCCTGGTCAGCCAGGGCGTCGCACAGCGCCGTGAAATCCGCACTGGCCTCGGCGTTGTGCACAAGATCAATGGCTGCCGTGCCCAGCTGCCCGGCCTCCCGGGCGATGTCGATGGCGTGCAGCAGCGACTCCACGGTGGCGCGCAGCACTGGCAGCGCAGAGCGGTAGACGACGATGGATACCGTCAACGTGCTGGGTTCGTGGGAGGAAGCGGACATCACGGGGCGACTTTACAACTCAACCAGCCGATCACCAAACGGCGTGCGCACCACGCGCATGCCGGATGGCACATCTTCCGGGGCGATGCGGCGGGGCTGGAAGCGCTCTGCATCGGGGCGGCCGCGCGGGCCATCGGCGGCCGCACGTTCATTCTGCGCCGCTGCCCGCAGGGCTGCTGCGAAGGGATTGTCGGCAGCCAGATTGCCATTGGCATCGACGGCCGCTGGCGCTGCGCTGGCCTCTGCCGCGATAACCGGCGCCGCCACCGGCACGGGGGCTGCGGTAGTCAGGCTGAGCTGCACACGCCCGTCGGCCAGGCAATCAACGCCCTGGGCGCGCGCGCCGACACACGGCATGCCCTCAGGCAAAGCGACCTCGGCACGGCGTGAGTCCACACTCACCAGTCGATACCCGGGGAAGCCATCGATCGACGCAGCCTCGCCATCACGGATATCCACATGCACGATCTGCCCACTGCTGCTGGCCAGCGTCGCACGCTGCCGGCCCCCGATGCGCGACGTGCCCACCAGGGTGAAGGCCGGCGTGGTGGGCATGGCCATCTGGGCCTGCACGTCGCCCTGAACGGCATCGACCACGCCGGGCTGGCCGCTGGTCTCGACCGGTTCGAAGAGTTGCAGTTCCTGCGCGTGCCCCACTGGCACTGCAGACAGCAGCACAGCGAGCGCGAACCAGGCGGGAGGAAGGGATTTTTTCATTGCGGAATTCTCTGGAATGGGGCCCATCGTACTCCTTTGACTCGGGGCCATCAAAAATAGTTTGGCGTGGTTGCCGGCATCGCGTTCCGGTGCCAGTATTACCGTATTACCTGCGAGGAGCCCGTTATGAAGCCATCCATCAGCAAGCTGACCTCCAAGTATCAGGCCACCATCCCTGAGCCTGTCAGAAAGGCACTACACTTGGGTGCAGGAGATTCCGTTGTTTTCGAAGTCACCGACAGTGAAATCAGACTCCGAAAGGCGGTGCAACGGGACCTGATTTTCGCAGCCGCCTTGGAAGGCACTCTGGAGGAATGGAACAGCGATGCAGACGATGAGGCCTACCGGGACTTGTGAACGCTTTGATGTAGTAGTGGTTCCCTTTCCGTTTACAGACAGCGCAAGCAGCAAACGCCGCCCAGCGCTGGTGCTCTCAGGCGTTGAAGCATTCAATGAGCAATCGGGACATGTTGTGCTGGCGATGATCACGAGCACCAAGCACACATCGTGGCCACTGGATGTTGAGGTGACTGACTTGACGGCGGCCGGATTGATCTCCACATCCATCGTCCGCATGAAGATATTCACGCTGGATAGAGACTTGGTGCTGCGCAAGGCAGGTCACTTGTCTGCAGCAGACAAGCGCGCCGTTGTTGCTGCATTGAGTGCGCTGCTGGGCCCCTGATACCACACCTTGAGAGATAGAGAATTGCTGGAACTCCAACGCCTCACCACTGAATACATCGATGCCGAAGACCGCCTGCGGCTCACGGGCGAGATACGCCCCGGCGAAACCCTGGTGCTGTGGCTCAGTCAGCGCCTGCTGATGCGCCTGCTGCCGCACTTGTTTCTGTGGCTGGAGAAGCAAAGCAGCACCGCATTCCCTGCGGAGATTGAACAGAGCCTGGAGCAGCGCGCCGCCAGCGCGAACATGGGGGAGGAAGCCGCCGTGCAGCGCAGCGTGCAGAGCCTGACGTGGCTGGTGGAAGCCGTGGACATGAGCGCAGGCGACCATGTGCTGAGGCTGAGTTTTCGCCGGGAGGGGGAAGAGGCGGTGTCGCTCACCCTGTCAGCGCTGCACATGCGGCAGTGGCTGACGATTCTGCGAACGCTCTGGCGCGTGGCGGAATGGCCTGCGGGGATTTGGCCGGAGTGGATGGGGGAGCCGGCCAGTGCCAGCACCACGCGGCGCACCAGCCTCCATTGATGATGCTGCCCGCGCGCCTGGCTGGCAGTGGGCTCGCCAGAGCTGATTCCTTAAAGACTTCCGAAACTGATGTTGCCACTCTCGTTGAGGTATTCAAGATCGAGGGTGGCGGGCAGCGCCTGCGGTTTTGATGCATTGTTGGCATGCATGTCTGCCAGGCGCCCCAGAAGCGACAGATTCTGCATCGACATCAATTGCAGATACACAACCGGCAGTGCCCCGGCGCTGCGGACTTCATCGAGGGCGTCGATGGGAAGGGCGTTGAACCTGCTCTCATCAATGCGAAACACTCCCCCCACTTCGACCTGCTCTGCCTGGGTAGCAACCTTGATCGGCCAGGGCTGGATGAGGTCATGTTTCTGGAGAACCGAGCAGACCTTTTCAGTAAGGAGTCGGTTGGTTGCAATAGCAGAAAGGAATCCCAGAATGTCCTGCGTAGCCTTGGATGGCTGCCCCTCATCGTCAAAGAGCGCCTGGCCTTCGCCGGCGCTTGTCAGCAGGTCGCTGTCAGTGTCGGTGCACAAGACTTGTTGCCCGTCCTCTGTATTGGCCAGCGTGAATGGAAAGCTTCTGTATCTGGCAGGCACGTAACCCCCCAGCCACCGGCCATCGGGTGCCACCAACAGATTTTTGCCGGGCCGCAGGCCTTGAATAGCGACGGGAATGAAGCAGCCATCCGCTTCGATGAAACCAACAGGCATATCTCTGCCGGCAGCGAGAAACTCCTGTAAAACCAGCGGGGCAACGGCCTCTGCGCTGGCATGCTTGTAGTTAGTGTAGGGCAGCCAGCGCGTCTGCGCGTGGCTGTCTTTTGAAACGACTTGATAGTTGGCCATTAGTACCTTCTGCAAAGATGTGCTGGGATGTCACGCGAATGTGCCAATCGTATCGTGAATCGCGGATCAAAGGCGATTCCGACAGAGCGGCAGGGCCTGTGCTGAGGGGGTTGCCTCTACCCCCTATGGCACTATATGCACCAGCTGCGCATCCGCCACATGCTCGGGCATTGACATCAACAGCGGCACCGGCACCGTCACCGTAAATGGTACCGCATTGGCCGCCTCAATCAGCGTGTCCTGGCTCAAGTGGGCATAGCGTTGGGTAGTCTTGATCTGGGTGTGCCCCAGTATTTTCTGCACCTCGTAAAGCGACCTGCCAGCATTGACCAGAAAACTGGCAAAGCTGTGGCGCAGGTCATGGACGCGCACATCCCCCAACCCTACCGACTTACGCGCCGTGTTCCACGAATAGAAGATGCTGACGTAGGCCTTCTTGGTTTTCGGATTGGGGAACACATGTTCACAGCCTTCGCCCTGCGGGATGGAATCGAGCAACTGCAACACCCCTTCCGACAAAGGCACATGGCGCGGGCGCCCCGATTTAGTCATGGGAATACGCCACTGGCGACGAACAGGGTCGAAGTCTTCCCACTTGGCATCCAGCACCTCACGCTTGCGCGCGCCGGTCAAAATCAGCATGGGGATAATAAATTTCAGCATCGGGTTTTCGCTTTTTTTAACGGCCTCGTACAAGGCCTGGGCTTCCTCGCTGGACAGGAAGCGCTCCTTCTTGTTGTTATCCTCGAACAGCGCCGCGTCCTTGGTGGGGTTCTTCGTCATGCCCGGTATCTCCCACTTGATGGCAAGGTTCATCGCGTAGCGCAGCAAAACAAGACAGCGGTTGCAGGTGCCTGCAGCGTAGCCTCTGCCCCGCATCCCGTGATGGAAGAGGACCACATCGTGTTTGGTAATCTCGTCAAGGTACTTCTTGCCCAGGGCTGGCAGCAAATGGTTGCGCAGTAACGAATCATCGCAGCCCCACGAGCGCTTGTAGCCCTTTGCAAAGGGCATGTAGCGTTCGGCCATAAACTGAGAGAAGGTGGGTACTGTGCGTAGTGTCGACTTGGTTGCAAAAGGGTCTTCGCCCATCGCAATTTGAGCAAGATACTTTTTGGCAAGTATTCTTGCGTCTGACAACTTAAACAATGACGCGACGCACAGCTTACGTTGGACGGTTTTCTTCCTGAGGTTTTGAAATCGGAGATAGTAGGTCTTCCTGCCGGAGATTAGTACTTGAACTAACAGCCCGGTAGTTTTTGTGTCGAAATAGTCATCCTTCACATTACCTTGACGGCAGGTCAGTCTGTCTACAAAGATCTGTGTAAGCGTTGCCTTCATGGTTCGATTCACCCAATGCAGCGGCCAAATAATTCCGGACGAAATTTCAGGCAGGTCAGAAGTTCGGTTTTTGCGATGGAGCACCTCTTTCAGTGGTGGCCAGCCTACCACCTAAGTTGGCGTGTAAACCTCCCATAAAATAGTGGCATCCGAAATTGGAGTTCTCCGGCGTAAACTACGCAACAAGGAGAGCCGAGATGAAGAAGTCGAGATTTACCGAAACACAGATCGTCAAGATTTTGAAAGGAGTGGAAAGCGGTAGGCAGGTCAAAGAGGTTTGCCGTGAGAATGGCATCTCTGATGCGACCTACTACAACTGGAAGAGCAAGTTCGGTGGCATGGAGGCCTCTGACGTAAAGCGCCTCAAGGAACTGGAGGAAGAGAATCGCCGACTCAAGCAGATGTACGCCGAGTTAAGCCTGGATCACAAGATTCTCAAGGACATTGTTGAAAAAAAGCTGTAAAGCCAGTGATTCAGCAGTTGCAGGAAGCCAACGAGCGCTATCCAGCGCTGTGTTCCGGCAGCGGCGAACCAGTGCTGGTCCATGGACTTCATGAGTGACGGGTTGTTCTGCGGCCGCAGGTTCCGCACATTCAATGTTGTGGATGATTTCAACCGCGAAGCACTGGCCATTGAGATTGATCTGAGTTTACCGGCTCAGCGTGTAATCCGGGTCTTGGAAAGATTGGTGAGCTGGCGCGGCCAACCTCAAAAGCTGAGAATGGACAATGGGCCGGAGTTCATCTCGATCGCTTTGGCGCAATGGGCTGAAGAGCACGGCGTGGAGCTGGATACGAGAATACAACGAAGAGCGTCCCCACGACTCACTGAGAGATCTGACTCCGTGGGAGTATTTGGCCAAACACCCAGGGTTGGAAAACTCTAATTTACGGTGCAACTAAAACAGGGAGGTTTGCAGGTGCCCGGTTTTTTTGAACCATTACACAACAAGGATGCTAAGGGTATTTAGAGAGTTGGGGGGGGGGTTGATGGGCCTTTGGCCCGGCTCAATGACGCCCGCAGCGCCAGTAATTGCCCAGCATTAATTTCGGCTGGAGGCTGAATGCTCACCTCATGCGTTTGCAAAGTACGCTTGCCATTCACTTGCCCCTTCGTGCCTCTGGATATCAATGCTCTGAAACTATCATCATCAAGATAGTCTGCTTCAAAGCGAGTAGAAGACGGCAACTCAACAAATAATGTTTTCATTACTTGAGTGTGCGCAGGTTGCGGATAAGCGGCATGGCGCGTTGACTTCTACCCAGCCACGTTTGGCGGCTGAAGAGCCCGTGTAAATGCAAATTATACTTATAGATTCATAACCTATTGAAACATATATGCTTATTGACCTCTCGATCAAGGCCCTTAACAGTGGGGCATTTTCGACAAGTAGGTATAGCGTAGGTGCGCAGATATATAGCCTTATAATTCCTATAAATTATCAATAATATCATATAGATATAAGCAGTATAAACTTGTCCGCTCACTACAGGTCTTGCCAACGCCTTTAACCGCTGCATCTCCACGCTGACACAGCCCGCATTCGCTTGAGAGTCTTCACAGAGGGCTTTCAATCGAGTGCGGGCTTTTTTGTACTCGGTTTCTTT
>Ga0255124_1000223_pt1 | contig 21179 bp, 14 predicted proteins | sample Law_Cont_RepB_8d_FD_188564 | JGI IMG/M metagenome (GOLD analysis project Ga0255124, IMG submission 188564) | Freshwater microbial communities from St. Lawrence River, New York, United States - Law_Cont_RepB_8d | ecosystem: Environmental > Aquatic > Freshwater > River | place: USA: New York... | reverse complement strand
ACACTCAACGGCACGCCGTCCAGGCGCAGCAACGGAGCAGCGCCCCAGGACAGCATCCGCATCCGCGGAGCACGCCAGAACAATCTCAAGAACCTGGATCTCGACCTGCCCCTGGGCAAACTGATCGTGATTACCGGTGTCAGCGGCTCTGGCAAGTCCACGCTTGCCTTTGACACGCTTTATGCCGAAGGCCAGCGCCGGTATGTCGAGACCTTCTCTGCCTATGCCCGCCAGTTTCTGGACCGCATGGACAAGCCGGCTGTGGACAGCATCCTCGGCATTCCCCCGGCCATCGCCATCGACCAGAGCAACCCGGTGCGCACGTCGCGCTCCACCGTCGGCACCATGACCGAGCTGAACGACTATCTGAAACTGGCCTTTGCCCGCCTGGCGGTGCTGCACTGCCCGCAGTGTGCGCGCCTGGTGCGCCGCGACACGCCGCAGAGTATCGTCGCCGACCTGCACGCCCGTCTGCCGGCTGAGCAGCGACTGCATGTGTGTGTGCCCATCCGGGTGCCGCACAATTTCAGCGAAGAGGAAGTTGTCCAGCTGCTGGGCAGTCAGGGTTACATTCGCCTGCAGTCTCGCAATGGCGACATTGTGGAAGCCGTACAGGACCGCTTGCGCCTCACCGACGGCAATCGAGAGCGTCTGGGGGAAGCCATTGAAGTGGCGCTGCAGCACGGCAACGGCCGTGTGCTGATCTACCCGATGCTCGACGCCGAGACTCCTGCCGCGCTACCCCTGCGTTATTCGCGCCAGCACCATTGCCCGGATTGCGACATCAGCTTCGATGATCCGCAGCCCGCCCTGTTCTCTTTCAATTCGCCTATCGGCGCCTGCGAGGAATGCCGGGGCTTCGGCCGGGTGATCGGAGTGGACTACGGGCTGGTGATCCCGGACGGCGGCAAGACCCTTGGCCAGGGCGCCATCCGCCCATGGCAGACCCCCAGCTTCAAGGAGTGTCAGGACGATCTGGTCCGTCACGCACGCAAGCAGAAGGTGCCCATGGATATGCCCTGGCAGGAACTGAGTGCCTCGCACCAGGCCTGGGTGCTCGAAGGCGACGGCAGCGCGAAGGACGGTCACTGGTACGGCGTGCAGGGTTTCTTCCGCTGGCTGGAGACCAAGGCCTACAAGATGCACATCCGCGTGCTGCTCTCCAAGTACCGGGCCTACACCGAGTGCCAGACGTGCCACGGTACCCGCCTGAAGCCGCAGAGTCAGTGGTGGCATCTGCATGCCGGGGAAGACGCACAGCAGCAGTCATTGTCGCTGCATCAGGTGATGACACTGTCGCTGGAGCACTGCGCAGACTTCTTCAAGCGTCTGGCAGACACTCCGCGCCTCAAGGGCAGTGCGCTGGACGAGGCCACCGGCCTTCTGCTGACCGAGATCCGCTCGCGGCTGAACTACCTGCTGGAGGTGGGTCTGGGGTATCTGACGCTGGACCGGCAGTCCCGCACACTCAGCGGCGGCGAGGTGCAGCGCATCAACCTGACCACCGCGCTGGGCTCGTCACTGGTGAACACCCTGTTCGTGCTGGACGAACCCAGCATCGGCCTGCACGCGCGGGACATGACGCGCATGATCGGCATCCTGCACCGCCTGCGCGATGCCGGAAACACGCTGCTGGTGGTGGAGCACGATCCCCAGGTGATGCTGGCGGCCGACCTGATCATCGACATAGGTCCCGGGCCGGGCAAGGACGGCGGCGAGATCCGCTTCATGGGGACGCCGGCGCAACTGCTCAAGGCCAAAGACTCGCTGACGGCGCAATATCTGAACGGGCAGCGGGTGGTGGCGTTCGCGGGCAAGCCCGCTCCCACTGGGCACGATCTGCATGTGGGAGCGGGCTTGCCCGCGAACAGCCCCCCACTGGAACACACCACACCCGTTGGAGCATTCGCGGGCAAGCCCGCTCCCACGGGAGAGAACTCCCCGACACTCCTCCTAGAAGGCGCCCGCGAACACAACCTGCAGGACCTGAGCATCGCCATCCCCCTGGGCCGGCTGGTCTGCCTGACCGGCGTCAGCGGCTCCGGAAAGTCCACGCTCATGCACGATGTGTTGTATCGCGCCGCTTGCAAGCAGCTGGGCCGTCCCACCGAGATGCCTGGTGAACACAGTGCGCTCACCGGGCTGGAGCACGTCCAGGATGTCGTGATGGTGGACCAGAGCCCGATTGGCAAAACCACGCGCTCCATCCCGGCCACCTATGTGGGCGCCTTCGACGTCATCCGCGAACGCTTTATTGCCGAGCCTCTGGCCCGCGAACGCGCCTACACGGCGGGCACCTTCAGCTTCAACGCCGGCAACGGCCGCTGCCCCACCTGTTCCGGCAATGGGTTTGAACACATCGAGATGCAGTTCCTCAGCGATGTCTATCTGCGCTGCCCGGAGTGCAGCGGCAAGCGCTACCGCCGCGAGATTCTGGAGGTGCGCATCAGCGGAGCCCTGCCCGGACGCCGCACGATCGCGGAGATTCTGGAGATGACGGTCACCGAGGCCCTGGCCTTCTTCGCCGCCGACCCGGCAGTACTGGTATGTCTGCAACCGCTGCTGGATGTGGGCCTGCAATACGTGCAGCTCGGCCAGGCCGTGCCTACACTGAGTGGCGGCGAGGCGCAGCGTCTGAAACTGGCCGGACATCTGGCGGACGTGGCCCGCACCCAGCGCGAGAAGAAGCCGCGCGCCGGCAGCAAGGCGGCCAAAGCGAAAACGCCGGCGGGCGGCATGCTGTTCCTGTTCGACGAACCCACCACCGGCCTGCATTTCCACGACATCAGCGTGTTGATGGGGGCCTTCCGCAAGCTGATCGACGCGGGACACTCCCTGCTCATCATCGAGCACAACCTGGATGTGATCCGCGCTGCAGACTGGCTGATCGACATCGGGCCCGAGGGGGGCGACAAGGGCGGCACACTGGTGGCGGCCGGCACCCCGCAGAGTTTCATCGCCACCGGCAGTGGCCTGACCGCCATTGCCCTGCGCGACTACGAGACCAGCCTGCAGGCCCTGCGCAGCCGTTCCAGCCGGGCACCCGACAGCCGCGGTGCCGTGGTGCACCGTCCACAGGCCATCGAGATTCACCATGCCCGGGAACACAATCTCAAGAACATCGACGTGTCGATTCCACTGAACAAGTTCACGGTCATCACAGGCGTCAGTGGCAGCGGCAAGAGTACGCTGGCCTTCGACATCGTGTTCGGCGAGGGCCAGCGTCGCTACCTCGAATCTCTCAACGCCTATGCCCGTCAGTTCGTGGAGCCCGCCACCCGGCCCGATGTCGACGCCATCCACGGCATTCCCCCCACCGTGGCCATCGAACAGCGCACCAGCCGCGGCGGTCGCAAGAGCACCGTGGCCACGCTGACCGAAATCCATCACTTCCTGCGCCTGCTGTACGTGAAACTGGGCACCCAGCACTGCCCGCGCTGTGACGAGGCCATCGCGCCACAGACCCGCGACATGATTCTGGATCGCCTGTTCACGGACTGGCGCGGCCAGGACATCGCGCTGTATGCGCCCATGGTGGTTGGCCGCAAAGGCATCTACAAGGAACTGGCGGCCTGGGCGGCGAGCCGCGGCTACACGCATTTGCGCGTGGACGGCCGCCTGCTGCCCAGCGACCCGTGGCCCGTCATCGACCGTTACAAGGAGCACGACATCGCCATCGGCGTTGGCTCAGCGAAAGTAGCCGCGCGCCATGAAGCGGCCATCGGCGCGCTGCTGGACAAGGCCCTCGACCTGTCCAACGGGCTTGTCATCATCGCCCCCGCGCAGCAGAAGGATGGCGAGCGCAAGAGCGACAGACTCTTCTCGACCCAACGCGCCTGCCCGTCCTGTGGCGACAGTTTCGACGAACTCGACCCCCGGCTGTTCTCCTACAACTCCCGTCATGGCTGGTGCGGCACCTGCTTCGGCACCGGCGAGATCATCGAGAGCTTCACCGAAGAACAGACCGGCGAGGAGGAAGTCTGGCTGGACACGCAAGAGAGCGACGAGGAACCGGCGCCGGAACCGATCTGCTGCCCGGTCTGCGCGGGCCAGCGTCTCAACCCGACAGCACTGGCCGTGCGGCTGGAGAAACGCTCCATCGCCGACTTCACCGCTCTGTCAGTCGTCGATGCAGAACGAGAAGTCGAAAAACTGCGCTTCGGCAAAAAGGAGGAGGCCATCGCCCGCGACCTGTTGCCCGAGCTGAAGTCGCGCCTGCGCTTTCTCGGCAAGGTGGGCCTGGGCTATCTGAGCATGAACCGCGCCGCCCCTACTCTCAGCGGCGGCGAGGCGCAGCGCATTCGTCTTGCGTCGCAGCTGGGCTCCAACCTGCAGGGCGTCTGCTACATTCTCGATGAACCCACCATCGGACTGCATGCGCGGGACAATGCACTGCTGATCGCCACGCTGCGCGACCTGCAACAGCAGGGCAACACCGTGATCGTGGTGGAGCACGACGATGCCACCATGGCCGAGGCCGATCATCTGATCGACGTGGGCCCCGGTGCCGGCAGTCGTGGCGGCGAGATCGTGGCGCAGGGCACCCTGAGCCAGCTGAAGAAGAACAAGGCGTCGCTGACGGGGCGCTTCCTGGCCAGACCCCTGCGCCATCCGCTGCCGGACTTGCGCAATCAAACACAGCGTGCGGACTTTGCCGCCGAGACACTGCGCATCGAAGGCGCCACGCTGCACAACCTGCGCTCACTGAGCGTGGACATCCCTCTGCGCCGGCTCGTGGCCGTCAGCGGCGTAAGTGGCAGCGGCAAGAGCAGCCTGATCCGTGGTGTGCTGTTGGACAATCTCCGGGCGGCCCTGCGCGCCGGCACACTGCGCCGCAAACTGCCCGCGCTGACAGGCTGCAGCGCGATGGAGGGCTGGCAGAGCATCGACCGTCTGCTGCAGGTCGATCAGACCCCCATCGGCAAGACACCCCGCTCCTGCCCCGCCAGTTATGTCGGCATCTTCGACATCATTCGCAAGCTGTTTGCCGATACGGTGGATGCACGGCTGCGCGGCTACGGGCCTGGTCGCTTTTCTTTCAACGTGTCAGGCGGCCGCTGCGAGACTTGCGCGGGCAACGGCATGCGCCGCATCGAGATGAGCTTTCTGCCCGATGTCCGCGTGGACTGCGAGGAATGCCATGGCTGGCGTTTCAACGAGGACACGCTGGCGGTTCGCTACAAGGACAGGCACATCGGCCAGGTGCTGGCCATGTCCGTCGACGAGGCCGTCGAGTTCTTCGCCCCCGTGCCGCTGGTACATCATCCCCTGCAACTGCTGCAGGAGGTCGGTCTGGGCTATCTCACGCTGGGGCAGCAGAGCCCGACACTGAGCGGCGGCGAGGCCCAGCGCATCAAGCTCGTTACCGAACTCGCCAAAGCGAAGCCTTCGGTGCAACTGCGTCGCAACACAAAGCAGCACGCGCTGTACATTCTCGACGAGCCCACCGTGGGTCTGCACATGGCCGACGTGGAGAAACTGCTGCGTGTGCTGCACCGTCTGGTAGATGCAGGCAACAGCGTGATCGTGATCGAGCACAACCTGGATGTGATCGCCGAGGCCGACTGGGTGATCGACATGGGTCCGGAGGGCGGCAAGGAAGGCGGCAACGTGGTGGCGCAGGGGGCGCCGGAGAAAATAGCGAAGGCGAAGAAGTCACACACAGGGAAGTTTCTGGCGGGTGTATTGGGGATGCAGGCAAGTGGGAGTGTAGCCGATGTGTGAGCGTCTATAGCAGGCGCCGTTGTGTGTGGCAGGGAGGGTGGGTGCTGACACGCTGTGAATACATCCCTGTACGCTCGGCGCGCGCCATCCCTGGCGCGCGACGGTCAGCTCCCACCCTCCCTGCCACGCACAACTCAGTGCCGACTGCAGGCACGTACACATCGACTGCGACTCATCTGCAAGATTCCACACACCCACCGTATGGTGCGGCGGAGTGGCGGCGGCTACAGAACGCTGAAACGAGCCACGGTGTTGAATTTTGGTTTTGAAAAAGTAGGGTTTCGCCCCATGCGGAGTGCACCCCTCCCCGCACCAACAAGGCGGTGCTTGCGATCCCGGAATTACCCACTGCACTCGAGGCCGCGGGAGGGGCACTGGGCGACTGGACCGTCAGCCGCCTGGATGGCGGCTGCCGAGCCCCCATGGATGGGTTCACGGCGTGTCCAGACGCCCAGTGCCCCTCCCGCGGCCCTCACTACAGCGTGAAATTACTTGAACACAACAGTCTTGTTGCCATTCACAATGATGCGATGTTCACAATGCCACTTCACCGCTCTCGCAAACGCCGCACACTCCGCATCCCTGCCAATCTGGACCAGCTCGTCAATATCGAAATTGTGATCGATCTTCTCCACCGCCTGCTCGATGATCGGGCCTTCATCCAGATCCGTCGTCACATAATGCGCGGTCGCGCCGATGATCTTCACACCGCGCATGTAGGCCTGCCGGTACGGGTTTGCCCCCTTGAAGCCCGGCAGGAAGGAGTGGTGAATGTTGATGGCGCGACCCGCCATTGCCTCGCACATCTTCGGCGAGAGAATCTGCATGTAGCGCGCCAGTGCCAGGAGATCCACTTTCTTCTGACGGATGATCTCAAGCACGGCGTCTTCCTGGGCGTCCTTGTTGTCGGGCGTCACGGGCAGGTAGTGATAGGGAATGCCGTACCATTCAGTGATGCCGCGCAGCTCTTCGTGATTGGAGACAACGCCGACGATGTCCGCGGGCAATACACCGCTGCTCCAGCGGTGCAGAATGTCGTTCAGACAATGGCCGTGTTTCGACACTGCCATCAACACGCGTGGCTTGATGGCCAGATCGAAGAAGCTCCATTGCATGGTGAAGCGTTCGGCGATCTCGTGAAAATCCTCGTTCAACTTGTCACTGCCAGGCAGTGCAGCTTCTACTTCCTCGAACTCCACGCGCATGAAGAAGCGGTCGAGTACCGGGTCACGATGCTGGGCGGCGTCACTGATGGTGGCGCCCCGCTGAAAGAGAAAATCGCTGACGGCCCGCACGATGCCATTGGCTTCGGGACAGGATACTGTAAGGACATATTTCTGGCGTTCTGCTGCAATCATCTTGTGATTTCTTCCCTTGAATCGGACGAGTCTGCGTGCTCGGGCGGCGCAAGCTTATCATCAAACCTGCACCCGACGAGAGGTTCCCAGCACGCGGCCCGCCCCGGTACAATCGGGCCTCCACCCACGCACCCCACAGGAATCGTTAATGAAATCACGCGCTGCCGTAGCCTTTGCCGCTGGAAAGCCCCTGGAAATCGTCGAGGTCGATCTCGAAGGACCCAGAGCTGGCGAAGTCCTGATCGAGATCAAGGCCACTGGCGTCTGCCATACCGATGCGTTCACGCTGTCAGGCGATGATCCGGAAGGCGCCTTCCCCGCCATTCTGGGGCACGAGGGCGCCGGCGTGGTGGTGGAAGTCGGCCCGGGCGTGAAGTCCCTCAAAGTGGGCGACACAGTGATTCCGCTGTACACCCCCGAATGCCGCGAATGCGAATACTGCCTGCACCCGCGCACCAATCTGTGCCAGGCCATCCGCAGCACCCAGGGCAAAGGCCTGATGCCCGATGGCACCAGCCGTTTTTCCTTCGAAGGCAAGCCCATCCTGCATTACATGGGCTGCTCCACGTTTTCCAATTACACCGTGCTGCCGGAGATCGCCGTGGCCAAGGTGCGCTCCGACGCCCCCTTCGACAAGATCTGCTACATCGGCTGCGGTGTGACCACCGGCATCGGCGCCGTGGTATTCCAGGCCAAGGTACAGCCTGGCAGCACCGTGGCGGTGTTCGGCCTGGGAGGCATTGGTCTGAACGTGATCCAGGGCGCTCGCATGATCGGGGCGGACCGCATCATCGGCGTGGACACCAACCCGGCCAAGGCCGTATTGGCGAGGCAGTTCGGCATGACCGACTTCGTGAATCCGAAGGAAGTGGACGACGTGACGGCCGAGATCATCGCCATGACCAAGGGAGGTGTGGACTACAGCTTCGAGTGCATCGGCAATGTCAAAACCATGCGCCAGGCGCTGGAATGCACCCACAAGGGCTGGGGCGAATCCTTCATCATCGGCGTGGCCGGTGCCGGTCAGGAAATCTCCACGCGCCCCTTCCAACTGGTGACCGGACGTTCCTGGCGCGGCAGTGCCTTCGGGGGCGCCAGAGGCCGCACCGATGTGCCGAAAATCGTGGACTGGTACATGAACGGCAAGATCAGCATCGACCCGCTGATCACCCACACCCTGCCGCTGGAAGACATCAACAAGGCTTTTGATCTGATGCACGAGGGGAAGAGCATTCGCTCTGTCATCGTTTTCTGACAACGCACTGATTTTAAAGATTTTTTCTGACAAACCCCCTGATCAGTGGGTTTACCCCCATCCTACCCTCCGGTAGTCTCTGTTCAGGAAATGTTCAAACGTTTCCGCGCCTATCCATTGCGTCACTGAGCAACACCGGAGCGAATACCCCATGAAATCGACCCCCAGCATCCTGCGCAACTCTCTTCGAAAAACTCTCGGCTGCTGTGCAGTGCTTGCCTCCGCCATGCTGCTGAGCACAGGCGCCATGGCGCAGACCAAGACGCCGGCGACCATTCCGTCTTCAAAACTGGGGACTTACAACGTCACCATGTTCCACGCACAGCCAGGGTCTCCAGTTGCAAACGGGGCGACTGCCACAATCGTTGTAGGCCCAGGCGGCGCACTCTGTGTGGCGGGCATGACACTGACCAATCCGATGCTGCTCAACGGCAGCAATATTGAAGCACATTGGGAAATCAGCTCTGTGAAGGTGTCACTTGCGCTTGCAAACCTTGTCGCAGATACCACTGTCTTCAATGTCTAAGAAGCCAATACCACGGGAGGCACTTCAGCTTCAGGTTTGAAGCTTTTCGGGCAATTCAGCGGGAGCAGAGTCAGCACCAACACCACAGGCTGCGGCACACCTGTGGCCCCCGTGGTAACCACGCCTGATCCAGCCAAAGTGGCTCAACTGTTCGAAGAAGCCCAGAAGAAGCTTGCCCAGTACTTCCCGGCAACAACCAACGCTCAGACACAGACGCTGGATGGTTACACCTACCGCTTCTACCCCAGCACCAACATTTACCTGGCCATCAACAATGGCGACATCTACGTGATGGGCGGTCAGTTCGGTAACACTCCGATCAAACAAGGCCCGCTCGAAGCTATCCTTTCCGAGTTGGCGAAAATGCCTGTGTCCATCCCTGCAATCCCCAGTGGCAATTCCACACTGGTACTGACGGGCACTGTTGGGGCCATGGGTTTCGTCACGACCATACCGTCGATCACCATCGACAATCTGCCAATGCCAAGCGCCAGCGATATCGACAACGTCCGCAATGCCGTGCGTGACCAGTACAAGGATTCCGGCATCACGGGCACCATCAACGTGACGTTGATTTCCTCCAGCAGCAGCAGGATCGTGTTCAACATCAAGTTCAACGGGTCGATCACGCAGCAAGGCTTCACCATTACCCAGAACTACGACATCACCTACACGTACACGAAGAAATAAGCTGTTTTGCAGAGCTTCTGCGAGCAAGGCCTCCGTCCCCGACGGGGGCCTTTTTTTTCAGGTTGGAAAATGCACCGCCACCCACACCGTTGGCTGCGCCGGATCCGTCCAGTCCACCCGATGCCTTCGCTGCGCCGGAATCAGCAGGTGATCCCCGGCACGCAGCGCCACGAGGGACCCGTCGTCCCATTGCAGCCGCGCCGCGCCCTGCAGCACCAGCACCCATTCCGCCCGCGCCTGCGCGTACCAGAAGCCCGGCGCACTCGCCTGCCCGTGGGACACAATGCGCTCTATCAACACTGTGCCCGTATCCACCAGGGCCTCGAATACTTCCCCTTGAGTCGCATCCGGCAACGCCTGCAGCAGATTTTCGATCTTGTCCATTCCCTGTTCTCCGAAGGATTTTCTCCTGTGCCCGCAAGGGGCCTTGCGACTATACTATGCGCCTCAATGCACCCAAAACCATGAGCCTTGCACCATGAATTCTCGCCACCCCACTGCCCTGTCCCGACTTTTCCTGCTGCTCTGCCTGCTCGCCACAGGCGTCATCACCTCCAGCAGCGCCCAGAGCCCGTCCCTTGCTGGCGAATGGCGTGGCACCTACAACATCAACATTGGCGGTGACCGCGAGATCATCTTCACATTGACGGAAGTGAATGGCGTACTCAGCGGCGTATTCGACAATCCCACAGCCGGTGTCATGGCCGTCTCCGTTGAGACTCTGAGCATTGATGGCAACAACATCCGCATGCTGATTCCGCGCATTCAAGGCGAATACTACGGCACCATCCGCGACGAGCTCGGCGCCGACGGCAAGCCGGTGCGCATCGACGGCGACTGGAGTCAGGCAGGCGAGTACATTCCGATTTCGCTGACCCGCACCGTTCCTCAGTAAACAGAGGCCATGTCATGAAATACCTGCACACGATGGTGCGCGTCACCGATCTGGACGCCTCGCTGGCCTTCTACTGCGACGCGCTCGGGCTGCGCGAACTCAGTCGCCGCGACAGCGAGCAGGGCCGCTTCACGCTGCTGTTTCTGGCGGCACCCGGTGACGAGCAGGCCCAGGTGGAACTGACGTACAACTGGGACCCCGAGGTCTATGGCGAAGGCCGCAACTTTGGCCACCTGGCCTACAGCGTGAAGGACATTCATGCCACCTGCGCGCATCTGCAAAGCAAGGGCGTGACGATCCTGCGCCCGCCGCGGGACGGCCGGATGGCCTTCATCCGCTCGCCGGACAACATCTCCATCGAGCTGCTGCAGGAAGGCGCCCCACTGGTGCCGCAGGAGCCCTGGCTCAGCATGCCGAACACCGGCAAATGGTAGCCCCCGAATTTTTCATTGCAGAGGCAGGACGTTCATCATGCAAATACTCGACGGCAAGGCAACTTCCGAGCAGATCAAGGCGGAGATCGCCGACCAGGTCACACTCATCAAGGCCAGCGGGGGCAAGATTCCCCATCTGGCCGCCATCCTCGTCGGCAACGACGGCGCCAGTGAAACCTATGTGAACAGCAAGGTGCTTGACTGCGCCCAGGTGGGATTCCACTCGACGCTCATCCGCATGGACGCCAGCGTGTCCGAGGCCGAGCTGCTGGCGAAGATCGACCAGCTCAACAAGGACAAGGAGATCGACGGCTTCATCGTGCAGGTGCCGCTGCCGAAGCATATTGACGAGATCAAGGTGACACTGGCCATCGATCCCGCAAAGGATGTGGACGGCTTCAGCCCCACCAATGTGGGCAAGATGACACTGGGCCTGCCCACCTTCATCTCGGCCACGCCCAATGGCGTGATGGAACTGCTGCGCCGCTACAAGGTGGACACCGCCGGCAAGCACTGCGTGGTGGTGGGCCGCAGCAACATCGTCGGCACGCCCATGGCCCTGCTGATGTCCCGCAACACCAATCCCGGCAATGCCACGGTGACCCTGGTTCACAGTCGGACACAGAACATCGCGGAGATCTGCCGCTCGGCCGACATCCTGATTGTCGCCATCGGCCGCCCGCATTTCCTGACCGCCGACATGGTCAAGGAAGGCGCCGTGGTAATCGACGTAGGCATTACCCGCGTGCCCGATGAAAGCCGACCCACAGGCTTCCGCCTCGCCGGCGATGTGGACTTCGAAGGCGTCAAGCACAAGTGCTCCTTCATCACCCCGGTTCCCGGTGGCGTCGGCCCCATGACCCGGGCTTCCCTGTTGCAGAACACCCTCAAGGCGCAATTGCTGCGCGCCCGTTGATTGGAGAAAACCATGTTCCAGAATCTCAGCCCGCTGGCTGCCGACCCGATCCTTGGCCTGATGGCCGCCTTCCGTGCCGACAACAACTCCCACAAGATCGATCTTGGCGTGGGTGTCTACAAGGATGACGCCGGCCACACCCCGGTGATGCGTGCCGTGAAGGAAGCCGAGCGTCGCCTGCTGGCCTCGCAGGTTACCAAGACCTACGTCGGCCCGGCCGGCGCGACGCTCTACAACGAGTATGTGGCACAACTGATCCTGGGCACAGAGCTGGCGGCGGCCACCCGCGATCTGCGCTGTACGTTCCAGACCCCTGGCGGCTGCGGCGGCCTGCGTCTGGCAGCGGAGTTCATCAACAAGAGCAAACCGGGCGCCCGCATCTTCGTGAGCGACCCGACCTGGGCCAATCACATTCCGCTGCTGGGCGATGCCGGCCTGCAGATTTCCACCTACCCCTACTACGACTACGCCACGCACAGCATCAAGTTCGACGCCATGATGGCCACGCTGGAGCAGGCAAAGACGGGCGATCTGGTCCTGTTGCACGGCTGCTGCCACAACCCCTGCGGCGCCGACCTGAATCAAGACCAGTGGCGCGCCGTTCGAGACCTGGCGCTCAAGAACGGCTTCACCCCCTTCATCGATCTGGCCTATCAGGGTTTGGGCGATGGCGTGGATGAAGACTGCTTCGGCGTGCGCCTGTTGGCAGCCGCCGTGCCCGAGCTGATCGTGGTGAGTTCCTGCTCGAAGAATTTCGGCGTGTACCGCGAGCGTGTCGGTGCATTCACGCTGATCTGCCAGACCAATGCCTCCATGAAGGCCGCATCCAGCCTGATCGCAGCCACTGCACGCGGCATCTACTCCATGCCGCCGGACCACGGTGCCACCGTGGTGGAAATGATTCTGGGCGACACGGCACTGCGTCTGGACTGGGAACAGGAACTGACCCAGATGCGCGAGCGCATCAACGGCCTGCGCACGTTGCTGGTGGAACGCCTGAAGAGTGCCGGCGTGGATCGCGACTTCAGCTTCATCCAGCACGAGAAGGGCATGTTCTCGTTCCTGGGACTGAGCGTGCCGCAGGTGCAGACGCTGGTGAAGGACTACAGCATTTACCTGGTGGATTCGAGCAGGATCAATGTGGCGGGGATCAGTGAGGGGAATGTCGATTATCTGGTGCAGAGCATTCGCAAAGTACTGGGGTGATGTGCGCTGAAGCCGTCAGGTGCCGGGGGCTTCGCCGTTCTGGACACGCCGTGAACCCATCCATGGGGGCTCGACTGCCGCCGTCCAGGCGGCTGACGGTCCACAACAGCGCCCCACCCGGCACCTGACGCGTGCAGTGCCACGTCGCTCCAGTACTTTGCGGGGGTGAGTGGAAGGGGATGGCGGCGCGTTCAACGTAAGTTACTTCGTTGGGCGGTTCAAACTCGGCCTTCCGTCAATCTTGCAGTCCGGTCAATCCAACGTCAGGTCCTGCATTCGTACCCCCTCCCTCTGCACGGAGAGGGCGCTACGGAACCTCGCCAGGCGCCTGCGCGGCGTGCTGCGGGCGCGTTCAAGTGACATCGCGTGGCACGGAACAGTGACGCCGGGGGGCGGCGAGTTTAGGGACCGTCTGCCGCCAGGACGGCGGCAGCCGAGCCCCCATGGATGGGTTCACGGCGTGTCCCGAAACTCGCCGCCCCCCGGCGTCACGTCAATGCGAAGTGCGGTCAACGCCCCCGCAGCACGCCGCGCAGCCGCCTGGCGAGGTCCCGCAGCGCCGTCTCCGTAGTCTCCCAATTGATACAGGCATCCGTCACCGAAAGATCATCCGGAATCGGCTGGTTGCCTTCACACAGATTGCTCTCGATCATCACGCCAATGATCGATCTGTTGCCCTGCTCGATCTGCTGCGTGACGCTCTCCAGAACATCCAGTTGCTTCTGGTGATTCTTCTGCGAATTGCCGTGGCTGCAGTCGATCATGATGTTCTCGGGCAGGAACGCCTTGCGCAGATCTTCCTCGCAGCGCGCGACAAACTCAGGTGCGTAGTTGGGCTCCTTGCCACCGCGCAGAATCACGTGGCAATGGGGATTCCCGGCGGTTCGGAACGCTGCCACCTTGCCTTCATCTGTCACGCTGATGAAGGAATTGGCAGACGAGGCCGAGCGGATGGCATTCACCGCCACCGTCAGGCTGCCATCCACATTGTTCTTGAAGCCCACTGCCGAAGAGATGCCGCTGGAGAGTTTGCGGTGTGTCGGCGATTCCGTGGTACGCGCGCCGACAGCGGTCCAGGAAACGAGGTCCTGAAGATATTGCGGCGTTATGAGATCGAGCGCCTCGATGGCGATGGGCAGGCCGAGGGCATTGATGTCGAGCATCAGCTGCCGGCCAATGCGCAGTCCATGCTCGATGCGATGTGTGCCATCCAGGTGCGGATCATAGATCAGACCTTCCCAACCCACTGTCGTGCGGGGCTTTTCGAAGTACACGCGCATGACGATCATCAGCGTGTCATTGAGCTCGTCGGCCAGGGGCTTCAGAAGTCGCGCATAGTCCATGGCCTCGTCCACATTGTGGATGGAACACGGGCCGACCACGACCATCAGTCTATGGTCTGTGTGATCCAGAATGCCCTTCACGCCCTGATGTCCTGCGAGCACTGTCTCGAGCGCGGCGCCGGTGACGGGCAACGCTTCCTTGAGCGCGCGGGGGCTGGGCAGTTCTTCCTGCAGGACGATGTGCAGATTGTCGTTTTCGCGTTGTTCCATTGTGGTGTTTTCCAATTCACTAGCAATTATCAAGCGTGCCTGCCCGGAGTGCAGATGTCGATACGCCGTAAACCCATCCCTGGGGGCTCGGTGCGCGCCGTCCAGGCGCGCAACGATCGCCATCTGCACTCCGGGCACGCGACTTCAAGTCCTGTGCCAGCGAACGCCGGTCACAATGAATCCTTTTTTGACGCGGGAAGCGTGCCACAGCGTTCAAAAAAACGTACAGCGGTTTTTCTGTATCACCATGTTCCGACTTCCGCTCCGCCACCCCACGCGCGAACTTCCTACGACTGCCCCTGAAAATGCCGCAGGCGCACGCCCGACACGTAAAGACTCAACGTGTAAATAGCCAGCCCCCCGAACGTCAGCACACACATCCAACCAATCCGTGTCCACAGCGGCCAGTCCAGCCATGCGCGCCAGTCACCTGCTACCAGATACAGAAAAGCGCACATCAGCACATTGGCAATGGCCATGCGCAGCAGGAACAGAGGCCAGCCCGGCTGGAACTGAAATACCTTCTGACGCATCAGTCCAAGCAGCAGCAAGGTGGCGTTGAGAATGGCGGCCAGCGAGGTGGCCAGCGCCAGGCCTGTGTGCGCAAAGTCCAGCACGAACACCAGCAGGATGTTCATGACCATGTTGGCCACCAGGGCGATGATGCCGATACGTACCGGCGTGCCGGTGTCCTGCCGGGAGTAGTAGCCCGGCGCAAAAATCTTGATGGACATGAAGGCCACCAGCCCCAGCGTGTAGGCCTGCAGGCTGCTGGTGACCTTGGTAACGTCGTTGACATCGAAATTCTGCCCCTGGAACAACGTGATGATCAGCGGCTGCGCCAGCAGGATCAGCGCAAGACTGGCCGGAATGGCGATGAGCAGCACCATGCGGAAGGCCCAGTCGAGCATGGCGGCGAATTCAGTGAGGGACTTGTCGGCGTGTTTGCGGGACAGACTTGGCAGCACTACCGTGGCGATGGCGATGCCGAAAATACCGAGCGGCAGTTCCACCAGGCGGTCCGAGAAATACAGCCACGACACGCTGCCGGACACCAGCAGCGACGCGATGAAGGTATCCAGCAACAGATTGATCTGACTGACCGAGACGCCGAACAGCGCCGGAATCATCAGCGTCATCACCCGGCGCACGCCTTCATGCTGCGGGTTGAGTGCGGGGATCGGCAGGAGCCGCAGGCGCGCCAGGGCAGGCAGCTGAAACACCAGCTGCGCCACGCCGGCGATCAATACGCCCACAGCCAGCGCCACCTCCGGCCGCCCCATGTAAGGACTGAGCAGCACGGCGGCACCGATCAACGCCACATTGAGCAGCGCCGGGGTCAGCGCCGGAATGGCGAACTTGTCATAACTGTTGAGGATGGCACTGGCAAAGGCCGTCAACGAAATCAGCAGCAGATAGGGAAAGGTGATACGGAACATGTCGACGAACAAATCAAACTTGTCGGCATTGTCGCGGAAGCCCCAGGCCAGCGGGATGGCAATCAGTGGCGCGGCAATCACCACAAGCACCGTCAACCCAAGCAACACCGCGCCCAGGCTGCCTGCCACGCTGTCCACCAGGGTCTTGACCTCGGCATGGGTGCGTTGCCGGCGGTACTCGGAGAGCACCGGTACAAAGGCCTGGTTGAACGCGCCTTCCGCGAACAGTCGGCGCAGGAAATTGGGAATCTTGAACGCGAGGAAGAAGGCATCGGTGCCGTCACCCGGGCCGAACATGCGGGCCAGCACGACGTCGCGGGCGAGCCCCAGCACGCGGGAGACCATGGTCATGCTGCCCGTGACGGCGCTGGAGCGCAGCAGTCCGCCACGCGGGCGCGGCGGCTGGTCGGGAGCGGAGGATTCCGGGCTGGGATTCATAAACCTATGTCACGAAAGAAATGGAGCATTGTAGGAGCAGTCCTGACCTGTGGGAGCGAATCTGTCCTGTGGGAGCGAATCTGTCCTGTGGGAGCGGGCCTTGCCCGCGAACTTCGCTGGCGCTGACAGAGGCTCTGGCGGGGCGCCTGTCTGTGCAGCGGCATGAAAGACCCGCACCGAGTGAGCAAAATGACCCAAGGCATTTTGCGAAGCGAGGGCACCCGGGAGGGGTGCGGGTCAGCCGCAGCACAGACAGGCGCCCCGCCAGGGCCGTCTCCTGGCACCATTGTTCGCGGGCAAGGCCCGCTCCCACAGGCAAGGCCCGGTCCCACAGACAAGGCCCGCTCCCGCTGGCGCTATCTGTTCAGCGCGCGCAACATCCACGCGGTTTTCTCGTGCAGGCGCATGCGATCGGACGCCAGCGAAGCAGAGGACTCGTCGCCAGCCTCCTGCGCCACCTTCAGCACCTTGCGGCAGGTTCTCACCACGGCTTCGTGACCCAGCGTCAGGATGTCCACCATGGCACGTCCCGCAGGAATGTCATCGACTTCCTTGATGGAACTCAGGCGGGCAAACTCCTTGTAAGTGCCGGGCGCCACGACATCCAGCGCGCGGATGCGTTCGGCCACTTCGTCGACGGCCAGGGCCAGCTCGGTGTACTGCTCCTCGAACATCAGGTGCAACTCGCGGAACTGCGCTCCGGTGACATTCCAGTGAAAATTGTGGGTCATCAGGTAGAGCGTGTAAGAGTCGGCCAGCAGATGCTTGAGACCCTCTGCGATGGCGAGGCGGTCGCTTTCCTTGATGCCGATGTCGATGCTGCTCATGGTGTACTCCTGTTGGCGGATGAATATGCGGGTTGCACTGTATCAGAGTGGAGGCTGTTCACTCAGATGCAAGGCCGGCATAGACCGTCTGTACATCGTCATCGCCGTCGATGGCATCCAGGAAGGCTTCCACCTCTTCCAGCTCGGCAGCGCCCAGCTTTACAGGATTCTTCGGCCGGTAGCCCAGCTTGGCGGACTCCACCTTGAAGCCGAAATTCGGCAGCGCCCTGCACACGGCATCCAGATCGGTGGGCTCGGTCAGGAACAGCGTGACATTGTCGTCGCCAGGCTCCAGATCCTGCGCACCGGCCTCAATGGCGGCCAGCTCCGCATCGGCATCGGTTGCTGTGGGCACTGCTTCAATCATGCCCAGGTAGTCGAAGTCCCAGGCGACAGAGCCGGAACTGCCCAGCTGTCCCTTGCGGAACAGCACGCGCATGCTGGAATAGGTGCGATTGGTATTGTCGGTGAGGCACTCCACGATGACGGGCACCTGATGGGGTGCAAATCCTTCATAGATGGCCTTTTCATAGTGCACCGCGTCGTCCAGCAGGCCGGCGCCTTTCTTGATGGCCCGCTCCAGCGTCTCGCGGGTCATGGACGCCTTCTTGGCGGCTTCGATGGCAAGTCGCAAGCGCGGGTTCATGTCCGGATCGGCACCGCTGCGCGCGGCCACCATGATTTCCTTCGTGAGTTTGGTGAAGATACGGCCCTTGGCATTGGCCGCCAATTCTTTGTGCTTGGCTTTCCACTGTGCGCCCATGTTGTCCTGTCTCTGTCAGCATCCGGACTCGGGGTCCGGCGGGAATTGCGGTTTCGAAGGCCGCTGATAATACGTGGTGCGAGGAAGATCAGACAACAACAAACTGGCCCATCATGCCGTGATCCTCATGTTCGAGGATGTGGCAGTGGTACATGTAGGCGTGGTCCGGATCCGGATACCGGTCGAACCGGGCAATGACCCGCACAGTCTCGGAGATATGCACGCGCACCGTGTCCTTCAGCCCGCGCTCCTCAGGGGGTGGCGGCGCACCATTGCGGTCCAGAATCTCGAAATGCACCTTGTGGATGTGGAAAGGGTGAATCATCGGCGAGACATTGCGCAACTCCCAGATCTCCACGGCGCCTTCCTGCACTTCAAAATTGATCCTGTTCATGTCCATGGTCATGCCATTGAGCTTGAAGACACCACCGCCAAATCCGCCGCCATTGCCACCGCCATTACCGCCTCCGCCTGCACCCCGGCCCTCCCGGCCGCCCCCATTGCCCGGCCCGTTGCCCATGCCCAGCTCGAAGTAACGGGTCTGGGTGGCGTCGGCCTCCTGCAGACGGGCGATCTGCGTCAGAACGGCGGGCACTTCGGGAGACGCCGCCAGTACTGCCGCCGGGCGAATCTGCAGGACGTCAAAAGCGTCCTTGTCCAGCAAGCGCATCATGCCGTTCATCTGACCGTTGTACAGCGCCGGATAGGGCGACACGGGCAGGTTTACCAGAAAGAAAGGCTCGGAGGGAGCGATGTTGAGCACGATCTCGGCCCGCTCGCCAGGCGCCAGCGTGACGCGGTCCACCTGCAGTGGGCTCTCCAGGAAGGAGCTGTCCCCCGCAATCAGGGCGAAGGCCTGGCCATCGCTGCGCGCAATGGTGAAGGTGCGTGCATTGGCGGCATTGAGAACGCGCAGTCGCAACTTTTGCGTACTGACTTCCAGGTAGGGAGCGGCGGTGCCATTGACCAGCAGCGTTTCGCCGCGCACTCCGCGCATGAGAGCGCTGACATTGGTCGGGTACACCAGGGCTCCATTCTCGTCGAAACGCCGATCCTGCAGGATAAGTGGCACATCATCCACGCCGTACTGCGAGGGCAGGTCCAGCGCGTCAGATTCGGCACTTTCCACGATGATCATGCCGGCCAGCCCGCTGTAAACCTGAGGCCCGGTGCGATGGTGCAGGTGCGAGTGATACCAGCAGGTCGAGGCATGCTGATCGAGGGTGAACGTCGCCAGCCAGCGGCCCCCGGGCGGGATGATCTGATGGGGGCCACCGTCCATGCTGGCGGGCACGTGCAGGCCGTGCCAGTGCAGGGTTGTCTCTTCCGTCATCGCATTGTGGACGTCGATGGCGATGGGCTCTGCGCAGCGCAGGCGCAAAGTGGGCCCAAGATAGCTGCCGTTGATGCCCAGCGTCGGCGTCTCGAACTCCTCGAAGAAGCGAGTCAGACCGTTCTGGGCCTGCAGACTGAAACTCCGGGTGCCTTCCTGCAGTGTACCTTCCAGCAGCGCGGGAATGCGCAGTGGGTTGACACCGGTCGGACCGGGCGAAATAGTGATGGTGGGGAACTGGGTGCTTCCCACCCTTTGCTCCGGAGGAAGGGGTTCCGGAGCACGGGGGCGCAGCCAGGCATAGCCGGCGGCGGACATGAAACCGAGGGAGCCCAGCCATTTCAACATCTGGCGTCTGTTCATCAGAATCTTCTCGACTGTAGTCAATACACCATTGCACTTATTTTGTAGCCTGACGCTTCAAAGCTGAACTATGCGACCGCCCGCGGCCTCGGCATCTTCCGGGTCATGGGTGACCATGAGCGTCGGCAGCCCTGCCCGCTGCAGGGTGCTGAAGACCAGGGCACGGACATCCCGGCGCAGGCTGGCGTCCAGTCGCGAGAACGGCTCGTCCAGCAGCACGGCATGGGGCTCCGACAAGAGCAGACGCTGCAGCGCCACGCGGGACTTCTGCCCGCCCGAGAGTGTATCGGGATCACGAGCGGCATAGCCTTCCAGCCCCACGGCGACCAGCGCGGCCTGCACGCGGGCGTCCTTGTCCTGCTTCCCTGCCGGCAGCGCAAAGCGCAGATTGCCGCCGACAGACAGGTGAGGAAACAGCAGGGGGTCCTGAAACAACAGGCCGATGCGGCGCTGCTCGGCGGGCAATGCCAGCACGTTCCGCCGATCCAGCAGCACCGTGCCCGAGGCGCTGAAGGCCGGGGCCAGAAACCCCGCCAGCCAGGCCAGCAGGCTGGACTTCCCAGCGCCAGAGGGGCCCATCACCGTCACGATCTCACCCCCACATACATCGGCGTCCAGCGCCAGCAACAGGGTGCCGCGCAGGCTCAGCCGCACGTCCTGCAACTGCAGGCGGTGGCTGGTGGCGTTGGTCTGCTGATCGGTCACTGCCTGTCCCTCATGCCATTGCGATGGCGCCACACCAGGCGCGGTACGTACAAAGCCAGCAGGAATCCCAGCATGGGCAGCAGGGACTGCAACAGCGCCCACACGGCGATGATGCTGCGGTTGCCACCCGAGGCCAGAGCCACCGCCTCGCTGGTGATCGTCGGCACCCTGCCCGCGCCGGGCAGTTGCGTGGCGAGATACTGCCCGACACTGACAGCGATGCCAACTGCGGCGGCCGTCAGGCAGGGCCCGAGCAGCAGCGGCAGGCGGATACGCCAGAAGCTGCGCCAGGGCGACGCGCCCAGTGTGGATGCCAGCTGCGCCCAGCGCGGGTCCAGACGCCGGTAGGCCTCGGACAGCGCCAGAAACACATAGGGCAATACGAACAGCAGGTGCGCGAACAACACCAGGCGCCAGTCAGGCACCCAACGCAGGAACTCCGTGGCCACAATCAAGCCGAACAGGAAGGCAATCTGCGGAATCACCAGCGGCACGTACAGCAGCCACAGGGCCGGGGTGAACTTCCGCCCGTCGCGCTGTTCGCCCTCAAGCACCGCCACCGCCAGCACGAGGGCGATGGCGGTCGAGGCCGCCGCTATGCCCAGCGTGTTGCCCAGAGGGCCGCTCACCTCGGGCAGCGTGCGGGACCAAGTTTGCAGCGTCCAGGCCCCCGGAAGATTGTCGGGAAAGCGCCAGAAACCCGCGATGGAATTCATCAGCAGCGCCACCAGCCCCCCCAGAGCCAGGCCAGCAG
>Ga0255124_1000222_pt1 | contig 21208 bp, 15 predicted proteins | sample Law_Cont_RepB_8d_FD_188564 | JGI IMG/M metagenome (GOLD analysis project Ga0255124, IMG submission 188564) | Freshwater microbial communities from St. Lawrence River, New York, United States - Law_Cont_RepB_8d | ecosystem: Environmental > Aquatic > Freshwater > River | place: USA: New York... | reverse complement strand
GCGTTATGCACTTTTAACAGGCGAGTACCCTTGGCGGCGCAAAGGGACCACGGTTTTGCCGGGGGATGCCAACTTGGTGATTGAGCCCGGGCGGGCTACTTTGCCAGGCTTGCTAAAAACGGCAGGTTATCGGACTGGAGTTGTAGGTAAATGGCATTTGGGTTTAGGCAAGGGGAAGGTGGATTGGAACAGTGCAATCACCCCCGGCCCGCTAGACATAGGTTTTGACACCTGCTTTCTGGTGCCGGCAACCGGGGACCGTGTGCCCTGTGTCTATGTGCGCAATCGCGTTGTGGAAAATCTTGACCCAAGCGACCCGATCACCGTGGCCTATGGCAAACCGCTGGGGGAGGAACCGACGGGAAAGGCCAGGCCTGATTTGTTGAAAATGAAACCCAGCCATGGCCATGACATGACCATAGTGAACGGCATCAGCCGGATTGGATATATGACAGGTGGTAAAATGGCCAGGTGGGTTGACGAGGAAATGGCCGACAGGCTCACGGGGGAAGCGGTCAGGTTCATTGATCAGGCGGGTGAGAAGCCATTTTTCCTTTTCTTCGCCTTGCACGACATTCATGTGCCCCGGGTTCCACACCCCAGGTTTGTGGGAAAAAGTGGTATGGGGCCCCGGGGTGACGCAATAGTTCAGGCGGACTGGTGTGTTGGTGAGGTGTTGGCGGCGCTGGAGCGGAGAGGAATTGCAGATGACACTCTGGTTCTGTTGTCAAGCGACAATGGACCTGTTGTGGATGATGGTTACCAAGATGAAGCGGTGAGCAAGCTGGGTGATCACAAGCCGGCCGGGCCTTGGCGGGGTGGGAAATACAGTCGATTTGAGGGAGGCACCCGAATTCCCCTGCTTGTCCGATGGCCCAAGCAAATCAAGCCAGGAATCACCTCGGCGGCACTGGTAAGCCAAGTTGATTTTTTAGCCAGCTTTTCGGAGCTTGCTGGTTTGATAGGCACCATTGCCACCGCGCCTGACAGCCAAAGCCAACTGAAAGCTTTATTGGGAAAAAGCAAAGAGGGGCGAAGCAGCCTTGTGATTCAGGGGATGGGAGACGGGCCGGCTGCGAAGTTGGCATTCCGCCAGGGTGATTGGAAGTACATTGAACCTAGCAAAGGGCCCAAAAAGAGCGGGCCAACCAACACGGAGTTGGGGAATGACCCAGGGCATCAACTGTACAACCTTGCCACCGATCCGGGTGAGACCGAGAACTTGGCTGATAGGGAGGCTGCCCGGACTGTTGAAATGGCAAGCAGGCTGGAAAAGATTCGCCAAGGCAGGCAATAAAAAACCCCGTCTTGGAAAAGGCGGGGTTGAAGGATGGCAAATAGTGGGTTGTGGATCAGTCGTTTCGACCGCCACCCAGCAGCCCTGATTCGTACAAGTAGTAAACCAAGGTCAAAATGCCAGTCAGGGTGCCTGCCAAGTAGGTGAGGGCGGCGGCATCCAAAACCTTTTTCACTTCCAGGTCTTCATCTGGTGAAACAATGCCTTGCTCGACCAAGGCAATGCGGGCTCGCCTGCTGGCATCGAATTCGACAGGCAGGTTGACCAGTTGGAAAAGGACGGTGACCGAGAAAAGTGCAACGCCCACTAGCAGGACCACTTTACCCAAGATGGCACCGGTCGCCAGAAGCAGCATGCCACCCATGATGATAAACCAGCTCAAATTGCCAGCGACATTGGCCAGAGGCACCAAGGCGCCACGGGTGACCAGTAAGGGGTAGCGTTGGGCATCTTGCAGGGCATGACCAGCCTCGTGAGCGGCAATGCCAACGGCAGCGAGGGAGGTGGAAGCGTAGACGCCCTCGCTTAGTCGCAAAACTTTGTCCTTGGGGTCGTAATGGTCGGTCATTTCGCCAGCAATGGGTTCGATACCTAAACCGCCGACACCGTATGCCTGGAGCATGTGGCTGGCGGCTTGGGCCCCGGTGAAGCCCTGATGGCTGGAGATTTGGGAAGCGCGGCGGTAAGCGCTGGTCACCTTATACTGTGCCCAAGCTGCCAGAAGCATGCCGGGCAGGGCAAACAGAAGGTAGGTGAAATTCATGTAAAACATGCTGGTATTTCCTCTTTGGGGTTTAAGCGCCCCCCTAGCTATACTGCGAAAAAAGGAAAGTTTTGGTTCAGAAAAAGGTAGCCCAGTTTTGATTGCCCATTGTAGCGATTTCGCCGCAAGTCATTTGCTATATTATAGTTAAGAAAAACTCGAGTTGTCGCAAACCCGGTGGAATTATTTCCTGTTAATCTGTCAGGCAAGGTTACAAACAAGCGAGGTTTTAAACATGGTCGGCAAAATTGCATTCCCTTGGTTGATTTCAGCCCTGTTGGCAAGTGGGCAGACGGCACCGGATAAGGCAGTGGGCACACTGCAGGTCTCTGATGGTCTGGAGTCCACGCTTTTTGCGGCGGAGCCCGAATGCGTCAACCCTACCACCATGGATATAGACCATCTTGGGCGGGTGTGGATCTGTGAGGCGATCAATTATCGCCAGAAGCTTCGCAACCAGCCTCCCATCCGTAAGGAAGGAGACAGGGTGGTGATCCTGACGGACACTAACGGCGACGGGCGGGCGGAAACTGCCAGCACCTTTTATCAGGGGCCGGAATTGATGAGCCCGCTTGGAATAGCGGTAGCCAAAGCAGCCAAGGGGCCGGGTTGGACTGTGTATCTGTGTCAATCCCCTGACTTGTTGGTGTTGAGGGATGCCGATGGGGACGGGAAGGCGGATGGCCCACCGGAGAAACTTCTCAGCGGTTTTAACGGGATCGATCATGATCACGGTATTCATGGTGTGTTTGTCGGGCCCGATGGGCGCCTTTATTTCAGCGTGGGTGATGCGGGTGTGCGAGGGCTGAAGGCAAGCGATGGGAAGGGCAAATCCTTCACTAGCAATTCGACCGACTGTCGGGCTGGAACGATCTGGCGTTGTGACGCTGATGGCAAAAATCTGGAGCTGATAGCTCATAATTTTCGAAACAACTATATGCCGGCATTGGACAGTTTTGGCGAGCTATTCATTTCGGACAATGACGATGATGGCAACATGCAGACTCGTATTTGTCTGGTGATGAAGGGGGGCAACTATGGTTATCACCCCAGAGGGCCTGGTCAAACCCACTGGCATGAAGAGATGCCGGGGATTGTGCCGAAGATTCTGCGCACAGGCTTTGGCAGCCCAACGGGTTTGGCGGTTTATGAGGGCAGTCTGTTGCCAGAGAAGTTTCGCGGGCAACTGTTGCATGCGGACGCGGGGCCGAGGCAGATTCGGCTTTACCAGTTGAAGGCCCAGGGTGCGGGTTATGCGGTGGACCGTGAAGACATTGTGCAATCGAAAGACACTTGGTTTAGGCCTAGCGATGTGCAGGTGGCTCACGATGGTTCGGTGATGATTGCTGACTGGTGTGACCCGGGCGTGGGTGGCCACGGCATGGGCGATACGCAACGGGGCCGCATTTTTCGTTTGGCACCCAAAGGGAGCAAGTACACGCGGGCCAAGGTGGATGTTTCAACGGGTGAGGGTATTCGTGAGGCATTGGTATCGCCTGCCAAATCGGTTCGGTGGATGGCGATCGATGCGTTGCACCAAATGAGCGCCCAGGACGCGGCTGCAACCTTGAAGCCGTTGGCATCGGGGAATAACCCAGCTTGGGTGAAGGCGCGGGCACGGTGGATGCTGGCGGATTGCATGATTCGTGACCCCCAAGCGGATATCGGATTGGCCGGTTTGCTCGATGGGATGGAGGACAGCCGGTTGGCCACCCAAGGGGAGCGGCTGCGGCACTGGCTTGGCGAAAGGGGCGTCTCTCTGGTTGCAAAGAAGAGCGAGTCGGGCCCGATGGTACTGCGCGAAGCAGTGCTTAACCTGACCGACAAACCAGCAACTGAATATGTTGAAGCATTTTATCAGGCAGCCCAAGCAGCGCAGGCTGATGATCTGTTTTTGATCAAGGCGTTGGCGATTGCAGCGGATCAGGCCCCCATGGGCAAAGAGAAGCTGCTGGAAAGTTTTTTCCGGGTGTTTCCCAATTGGGACAGCAAAGCCGAGGCTCTGGCGCTTGAATTGCGCCCGCCTGGTCTGGGCAGCCGATTGGCCATGGCATTGGCCAACCCGCAGTTGACGGAGGAGCAGCGTAACAAATTGGCCAGCGTGCTTGCGACCGACGACAGCTTGGAAGCAGGGAAGGCGACCCTTGAACTGTTGCTTTCGAATGCGCCTGATGGCCTGCGCAAAATGACCTTGGAAAAAGTGTCCATTCGCTTGCAGAAAAGCAATGATGCGTTGCGCAAAGATGTGAGCCTTTTGGCAACGGTGGACAGTTTGGCAAAAATGGGCCGGCGGGCCGATGCGATCAACCTGATAGCGATTGGTCAACTGAATGACCGGGTGGAGCTGGTCAGGGAGGTGGCGCAGGGAGCAATGCAGCCGGCGGAATTGCGGGGTTTGGCTGTGGGAGCACTTGGGCGCATTGGCACGGCTGAAGCCTTGGAAAGCCTGCTGAAACTTTCGGAAGAAGAGGGGACAGACCTTTTTGCCATCAAGGCAATGGGCGACTTTTTACCGGACAACCGTATTGCACCACTTGCTCAAAGAGCACTGAATGCCTTGAAGGGAATAGTTGAGGGTTCGAATGCCGGTCGCCGTTCTGCCGCCGCAGAAACATTGGCAGGCACTTTTTTGGGCGGGCGTTACCTGATTGGGCAGCAGAAAGCGGGCAAACTTCCAGCCGGGCTGATACCGCAAGTGGGCAGAATCATTCGGAATAGTTCCTTTGCGGATGTGCGTCGGGAGGGTACGGCGGTATTTCCGGCGCCGGGCAAATTGGATCCCAAGAAACTGCCAAGCTCTGCGGAGTTGGCCAAGCGCCAAGGCAAGGTTGCCAATGGCCAGAAGTTATGGGAAGCCAGCGTGAAAAGCGATTTGCAATGCGCGCGGTGCCATTTGGTTGGCGGCCAGGGCGGTCGGATAGGGCCAGACCTTTCCCTGATTGGGGTGAAGGCAAGCCGAGAAAATCTTTACGATTCGATCCTGCAACCGGGCAAGGCAATTGCTGACCAATACCTGACGCATGTGGTGACCACCACCAAAGGCCAAACCCTTTCGGGCCTGTTGGTGGAGGAAACGGCCGAGGGCCTGACCCTAAGGGATGCCAATGGCAAGGACCAGCGCATTGCCAAGGGAGATGTCGAGGAGCGGGGCAAGTCGCAAGAATCGATCATGCCAGCCAATTTGGTTGCCTATCTTTCCGAAGACGATCTGGTGGACCTAGTGGAGTATTTGACCACCCTGCGAACGGCATTGTTCACGCCAGAGCGATTGAAGATCATTGGCCCGTTCGATAACGGTGAGGCTGATGCAGGCTTTGATAGGGAATATCAGCCTGAGAAGGTTCGTGACTACTCGGCGAGTTACCTTGGCAAGCATGGGACAGTTGCATGGAAAACCATCCGGCCCGCGGGGAATGGCTACATTGACCTGCAAGCCCATTACCACGACAAGGGCACCGAATCGGTCTCTTACCTTGTGGCAAAGGTGGTGAGTGCGGAGGACCAACCGGGCAATCTGGTTATTGGAGCCGACGACTGCAGCAAGGTGTGGGTGAATGGCTTGAAGGTGCATGAAGACCGTGGGCACAACGCTGCGAGCCCGGGTATGTTCAAGCCGGGTATTCGTCTGAAAAAAGGCATCAATGAGATATTGATCAAGATCAACAACGGCGGTCACCCGCACGGTTTGTACCTGACGATTCAGGCAGAGAAGGAGTTGAAGGAAGTGCCGGCGGGCCCATGACCGAAAACATATCGCAGTCCGGGATATTGCGGGTAGGGCTGCCTATTGGTATCTGGAGGTCGTTTGTATCACGGTGGCTGCGAGGCGCTGCTTTCAGGTTGCCTTTGTTGGCGGGGCAACATCCTCGGGCTTTGCCGGGTGATTGGGTAGGTGGAGATTTTGCAGGTATTCGACCGCAACAATTGGGAGACTCGCAACGGCGGCTGGCAGCACGGGCCAGTGCCCGCATGAACCGAGCGATGGTTCGGGTAGATTTACCCGACTGGCGAATGCCTCTTATGGTGGTGGTGGATCGATCTCCGGGCATGCTTATCGCAAATTCTCTGGGATCAGCCGCACGGGTGGCGACGGAAATGGCCAAGGTGATCGTCACTGCGGCTAACCTGCTGGGTGATCCGGCAGGGGTGACTGTGATTGGTGACCGGAAAAAAGAATTCCAGCCGCCACGGAGTGGGGCAGGTAGGGCCTGCCTTAGTTTTTTGGAAAGTCAGCCGGTTCATTACCCTGAATACACCAGGGCTGACAAATCGCTTGCGGCTCTGCCTGGAAGAGTGCGACAAGCGGCGGGCTATGTGGTTATCACGGACGGGCTTCAGCCTGACATTTCAAAAGTGCTTGCGGGTCTGGCTGCCCGGCACCCAGTTTGGCTGGTATTGCTAGAATCGCCATTGCCTGGCCCTGAGGAGCGGAAGCTACCTTGGATGAGCAGCAACGGACCCCAGCAAGGAGGCCCTATGGAGGAGTCTGGCTGGAAACGACTGGCCAGTATGCAAGCAGAACTTCGTTTGCGCAGTGTTGATGTGGTGCGAAAAAAGGGCCAACCGGTGACTTTATTGAAGTTGGTTTTGCCTTCACTTGAGCTTTTGGCCAAGGGCCGGTGGATCCACTCGACCGCAAGTGACATGGTGCAGTGATGTTATTGGCACTTTTAATGCTGATGGGGCAGAGGCCTCTGGTTTTGGATTCTCCCAGGCAAACAGTTGGTGGCAATTTTCCCCATATTCGGGTGACACTACCTGGTAACCAAGAAGTTGCGACGCTTGAATATGAGGGGTGGGTTGAAACGGCACTTGGAGGTGCTCAGGCCGAAAGTCTGGAATTGAATCTAGTTGAAACGAACGGTTTTGAACTGACTAGGCAACCAACCCTTGACAATCGAATACGAATTCGGGCCAGCCAAACAGGGGTTGGGCCGCTTGAATTTCCAACACCAGCCTTGAAGTGGAAAATGTCGGGGTCAGGGTGGGAGGAGTTCACTTGGAATGATTTTCTTCGTTTGAAGGCGGAGCATTCTTCGGCTGACCCGGGAGCGGGTCATGTCAACCAGCCGAAAATCACCGTTACCACCTTGCTGATCGCTTTGGTAATCATTGCGACCACCTGTGTGGTCATTGTGCTTTTATTTCCGGGTAGGCCGGCGCTGGTGCGGCTTTTGGAAAACCCTGAAACATCGAACAAAGAGTATTGGAATATTGTTTATACGGAATGGCGGTTGGAGCTTGGCAAGTGGATACCCATTCAGCCAGGATCGACTCCGCGAGATTATGGTCGTCTGTGGGAGGAGGCGGGGTTTGCCGATCCAGACACAGTTCTACAGTTGGGCCTGGAGCTTGAGCGGTTTCGTTTTCAAACGCATGGGCCCGATTTGGGGGAACGCGAAGAATGGATCCGTAAGGCGCGAGGTTGGATGCAACGCAAAAGCTAGCGGGCAGGTGTGTTGTGCAAATTGACGGTTATGCAGAGTATTTCATTTGTCGGGATATTTTTTATTGCGCAGTTCGGGAGGCTCGGGTGCTTCGGGATGGCAAAGCAATTTGCACAGATGAGGAAGGCCGGAGGAAGTTTGGGGACGATAACAAGAAGGCCTTTGTTGTCCTCGAGGTTTTTGCGGAGATCGTCTGATGATCACTGGAACAACTGGACTCATGCATGGCTGGCGTTTGTCAGCTTGGGTTGCGGTGCTGGTGCTGGGCGGCTTGTGGGGCTGTTCGCGCGGTCCAGCAGTTGGCCAAGCCGAACGTATCAGGGCCATGGAAGGTCGTATTGAACAGCTCATATCGGATTTTCAGGTAGTAGCTGAAGCTAGGGATCAAGCCCGGGAGCGGATCACGGTGCTAGAGGAGCAGGTGGCACGCTTGAATACGGTCACGCAGGAGCGGGACCTGCTTCAGGTCAAGGTTGCGAAGCTGGAGCGGGAGCGTGACGTTGCGAATAGCCGGTGCGAAAAGCTTCGTAATGGGTTTATGCTCCTTATGACCGAGGATGACACGATTGCCGCTGAGCAAATATTGCCCAGCCAAGGAAAATTGATCAAAGGTCAGGTGCCGGCCTTGGCAGCATCTGCCTCGGGCGAGTTGCCGCAGGAATGAGACTGGCTTGGGCTCTTGGTGGGAGCCCAAGGCTTGAGGACTTCGAACAAGAAGGCCCAAGCAGCCAGCTGCAAACCTGGGGCCTTGGATTCCTCATTGCCGGCAATGTTGAGCACCCTGATTTGCAGTTGGCGGATCCAAGCTTGGACCTGATCGGGCAAGCAAGATGGGGTTAGTTCGCCTGCTGGCCCGGTTTGGAATTGGATGCGAAGCAACGGTTTGTTTGCCTTGATGGCCAGGTTGCGCGTGAGGACCACGCCTTTTGATTCGCACTGGCCCTCTAGGCAGAGGGTGGCGCAGGCGGCTCGGATGTTATCTCGGGTGCGAGGCGGGTAGAGAGGACTTTTATGCTCCTCGATGCCAAAGCGCGCGGCAAAAAGTGGTTGCTTGCCATCGGAGGCTAAAAAACCTTTGGGCATGATGCCGCCTGTGGCGATACCCAATTGTTCTGCAGCCAAAAGGCCGGCACGATCAGCTCCGGTTTGGGCGCCTGAGATCACTTTTTCCAGACCTGGGTATGGAAGCATTGGGTCTCCTTCGAAATTCATCAGAACCAATCGCAATTCAAAGTCGACAGTCGCATTTTTGGATGGTTTGGATTTTTGGTGCAATGCCAGCCCTATTCTGTATTTGGTGCTAGTGGAATGGCTTGGCGTGGCTGCATTTTCAGTGGTAAAATAGAGTGCCGGAGCTGTATGCCTTTTGCCAAAATAACCATCCCCAGTTGAGGGTTGGAGAACGATGCGCCCGGGAATTTCATTTTTGATTTTAGCAGTGGCCGCAGAGCAGTTGAGCTGTGGCGTGAGCTTGGGCCAAGAATCTGGCATTTCAGGTCAGGCAATCTATGCGAAGCAATGTGCTAGTTGCCATGGCAAGCAGGGTGACGGAACCAAAAGCCACCCTCAGCCGCTTGCAGGCGAACGATCGGTTGCACAACTAACCCGTCTGATTCAGGAAACAATGCCCGAAGGGCAGCCCGGGACGCTTTCGGGTGAGGAGGCCAAAGCGGTCTCTGCCTATGTTTTTGATGCCTATTATTCGGCATCGGCGCGGGAAAAGAATGCGCCGCCGCGCATTGATTTGGTGCGTTTGACGGTGCCACAGTTTCGCAATGCAGTGGCGGATATCGTTGCCGGATTTAAAGGGAATGTGGGTTGGAGCACTGAACGGGGATTGAAGGGCGAATATTTCAAAAGCCGCAATTACCGGAAGGAAGATCTGGTATTGGAGCGGGTTGATCCTGTGATTGATTTTGATTGGGGCACCGAACCACCGGGCATTGGAATTGACGCGAAACAATTTGGGGTGAGGCACAGGGGATCCATTCGGCCGACGGTTACCGGTGAATACCAGTTCATAGTTCGGACCGAGCATGCGACTCGTCTTTTTGTGAACGACACCCGTACCCCTTTGATTGATGCTTGGGTCAAGTCTGGAAGCGATACCGAATACACCGGCAGCCTGTTTTTGGTTGGTGGCCGGATTTATCCTATTCGGCTGGAAATGAGCAAAGCCAAGCAAGGCGTTGACGATTCCAACAAGAAGGAGCAAAAAGCCAAGCCGGCTGCTCCAGCCATGCTTCATTTGGAGTGGATTCCGCCCAAGGGAACGCGCCAAATTGTGCCGGACCGATGTTTATCGATTCATGGATCACCGGAACAACTGGTTATTTCGACCCCTTTTCCACCCGATGACCGCAGCCTTGGCTGGGAGCGAGGTTCGTCGATTAGCAAGGGTTGGTACCAATCGGTAACACAAGCAACTTTGGAGGCTGCCACCTGGGTGGGCGAGCATGCGGATGACCTTGCTGGTACGAAAGCCGATGCCGGTGACAGGAAGAAGAAACTGGGGAATTTTTGTAAGCAGTTTGCTGAGCGGGCGTGGCGCAGGCCATTGGAGGCTGTCGAGGAAAAGTTTTTGATTGATACGGTCTTTGGTTTGCAAGCCGATGCTCAAACAGGTGTGCAAAGGGTTGTGTTGGCAACCCTGCAATCGCCCGCTTTTCTTTACCAGGGGGTCGGCAAAGCAGAGAGCCAGAGTGCGGTGGCCGAGCGGTTGGCATGGACGCTGTGGGATTCCATTCCAGACCAAGATTTGGCTAAGGCTTGCGCTGAAAACAGGCTGAAGACCGAGGAGCAAATTCGCAAGCAGGCGGAGCGCATGCTTGCAGACCCCAAGGGCCAAGCCAAATTGATGGGATTTTTTCGGCATTGGCTCAAGTTGGACCAAGGGGCTGATTTGAGCAAGGATTTGAAGAGATTTCCGGGATTTGATGCAGGCTTGGTGAATAGCCTGCGCGAATCTTTAGAATTGCAGGTGCAGAAGGTGGTATTTGGCCCGAAAGCAGATTTTCGGCAACTGTTTAGCGAAGAGACGGTACTTGTCGATGATCGCATGGCGGCCTTTTATGGTACGGCGCTTCCCGCACCTAGCGGTTTTCATGCAGCTTTTCTAAATTCAGGCCAGCGCGGCGGTATTTTGACACACCCTTACCTGCTTGCACATTTGGCCTATAACGAAGAGACTTCGCCTATTCACCGTGGAGTTTTTATAGCCAAATCCTTGTTGGGAGTTGGCATGAAGCCGCCGGAGGCAGTGGCGCCGATCGCTCCAGATTTGCACCCTTCGCTCACCACCCGTGAACGGGTGCTATTGCAAACGCAACCGTCGGCATGCACAAGCTGCCATGCGATTGTGAACCCGCTAGGTTTTGCCCTGGAAGGCTATGACGCTGTGGGGCGACCCAGGGCAACCGACCGTGGCAAGCCGATAACCACCGCAGGTGACTATTTGGCCCGTGATGGCAAAACGCACACTTTTAGTGGGCCCAAAGAACTTTCGAACTTTTTGGGACAAAGCCCGGAAGCGCATGATGCTTTTATCAAACATCTGTTCCACCATTTGGTGCAGCAACCGGAACGGGCATTTGGCAAAACTGTGCCCGATGACCTGCGTGCGGTTTTTCAGGCAGACCAATTTGATATTCGCAAACTGGCTATAACCATCGCCTTGCGCACCGCGGCAGTGAATCGCGATGTGGCTGTAAAAGGGCCCGTTGAAAAAGGAAAAGCACCATGACTCATTCCAGCCCGGCCTACAACCGTCGCGAATTGATGGCTCGCCTTGGGGTGGGGGCAGCTTTATTACCATTTGTGACCAACCTGCCGGGTGTGTCCCGGGCGGTGGATGGCGGAGGGGCGGTCCAGCGCAAGCGACGTTTGGTGGTGATATTCACACCCAATGGGATTGTGCCCAAGGACTTCTGGCCCGATGCCGAGGGGCCGTTAGACAAACTGAAGGCCTGTCTCGACCCATTGACCCCATTTAAAGATCAGTTGCTGACACTGCACGGAGTTTGTGACAAGGTGCGCGGAGATGGTGATGCGCACATGCGAGGGATGGGTTGCTTATTGACGGGTGTTGAATTGTTCCCTGGGAATGTGCAAGGCGGTTCGGACACGCCGGCTGGCTGGGCCAAGGGGCATTCGATTGACCAAGAGATCAAGAACCACCTGCAGGGGAATGCGGCCACGCGCACGCGTTTTGGGTCTTTGGAATTTGGCGTGATGGTGCCTGAGCGTGCGGATACTTGGACGCGCATGGTTTACACCGGTGCCAACAAGCCTGTGGCTCCTGTTGACAGCCCTTATCAGATGTTTAACAAGCTTTATGGGCAAGGGAAAGACCGCGCAGCGGTAGTCAGTGTGCTGGATGGTGTTGCGAAAGACCTGAAAACCCTGACCAATAAACTTGGGACTGAAGACCGCAGGCTGCTTGAGGAGCATGCGGAGCTTGTGCGGGAGATGGAGAAAGAGATCAAGGACCAGCAGGCCCAAGAGAGTAAAAAAGTGGGCCACCCAATGCCGCAGTTGGAGCCGGGCGTACGGGTGGATAATGACCAGATGCCCAAACTTTCCAAGATGCAAATGGACTTGATGGTAGCCAGCATGCTGGCCGATTTTGCGCGGGTGTTCACTTTCCAGTACACAAACAGCGTTGGCATGGCCCGCATGCGATGGTTGGGGATCACGGAGGGCCACCACGAGCTTTCCCACGAGCCGGACAGCAACACCACAGCCATGGACAAGCTGGTGAAAATCAACAACTGGTTTTCGGGCCAGATCGCTTACCTTTTGAAGCGTTTGAAGGATACCCCTGAGCCCGGCGGACCGGGCACCATGCTGGACAACACCCAGATTGTGTGGACCAACGAACTTGGCAAAGGAAGCAGCCACACCCTTGACGACATTCCCTTTGTTTTGATGGGTGGAGGCCTCGATTGGAAGATGGGGCGTGCCTTGAAATACAAGAAGGTACCCCACAACCGCTTGTTAATAGCGCTTGCCCATGGGTTTGGCGATGAGGTGAAAACCTTTGGCAATGCGAGCTACTGCAGCGGTGGGCCATTGACGGGCCTGAAGGGTTGATAACCAGTTCAGGGTGTCAGCCAAAATGGAGTTGAAGGCGGCATGTTGTATGCAGGGGAACAGTCGGCATAGAGAAGATGTTAATTATATTTTTATTGTTTTAACATACGGGCCATGCGCGCCATGTCGAGAAGGTGGTCGGCCTGTTGGAAACTTTCGGGTGTTGTAGGGTCGACCCCGCCAAAGCGCAGGCGGTAGCCGAACTCGGCGGCTGAGATCAAAGCCTGGCGCAAAGCTTGTTCACCTTTTGGCAATTTATCCGCAGCGAGTTTGGCCAATTCGCGGGGAGTGGCACCTTTTTCAGCGACGATCCCCAGTTTTTTGACGACGCGAAGCCACTGGGGCCAAACGCGGTAGGCGCGCAACTTGCGGGAGCGCCAATCTGCCCAGACAACCAATGCAGCGAGCAAGACCAGCAGCATGGCCAGAAGAATCCAAGCTAGTGGTGGAAGGCCATACAGGGTGTCGATGAGGCTAGCCTTGAAGTAGCGATCAAGAAGCTCCATGAAGGGTAGAAGGCCCACCCAGCGGGCGGCAGCGGCGGCAACTGTGCCTTGTGCAAGCAGCTCTGGGTCGGCTGTTGGGGGTGTGGGGTCGAGTATCAACCATTCCCAAGCCATGCCGCGCGGGTTGTTGGCTGACAGCCCGGGATCCCTGCGGGGCACCAAGGCCTCGACCCAGCTATGTGCGTGGTAGTTTCGGACCACATAAAGCCCTTCTTCTTTTTCTTCCAAACCCCTGAAACCTTTGACCATGCGGGCGGGGATGCCCAGGCTTCTGAGACTGAGTGCAAGGCCTGAAGCGAATCGTTCGCAATGGCCTTCGCGGACATTGACCAGAAAGTCGATGCCTGGGTCGATGGTGAGGTCTGAGCGTTTTCGGTCGAGGGAGTAAGAGTATTCACCGGATAGGGATAGGTAATCGCAGAGGCGTCTGGCGGCTTCTTCATGGGCCACCACTGGAAGCGGTACCGAGGGGGGCAAACCAGCAGGGCCACCCATCAAGTCCAGGGGCAACCTCCCTCCGGGTCTGCCGGGCCTGATTTTCATGGGGCCAACTTGGGGCTGTTGGCCGGTTTGATCATCGGCCAGTTTTAGGAGTATTTCGCGCGACCATTCCCGGAGCTCCCCTGGGCAACCCAGCAAGTCTTCACGGCGTATTGCGCGGGTTACTTCATCTTGGACGGGCATGCGTTCGGGGGATTGGCCCCGGTTGACGATTTGCTGGTAGGTGTTATCCGAGCGAATTATGGCATCGAGCCTGCCCTGACGGCGCAAAGGAACCGGCAGGAACAAGGTTTGCTGGTCGAGTACCACGGGCGTGGTGATGTCTTTTGAAAACAGGTGAAAGGTGAGGAGCATCTGGTTGACCCCCAGACTGGGTAGTTGGGAACTGGCCATGGGAACACCACGGCCCGCAGTGGATTCGGCAGTGCCGCGCCAGCGGCCCATGCGATAAAGCTCCAATTCAATTTGTCGGAATCGGGAATCGGCGCTGAGGGTTCCGGTTGCACCGGATGCTTGGCGGGCATCGACTTCAAAGGCCACTTCGGAATCGAGGTCGAGTGTGCCTGTGCTGGTGAGATCGACCTCATTGCTGGCCCCTGTGGCGGACCGACTGTTGTGGCCGAAGTGAGCCGAGGGGTTCCATAGGGGTACATCGGGCCTGGGGACGAGGAAGAAGATGGCAGAGGCGAGTGTCAGGGTGGCCAGTACCGGTCGGCCTGGAGTGGCCAGACCGAGCCCGCGTGCGTCCCATGTGGATTGGCCCGGCCTGTAGCGAAGACTACCAAGGGCGAAAAAGGCGTATAATGGAAGGGTGGCCCACTCCCAGCGCTCGAGGCCCAAAATGCAGCCGATGGCCACCATCACAATGCCCATGCCCTGGAGCACCCAGTAATCGCGCGGAATTTGGCGTTTGAGCAGCTTGATGAGCATTAGGAGTGGAACGAGTAGGCCGAGATATGGGATGAGGGCAACCGGACGGGGGAGCCCCTGTAACTCGCCAGCTTGGTTGATGGACCAAAGGCCACCAAAAACGGCGACCAGTCCACCGAGCAGATTGCCGGGCCATTCGCCCAGGGGGCGGTTGCCGGCGGTGGTTTGCTGCCACCATAATCCCCCGGCAACCACTAGGCCGAGTGCTACCAACCAGTACCATTCGATAAAATCGCGTGAGGCGACCAGCAAGACCGCAACGGCGGAAAGGATTGCAAGGTGCAGCCAAGCCAAAGATTGTCTTTCGTTGTTCATGGGGAGACTGCCTTATTGGGGAAGGTGCAGTCGACATCTTCAAACCAAGGTAACTGGTCAACTTTGTCGGCAGGGAGATCCCGCCTGGACATGAGGCCCCACTTGCCGGATGGTTGCACCGAGTCGAGGCGGTGCAAGCGGAGGGTGAGCAAATTGGCCGGGAGGTTCATGGGTGGCTCGGGCCATTTGGGAACTACTGGTGATGGCTCGCAAACGGCCAGGGCCCGGAGCATGGCTCTTTCACCCTCGCCCGCACCGCCTTGGGCCTGGAAAAAACCTGGTTTGTCGCCAGCCACGGCCATGCCCAGCCAGCGGTCAGCGCCCCTAAGCCAGACCCGGATGATTCCGGCGGCCAGGCGGAGCAGGCGCTCAAAAGAATCGCGATCGTCTTGGGTTAGTTTGTTGGTGGAAAGCCCTGGGTCGACCAGCAGGAGGAGTGCCTGACGGCCTGGTGCCTCATGTTCACGAACCATGGGCTGTCCTAGGCGGGCGGAAGTTCGCCAGTGAATGAGGCGTTGGGAATCGCCGGCGCGCCAGGGCCTGAGGCCGTGGAATTCGCCCATGCTGGAAGGCCGAACCCGGTTGGCGCGGGTTTCGAGTTCTTGCCGGGCCTGACGCCGTTCCAGGTAGCGGAGCAGCCCTGAAGATTGCACATTTGCCGCGGGCGGCACGACCAAGGCGCGCTGGCCTGCGCAGAGGTTAGCGGCTGAGCGCACCAAGCCGAAAGGATATGCAGTGGAAGCCACCAGAGGTGGCAGTTCCATCCAGCCGCGTCGTTTTGGGTAGGCCTCGAGGCGCAGGTTGCAGGGTTGTCCTGTGGTGAGGCGACTTGGGAGGCCGACCCACTCGTTGAACCCTTGGAGGTGGAACTGGATATCTGAGGTGCTGGGATTGTTGGACCAAACTTGAAACACAACCAAGCCTGGCTCACCGGCGACCAGGTCGCTATCTTCTGTTGCTTGTGCCTTGAGGCGGACCAGAGGCATGCTTGCCAGTATCAGGTTGACAATAAAAGCGCCGATAAGAATAGCTGACAGCAATAGCAAGGGTTGAATGCCTTTGGCCAAGCCCAGCACCATAAGGAACAGGGCCACCACAAGCCACACCACTCCCGCCCGTTCCGGCCAGCGCGCCAGCAAATTATACTCCTCTAGTTGTCTTGTATGCTTCCATTAGCTGCAGGTAGTCAAGCTGGAACCACGACTTTTTCCATTATTCTGGCCAGCAGGGCTTCGGCTTGCATGCCATGCTCGTGACCATGAGCATGGCGCAGGAGCAGGCGGTGGGAGAGCACAGGCCCGGCCAAACGCTTGATGTCATCGGGGATGACAAAACGGCGATTTTCCAAAAGGGCACTGGCTTGTGCGGCGCGGTAGAGGGCCAGCGCTGCGCGGGTGCTGGCGCCCACACGCACCTCGGGGTGGCGCCGGGTTGCCTCGACAGCGTCGAGCAGGTAATCGGCCAGAGCCTTGTCGAACCTTACGGCGCGGGTTTCGGCTTGGAGGCAGGTAAGAATGTCTGTGCTGAGAACAGGCTCCAAACCATCGATAGGGTCACCCGTGCGATGGCCTTCCAAGATGGCGCGTTCGGCCTCGCGGTTGGGATAACCCATGTGCAGGCGGATAAGAAACCGGTCGAGTTGGCTTTCGGGCAAGGGGTAGGTGCCTTCAAACTCGGTCGGGTTTTGCGTGGCTAGTACGCAAAAGGTTTGGCCGAGTGGGTGAGTTTTGCCATCGATGGAGACTTGGCGATCGGCCATGGCTTCTAAAAGTGAGGACTGGGTTCTGGGGCTTGCCCGGTTAATCTCATCGGCGAGTATAAATTGGGCAAAGATAGGTCCTGGCTTGAAGACAAAGTCGCTCGATCCCTCAACTAATACACTAGTTCCCAGCAGGTCGGAAGGCAAAAGGTCTGGCGTGAATTGGATGCGGTTGAAAGTTCCGCCGACCACCCTGGCGAGGGCATGGGCCAGGAGAGTCTTGCCAGTGCCGGGCACATCTTCGAGAAGCAGATGCCCCTCTGCCAGCATGCAGACAAAGGCCAAACGTACGATTTCGGGTTTACCCAAATAAACAGAATTAACTCGCTGAACGGCTTGATTGAGCAGAAGGTGGGCATCGGCTGAGATAGCCTTGGTGCGGGTATCTGAGTGCGGGATCTGCGTTTGGGACAGTGGAGCGGTGGACATGTAGAAACAGGGCTCCGGAGGATCCGGGTGGTCACCGGGTTGGGAGTTCGCTGATTCTCTCATAATAGTGAAAAGCAGGGGGCCAAGGGCGAGAATTATTGGCCCGGCAAACGGAAAAGCCCCATGGTGTGGCCATGGGGCCTTTGTTTTGGGGTTTTGGTTGGTTTTTACAGGCCTTCCAACAGTTTGGTGAGGCGGTCGATTGCATCCTTTCGGCCCTTTTTATTGGGTTCGGAGGCATCTGGAGCTTGGCCTGCCCGCATGAAACCATGGCCTGCTTGGTCGTAGAGGACTGGTTCAAACTTCTTTCCGGCGGCCTTCATTTGCTCGGAGGTTTTGTCCAGGGTGGAGTTGATGCGGTTGTCGTTGCCACCGTAAAAGCCGTGGACGGGGCACTGGATGCGCTCGAGAACTTTTAGATCGGTGGGGGCGCTGCCGTAGAAGGGGAAACTGGCTTTCAGTTTTTCGCTGTTGGCGGCGAAACGGAACGCTTGGGTTCCACCCCAGCAGAAGCCAGCCACAGCCACTTTGCCATTGGAGGCAGGGAGGGTTGCGACATGTTCTAGGCTGGCCTTGAGATCGGCAGTGATTTGGTCTGGGGGCAGAGTCATGATGGCCTTGCGGACGGCGTCACCACTTTTGAACTCGTCGGTTCCGCCGCCGCCTGGGGCGGTGCCGCTGAGGAGGTCTGGGGCGATGGCGATGTAGCCGGCAGCCGCCAGATCGTCGGCCATGAGGCGAACCCAGTCACTAAGACCAAAAATCTCGTGAATAACCAGAACGGTGGTGGCTTTCTTGCTCACTTCGGGAAACACGACAAAGGCTTTTAGCTTGCGGTCGTTGTGTTTGAGCTCGACCCATTCGCCATGGCGGGGAGACTTTTCTAAGGCAGTCTTGGCCCAATCTTGGGCGTTAGCCCCAGCTGTCAGGTAAATTGCCGCCACTGCGGCCATCAGCAATCGAAGCATGGAACGGTTCTCCGGGGGTGTGTGCCATTGACAAGAAAAACCCCCCGGCTCGTTTTGGAACCGGGGGGTGTAGGCATGTGCCTTGTTGGGCACTTTTTGGTGCCCAAGGTTTTATTAGTTGGAATCTTTCTTCTTGGCTCTTGCGGCCATTTTGACTTCGGTGACGGTTTCTTTGTCGCCTTCGCCTTCGGTAGTGACAGTCACACCTAGACCGCCGCGACCGCCCTTGCCTTTGCCACCTTCAGGAGCGTCTTTGCTCTTTTCTTTGGCTTTGGCCATGTACTCGGCCATTTTGTCGAAGGTCATATCGCCCTTACCACCGACGATTTTGCTTTCGCCTGTGTATTTAAAAGTTTTGTCGCCATCCTTGGTTTCGAGGGTGACCTTTTTGGCATCGGTGTCGATGCTTTTGATCTTGCCCTTATACTCGCCGGCGATGATGCCACCAACCACCAGACCCAGAAGGGCAACGCCCAGAACGGCTAAACGAAGCATTTTGGCTCCCCTTATTAACTTGCAGACCTTGCGGAGGTGAATCGGCTGGGAGCCAAACTACTGGTTCCCACAACCTATTCAACTTCTACAAGATCGTAACAAGATAGATGCGTAATAGTATGCTTTGGCGCAAATTCTCAGAGAAAATTAACAAAACCCTGGAAGGGTTTAACAGGAAAACAAAAAAGCCGGATTATTTTAGGGAAAGTTAGCGCCCGAGGCATGCCTCGATGACCCTGCTGTGGTTAGCCAGGTCTGGGAGGCAGTAATCGGGCTGGCACTGGGCCAGCTGCTGAAGGGTGTGAACTCCGGTGGCAACCGCGAGAACCCGGGCGCCTATGGCGCGGGCGCATTGAACATCGAGTGGGGTATCGCCAATTACCAAAACTTGATCGGGTTGAAGATCTGACCCAAATCGCCCAACCACCTCACCCCAGGCCTCACGGGCCACCTCGTCCCGATCGAAATGGTGGTCGCCAAAGCCGCCGAAGGAAAAACGGTCGTTGATACCAAAAAAGCTGAGTTTTAGAGCGGCACCCCGGCGGATGTTGCCTGTGAGCAAGCCCACGGCCACGCCAGGGGTTTCTGCCAAGGCGTCGAGTATTGGCACGATTCCGGGTAGGAGCGAGGCCTGTCCTGCTTGTTGCTTGTGCAGTAGTTGCTCAGGGAGATACGACAAATACCCTTCGAGGATGGCGTCTTCGGCGGGGCGGCCTTCACCGACACGATGGGCGCGTGTGAGGTCGCGGACAATGGACCTGTCGGTCCGGCCAGCCAAGGAAATGCCGGCCATGGAATCGGGGACTCCATGAAGGTCGACCATGGCTTTTTCCAAGGCAGCCTTGCCGGCATGGGAGGAGGAGAGCAGGGTGCCATCGATATCGAAAAGTATGACGCGCATGTTGGAGATCACTCGTTGATGCGGAAGGCGAGGTATTTGGTCTCGAGGTAGGCCTCTAGGCCCTCGTGTCCTAGTTCGCGACCCAAGCCACTTTCTTTCATGCCACCGAAGGGGCATTGGGGTGTGGCGGGAACTGGGTCGTTGATGCCGATGATGCCTGCCTCGAGGCCGTCTCCCATGCGGAATGCAGTGGAGAGGTCGTTGGTGAAGACATAGGCCGCCAGCCCATATTTGGTGGAGTTTGCCTGTTCGATGACTTGGTCAATCTGGTCGAAGCCAATGATCGGCATGATGGGGGCGAATGGCTCCTCGGTGAGGAGGGCGCAGGCGGGGGTGAGGCCGTCGAGGACAGTTGGCTCGAAGAAGTAACCTTTGTCGAACGAGCTGCTGCGCTTGCCGCCTGTGAGCAGGCGGGCACCTTTGCCGGTGGCATCGTTGACAAGGCGGCTGGTCTGTTCGAGGGCTTTGCCCTCGAACATGGGGCCGACCTCGATGCCGGCTTCGAGACCGTTGCCTTGTTTGAGTGCCTTGGTGAATTCGACGGCGGCTTCGGTGAAATTTTTGCGCACTTTTTCATGCACAAAGAACCTGCTTGGCGAGATGCAAACCTGGCCGTTGTTGCGGAACTTGCCCATTACCGCGACTTTGGCGCCGGCTTCGGGGTCAGCATCGGGGAAAACGATGAACGGGGCGTGGCCACCGAGCTCGAGGCTGAGGCGCTTTACCTGATTGGCGGCACCGATCATGAGTTCTTTGCCGACCTCTGTGGAGCCGGTGAAGGAGATTTTGCGGCAGATGGAGTTTTCGAGAAACTCTTGGGCCATTTCGCGGCCTGGGCCGATTACCAGGTTGGCCACGCCAGCGGGCAGGCCGGCATCGACCAAACATTCAAACACTTGGATGAGGCAGAGTGGGGTTTGGGTTGCCGGGCGGCTGACAATGGTGCAACCTGCTGCCAGAGCGGGAGCGATTTTGCGCGATTGCAGTGTGATTGGGAAATTCCACGGGCTGATGGCACCAACGACGCCCACCGGGTGCTTGACAGTAATATGTCGGCGGCCGGGCTGGCCGTGGGGGATGACTTGGCCATAGGCCCGTTTGCCTTCCTCGGCAAACCATTCGAAGGTATCTGCCGAGTGCAGAACCTCACCTTTGGCCTCGGCCAGAGGCTTGCCCTGCTCCATGGTCATGGTGCGAGCGATTTGGTCGGCGCGTTCGCGCATGAGCTCGGCGGTTTTTTTGAGGACTTTGGCGCGCTCGTAGGGAAGTGCCTTGCGCCAGGCGGGCATTGCTGTGGCGGCAGCCTCGAGTGCGCGTTTAGTTTCAGACCTGCCAGCGAAGGCGACCTGAGCGATAGTTTCCTCGGTAGCGGGGTTTTCCACGGCGACAGTTTTGCCGCTGTCGGCCCGAACCCATTTGCCGTCAATGAGCAGGTCGGTACGCAGATCTGAAGCCATGATTGTGGAACTCCAATTGAATTCGAACGAATTATGTTGCTGTTGCATTTAAAATAGCAAACCCGGGCGATTTGACTCGGTTTGTGCAAGTTTGGCTAATTTTGCCCATGCCTATGCCTAGTCGACATAGGGGTCGGCGCCGATATCCTTGAGGATTTCTTGGCGCTGGCGCTCGTGGACGAGCAAATCGACGCGGCTTTTGAAGTGCCTTGCTTCGACCAGGCTTTGGGCCCGTCGAAAGAGGCTGAGGTATTTTTGCCAGTAAGAAGACCAGCCAACGGTGCCTGCCCTGCGGCCTTTTTCACTGATGGCACGGTATTGGGAGTGGCCTAGGCCTTCGAGCAGGTTG
>Ga0255124_1000219_pt1 | contig 21478 bp, 19 predicted proteins | sample Law_Cont_RepB_8d_FD_188564 | JGI IMG/M metagenome (GOLD analysis project Ga0255124, IMG submission 188564) | Freshwater microbial communities from St. Lawrence River, New York, United States - Law_Cont_RepB_8d | ecosystem: Environmental > Aquatic > Freshwater > River | place: USA: New York... | reverse complement strand
TGAATCCTTGTCCTTGTGGATATCGCACGGATCCCAAGCGGAGTTGCAACTGTACACCTACGCAAGTCGAGCGATACATGGCGCGAATTTCGGGTCCCTTACTCGACAGAATAGACATTCACATCGAAGTCCCTGCGGTCCCGTTTGATGAGTTAGCGCATGGTTTACCAGGAACGAGCAGTGCGACGATGCGCGATCAAGTCACTGCGGCGCGGGGCAGGCAGTCTCGTCGGTTTACGGGATCAAGGACGCTTACCAATGCGCACATGAACAGTCGGGAGTTGCGGCAGCATTGTCCGTTAGGGAAGCTTCAAACGCAGCGTATGCGGACAGCGGTGTCCGAGTTAGGACTCTCGGCGCGAGCGCACGATAAAGTGATCCGCGTAGCGCGCACGATTGCGGATTTGGAGGAGCTCGACGAAATCGCGCCGCATCACATCGAGGAAGCTATCCAGTACCGGATGCTTGATCGCGACGTCTTCGCTTAGCGACTGTGTACATCCCGCGGCGAGACTGTTGTTCTTACGGTGGAATTGTTGGCTACGCGGTGTACTGCTGTGTGAAGGATGCGAAGAGGCCAACCGTGATCTTAAGAACCACCGTCTGGCGACGAGTGGCTACGTGAGTTCTCAATCGAAGACAACATCAAGCACCTCCTCCCCTTCTCCCGCTGGCGGGAGCAAGGGGCCGGGGGATGAGGGTGGTGACCGCGCAACAACTACACACACCGCTAGCCCGGGACACAGTCCCAGGCTACGCGGTGGGGTTTTTCTCGATTCTCGCTTCCGACTTGTCCGACCTGTCCGACCCCGGCCCATACCACCGCTGCCAAGCGGTTGTTGTCCTGCCAACCCAATTAAACTCCAAACGTGACTCCCCTGGGCTTTCGCTTCTTGCCCCGTTGCGGCAAGATGAAAGGCAACACGCCCTGGGTCACGCAGGATAATCAATCTCGGAGCAGCTCATTTGAAAATACTCTTCCTTCACGGTTGGCACAGTGTTCCCGGTGGAGTTAAACCAACTTACCTGATCGACCACGGACACGAAGTGATCAATCCCATACTCGATGACGATGACTTTGACGCCGCTGTTGCTACCGCCCAAGCTCAGTTCGATAAGCATCAGCCGGTCGTTGTCGTGGGAAGCTCTCGTGGAGGGGCGGTCGCGATGAATATTGACGCGGGCAATGCGAAGCTGGTCTTGCTCTGTCCTGCTTGGAAAAACTGGGGAACGGCAAAGTCGATTCGATCCCAGTGCGTGATCTTACACAGCCGAGCCGATGATGTGATCCCTTTCGCGGACTCGGAGGAGCTTGTTGCGCGAAGCGGCTTACCGCCAGAGACTCTTATCGAAATCGGAAACGATCATCGCCTAGCTGATCCAGCTTCTTTGTCTGTAATGCTTTGGGTATGTAACTTGTTCGCCTCCGGCGAAGAACTTCCTGGAATCATAGACGAGAATCCGACTTCCTTTGTCGATGCTTCATCGCAGGAAGAAGGTAGCTATATCTGCGATGCTTGCGGAGAAGAGATCATTATCCCGCTGGACCTTACGGAAGGTATAAGTCAGACATACGTGGAAGATTGTCCCGTCTGCTGCCGAGCCAATACGATTTACGTTCAGGTCGATGAAGAAGGCAATGCTCAAGTATGGGCAGAGCCAGAACAAGATAGTCAATAAACGGGGCTAGTCGGTTATCTCGATATTCGAGATCAATGTCCAACCATCACGCACCGGAAGATCGTTGGCAAAGCGAATCGCCGGTCGGTCTTGCCAAGGGTCGCGAATGCCAATTCCCAAGCGATAAGTTCCGGGAGGGGCATCGAAGCTGAGTTGAGCTGTCTGCGAAAAAGTGCTGGGTTGCCAATTGCGAATGTCCCAAGTCGTAGCCTGAAAGGTGACTAATTCACCCGATGAGTCGAACAACGCCCACTCAACCTTCCAGGGGTAGTAAAAAGAAGCGACACCTTTGTTCGTTCCCTTTAGTAAAATATTCGCCAATCGCTTCGACTTGGCTTTCGAAGGGTGCGATACTTCATCGATCTGAAACTCGTAACCTAGTTTACGGACAAGCTCCTCGCTGCGCAGTATGAACTTATCGTCTTTCGGCTTGGTCAATGCGGGGCAATAAGGACCGATCCACGAGAAGTGTGCGCGCTCAAGCATGTTTCGTGTTGTCTCGAAATCATCCCCGAGCCAGCGTGCAGCTTCGCCGGGGACCATCTCACCACCGACGACTGCGTTTTTCCAGTTCTCAGCTCGGTTTTCTCGACGGACTCCGGCGAGAAAACTCCAGTCTTTGCCGTTGTCGGTGTCTTGCGGAAACATATCGTCGTGGAATCCGAGCCAAGCTTGTTTGCCAGCGTAGTCTCGAGCATAACGCGCCATGAGGCATTTGTCTGGGAACGCTTTGCGGTAAGCATCTATCACTCGACGTTCTGTTTCAGGCGAAGCATACAGATTCGTCCGAGGGTAGGTGTGCCACTCTCCCCAAAAACCGAGTAAACCCATTTGAATAAAAGCGATACGAGGATTGTTGTTGTACCGCTTGCCCAAGGCAGCGATCAGTCGCTCAAGGGCTTCAACCATCCGAGGATCGTTGTAGTCTGGAGATTTGCCACCTCCATACTCCTCGTAAGCAGTCTCATTCACCCCGGCTTTACGCAGCCAGTCTGGGAGGCCGGAGGGTTTCGTGGGATAGTCAACGTAGACTCGAAAGATGATATGTTTCCCCGTCGCCGCCTCGACGTTCCATGTCTTCTCCCATGCATCAAACCGGAAGTCGTTCTCGGATGGTTCTAGCTCAGCCCATGAGATGTACTGAAAGACCATCGAGTATGGTTGATGGATCTTTCCTGCGTTCGTGTAAGGGCACCAACCCTTGAGCGGATTATCCAATGGCCCAGCCTGGGGCGCCGGACGGACGATGGTTTCTTCCGCGAGAGCTTGATCCAAAAATAATAGGATCGATAGGAATCGTATTAGTGTGCAAAGCAACGATCTGATCATATTTCTTGGTGCTGACTGCTCCCGTGTTGGTGGCGACGGACCACGTTTGAGTTACTGGAATTTACAATTTGTAGCTAAGCTGCCCAGTTACTTTTTCCTCCGTTCAACTTTGATCGATTCAATCTCCAATTTAAATGGACCGGCTTTCTTGTCCCCTAGCATGAAGCCCAATGCGCTGATTTCCCCTGGCTTGACCGCACCAGCGTTCGTAACGACTCGACCGAATGAAGTCGCTTCGAAGGCGTCGAGTGGGATTCTAACTTCGATCCATTCGCCTTTTTCTGTAGGCAATTTGGCGCGATAAGAGTAAGCCACCCTTTGTTTGTTCGGGTAGAGATTAAGCATATACTCTCGACCATCACCCCGGACTGTGGTCACTAACGTATCGCCTTCCTCTAAGCTAAGTTGCTTCGCTTTTGTTCGAACTGATGCGAAGCCACCATTGTTTGCCAGCGACAGCGTGCCAAAGAACTCCATCGACTTCGCTTCTGTGATTCTGAACCTGCCGTCAGATACGCCGCCCATCACGCCATCGTTAACCGCCTGCCATTCCTTCGCAGCATCGGTGCTTGTAAAGTCGAATAGCGTCTGAAGTGACTCGTCGGCAAGCACCGTTGTCATGATCAAACAAGCTAAGCAGCCGACGAAGGTTATGAATTTCATTGAAGGACGTTTCTGTTTTACAGAGGAGTTCTAAGTCGCACGGATGAGATCAGTATAACTCTTTTTGAAACACAGAGTCACAGAGGCTTCGGTCCCATGGCCCAATGCCCAATACTTACTTGCCTACTTGCCTACTTGCCTACTTGCTCATCCACTGCGAAGCGGAGATCCGCAATTTTTCCTGCTGCTTCTCAATCGATCGATTCATCTTCTCGACTAGCTTCTCGCGATACTCTTCGAGCTTTATGTCGAGTACTTCGCGAATCCGATCGCCCATCCATTCCGCAGGCTCGCCGTGAATCTGACTGATCTCATGGACACGAAACTCCCTTAACTCAATCGAGGCGTCTTTGATCTTCGGACGAAACTCAACGTCCGGCGGGAAAGCGACGGGGATCAAGCGAACGTCTACTTCGCAATCGACTCGCATCGCAACCACCGCATCGGCTTTCGCCGAAACGCTGAATAACTGGACGTCTCTCGCGAATTGATTCACTCTTCCCGACAATTTCAATGGAGCGACCACCGTAGCCGATGTCACAAATCGTTTACCCCCTGGTTCGACGTCGAATCGATGGATCTCGACTCCCAATCGCTTCTGCGGTTCGACAAACTCGATTTTGTATCGGGACCATGTCCCGTCATTGACCATCTTCCACCGCCGCTTGGTATCCACCCGCAATCCGTCTAATTTTACATCAAGCCCATCGATCACCTGACGCTGTTGCCCCCATCGCCGCGTGTCTTCGATGTCCTCTGGCATGTTCATCAAACATACCCAACGCACCCAACCACTGAGTTCTTCTAGCTCCTTGGCGCTCGCTCGACTCACTTCGCTCTTTGATGGGTCGGGATTGAGCAACTCACTGTTGGGTTTTTGCCCCGGGGAAACTGTCGTCTCCTGGCCAAAGAGTACGCCGTTTCCCTCCGCAAGCATCGCTGTTCCGCTTAGGCTCACCGCAGCCCACGTCAGAACCTTGCCTAATCGTTTGAAATCAAGGAGCATGTCGTACCACCAAAATCTATTACAATGTCTATCCACACCCCACCGATTACTTTCCTTTTCGTCCCCCAATCCCCTCCCCATCCAATAACTCACCTGATTTTCTAAAGTTGGACTTTTTCAATGCTAGCAAGACTCTCCTTCGCTTCCCTTGCCTGTGCCTGCTTGGTCCTGACATTCTACGCACCTGCCCGAGCGCAAGGCCAGCAACAGGCACAAGCCTCCGGCGATTCTGGTGGGACCCCTGAGACCCCTTACTCCCAAGAACAAGTCGAGACTTTGGCTCGCGAAGCGACCTTTCATGGCGATGCCGGCCGGGGGTTGCAAGTGTTCACCCGCCCTAACCTCGCTTGTTTTTCTTGTCACAAGATCGGATCGGCGGGTGGGATCATCGGACCTGACCTTAGCTTGATCGGTAAGAACCGATCCACCGAACAAATTGCCGAAAGCCTTCTTTGGCCGAACCGGTCTGTTGAACCCGCGTTCCAATCTTTCAAGATTCAAACTACCGAGGGTGAAGTTTTCACGGGGTACTTGGAATCTTCTCAGGCCAAGCCACTCGATGCGAACCCAGTTGTGTTCATCGATCCGGCTACTGGCAACAAAAAAACGATCCCGCGTGAAGACATCGAACAGATCATTCCAAGTGCCTCTCCGATGCCTGCCGGACTCTTTGACTCTCTACCGCTTGGACAACAAGTCGACTTGATCCGTTTCCTCAAAAGTCTCGGCACCGAACCGATGGATATGGCTTTTATCGAAGCTCAAATCCGATCGGCGAACACCCACGAACCTTCGAAGTTTCCTTGGACGAATCCGCCGATTTACCCGCAGAACTATCCGAATCACACTGCAACGGTCAACCGCGATCGGCTTTACGATTTCTATGCCAAGCAAGCCGTGCACTTCGCTTCGAAGTCCCCTCGTCCACTTTGGATTGAGCCATTTCCTGGTTTGGACGGTGGCAAATTTGGACACTGGGGAAACCAAAATGAACAGACTTGGAAGGGGGATGAATGGAACCAAGCCGACCTCGGATCGATGCAAAGCAATGTGCTTGTAGGTGAAGCGAAAGCAGTCCCGCGTGCCGTGGCGATCGAGCTTCGCAAGGATAGCTTCGCTTGTTACAACATCGATTCCCTGAATTACGAAGCGGCTTGGACGGGGAAATTCGTGCGATTTACCGACGTGCGGCACGGTTACATCGATGGCTTTCGCATCGATGGAAACAAACTTCCCATGGAGGCTTGGGCGCGTCCTGCTACCGAGCTGTTGCAAGAGAAGAAATCGATCCGATACAAAGGTTTGTATCGTTCGGGTCGCGATGTGCTATTCGCTTTGGATGTCGATGGGACCCTATACCTAGATTCTTTAACGCTCGATTCCGAGGGGAAATTGAAGCGGACGCTTTTACCTGCGACTGAGCATCCCAAGAAGGATGTACTTCAAGGTGGAAAGCCGCAATGGCCACAAACTTTTTCGGCCCCGATCGAACTTGGCACTGGCGCGGGATACGTGGTCGATACCATCGGGCTGCCTACTGAAAACCCTTGGAATACATTGATAACTGGTGGCGCGCACGGATTTCTTAGCGACGGTAGAGCGGTGCTGGCGACCATGCAAGGAGACGTGTGGTTGATCAGTGGTCTCGATACTCAGACGGCTAGCTGGAAACGGATCGCAGGAGGGCTGCATCATTTGCTCGGAGTGGTCGTCGCCGATGACAAGATTTACACGCTTGGCAGAAACCAAATCACTCGTCTGCACGATCTTGATGGTGACGATGAGATCGACTTCTATGAATGTTTTTCGAAAGCCTTCACCACGTCCCCTTCTGGGCACGATTATCTGTGCGGACTGGAGCGAGATGCTGATGGCTACTTTTATTTTGCTTCGGGCAACGAAGGGCTTGTTCGCATAAGCCCCGATGGACAGCAAGCCACCATCATCGCGACCGGATTCCGAAACCCAGATGGGCTTGGACTCCTCGACGATGGATCCCTGACCGTTCCTTGCTCTGAAGGAGAGTGGACACCCACTTCGATGATATGCCTTGTTCGACCGAATCCGGACGCTTCACCTGAAAAGCGTTTTGAAGTGAATCCCATACCGTTCTACGGCTATCGTGGGCCAAAGCCTAACCAGTCTATCGAGCTTCCGCTGGTTTACCTTCCGCGCGGGATTGATAACTCCAGCGGCGGACAGCTTCAAGTTCACAGCAAGTCGATCGGGCCACTCGACGGACAGATCGTGCACACATCATTCGGTACCGGGACGATGCATCTTTTGCTTCGCGATCGCGTTGGTGATCAATGGCAAGGAGCATTTAGTCCATTGCCAGGCGACTTCCTATCTGGAACGCACCGGGCGAGGGTTCGACCTCAGGATGGTTGGATTTACGTCTCGGGGATGCATGGTTGGGGATCGTATACGTCGCAACCGGGTTGCTTTCAAAGGTTGCGTTATACCGGTGAAGGAGCTGTACTGCCAACTGGTTTCCATCCTCATGAAAACGGCATCCGAGTCGACTTCTCCAGCCCCATCAATCGCGAGATTGCTAAAGACCTGTCCCGTCAATTCGCCCAGTGCTGGAATTACCGTTACACGCCAGGATATGGATCGCGCGAGTACTCGGTGTTACACGATGGAGCCATGGGGCATGATGTACTCTCCATCCGATCCGTTCAGGTCTCGGAGAACGGGCAAAGCATGTTTATCGAGATCCCCGACTTGCAACTCTGCAGCCAGCTTCACCTTTGGCTCAACATCGGCAATGCTCAGCCGTGTGAGCTATTCGCGACGATCCACGCCATGGACTCCCCATGGGAAGGTGGCGGAATCTCCAGTTCCATATCCGCTGCGTTATCGAGTGTGCGATCCAACAAAAAATTACCTCATCCGATGAGTAAAGACCTCGATTGGCTTACCAAGAAGATTCCGAATCCATGGCAAAAGAAAGTGGAAGGGGCGCGTGAGATATCGATCACCGCACTGGATAACTTGCAGTTCTCCAACAAGCGAATCCAAGTCAAACCGGGTGAAGCCATCAAATTGCGATTTTCAAACCCTGATGTCGTACCCCATAATTGGGCGTTGATCCGCCCTGATAGTCTTGAGAAAGTTGGAGATCTGACCAATCGACTCATCGGCGCACCGGATGCATTCCTTAAACAGTATGTCCCCGACTCCGATTCTGTGATCTGCTTTACCGATATCGTCGAACCCGGCGCGGAGTTTTCCATTTACTTCCAAGCTCCCGAGGAGCCAGGTAAATATCCTTACTTGTGCACATTTCCTGGTCACTGGATGGTGATGAATGGAATCCTAGAAGTTGCGAAGTAACTGATTAAGCTGGAAACCGCGAAGGGGACTTTGCGGAGAAAAGCTGCGTCGCAACTTCTTGGTCAGCCTCCGGCCGAGCCCAACACTAGCCTAACCCTATTCCACACTAACCCAATGAACTTTGCACCTTCTACCCCTTACGTTTCCGTCCGCTGGTCCGGCGATGCCCTCGGTACTCTGGAGCTCCTCGATCAAACGTTGCTCCCAGATCGCACCGAGATGCTCAAGTGCGCAAATGAAGCTCAGTTGCATGAAGCGATCGTTGCTTTAAGAGTGCGCGGGGCTCCGGCGATCGGAATCGCCGCCGCTTATGGAGTCGTTCTTGCCTTGCAACCGTTGGTGCGGGAGAAAGCTTCCATTGAGCAAGCGACACGCTGCGCAAAGGAGGCTTGCGCTTATCTAGCCACAAGCCGGCCGACGGCAGTGAACCTTTTTTGGGCCCTTGACCGGATGCAGCGTTTGATCGAACGCAACGCGAATCTAGCGTCCGCCGTCGAGCTCGGTAACCTGCTGCTTCGTGAAGCTCGCAATATTCATGACGAAGATCGTCGGATGTGTCATGCCATCGGGGAGCATGGTGCTTCTCTTTTTGAACCGAATTGGGGGATTATTACCCATTGCAATACAGGCGGACTGGCGACGGCCGAATTTGGAACCGCGTTGGCCGCGATCCTTACCGCTCACTATCAATCCAAAAATATCCACGTTTTCGCCGACGAGACCCGTCCGCTGCTTCAAGGTGCACGGCTTACGATGTGGGAGCTTCAGCAGCATGGCGTTCCTAGTACATTGATCTGCGATTCCATGGCACCGCAAGTCATGCGTGAGGGGCGTGCGCAGGCGGCGATTGTCGGGGCCGATCGTATCACCGCGAGGGGCGATACAGCCAACAAAATCGGAACCTATGGCCTTGCCATCGCTGCAAAATATCACAGTGTCCCCTTCTTTGTAGCCGCCCCAAGCAGTACCTTCGATCTATCACTAATCGACGGACACGAAATACCGATAGAACAACGCAAGCCAACGGAAATCACCAACGCCTTCGGAAAACAAACCGCTCCGGATAACGTACACGTCTACAACCCCGCATTCGATGTCACTCCCGCCGAACTTATTACGGCAATCATCACCGAAAAAGGGATTATTCACCCGGTCTGCGAAGAAAACATCCGACGCGCGTTGAATTCCTCTACGCAATAGTCTTCCCTACCTGATTTAAATCGTTTGAACCCACAACACCTTCGATGAACACCGCAAAGCAGCCTTCGAATAAATTCATTCCTTCCGAACGAAACGCGATGCACGTAGTCAACGCGCTCTCGTTCGCAATCCCCGTAGTTGTCGCCCTTTTGCTGGGAATACCCTACAAATTCGATCTCGGGGAGTGGACTAAATTGCTTCCGCAGGTCATCGCGTTGATCAATGTTTTAACTTCACTGGTTCTTGTTGTTGGTTGGATCACAATCCGCTCCCACGATATCCAGCTTCACAGAATCGCAATGCTGACAGCATTCTTTCTAGGTGCAGCATTTTTGGTCTGTTATGTCACTTACCACCTTACAAATCCGTCCACTCGATTCGGGGGAGAAGGGGCGATTCGTTACGTCTATTACTCTATTCTGCTTTCGCACATCGCCATGTCCCTCGTAGTGCTGCCGCTTGTCTTGCGAGCGCTGTTGTTCGCTCTTATCGGACGGTTCGATTTGCATCGCAAAATCGCGGTATTTGCGTTACCAATTTGGTTTTACGTCTCTATCACGGGTGTTCTGGCTTATTGGCTGATCTCGCCGTACTACCAGCATTACAACTAACACAGGTTTGCGGTGAGCATTGCGATGCCACCAACTCCAAGCGATGCCACGAAGTACTGGACAATTCACACTCCCTCGAACCCGCCTGTCGTCTAACTTTTGTTCGAGGACTTGCTCGCTACACCGGCGTGCTCACACTTAGCTAATCGTGTGATTACTGAAAATGAGCCCGTAGCCAACAACAAGCCCAGTAGCTAACTCTGGACTATGGCTACAGGTCTCCAGAAGGTGAGCTTATTGTTTTTGTTTCCAGGTCTGCCATGTCTTGCGCGCATTCTTGCTTCAACAGATCCTGTTTTCGTCTACGCCGTAGAGCATTTACTCTGGTTGAACTGTTGGTTGTAATCGCCATCATCGGCTTGCTCGTCGGTTTGCTCCTACCGGCAGTCCAAGCTGCTCGGGAAGCGGCACGGCGCATGCAGTGCTCGAACAACCTGAAGCAAATCGGGTTGGCGATGCTGAACTACGAAGCTGCAGTCAAACGAATCCCCCCATCGGCTTGCATCAATCCCCGCATCAATTCGAACAATTCTTGGGGGATCCACGGAAGGTTGCTACCCCACCTTGAACAGAACAACTTGGCGAACCAAGTTGACTTAAGCATTGCATGGAGTCGACAACCGATCATCAGCGGCTACCGTGTTCCGACGTATGCCTGTCCATCCGATCCGAAGGCTACCATTCCACGCGATACGGCTGCGACCGGGAGTACCGTCGCTTTTCTGCTTTACCCTACAACTTACAGCTTTAATCTCGGTACATGGTTCGTCTACGACCCCGTGAATAACCGTGGGGGTGACGGTGCAACCCACCCGAACGCGGACTTTCGGACGTCTTCCATTTCCGATGGGCTTAGCCGAACTCTTTGGGCGAGCGAAGTTCATGCTTGGCAAGCCTACACACGCAACGCAGGGCCTTCGACGACTCAAATGCCCCGAACGATCGCGGAAGTCGCCGCGATTGCTGATTCGGGGCTGAAAGACCGTCTATTTCCGGACGGGACTGGTACGGGGCACTGTGAATGGACCAATGGGCACGCGCACCACAGTGGCTTTACGGTGACCCTCACGCCGAACACCATCGTGCCATATACGTTTAACGGCGTTCGCTACAACATAGACTACAACTCGCAGCAGGAAGGTTCGAGTACGACTCGGTCGACTTACGCTTGCCTGACTTCTCGCAGTTGGCACGCCGGACTAGTCAACGCGTGTTTGCTCGATGGCTCCGTGCAATCGTTCAACAACAATATCGATATCCGGGTTTGGCAAGCACTCGGGACGCGAGCGATGGCGGATCAGTCGGAGTTGGAGTAGCTTATTTTTTGAAACACAGAGCTCACAGAGAGCACAGAGTGGAGAGGGATCGAGAGGGGAAACGCAGAGACACAGAGTTCACAGATTGGAATGGAACAGATTGAGGGGGAATGGATTGGGCGTGATCGGACTGATGTATGGACGAAGTCTCTACGCAACCTATCTTTGTGTTCTCTGTGAGCTCTGTGTTTCAAAAAAACGTCCCCGTGTTTTAAGAATACGAAAAAAGCCGGAGTCCAGTTTCCTGAACTCCGGCTTTGAATTCTGTATATGTCCTTTGAGGACGACTCGACTAAGGCTTCAGTTCCACGCTTGGCGATGTTTCACTTCCGCCATCGGCTCCTGCACCGCCACCCGAACCAGCGCTAGCAGCTTGGGTAGGAGGAAGGAACTTATCAGGTGCGGTAACCTTGGTTTCCGACCCGCAACCTACGAAACAAAAAGTCCCTAGCAAACACAGAGCAAACAACTTCTTCATAATTACTCTTCCCAAGTGGTGATGTTGCCTTCAGCCATCGACGAAAGATTGATCAAAATCGTTGGGTCGATGGTTGTTGGAATGAAACGAACCGAACCGTCAGCCAAAGTGAAGTTCACCATACCAGCGTGCATACTGGAGAACATGTGCCAACGCTTTTGGTTTTGGTAACCGTAAACGGCTCGGTGCCATTCGGTCCATTGAGGACCAGCGTTCCAAGAAATCGACCATTGACGGCCAGTAGCCTTCAAAGGATCGTTGAACAGACCGGTGACTTCACCGAACATCAAGGTGTTCGATGTACCATCGGTGATACCGCCCATCTTGGTCTTGCTGTTGTTGAAGAAAATACCCTTCATAGGGTCACGGGAAGCGATCCCAACGCCCAACTGACCGGAAACTCCGAGGTAATTGGTTCGGCCAACTTGAGTTGGCTCCAACCATCCGTACATCGTTGCTCCGGAGGTGGTTACGACCAATTCAGTACCGATCGCGTATACGTTGCTGTAAGCGTCATCGCTTGGGCAAAGCAACGTCGAAATGCGGAACTGGTGATCATCCCAGAGGGACTGAGTCGGGTAAGTACCATCAACCCAGCGAACATATCGCCAACGCTCAGCGGTCGAAACTTGAGAAGCCAACATGTCTTGGTTGAAAGATCGCTTGCTTTCCCATTGCTTGTAAACTTGGCTTGCTTCCATCTGTGGGAACATATAGACCAAGTGTCCGATGTAGGTTCGGTTCGCGAAGTCTGCAGGGTTAGCCGCAACGTTCGTGCTACCGACATATCCTGGAGGGAATCGCTTTACAGCGGATTCGAAGTTATGAGCAGCCAAACCAAGCTGCTTCATGTTGTTGCTGCACTGCATACGACGAGCAGCTTCACGAGCGGCTTGAACCGCTGGCAACAACAGACCAACCAAAATCCCAATGATTGCAATAACAACCAAAAGTTCCACCAGTGTGAAACCCTTGCGGTGAGCCAACACACGCTTAGTCATAGAAAAACCCTCTACAAAAAAACGAAAAACAAAAACAATATAATGCGTACGGTTACGAACCTGGAGGGATGCTCGTCCGCTTTATTCACGCAACTTTAATCCACTATAGGGTTGCGGGAAAGGAAAAACTACACGGAGTTAAGAAATTTGATCCAGGATTACCGATTCTGCCCGACGTGGAATAAGATGTCTTTATCCTGAGGGCGTTTTAGAGCCCGAATGAACACCACTATTCCCAATAAATTGGCGGATAATCGTCCAAAACGCCCGTTTTTGCCTACCCCTGAAAATTGTTCCGAAAATTCTGGACGTTTTTTGGATTAGGCCCCTTACTGACGGTCAAAATAGGCTTCGCGAACCTCTGATTCCATGGTCGCACGATCGGAAAACGCCCCACGAAAACGCTCTTGGCTAAGGGAATACAACAAACTTGGTTCTGTCACGCGTACCGTAGCGTTCCTCGGTTGCCCGGATAGCAAAGCCATCTCGCCGAAATAGTCGCCAGTCTTTAATTGTGCTAATGCTTCACTCGAGCCAGCACGTTCAACCACTACACTTCCTTGCCTTATCAAATAAAAACGATCTCCTGCTTCCCCCTCTCGAATCACTACTTCTCCACTTCGATACTGTTCGATTTCGAACTCATCTGCTACTCGGGTCAACGTCCGAGGAGTCACATCCGCGAACACCGGGCATCGAGCTAACATCTGTGTGATAATCGCAGCTTCTTTCATCAAAGCGTCACTGCGGATTGACCCATCAACAAGTGTGACAATTCGATCTGCTGCATCAAGAATTCGATTGTCGTGTGTGACCAATACAATTGTCGTTCCGCTTTCCCTCGCCAGAAGCTGGAATAGTTCGACGACCGTTCTGCCGCTCTGCTCGTCGAGCGCTGCTGTCGGCTCATCGGCAAGAACAAGCTTCGGACCGTGTGCAAGTCCTCGAGCGATCGCCACACGTTGCTTCTGCCCACCTGATAATTGCTTGGGACGATAATGAACCCGATTCTCCAATCCGACTTCCTTTAAAATGCTCTCTGCTCGTGCGGTGTGCTCGCCAGGAGTACCTGTCGGATTGCACAATTCCAAGGCCATTCGTACGTTCTGCATCGCGGTTAACGATTCGAACAAATTGTGCGATTGAAAAATGAACCCCACCTCTCGGCGAAATCGCTCCATGCCACTAGCGCTCGCCCCGGTCAATCGCTGACCCAAAACTTCGAGTTCCCCTTCTTGAACACTCCGCAATCCCCCGAGCAACGTCAGTAACGTGGTCTTACCCGACCCACTCGGGCCTGTCATGATCAAGATCTCTCCGGGATAGACGGTCAGGTCATTGTTGAATAAAACCTGCTTGCGCAACTCTCCTAATCCAAAGTAATGGTTTAACCCACGCACCCGGATCGATGGCTGCTGTCCTTGAGAAATCCTCTCCCGCATCGCAGGATCGAATTGTGTTGCCCGCTCGCTCGCCCCTGGTATCATCGCTCCGCTCTACCCACCCCGCGTTTTGAAACTCGCCGCATAATTCTTCCTAAACTTTCTCTAAACTTCCCTTCGATTACCCAAAAGAAAAGGTAATCTAACTGAAAAGCTTTGCCACCCGCTTGAGCCCGCTCAAAACTAAACCAGCCGAAAATCAAACTTCATTCCTCACTACCTACCATCCATCTTCCTATCGTGATCACTGTCGGCATCATAACCGATCCCCGAAAAAATCGATTCGCAGCGCGGAAACTCCTTGCGCTCAGGATGATGCTGCTCCCTGCCGTTTTGCCGTTCTTGCAGCATACCTGCGAAGCACAAGCTACCAATCAAAGTCAACGTTCCAGTCCACTTGCAGCTTCGATCGTCGCCCAAGGCAAACTGCAACCGGCGGCCGGGATTCTCAAGCTTACTCCACTTCCGGGTGATCGCATTGAGAAAATCCACGTCGCCCCGGGTGATCGTGTCACTGAAAACACGCTTCTTGCTACCCTCGAAAGCTCGAAACTTAAGAACCTTGAAATTCAACTCGCCCAACTAAAACTTGCCGACGCAAAATCACTTCTAAGTTCGAGTCTTCGCCAAGCAACCGTCGCAATCGATTCCGCAGAATCGAAACTGCAAGCCGCACATTTGCAACTCACCCAAGCACTCGCTACGGAAAAAAATCTAACCAATCAATTCTCGATCATCTCGTCCCTCGAAGATCAGCTTCACTCACTTGAGCTACTCATCGAAAACCCGCGACTTCGCGGCGCCATCGGAAAGCTTGAGTTCGAATCGAAACGAACGGAGCTTTTGCAAGCTAAAATCGAATTCGACCAAGCGTCCTTGAACTGCCAACAAGGGGTCGAAGCCGCGAAGCTTGCTGTTCGACAAGCCGAGCAACTTGTCGAGAATGCCAAAGCATCCTTAAAGGAGCTTCAAGAAACGAACAATGTTCTACCACTCGAAAAGCAAATTGAGCTGCTGAGGCTTCAAGCCGACCAGTCGCTGCTTCGAGCCCCTTCCGACGGGACGGTCTTGCAAGTCTACTCAGCTCCAGGAGAGCGGACAGCCAATCTCCCTGTTTTCGAATTCGCTAACCTTGATCAGATGGTTTGCGTTGCAGAAGTCCACGAAGCGGACATTGCAAAAATCCAGCTTGGGGCGTCCGTAAGCCTACAATCTGCCGCTTTACCGAAGGTGCTCAGCGGAAAGGTGTCTCGAGTCGATCGAGTCGTCGGCCCACCGCAGATGCGATCCCCGAACCCCCTCGCTCGCTCTGACTTTCGATCGATCCCCGTTTGGATTACGATCGAAACCGATGACGTCCCTTACGCCGCAAATCGCATCAACTTGCAAGTCGAAGTTGCGATCTCACCGGCCCCATCAAACAGTCTTCAGCCGACCTCCAAATAAACATTCATCAAACGATTTTTTATTCGGGTTGCGGACTAGTTTGGAAGTACTAGAGGGCTTTGCACTCTGCGTTGCAATCAGTGGCGCCCTCTGCGGTGCACTCTGTGGCAACTACTCTTTGCTACCACCCTTCGATTTTCCGCTGCTTGGTTTCGAGCTTTCCTTCGATGAACTGGAACTACTGGAGCTCCCCGAAGAACTTGAAGAGCTTGATGAGTCCGACGAACCGCCACTCGAAGATGTCTTGCTGTCTGCCGACGCGGACTTCTTGTACGACTCGCTTCGATAATCGGTCTGGTAAAAGCCCGACCCTTTAAACATCACCGCAGCGCCCGTCCCGATCAATCGCCTGAGTTTGAGCTTCTTGCACTCGGGACACTTCTTTTCCGGATCGGCTGAAATCGATTGAAACAACTCGAATCGATGGCCACAAGCGTCACATTCATAATCATACGTCGGCATGGCTTCTGTCTCCTACTGGCTTTGTTTACCTAGTCAAGTTTGCTTGGTCTAGTGCGCATTCACCCTGCAACTACGAACTTGCCGAACCGGTCGATACGACAACCATACTTGGTCTGACCACTCGATCATGCATGGCATAACCAACGCTATGCTCAATCATCACGCTGCCGGCCGGATATTGCGAACTGGGCATCTGGGAAATCGCTTGATGAACATTCGGATCGAATGGCTGACCGACACCGGGAATCTGTTTGCAATGATGCTTGCTCAGCACGTTGACGAACTGCTGTTGAACCATCTTGACCCCAGCGACCAATCCGTCCGATCCTGCCCCTGGGACCGCGGAATCGATCGCGCGGTTCAAGTTATCTAAGACTTCCAGTAAGTCAGTCACCAAAGGAACCGATGCATATTTCAACTGTTGTTCTACATCCCGCATCGTGCGACGACGGAAGTTCTCCAGTTCCGCCGCTGCCTTCAGTTCCCTGCTGCGGAATTCGACCAACTGCTGCTCTAGTTCTTGAATGAGTGCCTCTGGGCTATCGTCATCATCGAGGCTCTGGGAATCCCCTTCACCGCCATCGTTGTAGGGACCGTTTCCTTTAGCAAACTCGTCTTGTTCCTGAGTAAAGAACGCATCTTGGTCCACGCCGTCTGCGTCCTTAGGAACCTTCCCCTCCGAACCCTCTGATGTATTGCCAGTGGTCATCTTGCCTCCAATACCCTTTGCGTGAATTTGATGTTCTGTAGAACCATTCGGCTGATCTAGGAACCAGCCAAACGCCTCCACTTGCTCTTTTGTACCCTGTTACTCTTTTGTACCCTGCAACTGAAAATATTCCATGATCCGATCCATAAATCCCTTCCGCTCCGGAGTGATATTCTTTTCATCTAACTCCGCTAACTCGCGCAACAGTTCCTGCTGCCGCTTGCTGAGCTTCTTTGGCACCTCGATCAACGTCTGGACTAACAAGTCGCCTTTGACGCCGGTATGCGGATCGGCAATCCCTTGACCTCGCAATCGATAGACTGTCCCGCTCTGCGTTCCAGCACCTACTTCTAGCTGTTTGCGACCATCTAGCGTCGGTACTTCGACCGTCGCCCCTAAGGCTGCTTGACTAAACGAAATCGGAAACTGCAGGATCAAGTCCTGTCCGTCGCGTTTGAATATCGCGTGCTGTTTGACGTGGATGTTGCAATACGCATCGCCATTGGGCCCGCCATCCGGGCTCGGTTGCCCTTCACCTGGCAGTCGTACTCTCATTCCTTCATCGACCCCAGGAGGGATCTTTACTTCTAACTTCACCTCATGCGGTTTGAGTCCATGCCCATCACAAGTCCGGCATGGATTACCTATTGTCTTGCCACTTCCTCGGCAGATTGGACACGTTGTCTGGACTCTCAGTACGCCACTGGCTTGCACCACCTGCCCACGTCCTTGACACCTTCGGCACGATTCCGGTTGCGAACCTTCGGCAGCCCCACTGCCTCCGCAAGTCTCGCATGCGGCGTGGCGTGTCAGCGAAACTGTTTTGGTCACACCCTTGGCTGCTTCTTCCAAATCCAGTGTCACATCACAACGCAAATCCGCGCCGCGTCTAACCCTAGACCTGCCTCGGCCACCTCCGAAGAAGTCCTCGAAGATCGATCCGCTGAAGACATCTCCAAACGCTTCGAAGATATCTGATACATCACCGAAACCGCCACCTGAGCCCCCCTCGGCGCCCGCATGGCCAAACCGATCATATCGAGCCCGCTTCTGGGCATCACCCAGTACTTCGTAAGCCTCCGCAGCCTCTTTGAACTTGTGAATCGCCTCGGTGTCCCCCTGATTCGAATCCGGGTGGTACTTCAGCGCCATCCTGCGATACGCCTTCGATATCTCGTCCTGGGAAGCCGTCTTGCTGACTCCAAGCACTTCGTACAAATCACGCTTCGATTGGGATGACACGCCTGAAACGTCTCCTGGTTAAACAGCTGACCTAAAATCCTAGGCTAAGCACCTTCGCTTGACCCGACCAACCCGCCTCTGAACAGCACGGTTTTCAACCACAACATCCCTACGACCTAGCCATAAAAAAAGGCCATTCGACTCCGAATGACCTGCTTTCCAAAGGGGTGAGCTGCTCACCCCCTTCATGAACCCTTCACTTCCAACGAAGTAACACTGAGGATTCGGAACCGAATCGGCTTTCCGATATCAGCAAGCTCTCAAGCTTGCTGCTTAACGGACAGCTCCTTCGACTTTCCTCTTCTTCTTGTCTTCTTTGTCGAAGGTCGTTACCAATGCTTCGGTGGTCAGCAACAAGCTCGAGATGCTAGCCGCATTCGCCAAAGCTGTACGAACCACTTTCACAGGATCGATGATGCCAGCTTTGAACATGTCGACATATTCGCCGCGATTCGCGTCGTATCCCATGCTCAATGGCTTTTGGCGAACTTCGTCCGCTACGACGCTACCGTCGATCCCTGCATTGTCAGCGATCTGACGCAGAGGGGCTTCCAAGGCACGAAGGATAATCTCCGCACCTGTTCGCTCGTCTCCAGACAACGAACTAGCAGCCTTCGCGACAACATCGCTGCAGCGAACCAAAGCTACACCGCCGCCAGGCAAAATGCCTTCTTCGACAGCTGCTCGCGTTGCATGCAAAGCGTCTTCGACACGTGCCTTCTTCTGCTTCATGTCCGCTTCGGTCTCAGCTCCAACGCTGATAACCGCTACACCACCAGCGAGCTTCGCGAGTCGTTCTTGGAACTTCTCTTTGTCGTATTCGCTGTCGGTCTGCTCGATTTGAGCTCGGATTTGAGCAACGCGTTGATCGATCGCCTTGCGATCTCCAGAACCTTCGACAATCGTGGTGTTGTTCTTGTCGACAACGACCTTCTTGGCTCGGCCCAGATGCTCCAAAGTAACCTTCTCAAGCTGCAGACCCAAGTCTTCGCTGATGAACGTTCCACCGGTGAGAACGGCGATATCGCCGAGCATGGCTTTGCGTCGATCACCAAATCCAGGAGCCTTGACGGCACAAACGTTGAGCGTGCCACGCAACTTGTTGACGACCAACAACGTCAATGCTTCCGCATCAACATCTTCGGCGATGATCAACAAAGGCTGACTGGTGGTGCTCGCCTTCTCCAACAAAGGAATCAAATCCCGAATGTTGCTGATCTTCTTGTCGTACAACAAGACCAATGCGTTTTCGAGAGTGCAAGTCATGTCGGAAGGAGAATTGATGAAGTACGGCGAAACGTACCCCTTATCAAACTGCATCCCGTCGACGTACTCAACGGTCGTCTCGGCGGTCTTGCCTTCTTCGACAGTGATCACACCGTCTTTGCCAACTCGTTCCAAAGATTGAGCCAACAGAGAACCGATCGACATGTCGTTGTTTGCCGAGATCGCGCCAACGTTGGCAACTTCGTCTCGGTTGCTCACCGGCTTGGCCATATCGTGCAGCTTCGCTACCGCTGCTTCGACGGCTTTGTCGATCCCACGGCGAATCGCCGAAGGATTGCTACCGGCTACGACGTTTCGTAGTCCTTCTTTGAAAATCGAACGAGCGAGAACGGTTGCTGTGGTCGTGCCGTCACCAGCCAAATCGCTGGTCTTTTGGGCGACTTCAACCACCAACTTTGCTCCCATGTTCTCGAATCGATCTTCGAGTTCCACTTCCTTCGCTACCGTCACGCCGTCCTTCGTTACCGTCGGACCACCGAAACTCTTATCGATGATCACGTTACGGCCCGTAGGACCCATCGTCACGGCTACTGCATTCGCCAACTTCTCTACGCCCGCCAACATCCGTGCACGAGCCTGATCGTCAAACAATAGTTGCTTAGCCACGCTTCGCTGTTCCTTATTCTAAATGCACAAGTGAGGATTCTTAAGAGAGAGTACTAAGCCAACTTCGCGAGCACATCGCTCTCACGAAGGATCTTGTAATCAACTCCATCTACCTCGATCTCACTTCCACCGTATTTGCCGAAAATGACTTCGTCACCAACAGCAATGCTCAACGTTGCGCGGACGCCGTTATCGAGCAACTTGCCAGGACCAACGGCTACGACTTTGCCTCGTTGTGGCTTTTCTTTTGCACTGTCTGGCAACACGATGCCACCCGCAGTGGTTTGCTCTGCCTCGACTGGCTGAACGACGACTCGATCATCTAACGGACGAATGTTTACTTTTGCCATTTCTCTAAAACCTTACCTCTGATGGTTATTGATTGTTGTGCTGAATTTAACTGAGTTCACCCTTGTGGGTAAAACCGGTGTACAAACCGGGATACAAGCCGACCAGTAGCGAGAAAACTCTCACTACATCATGCCGCCCATACCACCCATGCCACCCATACCGCCCATGCCACCCATGCCGCCCATACCACCCATGCCGTCATGGTCGTGGTGATGTCCACCACCAGCAGCCTCTTCCTCAACAGGAATCTCTGCAACCAGCGACTCGGTGGTCAGCAACAACGAAGCGACGCTTGCAGCATTGCTCAAAGCGGTCTTCACAACCTTGGCTGGATCGATGATCCCGGCCTTGATCATGTCGACGTACTTGTCAGCATTCGCGTCGTACCCTTCATTCTTGTCTTTGAGCTGACGAACGCGATTAACCACAACCGCTCCGTCCAAACCAGCATTGTTTGCAATCGAACGCAATGGGTAGTCCAAAACGTTGCGGATGATCTTCACCCCAAACGCTTCGTCTCCCTCAACCTTCAACTTGCTCAACGCTCCTTCACATCGCAACAATGCAACCCCACCACCAGGCACAATCCCTTCGGCCAAAGCTGCTTGCGTCGCTGCTTTCGCGTCGTCGATCAAAGCCTTGCGTTCCTTCATTTCGGTTTCAGTAGCCGCACCAACATTGATTTGGGCAACACCACCGGCCAACTTGGCCAGCCGCTCTTGAAGCTTCTCGCGATCGTAATCGCTGTCGGTTCCTTCGATCTCTTTGCGGATCTGAACTACGCGACCTTCGATCTGATCCTTCTTGCCCGCTCCGCCAATAATGACGGTCTCTTCACTGGTGATGTGAATACGCTTCGCACGGCCCAAATCGCTGAGCTTGACCGACTCAAGGTCGATGCCCAGATCTTTGAAAATCGCCTTGGCGTTGGTCAACGTTGCAATGTCTCCCAACATCGCCTTGCGTCGATCCCCATAACCAGGAGCCTTGACGGCTGCCACGGAGAGAATCCCACGCATCTTGTTGATAACCAAAGTCGCCAAAGCATCGCCGTCGATGTCTTCTGCAATGATCAACAAAGGCTTCTTCGCCTTGCTGATCGCCTCAAGAATCGGAATGAGCTTCTTGTTGTTGCTGATCTTCTCTTCGTGAATGAGGATGTAGCAATCCTCCAATTCCACGGTCACTTCGTCTTGATTGGTAACGAAGTGCGGGGAGAGGTATCCACGGTCGAACTGCATCCCTTCAACGACTTCAACCGTCGTCTCATTGCCGCGACCTTCTTCGACCGCAATCACGCCGTCCTTGCC
>Ga0255124_1000211_pt1 | contig 21877 bp, 18 predicted proteins | sample Law_Cont_RepB_8d_FD_188564 | JGI IMG/M metagenome (GOLD analysis project Ga0255124, IMG submission 188564) | Freshwater microbial communities from St. Lawrence River, New York, United States - Law_Cont_RepB_8d | ecosystem: Environmental > Aquatic > Freshwater > River | place: USA: New York... | reverse complement strand
AAGGAACGCTTTGTTATGTTTATAAAAAATCGATTTATGTATTTTTTTATTATTTTTTTTGAAACAGTTGGTTGCAAGGAAATTAAAAAAAAAGAGGAAAAGAATAGTTTTGATGAATTAGCAGTTCTTTATTTGAATGGGAATAAAAATGAGGCCCTGGAAGTTGCTGAAATGATTTTAAAAAATGGTATAAAAAAACAAAAAACGGATTACATTAATGAGTCGCCAACAACTGTTTTTTCACATGCATTTTTGGCTAGGGTTCAAAAGAATGAGCAAGTGGCGGAAAGCTTATTCGAATTTGCTGCAAAAAAATTTCAACAAACTAAAAAAATGAAAGAAGCTTCAATTTCTTATGCCGAGCAAGGCCTTAGTTTTATGTTTTTAGGTAAATTTAAGGAGTCAGATCAATGTTTGAAAAAGGCAATTAACCTTCTTGAAGGAAGTGATTGTCTGGACATGCCTAGAATTCAGGAAATCATTTTAGACTACCAGGGAAGAAGGAAAACTTTGATAATGTTGGCCGAATCGGATCCCGACCTTAACAAGAAGATGGCTCTTCATAGTAAGGAAACCGCAACACCAAAAAGCATTCAGTATGAGATACTTAATAATTTTGGAATTTATTTTATGTCTACTGGAGAATATGAGGAATCTGAAATGTGCTTTAAAAATGCACGAAATCTTATTGAAGCAGGATTAACACTATCGGAGGATGCGAAAAAAGATATTCAAAAAAACCTAGAAAGAGTAACTCTCAAGCTTAAAGAAAAGCGGCAGGAGAACCCATAGAGCAAGAACTGCCATTAGAGCTAATTTCATAATTATGTAACGCAGTAACCGCTGGATGTGAAGAGTTTTCGGCCTCGCCGGCGGAGATGGATTAGAGGACGGCACCAAATGCCCTCCACAGTCCCGAACAGGCCCTTGGTCGTGTCTGTCAACTTACCCACATTTGTTTTGTGGCCTCGTGAAGTCAGGGTCGTTCTGAATGATCAGGGCCTATCCAGCCCCGACCACTTCAAGAGCCTCCTTTCGTGGGTTTTGGTTTTGAAGTGTGTCCATTTCCAGGTGACGCCTCGATCCCCACTGGGTCGCCGCGACATGCCTCAGCCTGGCAGATACCAGCATCATGTGTCCGTTAAACGAACCAGTCTCAAATGACGTGTCCGTTAAACGAACCAGTCTCAAATGATCCTTTCAGACGGTGGTGGTCCGACGGGCCGTTCGTTTTTTGTTTTTCCGCTCTTGGGCTTGGCGGTTCTCATGGTCACGGTTGAGAAGGACCTTGTCGGGATTGGCCAGGGCCCATTGATCGGGTAGCAGTCCGTCGAGTGGTTCGCCTTCGGCCATGAGCATGGGCACCTTATAGCAATCCAATCAAGGGCAGGAGAAAACTGGGAAACATCTGGGGAAACTGGTGAGTTTTTACCATCTTAAAGAATGGCGTCCACTTTTTAAGTATACAAAACACCCCTAGATATTTAAATTATTGACCGAAAAGCATTTGCCTCGCGCCGGGCATCCGGGCGCAGGCCCGAGCGGTCTGAATCTCAGCGGATGGCACCGCCGACCGATCCGGGCAATTGTGACAGTCATAGTGAAGTCTGTCCTTGGCCTTCCATCAGTCTGGCGTCGTGAATAACACCAGCCTAACTGGAGGTCAAGGATTTTTGAAATACCAATCAGCCTGAAACGCAACCTTTACCCAGGGAAATGCTTATGGCTTAACTTCATGCCGTTCTAGAAGGTCGGTTTTTTAACCCCAGGCTGCAGTTCAGCTCTTCAGCAGCAAGCGCAATTTTTCTGCGGTCCAGTCGATCACACAATAAAAAACGGGTGTGAGAAAAACACCGAACAGGGTGACACCCAGCATGCCGCTGAAGACGGCAATGCCAAGAATGCGGCGCATTTCCGCACCCGCCCCTTGGGCCACCAGCAAAGGGGCGACGCCAATGATGAAGGCCAGTGATGTCATCACAATGGGCCGCAATCGCAAGGAGCAAGCCTGCAGGGTGGCTTCCAACCTTGTGGCGCCAGCCTCGCGCCTTGCCCGGGCAAACTCGACAATAAGGATGGCGTTTTTGCAAGCCAGGCCTATCAGCACCACAAAGCCGATTTGGGTAAAAATGTTAATATCGGTACCGGTGAGATACACCCCCGCCAAGGCACATGACAGGCACAACGGAACCACCAGAATCACCGCCAGGGGCAACGCCCAGCTCTCGTACTGCGCCGCCAGCACCAAAAATACCAAGGCCACACCCAGCCCGAAGGCAACCGTTGCGGTGCCGCCTGTCTGCTGCTGAAGATAGGCCAACTCAGTCCATTCAGAACGCATGGCCCAAGATTGCTCCTCGCGCGCCAACTCTGCCATGCGGTCAATCGCTTGGCCAGAACTGACTCCAACCGCAGCGTTGAAGGTGAGCGGAGCGGCCGGGAACAGGTTGTGCCTTTGGATGAGGGCCGGCCCGCCAACCTGCCTGCTGGTGACCAGCGAGGCTAGCGGGATCATTTCACCCCGGGTGGACTGTACCCGGATCGAGCGTAAATCTTCCAGATTTTGGCGGTTCTTGCTGGATGCTTGGGCGATCACCTGCCAGGTGCGGCCAAAGCGGTTGAAATCGTTGATGTAGAACGAACCGAGGTACATCTGCAAAGCGTCGAGAATTTCGCCCACGGGCACGCCCATCGACTGGGCCTGAACCCGGTCGATATCGAGATGTATCCACGGGGTATCGGCCCGCAAGCTGGAGTAGGCCCCCTCGACCAGCGGGTCGGAAGCGGCGCGGGCGATCACCCGGTCGGCAATTTCCTGAAGACCCGCCAGGCCCACCTCGCCGCGGTCTTCCAACACCAAACGAAAACCACCCGCATTGCCCAATCCATCCACCGGCGGCGCACCCAACACAGTCACCTGACCTTCGGGGGCAGCGGCCTCTAACCGGGCCACCAGCTCACGGGCGATTTGCCCAGAACTCATTTGAGATCCCCTGCGTTTGTCAAACGGCTCGAGCAGCACAAACATGGCGCCAAAGTTAGGCGCGTTCGCCTCGAGCAAAGCCGAGCGGCCTGATACCGCAACCGTGTTTTTCACCCCCGCAACCTGCAGTGCAGCCTGCTCCATGTGCAACACCGCCGTCTGGGTGCGGCTGAGCGAAGAAGAATCGGGTAACTGCAAATTCACCAGCAGGTAGCCTTTGTCCTGCTCGGGAATGAACCCCTTGGGGGCAGATTCAAAACCCCGGGCAGTGAGCCAGACCAACACGGCATAACCTGCCAGTACCACGATGGGCACTCGCAACAGGCCCCGAACCGTGAGGGTGTAGCCCCTTGTGAGCCAAGCAAAGCCCCGGTTGAACCAGCCAAAGGCAAACCCCAGGCAGCGGTTGGTAGGGTTGGCAACCAGCCACCCTAGCAACGCCCCGGCCAAGGCACCTACTGTCGCAAGCAGGTAAAAATTGATTCCTTGGGGCCACTCTTGGGGCACACTCACCCAACCGGGCACGATTTTTGGCACATACCAAAGGCCCGCCAGCCCAAGCACCAGCGGGAAGGCCAAGCGGGGCAGCGGAGCCCGACGGGTATGGCCATGGGCTTCAGGCCGCAGCAGCAGCGCCGCAAGAGCCGGGCTGAGTGTGAGCGAGTTGAAAGCCGAAAGCAGCGTGCTAACCGCAATGGTGAGCGCGAACTGGCGAAAAAATTGCCCGCTGATGCCACCAATGAAAAGGCACGGAATGAAAACAGCGCTAAGCACCAGGCCGACCGCCAGCACCGGCCCAGCTACCTGCTCCATGGCACGGATGGTGGCCTCGCGCGGCGCAAAACCCTTGCTCAACTCTTGCTCAACGGCCTCAACCACCACAATCGCGTCATCAACCACGATGCCGATAGCCAGCACCAAGCCAAACAGCGTGAGGGTGTTGAGCGAATAGTCGCAAGCGGCCATGGCAGCAAAGGTACCAACCACCGCCACCGGGACAGCCAATAGCGGGATCACCGCGGCGCGCCAATCTCCCAAAAAAACCAGGATGACCAAGGCCACCAGAACCACCGCCTCGAGCAGGGTTCGAAACACCTCGCTGATTGATTCTTCAATGAAGGGAGAGGTGTCGTAAACAATCTCATAGGCCAGGCCCTCGGGAAAACGGGCCCCCAGTTGGACCATGCGGGCCCGAACCAGACGGGCAGTCTCCAGCGCGTTGCTGCCCGGCAGTTGGTGAACCGTGAGGGCGACACTGGGTTTGCCATTGAGCGTGCAACTCTGCTCGTAACCTTGGGCCCCCATCTCAATTTGGGCCACATCGCGCAGGCGGATGAGCCTGCCTTGGCCATCAGTCTTCACCACCAAATTGGCGAATTGTTCCGCCTCGACCAGACGGCCCAGGGTGGACATGGTGAGCTGGAAGGCGGGTCCGGCCCCCAACGGGGGCTGGCCAATCTGACCGGCAGCGACCTGGGTGTTTTGGGTTTCGACCGCTTTGGTGACCTCACCGGGGGTGACCTTGCGGGCGGCCATGCGATCGGGATCGAGCCAAAGGCGCATGCTGTAGTCGCGCTGGCCTATGTAGGCGATATCGCCCACGCCGGGCAGGCGGGCCAGCTCATCGCGAATCTGAATGGTTGCATAATTGGAGAGAAAAAGATCGTCTTTTGACCCATCAGGCGAATGGAGGTTGACGATCATCAGCGTGCCGGGGGCCTTTTTCTTGATGCTCACCCCCGTCCGTTGCACCAGGGGTGGCAGGGTAGGCTGCGCCAGGGCAACACGGTTTTGCACCAGCACCTGGGCGATATCGAGGTTGACTCCATGCTGGAAGGTGATGGTGAGGGTGTAGCTGCCATCGTTGGCGCACTGCGAAGACATGTACAGCATGCCCTCGACGCCATTGACCTGCTGCTCAATGGGCGCGGCAACCGTGGCGGCCACCACCCGGGCGTTTGCACCCGGGTAAGCGGCAGACACCTCCACCGTGGGAGGCGTGATTTCAGGGTACTGGGCAATGGGCAACGACAGCAGCGCCACCAACCCAGCAAGCGTGGCAAAAATGCTGAGCACCGAGGCAAAAATGGGCCTGTCGATAAAAAACCGCGACAACATGACTCAGGCCCCTCCCGCGCTGGAAGACGCCGCTTTTTTGCCACCCATGCGCCGCCGCACCGGGCCCAGAACGAGGCAATCGAGCAAACCCGAGGCAAATCGGCCCAACAGCGTGCGCGGCCCCAGGGCGGGCACGCCGCCCAGCCAATCGACTGTGTAAAAGAAAACCGGGGTGAAGATGAGGCCCGCCAAGGTTGTGCCAATCATGCCATAAAAAACCGCCACCCCCAACGATTTGCGCATTTCAGCGCCGGCCCCGTGGGCGGTGAGCATGGGGGCGACCCCCAACACAAAAGCGAGTGAGGTCATGACGATGGGCCTCAGACGCAGCTTGCAGGCCTCCAGCGTGGCCTCGCGCCTGCCGGCCCCCTCGAGCCTGCGCCTGCGGGCATATTCAACAATGAGGATAGCGTTTTTACTGGAAAGGCCGGCCAGCACCACAAAGCCGACCTGGGTGAAGATGTTGATATCCAGCTTGGTCCACTCCACGCCCGCCACGCCCCCCAGCAGGCACGAGGGAATGATCAGAATGACCGCAGCGGGCAATGCCCAACTTTCGAACTGGGCCGCCAAAACCAGAAAGACCATGACAATGGCCATGGCGAACAGCCGGGTGCCCGACCCCTCGGAATTCAGCTCCAGATAAGACATGTCGGTCCATTCATAGGCCATCGCTGCTGGGATGTTAGCCTCGGCCAACAGGCGCATGCGCTCGATGGCCTCGCGTGAGCTGACGCCTGGCATGCCTGCACCATTGATGGTGGCCGAGGCATGGAGGTTGTGGCGATTGAGCGACAAAGGCCCGCTCACCTCGCGGATCTCGCACACGCTGCCAACTGGAACCATTAGCCCATCGCGATTGCGAACCTTCAGCCGTTTGACATCTTCTAGCTGGTCACGGAACTGGCCATCGGCCTGCACGACCACCTGCCAGTTGCGATCAAACAGCGTGAAATCATTGACATGAACCGACCCCTCAAACACCTGCAGCGTGTCGGTGAGGTCGCGGGGGTCGACCCCGCGCGTGCGGCACTGGCGCTCATCGGGCAATACGCGAATTTGCGGCACCTTGGAACGGAAGACTGAAAAAAGACCGGGCAGGCCAACCTCGGCACCCTTGACTATGAGGTTTTGCACCTGCTCCTCCAGCGCCTCGGGGCCAAGGTCGCCGCGGTCTTCCAGCACAAACGAGAAACCGCCGGCCCGGCCAATGCCGCGCACCGGTGGTGGAGACAGCACGGTGGCATTGCCCTCGGGTGCCACCCGGGCAAACAGGCCGCGCAATTTCTGCACCACTTTTTCCGAATGAAGCTCGGGATCGGTGCGCTCCTTGTAAGGGGCAAGGCGCACGAACATGGTGCCAAAATTCGACCCCGCAGCGTTGAGCGCAAAAGACTGCCCCGAAATAGCAGTGGTATGAATAACGCCCGGCAAGTTCAGAGCGGTGTCTTCCATGAGCCGTAAGGTGTTGTTGGTGCGCTCGAGCGAAGCGGCATCAGGAAGTTGCAAGCTGACAAACAGGTAGCCCATATCTTGGCTGGGTATGAACCCTTTGGGGGTGGTGCTATAGAGGGCATAGGTTAGCCACATGAGGCCGCCATAAACCACCAGTACTGGAATGGCCACACGCAGCAAAAGCCCGGCAAAGGCTGTGTACAGCCAAGTGACCAGCGTGAACAGCCGCTCAAAAAGCCACAAAACCCCGCGCACTGCCCGGTTGAACAAGGCACCCAAGGCCCAGCCAAACATGGTTGCCGCCAAGGTGCAGGCTGGCCTGATCCAAGGTTGAAGGGCTGCTGGCACCCCTTCGGGCTGCCAGTCGGTGGCCAGCACCCAAGTTAAAAAGCCAAGAGCCGCCGGCCAGGCAATACGCGGCAAAGGTTGGCGGGCTTTGCCATCGTGCCCTTTCAGCAGCAGTGCGGTGAGAGCCGGGCTGAGGGTGAGCGAGTTGAAGGCCGAAAGCAGTGTGCTGACAGCGATAGTCAGCGCAAATTGCTTAAAAAAGGCTCCGGTAATTCCGCTGATAAATAGGCATGGCACAAAAACCGCCGTGAGCACTAGCCCCACCGCAATGACTGGGCCGCTCACCAACTTCATCGCGGCCAGGGTGGCCTCGCGCGGCGCCAACCCCTTGGCCAGCTCGTGCTCGACCGATTCAACCACCACAATCGCATCGTCGACCACGATACCAATGGCCAGCACCAGACCAAAAAGTGTTAGGTTGTTGATGGAGTAGCCAAAAGCCGCCATGGCAGCGAAGGTGCCCAACACCGCCACCGGCACCGATGCCAATGGAATGATGGCCGCGCGCCAATTGCCCAAAAAGACAAGAATGACCAAGGCCACCAGCCCCACCGCCTCGAGCAGGGTTTTTACCACTTCGCGTATCGATTCGCGGGTGTAAGGGGTGGTGTCGAAGCTGACATCGTAGGTGATGTCTTCGGGAAATCGGCTCGACAGCTCCTCCATCACCGCGAACAACCGGTCCCGGGTGCGCAGTGCGTTGGCCTCGGGCGACTGAAACACAATCAAAATGATCGAGCCCAAACGGTCGAACCGGCAATCCACCTCCTCGCGCCTGGCCCCCAGTTCCACCCTGGCGACATCACGCAGGCGAACCACGCGCCCGTCTGGCATCGACTTGATGACCATCTGCTCGAACTCGGCAGGATCGGTCAGCCGACCCACGGTGTCGACTGTCATCTCGAAGGCGCCAGCTTCATCGGGCGAGGAAACGCCAATATGGCCGACAGCGGCCTCGGAGTTCTGTTTGCGCAAAGCCAGCAACAACTCACTGGGGGTAAGGCCGCGGGCACCCAGGCGGTTTGGATTGACCCAAATACGCAGGCTGTAATCGCGCTGGCCCAGCATGTTGATGTCAGCCACACCAGCAACCCGGCCCAACTCTTCGCGAATGAATCGCACCGCGTAGTTGGACAGATAGAGCTGGTCGTAGCGCCCCTTAGGGGAAGTGATGGCAAAGGCCACAACCGGGTCGGGCGAGCGCCTGCGCACTTGCACGCCTGTGCGCTTGAGCACATCGGGCATGTCGGGCAGGGCCAGAGCCACGCGGTTTTGTACCTGCACCAGCGCCATGCGCACATCGACCTGTGGCTTGAAAGTGATCGATAGGCTGTAAGCTCCATCGTTGGTGCAGGAAGAGGACATGTAGGCCATGCCCTCGACGCCGTTGACGCTTTGCTCGATGGGGGCCGCCACAGCCTCGGCGACATCGCGGGCACTGGCCCCGGGGTAGCTGGCGTTCACCGAAACCACAGGTGGCGCCACGCGCGGGAATTGCGAGATGGGCAGCGTGGCGATGCTGACGCAACCCACAAGCACCACCACAATCGAAAGGACCGCGGCAAAAACCGGCCTATCGACAAAGAACCCTGGTTTCACGCTAATAAAGCCTCAAAAGAACCTGGTAAGTCATTTTGCAAATCTGCCTATCAGGCCCCAAGCTTTTTGGGCTCTGGTTTGATAGCTGGCGTAACAGGAGGGGCAACAGCGGGGGCCCCTGCAGGAGAACCGGTTTGTTCACGGACAGGCATGGGCACGCTCTTGGGAACCACCTCGGTGCCGGCCCGCACACGCAATAGGCCGCTGACAACCACCTTTTCGCCAGCCTTCAGCCCCTCGGTCACCACGCGGGTGCCATCGGGCTCGCCTGCCCCCACTGTGACCTTGCGGTATTCTGCCTTGTTGTCTTTGCCAATCACCAGGAGGTAGCGCTGGCCTTGGTCAGACCCAAGCGCCTGCTCGGCGACAAGAACCCCCTCGCGGGCCTGGCCCATGGGAAACCGCACACGCACAAACATGCCCGGGCGTACTGGACGGCTTGGCTTGACAAACTCCGCCCGCATCCACATTGAGCCGGTGGCAGGGTCGAGCTTGTTATCGACAAAATTCACAATACCCGCATGCGGATAGCCGTCTTCGTCGGCAAGGCCTATCGACAGCCTGACCGTGCCATTTCGGCTATCGGAGGCGGCCAGAAGCTTTCGCAGCAGCGTGCGCTCGTCGACATCGAAATAAGCGAACATCGGCTCGGTAGAGACCAGCGTGGTGAGGATTGTCTCGTCAGCTTTGACAAGGTTGCCCGGATCAACCATGCGGCGGCTGATAGTGCCGGCAAAAGGGGCCCGAACCTCTGTGAATTCCAAATTGAGGTGGGCCAGTTGAACATTGGACTCGGCCACCTTGAGCCCAGCACTCGCCTCGTCTCTGCTGAACTGGTAGCGGTCGAACTCTTCGCGCCCAATTGCCGAGCGGGAAAAAAGCCCTTGAGCCCGAACATATTCGCTCATGGCCCGATCAAACGAGGCTTGGGCCTGCTTCACCGAAGCCTCTGCCTTGGTTTGCTCGGCCTGGTAGGGCCGTTGGTCGATCACAAACAGCACCGCACCCTTGGCGACAGGATCGCCATCGCGGAACTTGCTCTCGGTGAGATAACCGGTCACTCTCGAGCGTATTTCAACCCGCTGCGAGGCCTCGGTTCGGCCCGTGAAAAATTCGTACTCGACCACATCGCGGGTGAAGGCCTCGCTCACCAGCACTTCGGGTGCTTTTTGGGGCGGCGGCGTAGGCACCTCGCGGGCGCACCCCAACACCAGGAAGCAATACCCCGCCAGGGCCAAACAACTACCCTGCGCGCTCAAACTTCTGGTCATGACTTTTTCCTTGATGGGACGCGGCGTGGTTTGCTTGCAATCTTGCGGGCCTGTAGTTCGTTGTCTGTCAATATGCCACCAAAAACGATGTTTATAATGCGGGCGGCAACAGCCGATGGCTCTTCGCGACGCCCCACCAGATAGCCAACAAACATGGCGCCGTAAAGCAGGTCGCCCATGGTGTCGAGAATTTGCTCGACGGGAATATCGCGCACCCGTCCAGACCCGATCAGGTCGCGGTATAGCGAACGCCAGCGGTCGAGATTGGCCTCGCGGTGCACAAAGTAGGTGGGGTGCTTGCGGTCGCGAAACAGGGCGCGCTCTTGGATGAGCATCTCAACACTTTCGGGGTGCCCGGCAAAGTATTGGAAGTAGGCGTGAATGCCTGTCTCTATTCGGCTGAGCGGATCTTCAATCTTGACCGTGACCGCAGTGATGTGTTCGTGAATGCGCCGCATCACTTGATCGGCCGCAGCGAGAAAAAGCTTTTCCTTGCTGCCAAAGTGCCTGTATAGGGTGCCTTTGCCAATATCGAGTTCATCGGCCAGCACCTGCAGGTCGGCCTCGGCATATCCCCGGGTGGCAAAAAGGCGGATGGCGGCATCAAGAATCGCTTCCCTGCGCGTGACCGCTCGCAGGGCGGCATCGTCAACTTTGCTTGTTGGGCGAAAAACCGTGTTCAAGCTGAAAACCCGTAAAAGAATGCGTTGGGGCAAAGTGGACGGACGCGTCCGTCCAACTTCATATTAGTTGGTCAACCCACTCCTGTCGAGCAGGCTTACAGACCTCGTGGTAATCTCAGTCCACCGTGATCACCCTGTGGCATATTGGTTGCCTACCCATGAAACAGTTGCCTTCCAAAGCCCAAGCCCTAAGACTTGCCTGCCGCGCCCGAACCCATACCGGCCCCACCCCCGGTTACGCGCCCGGCTACAGCCAAGCCAACCTGGTGGTGGTGCCCCAGCAGCACGCCTTTGATTTCTTGCTTTTTTGCCAGCGCAACCCCCGCCCTTGCCCGGTGCTGGAGGTGACCGATCCGGGCGATCCCCAACCGAAGGAAACGGCTCCCGGAGCCGACCTGCGCACCGACCTGCCCCGCTATCGCATCTGGCGCAATGGTGAGGTGGTGGAAGAACCAACCGATCTTCTGGGCCATTGGACAGAAGACAGCGTAGCGTTCCTGCTGGGGTGCAGCTTCACATTCGAGGCGGCACTCTTGGAGGCGGGCCTGCCTGTGCGCCACATTGAGCAGGGCAAAAATGTGCCCATGTACAAAACAAATATTGCCTGCCAGCCAGCCGGCAGGTTTTCGGGCCCGCTGGTGGTATCCATGCGACCCATGACACCCGGGCAGGCTATTAAGGCTACCCTAATCTGCCAGCGCTTCCCCCAAAGCCACGGTGCCCCTATTCACCTGGGCGACCCCGAAGCCATAGGCATTGGCAGAATCGACCAGCCCGACGAGGGAGACGCTGTGGAAATTCGGCCGGGTGAAATGCCGGTTTTCTGGGCCTGCGGAGTGACCCCGCAGGCGGCGGCCAAACAGGCCAAACTGCCCTGGATGGCCACACACGCCCCCGGCCATATGTTTGTGACCGACCTGCGAGAGCAAGGCTAAATGCCCTAAAATATTTTTGCCAATCTATTTATACTTAATTAAGCTTTTTGTTTTCCATCTTTCTCCCGGGCGCCCTTCTCGGTTGGCACTGGCCGGCTGGAATTGCCAGGCGCCCTTGCGCCCTCCTGCGTTGACCCACGGCCTTCCCGGGGCCTTGCGGCACTATTATCAGCCGATGGCCGGCTTGGTGGGGTATTTGCAGGAACATTACCCGCCCTAGGCGTTCGGGCTTTTGCTGGCTGCTGGGTCCCTGGCGCTGGTGCTGGTACTGGTGGTGGTGCTGGTGCTGGTGCTGGCGCAGGTTTTACTACCGGTTTCTGCGGCTCAACCGGCTTCACGCGAGGCGCATCCGGTTTTTCCGGGACAGCTAGCGGGGGCCTCACACTTTCAGCCGGCTTGGCTGGAACTACTGGCTTATCAACGGGCTTTTCTGCTGGTTTGGCAGGTTTATTGGGAGCAAAAGCCTTGGGTTCGGGCTTTGCCTCGAGTGGCTGTTCCCTTTTCTTGGGTTCGGGCAATTGCACCTGCCTTGGCTGGCTTATTCTACCAGCACCCTTTGGCCCGGGCGTTTTGTTTGCCAGGTTTTGGTCCAAAACTTCCTTTTTGGGCTGCGGGGGCTCTTGCCGGGCCCGCAGGTCCACCTTGGGCAACTCCCTCGCTTGAACCAAACGAACAGCCTCTTGCCGCGCTTGCAGGCTGGCTGGCAACTGCTTGCCAGTTTTCTCCAATGCCTGTGCTTGGTTTTTGTTGCCACCCGCCAAAACAACCATTTCCCGCCCTGAAAGTGCTGACTGTGCTGGCGGCAACACAGGCCGCCCCTCTTGGCGTTGGCGGCCATATTGCTCCAGGCCACGCACCCAGTCTGCATTGCGATGGTGGCGGTAATAGCCTGCCAGTGGATCGGCCCGCTGCGACGACACCACCGTGGCTCCCAGCCAAAAATTGAACCCCCGTCCGGCAAGCTGGGCACCAAAAAAATCACCGTAGTAGTAGCTGCCGCAACCATTGCGTCGGAAAATTCCGCAAGCCAAATCCTCGTGGCATATCACCACACCAGGACGGTGGCGAAAACCGCGCGTCTGCCACACCGACTGTCGGTAATAGACAGGGGCATAGAGCAAGCCGCGGTATTCCAGCGCGTAATCCCAATAGCCCGGGGTGAACAGATACCCGTTGGGCGCCCAAACCCAAGTGGCCGGATACCACACCCAACCCGGGCGGTGCCCCATCCAGCACCCTGCCCGCCAGACCCAGCGATTACCCCGCCAGGTTTGGCAACCAGGGGACCAGAACATGTTCATCGCTGGCGCAGGGATGGGCGGACCAGCCTCCGCCACAACGGGTGGCATTTCCGGCACCACCACATTGGCAGCGTTTGCCGATTGCCAATATCCAGCTTGCCAGCGCCAACGACTGCTGTTGTTTTGGCGGAAAAAGCGACCTGCAATCCAAGTCCGCCCCGGTGGCACCTGACGCCAAAAACCGCTGACCCAGATGAAATCGTCGCGCGTATCATCGAAGTGCCAGTAGCCCGAGATCCAAGTGACGCTATCACCCTCGGGCCTAGTGTCGGGTGGATCCTCTGCCAGTGGCTCGGGGGGTTCTCTTGGGATGAGCAGGTTATCGTTGGGTGGAGCGCCTTGCGCGACCTGAGCGTAGGCCTCGTGAATCACTCCGCGCTCGGCAGGTGTACCCTGCTGATCCACCGCGGGGGTAATTTGGCAAGACAAAGCAACCAAACCCACAAGCATGAACGACTGCATGGTTTTCTCCCAGTGCCTGGCGCACCAGAGAGACGAACCATTGCCATCCACTTGCGTGAAAAATCGATTAGAACCTGGCTCTTTGGCCAGACTGCCAAAGCGGGAATAACAACTAGCCTGATTAGGCCTTGGTGGCAGTTTTTTGTTGAGCAATCCAGGCAGGCAATGCCATGATTAATTTGCGCAGCGCTTTGCGGCCAACCATTTCGGCCGCATCGCCCAAGTTGAACCAGGAACGCTCGCGGATTTCCATCTCCGGATATTCTGGCTGCAAAAATTTCACCCGCAGGGTGAGAACCCGAACATGATGGCTGGCACCGTTACGGCGGTAGTTGAACTCGCCAAAAAACCGGCGGCTTATCCGACCTTCAGCTCCGGCTTCCTCGTGGCACTCTTCCACAGCAGCTTTGTGATAATCGAAAGACTTGTCATGAATATGGCCCTTGGGAATGCCCCAACGGCCGCCCTTGCGCTTGCGAATGAGTAGAACCTGCAGACCGGACCGGTCACGCCAAGGTATAACCGCAACTTGCTTAGCCTTGGGCATTTGAAATGAGTCTCCGGGGATCCTTCCTCTAGAGCCACTTCCACCAATAGCCACCCCGCAACCCGGTGTCAGCAGCATTTTGACCATCTTCACAGGAATTTCACGCAATCATTTGCCAGCCGATTTTGCCTGAAACTGACTGACAATTTGGCGATATTGCCGGGCCAAGCTGGTGATTCGGCCAAAATCCCCCGCAGCAACCGCCTTGGGCTCGATGAGCTGGCTGCCGATACCCAAGCAAACCGCTCCCGCCTCTAAAAAACTGCTGGCTGTATTCAGGTCCACACCGCCCGTGGGCATGAGGCGCAGTTGGGGAAGCGGGCCCTTCATAGCCTTAAAAAAAGCTGGCCCAACGATTTCGGCAGGGAACACCTTCAAAATATCGGCCCCGGCCTCCCACGCAGTAAGGGCCTCGGTGGGGGTATACACCCCCGGCATGATCATTTTCCCATAACGCTTTGCCAGGCGAATCACATCCAGATTGAGAGTGGGGCTGACCAAATACTCAGCTCCGGCCAGAATTGCCGCCCGGGCTGTTTCGGTGTCTAAAACCGTGCCTGCGCCTAGCAAAAGCTTGTCGCCCAGCTTCTTCTTCACCGCAGCCAATACTTCCAGCGCACCGGGCACGGTGAAGGTGATTTCGGCGACGTCCACGCCGCCATCTACCAATGCCTTGCAAACCTCGACCAATTGCGAACTGTCGTTCGAGCGAACCACAGCAACTATGCCGCAATCAAGAACCCTCTGTAATGGAAAGCGCGCCGACATTTCACAAAGCCCTGGTGGTTGTGGAAATTCCAAACCCCAAGATTACACCAATTGAACCATTATTGCCCGCCTCACCAAGCCAATGATGGCACCAGACCGGTCTCCCTCAGCCATACATCTGCCTCAAACCTCACTTGAAGCGACGCCCTGAAAAACTCCAGTTCCCCCTCCACCAAGCCCACCGCATGCCAAATGGCAATCTCGCGCTCGGTGGCATCGGGATAATGCTGGGCCAACAGGGGCAGACAACAGCCCGAAGCCCGATTCATTGCCTCAATTTCATCAATCAGCACTTCGGTCGCGATTTGTCCCGCCAAAAACCCTTGAATGAGTTTTCGTTTACCTTCAGCCCGATTCATAATGCGGGTATGCTGGTCTTCCATCACTTGGCGCTGCAACCCCAGGGTTCGAAGATCGGCTGTTTCGTTTCCATAACCTGTTACCTGGCGCGTGCTCAGGCCGTCACGCATTCCCCAAGCAACAGCGGTCATTCCCACCAAAGCAACACCCATCAATCCCAACAGCGCCTTGTGTTTCATTTTGGATTAACCTCTAGCCCGGCTTAGAAACCTGCAATGCTTGCTGCCGCCGGACACGGTGGGAATGAACTGTTTGGAACTGCTAGCCACTCCCTGTCGCATTGCCGTCGATCACTCGACGCACACACTCATGGCAACCACCGTGCCATTTGCGGGCAAATTTCAAAAAGGCCACGAACAAAACAGTTCTCCCTAGTCTGCCAAAGCACTTAGGGCACAAAATTAAAAGGCCCCTAATCAAGCATCGCCCACTTTGCTGACAACAATCGCCCAAAAAGCATGCAGCTCATTAAGGCTGCTGCAATCCAATTTGAGGTACCATTGGAAAATCACCTAGCAGTCGTAAGCGTGAGGGCCCCAATATGTCTGCCGATTGGCCAAAAGTTCTCAGTGCGGCTCAATCCAGGGCGCTCGACGCCTTTGCTTTGGACAAATTAGGCATCTCAGGCCTGGTTTTGATGGAAAATGCAGGCAGGGGCCTAGCCGAATTGCTTTTGGCCCAAAAGCCCGCCAGTGTGGCAGTGGTTGCTGGCCGCTGCAACAACGGTGGCGACGGCATAGTCATCGCCCGGCACCTCGACGGCTCAGGCATTCCGGTTCGGATCCTGCTGTTGGCCCAACCAGATCGGCTCAGCCCCGATTGTGCCCAAAACTGGCAAATTGCCAACCGGTCGGGACTGCAATGCCACATCGACCCACAGGGCCACCAGTTGGCAGCGTTTTTAAGGGGGGCCGATTGGGTGGTGGATGCGCTAGTAGGCACCGGGCTCACCGGCCCGCTCCATGCCCCACTCGATGCCGCCGTGCGGGCCATCAATACCTCAGGAGCAAAGATTTTCGCTGTCGATTTGCCAAGTGGCCTCAATGCAGACACCGGGGAGCCGATGGGCGACACCATTCGGGCGCAACTCACCGGCACCATGGTTAGCCTGAAACCCGGTTTGCTCACGCCAACTGGCCTGGCACATGCTGGAAAAGTGGCTGTGGTAGGCTTGGGTCTGCCCCAGATGCGTGACAACCGCTGGCTGGTGTGTTAGTTAGAATTGCTCCCACAAATGGATTTTTGCCAGGTTTTGGCAAAATGTTATTCCCCGTTTCCTATGAATGAGGCAAACCCATGTTTCGTACTTTAAGGCTGGGCGCTTGGGCGCTCTCGGCCTTTCTTTTTGGAGGAGCAGCAATGGCAGAAGAAGCGGCAAGCCTGCTTGGAAAACCCGCACCCGATGTGGAAGTGACCGTGGTTGGTAAAGATGGCAAGGAAAGCACCATGAAGCTTTCTTCCTTCCAAGGGAAGAAGAATGTGGTCCTTGCCTTTTACCCCAAGGCCATGACCCCTGGTTGAACGGTTGAATGCAAAGCCCTCAGCCAGTTGGCTGAGAAGTTTGCCGGCCTGGACACCGAAGTATTTGGTGTGAGCCTCGATACCGCAACCTCGCAGGGCAAATTCATTGCCCGTGACAAATTGCAATTCTCACTCATTGCCGACACCGACAAAAAACTGGCTAGCCCCCTTGGCGCCATTGGCGAAGGCAAGGCTTACACCAGCCGCTACACCTATGTGATTGACAAGAAGGGCATCATTCGCAAGGTTTACACCTCGGTAAAACCTGCCGACCATGCCAAAGAAGTGGCCGATTTTATTGGCAGCGAATTGAAATAGCCCCAAAATTAACGGGCTAAATTAAAAAAGGGCGGCCCCCATGGGCCGCCCTTTTTTAATTTAAAACCACACCACTCAGTTGGCTGCCGGGGCAGCACCCGCAGGAACCGGGACGGCACCAGCCGGGGCAGGTGCCACCGCACCAACCGGGGCCTCACCCGACCAAGTGAATTTAGGCATCGTTGGCAGCTTCACTGTGCTGAGATTGTTGTAATCGAGAAAGAGAAATACCGAGGCGACAATCTGAGCCAAGAGCGCCAGCGCCAAGAGCCCCACATAGACATCGCTTTTGGGCGCATCGGATGAATCGCGTTTGCGCTTGGCCATTGCTGACTACTCCCTAACTTGGTTCCAACGCCTGCCTCAAAATGCTGACCCACTATTGGGTCAGCGAATCTGGCTGGCCACCTTGTCGCCCTTGCTGGGCTTTCCATTCAACTGCCCCACAGGCTGCGCAACGGCATCCTTGGGATTCACTTCAATCACCTTCACACGGCCCAAATAAGCGGGCGGACTCAGACGAAACAGCTCCAGCGTGTGGCCGCGCTGCAGCCCCTCGTCACTGCCCAAGCTGATTTGCATCAGCCCAGTATCATCAGAACGAAGAACAGCCCCTTCCAGAGGGACGCTTGGAAAATTATCCCTGGGCTGCCCGGTCTTGGCAGTTGCAGCACCGCCAGAATCGCGCAAACGCTTGTTTTCTGTGCTTAGCCGCTTGAGCTCTTTTTCCATCTCCGAATTACGAGTGCGCAAGGCGGTGGACACAATCTCGGCTTGGGTTTTTTCCTCAAACATGCGGTTCTTTTCCATGAACATCTCCTGGCGGCCCCTCACGGCTGCCTGAAGCTCTTCCTGGATGCGCGCAATCTGACCCGCCCGGGTTGTTGAATCTTTCTCTGCAATGTCTTTGCCTGCGTTGGCGCTGTTGGTCTCGTCCACCTTGGATTTGCCATCGTTGCGCAGCAGGGCAGCCTCCTGTTCGGCGGCCTTCAATTTGGTTTGCAACTCTTGGTTTGTTTTCTTTTGCAGCGACAAGTATTCATTCAGCTTGGCGGGATCAGACCCCTCAAGCGCTGCCTGCTTGAACAGTGTGTCGAAATCGCGCAACCGGGTTTCCAAATCGCTTCGTGATCGTTCCAGCTTACTCCGCTCCTCACCCCAGACCGTTTTGTCTTTGGTGTAGAGGGCGATATTGCTTTGGTTGACCTCGAGGGTTTTCTTCGCCTCGACCAACTCGGAATTCTTTTTCACCACCAACGAGTGGACAAAAAGAGAGATGGTTCCAAGGGCCAGACTCATGGCCATGGTCATGAAGACCAGAATCTTGCCGACTGCGGTCATTGGTGATCCCTCGTCCAGGCGGGCGACCGATGTGCCCTTCCACGATTCTTATCCCGGGCTGCCAGATACCCCACCCCATAGGGAATGCGGATACACCAAAACAGCCAAAGCTTTTCACTCATGCAAAGCCTATGGCCAAGTAGGCTCAGAGTGTCAAGTGGAACCTTGAATAGTTGGATATTTCCAGCCGATTGAATCAAAAAAACAAAATTTTTGCATACATCTGAATATCCGAATCTATTTTCCTATAGAATACTTCTTCAATTCCTCACCACGAGAACGCAAGCGGGCCAGCAGCATATCAAGCCGGGCTTTGTCCTGTTGAACGATGGCGGTTTCTACATCGTAGGTGCGCTGTTCCAGCTTCAGGTTTTCCAGTTGGTCCCGTTCGTAGTTCAGTTGCCGGGTCACACCGCCGCGGCCGTCTTCACCTGCCGCCTCGAGGGTTAAATCCACCGCCTGTTTCTTCAAACCCTGGTATTCAATCTGCGAGTCTGCCAAAGCCTTCCGCTCGGCCAGCACCATCTCGGTGAAAGCCTTTTCGCCCACTAGTTGGGCGGTTTCAGGCAGCACCTGGAGCATTGGTGCAAAGCCACCAGCCTGCTGCTTGTTGGCTTCCGGCAGGCCAGTCATGGGGTTGCGCACGATTCCCGGGATACTGTTGGCCTGCTTGGCTTCGATGGTGTTTTGCATCAATTGGTCGAAGTAGGGTTCGGTGGTGAGCCAATAGCCCTCCAGTTGGGCCATCTTAGCCCGCCCCTCCGCCTCACGCTTGGCCGCACCGTTTAGGTCGAGGCTTTTGCGCTGAGTGGCAACCTGCTCGGCTTTTTCTTTCAAGCGCCCGTTGTAATCGGGCTCGGTGGCAAACAAAGCAATTCCCATGGTTGCCGCCATGAGGCTCATACCCGTGTGCAACACTACCAGCCATTTGCCAAGCCCGGTCATGCACCCCGCCTCCTAACCGCTTTGCGCCACTCTGTAGGACAACTCATGCAGCTACCAACCCGCTCGTCACTTGGCCCCCAAGGCCCATTAGCCTTCAGGATAAGTAACCTAATGATTCAGTTGCCAGCCTTACTTTCAAGGCCACGCAACTCTTTTTCCACCTGTGAAATTTGCTCCAGAAGCCCCATCATAGCCCGACGCTGGTCATAAAGATTCAACGCGTTTTGCTGCATGGCTTGAAAACGGGCCTTTGAATCACCCTGCGTGAATACCAGCTTGTTTTGCAACTGGGCCAAGTTCTGCTTGCGCTCCTCAATGAGCATGGGCTGCTTATCAATCAGCTCCTTCACCATATTGACCTCCTTTTTCAGGCGGGCCAATTCAAGCGCATATTGGTTCAGCTCGTCCAACCGCCCCTGATATTTCTCTGCAAACCGCTCAGAGGCTTTCTGCAAGCGCAGGTCTATTTCCTGCTGTATCACTCGCTCAACCCGGGCCTCTTCCTCCAAGCAATCGTGCAGTGCCCTGGGGCCAACCACCACGCCTAAGCGAGTCAGGTTGGCCACCTCGTCGGCGCCCTGCCCTTGCGGACGCATGATCCACAAAAAGTTGGCAATAGCCTCCTTCCGCTGGGGCAAATCAAGCACCTTTTCAATGCCGTCTTCTGCCGGCTCAACCGCCTTGCTTTCGCTTCCCTGGCTGGCACTGAGCGGGTCGCCTAACACCAAACCGGCGGAATCAAAAACCATATCCAAGCGGGCCAGCATGGCCCAATTGGCAACCTCAACAGCAGTTTGGCGCTGCTTCAAAGCTTCCACCAGCTTTTCATCCGCCAAAAACTGGCTGGATGGGATGTAGGGGTTCGAACCCGCAAGCGCCCCGGTGGTGACGCCGTCACCAAGAATTTGTTGCAACCGGTCTCGGCGGATGTATCCGGTGGGCAGGCGGTGGTAGCCAAAAACCGGCCGTCCGATCAGGCCCAAGGCCAAAATGGCCGCATCCTGTGGTGACTGGGCCTTGTTCAGCCGAACCAGGTCTTCCCACTCGTTCACCTGATCAATCACCTGCCGGGCATGTTTTTCCAAATACTCACGCTTCGCATTGGCATCGGGCAGGGCGGATAGTTCCTCACGAAACCGCTTGGCAACAGCCATGGCTTCCGCCTGCTGGGTTTTGGCAGTGCCGCCACCAATGTCTTGCAAGGTCTTGCTGCTGATGCGTGGGGCAATCGCCAGACCGGTAGAGTCAATCTCCTTGTCGTCTACAGGCAACCCCTTCAGCAGTAAGTCGCCCAGAAACAATCCGTTCGACAACTCCAAGCGCTTGCCATAATCCATCATGCCAAGGGCTATCAAAGCCACCACCATCAGCAGGTTCAAGATGGCGAGAATCTTGCCGTAAAGACTCATTTTGCCTCTCCCAAACCGCTCATGCTAGGAACCGGTAACCTACACAGCAGGCCGCAAACCGCACCCGAGTTTTTTCGTCCAAGGCGGGCATGGTTATCCAGATTGGATTGTGCGTCATGGCAAGGCCAAAAGCACGACAATCCTACAAGCCGGGTTATTTGCCTGCCCTTGCTTTCCGCATTATTTTACGCTGCCTGCTCAAACGGAATAATCACTTCGCAAAAAAAACGCCCCCTTCGGTAAATAAGGCCTGAATTCTTCACTCATTTTTTGTGATTTCCCAAATTTTTTCCTGCTACCATGAACAATTATTCCAAGGGTTTCCGTGCCAGTGCGGGGAGCAGGGAGGTTAGCATGGCTGAAGAATCCAGCCCGATGCCACCTAAACCACCTTCACCGCCTGCCGCCAAGTCTGGCTCACGCGAAGCTTCTGCCCCAAAAACGCCATCGCTTCCCAGGCAAATGGGCCCTTACACCCTCTTGGAACGCATCGGCTCGGGTGGGATGGGTTCGGTTTACCGCGCCACCCACAATGCAGCCTCGCCAGCCGTCGCCATCAAAGTGATGTCGGAAAGCACACGGGTCAACCCGGTGCTGTTGCGCCGCTTTGAACAAGAATTTCGCGCCGCCAGCCGACTCGACCATCCCAATATGGTCAAGGCTCTCGATTATGGCGAAGTCGAAGGCGTTCCCTACTTGGTGATGGAACTGGTTGAGGGTAAAAATCTGGCGGAATATGTGGAAGAAAAAGGGCGCCTGCCAGAACTGGAGGCTATTCGGTTGGTAAGCCAGGTGGCTCAGGGGCTGCACCGGGCCCACAAGTTGGGGCTGGTGCACCGCGATGTGAAGCCCGAAAATATCCTCATCTCCACCGAAGGTCAGGCGAAACTGACAGACCTGGGTCTGGTGAAAGAGGCTGAGACCGACCTGAACCTCACCCGCACCGGGCGCGGCCTGGGCACTCCCCACTTCATGGCTCCAGAACAATTCAAAAACGCCAAGCTGGCCGATTCGCGTTGCGATATTTACAGCCTGGGTGCCACACTTTATGCCGCCGTGACCGGCCAAATACCGTTTGGCGGCATCAGCCCTCTCGAAGCCTGGATGAAAAAAGTCCAAGACGAGTATCCCACTCCCCGGGCGCTGGTGCCCGAAATCTCCGAGCGCACCGACTGGGCAATCCGCCGGGCCATGGCCTCCGACCCCGAACTTCGCCCGGCCACTTGCCGGGAATTTGTCGAAGACCTCACCGGACGAACCACCCGAAAGTCTTTCTCCGCCCCTGAAAACGACAAAGACTCATGGTACCTGCGCTACCTCGATGACCATGGAACCGAGGTGGCCGTGAAGGGCAGCCGGGCTGCCGTGCGCCGGTCGCTGCGTGACGGGTTATTGGGCGATGCTTCCAATGTGCAAGCCTCCCGCTCTCGCCAAGGAACCTTTCTCCACTTGCGCGATCTTCCTGAATTTCGCGACCTGATTGTGGTGGTGCCCACCCCACAAACGCCCACTA
>Ga0255124_1000207_pt1 | contig 22297 bp, 10 predicted proteins | sample Law_Cont_RepB_8d_FD_188564 | JGI IMG/M metagenome (GOLD analysis project Ga0255124, IMG submission 188564) | Freshwater microbial communities from St. Lawrence River, New York, United States - Law_Cont_RepB_8d | ecosystem: Environmental > Aquatic > Freshwater > River | place: USA: New York... | reverse complement strand
GCGCTACAGTACTTCCTGCCCGCAATGCCAATGGCTTCGAAAGGGCGTTACGATCACCATTGCGAAGTTCCATATGCAAACCCCAAGAAACCACTGCGAAATCAGGTTGCGCCTTGCGAACAACCATGCGATAGATGTTCCTCGCATCCTTTCGTGTGCCGCCGAAGAGGTCGCTGACCGTGATCCGATAATTTCCGGTTTCTTTGATTTCGAGTTTACCCAAGACGTCGGTGGATCCACCATCGAATGGAGGGCCATCATACGCATAACCATTGCTCGACGGCTTCATCGGACTTGCGATATCACTCAGTTCAGCAACATCTATCCATTGCTGCGAGTCCGCTTTTTGCATCTGCACCAAAACGGTCGCGTCGGTCGGTCGACCTAACCTCTCCGATGCTACCTCGATCCACCAAGTCTCCCCTTGATTTCCTGCAAACTCATACGTGTCGACGTCGGCAGCAGGGAAGAATCGTCCTTGGACATCCAATGGCAACGAAACTCGTTGCACGTCGATCTCTTCTTGTTCATTCATCGGTGCGCTCGCCGACAGCCCGGTAGGAGGCCAAGAGAATGCGCTCACATTGCGAGTTGATGGGAAAGATGGTGCTGGAGCATCCAGTGGCAATTCTTGTAAGGTAAGGCGATAGAAGTATCCCGGACCACCTTTAAAGGTGAGTTCATGAACTTTTATCGTATGCTTGCCGGACACCTTAGCGACGAAATCAATAACGTCTCCTGTCCGTTGCGCGATTAGATCCCCACCATTCGCATCTGCCAAGATCACAACCGGATCGAGTTTCGAGTCGATCCCGCGCGAACCACACTGGATCATGTATCGCTTGCCAGCCTGAGCGTCAAAAGCATAAAAATCGATTGCGCGTGGACTCACCACTGAATTGCAAACGCTCGGTACAGGCAATGCAGTTGCTGTAGCGAGGGTTGTATTTCCTGGAGTCTGATTAACTTCGGGTAAACTACCGACCGAAAAGATACGTGCGGAGGAAATCCCCAACCGGCTTGTGATGCGAGCTTCGTAAAGCCCCACAGGTAGATCAGGCGCGATTTGAAGCGTGTACTGATTAGCGAGCAGGTTCCCGTTTGCATCCTTTTTTGCGACGCTTTGAATTCCGGGATGTTCGAAAATCAGCTCTCCTGGATTTTCAAGGTTTTCACCGCTGATCGTTACATCTACGGATGAGCCGACGCGACCACCCATCGGTTGGATCGAGAGCAAACGGGGCAGCGGCAGGCAAACCGATTGCGCTTGGACCTCCATCGCCAACCCGGTGAGAATAGACGACAGAGAGAACGCTCGGAACGCAAAAGTAAGACTTCGATGCATGGATCGGTTCGACATGGGATTTGTTCAGCGTGGGTAGATGTCTTAGTGGTTAAACAGAAACTCTTTGGAATTGATCAAAGCCCAAAGAAGGTCTTGAAAATTTTCTCGAGTCGCACGGGTCGGATCAACGGGTTGGCCGTTGGAATCCAATCGCGACTCGCCGATGTATGCGATAGCAGTTGCCATCTCTTCTGCGGTCGGTTTACGAGAAAACGCAGCGCTATAGATCTCTTCGATTCGTTCAGGTAAGGGACTAGTGGACTTTGCGAGCAATTCAGCACGCCCTGCCGCATTAGACAGTTTTCCCTTTAGGTCCCCAGCATTCATCAAATGTAGGCTTTGAGCGAGACTCGATGTTTGAACTCGCTCACATTCGCAGACACTCTCATTTTCAGGTCGGCCGAAGACACGCAAAAAGGGAGACGCTGTGTTGTAGCTATTATCCGGTAGGCCAATAGCTCGAGTGCCGGGAGGAAGATTAGGAAAATCGGTTCGTGTCTGTGCTAAGTCGTCGATTGCATCAAGCAACACTTCTGCTTGAAGACGTCGAGGATAGTATCTCGAGTAGTTTTGGGTATCGTTCAAGTTTTCAGTCTTGGGTATCGAGCTCAATTGATAGGCCTTCGAACGAACGATCGTCCGAACAAGTTCCTTGAGATCAAAGCCGCTTTGAATGAAATGCTTCTCGAGATCTGCGAGCAGTTCCGGATTCGTCGGTGGATTTGAATCACGAATGTCATCTTCCGGTTCAATCAGGCCACGGCGAAAGAAGTGTTTCCAGTAACGGTTCACCAAGGCTTTTGCAAAGAATGGATTGGAAGGTTGAGCCATCCAATCAGCCAATTTCAACCTTGGGTCAACTTCTGGTGCGATCTCCAGGGTTTCATCACCGAGTGTTGCGGGACGACGGACAACTCCCGTTTTGATATTGGCAATTCCCGCGACACCTCGCTTGTGGAAGATCATATCTTCACCGCGAGTCGAAGTTGGTTTACGCCCAACTTGGCTGAAGAAAGCAGCCAAACTGTAGTAGTCGTCTTGGCTCCATTTCTCGAAAGGATGGTGGTGACACTGAGCACATTGCATACGCACCCCTAAGAACAGTTGGGCAACGTCCTCTAATTGCTGCTTGGGATCTTTCACTCGTTTGTACCAAGCAACTGGAGGGTTCGAGAGTACCGTGCCGGTTGCTGCCAGCAATTCACGAACCATCTGGTCGTATGGTTTATTGGCCAACAAACTATCGCGAATCCAGGAGTAGAAAGCGAAATTTGAAGTGATGTCTGAAGCGTCATCGCGACGATTTTTGAGCATCGCGGTCCATTTATTCGCAAAGTAATCCGCATATTCACCGCTCGAAAGCAATCGCTCGATCGCCGCATCTCGCTTCGTCGGCGAATTATCGGACATGAACTCATTCCATTCCGTTGCAGTCGGTAGTCGACCAGCGATGTCCAACGATACCCGGCGAAGAAACGTTGAGTCATCTGCGAGATCAGATGGAGGAATTCCAAGCTTCTTCAGATTACCGAACACATGATCGTCGACAAAGTTGATTGAAGGAGGGACGTAATCGACGATGTTTCCTTGAGGAACCGATGCACGAAAGACACTTACGGTTCCTTGATAGCGAACCATGATCGATACAGATCCGGGGATATCGAGGATCGTCACTTTGCCATGCTCATCGACACTTGCCATCGCCGTGTCGTTCGATTCGAACAGAGCTAGCGAAGTCACGTCTCGCTTCGATCCATCCGAATACTCAGCGGTTACGCGCAATGCATGCTCCGACCGCATAGGAACCACTCCGCCCGAAGGCTCAACACGCAAGTTAGCGAGTTTCGGAGCCGTCTGCCCGTCGAAATGGGCTCCTTGACGAATCCATTCCACCAATGTTCGGAACGAATCCGAATCCATTGGCAATTTTGCACCTCCGCCGTGAGGGACCATGCCCGAACCTTTTTGCAGCAATAAACTTTGCTCTGGTGAACTGAATGACAACCGGCGTCCTCGCCCTTCGATGACCAAGTGCTGGTAATCCTCTGCCGGCTCGAACCCTAGCAAAGACAATTGGAACCCGCGTTGTCCGCCACCCGCTTTAGCATGGCAAGTTCCAGCGTTGCACCCGTGCTTAGTCAATACTGGGATGACGTCATTGACCAAGCTCACAGGTTGAGCAGGCAGGTTGGCTGCTGGGGCCAGCGAGGTCGATTCATTTGGAAGATTTGGAGCGGTGGCTACAACTGGCTCATCCGCGTAAGCATCGACGCATGCGAGTCCCAATAGGAGCCACGCAACGAGGATTGTCCGGGTTGCACGGATTGCACCCCATAGACAGCACTGCGAACGCGGCGAATTGGGGGCGATTTCAAATGTGTTTGAAATGCGGCGAGAATCTCGCTGGCAGTCGAGCAGACGTTCGAGAGTTTGCATGATTGGACTTCGAACTATTCGGTAGGAGGGATGTATTTGGAGGGAGAGACGCCCGAGAGCACCTCACCTTGATTATACATCAAAAACCGAGCCGGCTCACGGTATCTGATCAATACCTACTTTTACGCCCCGTCGACTTCTTTTGGGGACCGTTCGTACCGTAGAGAGAAGCCATTTCTGCGATTTGCTCCGCGAGGATGGTGCGGGCAGAGAGAGGTTCCAGTAGTTCTGCTGCGGAACCGAGCTTGAGAATGTTAGGGATCACCTCCAGCGGGTGAAACGCAGGAACGGTAAGGATACTTGAACCGTCTTCACAAAGTTCGATCTGCTGTTCGGCGTGCCAGGGTTCTTCCTGGACCCACCTTGCAGCTTTTGCTGTCAATCTAATTCGATATGGGACAGGCCGATCCCCACTGAAAATCCCAACACTTCTAGCAAGGTGGTTAGCGATATCGATATTTGGGTCGGGTTTAAACCATTCGTCCAACGCTTCCACTTTTTGGAATCGATCAAGTTTCCAATGCTTCAATCGATCTTGTGGTTCCGCGTCGAGATTCATCCCCGATTCGCAGGCTACGAGATAAATGCTGGACTGATAGATCGCCAAACCGTAGGGTTCCAAGAGTCTTTGTCGCGGCGGGCTCGTCGTTGATTCATAGATCGCATCGAGTCGACGATGTTCTTGGATCGCTCGGTTGAGCGTCTGCAGCATGTTTTTCTGCTTCTCATAGGTCTTGGGTACGACGCCCAATACGCGCAGTGTTCGGCGGTAGCGTTCGTAATGTTCCCAAACCCCTTCGGGTAGTTGTTCGCGAACTTTATGCCAGAACGCTTCGATCCCTTGCCAGAACTGGGTTCCGGCGAGAGGAATAAGCAAGTCGCGTCCCATCGACAACGCGATCAACTCGCTGGCGGTGATTGTGATCCGGTGCAATCCGGTATCTGCCCGATTGATTTTCCAGATACGTCCACGCGCTGAATCGGAGGAAACCACAGGCATTCCTGCGGCCACCAACGCATCGATATCCCGACGGATGCTTCTGGTGTGAAGCGTAGCGAGTCCCAATTCTTCAACAACACTGCTGGTCAACTCCTCGATCGTTGCGCCGAACCGGCGGCGTTCAAGCACTTGAATGATTTTGTGTTGACGGATGAGCTGTTCGTTGCGTGCCAAAGCGCGAATTCCTTTTGCAATTAGCTGGCGGCGTGTTATTTAGTCGAGGTACGTGGTCCATGTTGCGGCCGATTCATATTGCTCCGTCAATTTCGCGGCTGCCTTCTCATCGAGTTGCCCGGACTCGACCAATCCGCGCACTCGTTTGACGAATCCTTCTCGCAACCCATCGATATCGTATCTAGCAAAGGTAACCATATCCTTGATGCGACTGCCGGGAACAATCTTGGCGACATGGAACCGCCCATCGGTTTCGATGTGGATCTGAGCTTCATTCGGCAATCCGAAGAGGTTGTGATAGGACCCCATCACCTCCTGGTAAGCTCCTACCAAGAAGATACCTAGGTAATAATCCTGGCCTTCCTTCCACTCGGGAAGCTCCAAAGTTTCCTTGACATCCCGAAGGTCTACGAATTTGTCGATCTTACCATCGGAATCACACGTCACATCGACGAGAGTGGCGAAATCGATTTTAGGGTCTTGCAATCGGTGCAGGGGAACCACAGGGAACAACTGACCGATTGCCCAAGCGTCTGGAGCGGAGCGGAACAACGAGAAATTGCATAGATACTTTGCAGCCAAAACGCGTTTAACATCTTCAAACTCTTCGTTCGGATGCCGAGACAATTCCGCCTCTTTGAGTGCCCGTGCACACAACTCCCAGTAAAGGACTTCTCCTTTGGCACGGTCTTCCAAGGAGACCATACCGAGATTGAACTGCGTGTGTAGTTCGTCTTTGTGTTCGACCGCATCGTGGTAATACTCGAAGTAGTTCTTACCGTTGATATCATCGAGCAACCACTTCATTTCGGTGATGACTTGAGGATCATCCTGGTCGATCGTAACCTCTGGCAAATCATCCGCAAAGGTTTCGATCTCTTCGCGAATCGAAGTTACCAGAACGGTGTGATAAGCCGTCATCATCCGTCCGCTCTCGGTCACCAAGTTCGGGTGCGGAACTCCTTCGTCGTCGCACACCGATTGCACTGTATAAACAACATCGTTTGCAAATTCTTGGACGGTGTAGTTCATCGAGGATTCGGTACGAGTTTTCGATCCATCGTAATCCACGCCCAATCCGCCACCGATATCTAGATATTCCACTGGGAATCCCAATCCGTGTATCTTCGAATAAACACGGGCGGCCTCTTTCATCGCGTTCTTGACACGTTTGATATCGGTGATCTGGCTTCCGATGTGAAAATGCATCAAATGAAGCAGATCGCCTTTACCGTGCTCTTTGAGCAATCTCAAACACTCGAGCAATTCCGAGGTCGTCAATCCAAACTTCGCAGAGTCCCCGCCAGAACTTGCCCATTTCCCTGACCCGCGTGTGTATAACTTTGCTCGCAATCCGATCCAAGGATACGCACCGATTTCCTGACAAACCCTCAAAAGGATTTTCAGCTCGTTGAGTTTCTCAATAACGATAACCACTCGCTTGCCGGACTGCACCGCAAGCAACGCCATGCGGCAAAAGGATTCGTCTTTGAATCCATTGCAAATCAAAAGCGACTCAGGAGTCTGTTCTTGAGCGATCGCAGCGTACAACTCGGCCTTCGACCCACACTCCAAACCGACTCGATATTTGCTGGTCTCTTTTAGAAACTCCTCGACGACTTCTCGCCTCGGATTGACCTTCATGGGGAAAACCGGATAGTGCTTCCCGTTGTATCCGAATTGCGAAATAGCATCTCCGTATGCACCGGAGAGCAAACGCAATTGATTGGTCAGGATCTGGGGGAAACGAAGCAGGATTGGAAGCTGCAGTTTTTTGTCTCGAACCAAATGTTCGACGACTTGTTTCAAGTCGACTGAACGGGGGTCTTGATTCGCCGGATGAGCGACGATGTTACCGGAATTGTTGACAGTGAAATAACCTGCCGACCAATTCTCGATTCCATAGGTGCGGGAGATTCGGAGCAGGGTTTCTTCATTCATTGCAACTGCGTTTCCAAGAGAGGAGCTATGCGTACCCGGGAAAACAGTAGTTTAACGCTTTTTCACCCCGGCGAAACCCACGCAAGAACAACCACTTAACGACGCGTCGGACTTGCATTCCAAGGATCCTCAGGCCACGAATGCTTGGGATACCGCCGTTTCAACTCTTTCTTGACTTCTGCATAACCAGAGCTCCAAAACGAAGCTAAATCGTTCGTGATTTGCTGAGGTCGGCCACTTGGAGCAAGCAGATGCAAAAGGAGTGGAATACGCCCCTTCGCAATCCGTGGAGTTTGCTTCCAGGAAAACACCTCTTGAATTTTCACCGCCAAAACCGGAGCGGCCCCTTGCTGGTACTCGATCTTCAACGAGCTTCCGGAGGGAACGATAATGCGTTCAGGAACTTCCTGTTGCAAGGCTCGCTGTTGGTCGGGTGAGAGGCACGCTCCGAGCCACTGCAACCAAGCCCCCGATCGAACTTGTTCTAACGACCTTTTACCTCGACAAAGCTCTCTGGCCGCCTCCTGGATTGCCGACGAGTTGAGCTCCGGAATCTGCAGTTCTGGAACCCATTCACGCAAACACCTTACTCTTTGGATCCATTGCGCAACACCTGCGTCATCGTTAGGAAACACACTCTCCCAATTGGCTATGACGGCTTTAAACAAAACCTCGGCACATTGCTCTTCGTCGCTGATGGAAATGGGTGTTTCCTGCAAACACAAATCGAACCAGTACGATCTTCGACGACCAACCACCTGCTTTTGCGTCGGATGAAAAAACATCTCGTCGCGAGATTGAAGATGCTTGCCGACCAACCATTCCGGACGGACCCCACTTGCTTGCCTTACCAAGGCGTCGGTCTTTTGACCTTCTAAATCGATGCACAAAAATAATTCTGCGGACCGAACTCCCGACTGCGAGCTTAATTCGACCCCTTTTCCGCCAACCATTAAACCGTGTGGTTGGCCCGAATTCCGACGCTTGGCCAACCGATCAGGAAACCCAGCAAGCAACGCTTGCATGACTCCCACGTCAGAAGAACCTCGCTCACCCGATGTTTCCTTATCGTCCGCAACCCGATGCTCGTTGCTTTTCTGAAGTGACTGCTCGATTTGTCGTGCTACTTGGTCGATCCCCCGCACAGCGCTAGCATTCCATCTACCAAACGGGGTCATCGGTTGATGCTTACCTTTTTGCAGCCAGTGCAATCTCTCCACGCAGTCGCTTTCCCATGACCGCAATTGCTGCGTCGATGGCGTACCTCGATCGTTCCTATCAAAAGCATCCCGCTCGCTTAACATGGCCCCCATCACACACGCTTGTTGGAAGCACCCCAGCTCTTCTGCTTCGATACACATTCGCGACAACCGTGGATGCAATGGGACTTGGCTCATCCTCGTTCCCATCGGTGTAATTTTATTTTTCTCAACAGCACCGAGAACTTCGAGTACACGGCCTGCGGCTTGCCAAGCATCCTGGCGAGGAATCTCAAGCCACGGGAAGTTCTCTCCCTCTCCTTCCCCCCACGCGAAAAGTTGTAGTCTAGCGCTGCATAGATCGATTCGGCGGATCTCTGGTTCAAGGAACGGGGCACGTGCTCGGTCCGACGCTTCCGACCACAATCGCACACATAGCCCTGGAGCTACCCGACCGGCCCGCCCTGCGCGCTGCGTCGCGGATGCATTGGAAATGTTCTCCAATTCAAGCCGATCGAGTCCCATAGAGGGTGCGAAGCGAAGCACTCGGGCTAACCCGCTGTCGATCACGGTACGCACCCCGGGAATCGTTAGTGAAGTCTCCGCGATGTTGGTCGCTACAACAATCCTGCGGCGACTCCCTGTCTGGATCGCTCGCGATTGCTCTTCCAATCGCATCGAACCCATCAAAGGCACAAGCTCGCAATCTGCTACTGCGTTATCATGCTCAATCGCACGAATCAACCGATGTATTTCGCTCGCTCCTGGCATAAAGACCAAGATGTCACCCTGCGTTCGACCGACCACATGCCTAGTAACATTTGCTGCATGGTCGATCAGCGATTGCCCTACCTCGATTGGCCGATGCTCGATCCGAACTGGATACCCCTGACTCTCGACTTGAATTCTCGGAACCTCGGGCAACTGCGCCTCGAACAATTCCGCATCTAAGGTGGCTGACATCAAGACGATTCGAAGATCCTCACGAAGCTCCATTTGGACTCTTCTGAGCATCCCGAAGAGGAGATCAGCATCGAGTGACCTCTCATGAAACTCATCAAGGATCACCAACCCCACGTCTTGCAACGTCGGATCACTTAAAAGCTTCCTAATTACCACACCTTCGGTCGCAACAATCAATTCCGTCTGTTTGCTGACGCGATGATCAAAGCGAACGGAGTAACCGATTCTATCCCCCACTTCGGTGCCATCTTCACTTGCAATCCGCTCTGCGACAGCCCTCGCTGCTAACCTTCGTGGCTGCACCAAATAAATTTTCTTGCCTGCATCGAGCTTCATCAATGCCGGCGCCACACGGGTCGTCTTCCCCGTCCCTGGTGGTGCCTCTACCGCCACAATGCCGTGCTTGGCGACCGAATCCAAAATTCGATCGATGTGCACATCGACTGGTAATGGTTCTCGAATCACGATGGACGCCGACGCGGGTAATCGCCATTTCCAGAGGATTGATTCAAACTTGGTTTGGTAAAAATCAGCCGATGACTATCTAAACCGAGCAAATCGTCGAGTCGTTCCCTCAGTTCCGGCTGGATCGTAACGCGATGCTTGCGTGACACGATCACCACGGTATCTCCACTCTCGACCTTGAGGTCGAAGTGAACGTCTCGGTCGCCGGGATAGCCCCGCAGAATCTCTGCAATACGTGGAATTAGATCCTCCGGATGTTTCCCTTCGTCGAACCGAATTCGAATACCGCTGGTGAACTTCGAATCCACTTCTGCCATCGGAAGAATTTCATCGATGATGAAGTTAAATTCTTCTTCCCCACGCTTATCGATCCGCCCCCGCGCTAAGACAATCGCGTCGGGTTGAATCACATCGGCATATTTCTCATAGGTGTTCGGCCAAGCGATCGATCGGGCGATTCCTTCGAGATCTTCTAAATCGAAATTTGCGTATTTCGATGGAGTATCCGGTTTTGGATTTCGGGTGTGAGCAAGTTTGATTGAGGATATCACTCCTCCCATCCACACTTCCGTACGATGTTTGAGATTCTTGGCAGTTACCGCATTGGCCGTACAAAAAGATCGAAGAGTCAGTTCATACTCGGCAAGAGGGTGCGAAGAGAGGTAGTACCCAAGCACTTCCTTCTCCATTGACAATCGTTCCTTTTCAGGGAACTCAGGAATATCGGGCAAAGCAATCGTGGCCGGCATAGCTTCGTCTTCGAGATCGCCGAACAAACTTAACTGTCCGCTCTTCTTGTCTTTGAGCGCTTCGGCCCCACCTTGGATGGCTTTGTCTAACACAGCCAAGTATTGAGCGCGTCGTCCACCCAAGCAATCAAAAGCACCTGCCCGGATCAGTGCTTGCAACGAAGCGCGATTACAAGCAGAGATATCCACGCGATTGCATAAATCGTAAATATCTTTGTAGGGGCCGTTTCGATCTCGTTCATCCGCGATGGCATCGGCCGCACCTTTGCTACAACCTTTGATTGCCGAGAGACCGAAATGGATTTTACCGTCCGCAACGCTGAATTCACCTCGGGATGAATTGACACTCGGTTGCTCGACGACAATCCCCATCCGCTGGCAATCTTCCAAATGCTCAACAAGCGAATCCTTGCGTTTGAAGTTTCGGTTGGGAATATCGCCAGTTAGCAAAGCGGCCATAAACTCCACTTTATAGTGGGCTTTGAGATAGGCAGTTTGGTAAGCGATCAGCGCATAGGCGGTCGAGTGACTCTTGTTAAAGCCGTATCCAGCGAACTTCAGAATCATATTCCAGAAGTCTTCAGCGTCTTTTCGGGCCAAACCGACTTCGACCGCCCCGTTCAAGAACTTCTCGGCATTCGCCGCGATAATCGATTCCTTCTTCTTGCTGATCGCTTTGATGCACGTGTAGGCTTTGGCCAATTCGATCCCGCCCAAGCCGTTAAGGATTCGCATCACCTGCTCTTGGTAAACCATCACCCCGTGGGTTTCGCCCAAGATGTCTTTGAGAATTGGATGCAAATAGTTCGCGGGCTTTTTCTTGAGCTTTACCGCGATGTAATCGTCGACCATCCCGCCTTCGAGTGGACCGGGTCGATAGAGCGCATTGGTCGCAATGATATCGCGGAAGTGATCGGGCTTCATCCGCTGCAACAAATCGCGAATCCCTCCGCTTTCCAACTGAAAGACCCCTTTGGTCTCACCGCGTCTGAGCAATTCGAAAGTCTTCTCATCATCCAAAGGGAATTTCAGCGGGTCGACTCGTTCGCCGCGAGTCTTCTCGATCATGTCGACCGCCTTCGAGAGGATGGTTAAGTTCCTCAAGCCGAGGAAGTCCATCTTGAGCAACCCAGCCGCTTCGACGTCACCCATCGACCATTGCGTGATAACGTCGTCTTTGCCCGAACCACGCATCAGTGGGACATACTCGGTCAACGGCTTATCGGCGATCACAACGGCGGCAGCGTGCGTGCCGATACTACGGGCCATCCCTTCGACACGTTGCGCGAGGCTGAAGAGTTCCTTGATTTCCGGAACTTCCGCTGCCTTGCGCAAATCTTCGCTTTCTGCCAACGCATCCTTGATGGTGATCTTCGGATCATCGGGAACCATCTCGCTGATTTCAGCGACGCGGCTCAAGGTGACATTGATCGTTCGGCCGACATCCTTGATCGCCCCGCGCGCTTTGAGCGTGCCGAAGGTTCCGATCTGCGCAACGTTATCTTCGCCGTACTTCGCTTTAACGTACTTGATGATCTCACTGCGACGTTCTTGGCAGAAGTCGATATCGATATCGGGCGCTTCGATCCGGCTCTCATCAAGAAATCGCTCGAAAAGCAAATCGTATTTGATGGGGCATACGTGGGACAAATACGTTGCATAACAAACCAATGCCCCCACACCGCTTCCCCGAGCCGTGGCTGGAACATTGATCTCTCGAGCATAACGAACAAAGTCCCATACGATGAGAAAGTAGTTCGAAAAGCCGAGTTTCTTAATAACCCCTAGCTCTCGGTCCAAACGATCGATTACGACTTGGGAGAGAGCCCCATTTGGGCACATCTCCTCGTTCCCTTCGTAGCGTTCCATCAAGCCTTTTAAACACAGAGCGCGGAGGTAGTCATCCGAGGTCGGGTGTTCTTTAGGAATTTCGAAGGACGGAAAGTTACGGCTTCCGAGTTCAAGGTCGATATCGACGGAGTCGGCGATCGATTGCGATCTTGCTACCGCGTCTTCGAGCCCTTGGAAGTGATGATACATCTCTTCTTGCGAGCGCAAGTAGAACTGATCGTTCTCCATCCGCATGCGGTTTCGATCAGTACGGAACTTCCCGGTCGCAATACATAGCAGAACATCTTGGACCTCCGCATCTTCTTGATCCACGTAGTGTGCATCGCTTGTTGCGACCAATGGCAAGCCCATCCGTTTTGCGACGTCTACCGCACCGAGTAACTGTTCGCGTTGGATTTGCAGACCATTGTTCATGATCTCGACAAAGAAGCGGTCTTTGAAGGTCTTCGAGAACCATCCCGCCACGCGTTCGGCGTCTTCGATTGCACCGGCGGTATCGCTTCCTCGAAGGACTGCTCGCGAGAATTCACTCGAAACGCATCCGCTCAGGCAAATGATCCCTTCGTTGTACTCTTGCAACAATTCCTTATCGATCCGCGGTTTGTAGTAGAAGCCTTCCAGGCTCGCTCGCGATGCTAATCGGATCAGGTTTTTGAAACCCGTTCGGTTTTTGGCCAGAAGGGTCAAATGGAATGCCGCTTCTTTGGCAGAGGCCGCATCGTGCTCATATCGGCTACCGGGTGCAACGTAAGCTTCGTAACCCAAGATTGGATTGATGCCTACTTCCTTTGCTTTCTTATAAAACTCCAGAGCACCGTGCAAATTGCCGTGGTCGGTAAGAGCCAAGCCGGTCATACCATGCGATTTCGCTCGACCGAGCAGCCGACCGATCGATCCGGCACCATCGAGCAAGCTGTAGTGACTGTGGCAGTGCAGATGCACAAATGGACGTGGTGCGTCCCCGGATGCTTGGTCCATGCTGGCGCTTTCCTTAGCAAAGAAACTTGCTGCGTAAAACAAACAAGCCGCTCACGGTAAACCACGGCGGCTTGAATTCAAATCGACTTGAGAAAACTTTAGTTCGAAGACTCTCCGGAGGACTCAACAGGTGCCTGTGCGCCTTGAGCATCCGAACTTCCTTCTACAGCATCCCCTTTGGGGGCTTCGGAAGCTTCAAAGCCGACTCGGGAGATCGCTTTGAAAGTGGCATCCATATCTAGATCCCCTTTGTATTTCACGAACACAATCGGGTTGTCGATCGCATCTGCTTCCTTCTGTGGTGCCAATTCGATTCCAACGACACCCTTTTGCTTGGCGATCGCCGATTTCACGACCGGGTAGCATCCGGTGGGGCATGTCATGCCATCAACTTTGAAAGAGACAAGCTTCGTCTCACCCATTTCTTCAGGTGCCGGTTCCTTTGAAGCCACATTTTCCTTGCTTGGTGCGGTTACCGCCGTTGGCATCGACTGCTCGCAGGAAGAACCACAGCCCGTGCAAGCAAGACCCAAGAAACCGCCGATACAACCGCAAAGGCAAGAGGATTGGATCAACGACAAAAGAGACCGACGCGGAGAATTCTTTGTGGACATTCAGTAACTCCTTCAAACAAAACGCGAACAATTCAGTAACGCTCTAATAACAAGTCAGCTATTCGATCAGCGACACTGTACTGTAGCGACTTAACCACGAAAAAACCAGTTGGCGACCGAAAAACCCGTCATCTGCCTTTTGTCGCGCGTTTGCCAACGAACAAGTCCCGCAAAACCGGCGATGTTTTTCGCTTTGACACATCGAAACCCATCCGGTCACAGACTTTTATCTCCAGATATCCCCAAATGCGCTGAAAACTTCGGAGAATTCACACGTCGACCATCACGAAACTCGCAAACGCTTAACTTCGAAGGCGATTCCGGTAGGAACCCTACGAATCGACTTCCAATTGGGCTATAATCTCCGAACCCTCGGCGGGTATCCTGCCATGAGTACGACCGATCCCTCGAAGCACAGGTAAATGCATTCATGCAACCAAAACTGACGAAAACAACCTTCCTCGCGACCCTCCTTTCAGTATGCAGCTTTGCCGGCGGGGTGGATGGACAAGACAAAAAGTACGATGCCACTGCGGTGGCTTCCCAAGGCGTCTCGAAGCTTAAAGTAGGTGCAAAAGATTGGCCGCAATGGGGCGGTACCCCGGAACGCAACAACGTTCCTGACTCTGGACCTTTGCCCGGTTCCTTCGACGTAAAGTCCGGAAAGAACGTTCGCTGGTCCGTCCCACTCGGGTCGGAAACTTACGGAAACCCAGTGGTTGCCAATGGCAAAGCCTATGTCGGAACGAACAATGGCTCGGGGTACATCAAACGATATCCAGCCACCGTGGATCTCGGTGTGTTGCTTTGCTTTGATGACAATGACGGAAAATTGCTTTGGCAACACAGCAGTGAAAAATTGCCTACCGGCCGAGTTCACGATTGGCCCAACCAAGGCATTTGCTGTGCGCCGCTGATTGACGGTGATCGGCTCTGGTACGTAACAAGCCGTGGCGAAGTCGCTTGTTTGGACACCGATGGGTTCCACGATGGTGAAAACGATGGGCCATTCAAAGATGAACCCAACGACAACAAAGACGAAGCCGATGTGATTTGGAAGCTCGACATGATGAGCAAGCTTGGGGTGTCCCAGCACAACATGTGCAGCTGCTCGGTAACGTGCGTTGGAGACCTACTTTTCGTCAATACTTCCAATGGCGTCGATGACGGTCACATCACTGTTCCTGAAGAAAAAGCGCCAAGCTTTATCTGCATGAACCGTTTCACCGGCGAAGTTCTCTGGACCGATAATTCTCCTGGAGCAAACATCCTTCACGGACAATGGTCCTCTCCTGCGTACGGAGTTTTCGCTGATGTAGAACAAGTCATCTTCGGTGGTGGCGACGGTTGGCTCTACAGCTTCGATGCTCGCGGAGAGAACGGCCAAGCGAAGCTACTTTGGAAGTTCGACTGCAATCCGAAGGATTCCGTTTACAAACTCACCGGTGCCACTCGGAACCACATTATTGCAACCCCAGTTGTATACGACGGAAACGTTTACGTCGCCGTTGGCGAAGACCCAGAGCACGGCGAAGGTGGTGGACACCTTTGGTGTATCGATCCGACCAAACGAGGCGATGTAAGCCCAACCTTGGTTTACAACTCGAAAGATCCAACCGTGGTCGTCGCTCCGAAGCGAAAGCAAGCCATGGTGGCAGCCGAGGGAGATCTCGAACGCGACAACCCTAACTCTGCTGCGATCTGGCACTACGTTGGTGCGAATCCAAAAGATTTCGAAGAAACCATGCACCGCACCTGCGGTACTGTCGCAATCAAAGATGACTTGTTGTTCATCGCTGACTTCTCCGGTGTCGTCCATTGTCTCGATTCGAAAACCGGGACCGCGCATTGGACCCATGACATGCTCGCCGCTTCTTGGGCTTCTCCGCTCATCGCAGACGGCAAAGTGTACATCGGTGATGAAGACGGAGACATTTTGATCTTCGAACTCTCCCCAGAGAAGAAGGAAATCGCTGAAATCAACGTTGGTTCCGCAGTGTATACCACTCCGATTGCAGCCAACGGCCGTCTCTACATTGCGAACAGAAATCGCCTGTTCTGCTTTGAAGAAGGAGCGCAGTCCGAAGGAGTGAAATAACCTTTAGGGGTTCATTCCGGTAGGTTGCTTCCAATTGAAAACTCTGTTTGGCCAAGTCCCGCGACTTGGCCAAATTTTTTTGGGAACGGCCGTCTTCCCACGTCCTTGATTTACTCGCACGTTTTGAATCACGCAAGCAAGGGCAAGGGGCGTGAAGGTCGAGCGCCACCCGCCCGGCAGTGCCACCTGCCTTCTGCTGCAATGCGATAAACCCCGGGTGTTTGGGGGCCGAGCCAACAAGACGACCAATTTCTCACACCTCCCCCATCACCTCCGCGACGCCAACGGCGTTGGAAAAGTCATACTCAGTCACCAGCCAGTAACTCTGCTAGGCGATTCGAGGTGAGTTGCCAAGACAGATAGGGACAGACCATGTGAATTGGGTGTTAGCGCAAGTTTTCGTTTTAGAACCACCAAGAACAAACTCACTACCAACGGTCTACGGCATCTCCGGTCGCTGCTCCGCCGCGCGACCTCCGTGCCTGCGACCACCGGCTACGCTCTCCTGACTTGTCATAACTTGGGGATTCCGGAGGAACTCAGGGCAACGCGGAAGCCGAGGGCGTCGCCACGGCCCGACGGGTCGTCCCCGCTCCGGAGCGCCGACCGACAAATCGCGGCCCCGAAGCGCCAACCGCCGCCACGGAACACGCGGAACGAGCCCTCTTTTGGGCCCGAGGGATCGGGATCGCTGACGGCACCCTTGGAGTTGTCGCCGTACCTGTCGATACACCACTCCCAGACGTTCCCGTGCATGTCGTATAGCCCCCAGGCGTTAGGCTCCAAAAGTCCAACCGTATGTGTCCGGTCAGAACTGTTGCGTTTAAACCAACCGTACTCGGGCAGCAAACCCTCTTCATCATCAAATGAATATGCCGTCTTGCTACCGGCGCGACACGCGTACTCCCATTCTGCCTCCGTTGGTAAGCGATACAAGCGGCCCGCTTTCTTCTCCTCAGGCAGGTCCGATAGCCTTTTGCAAAACTCGACCGTATCGTCCCATGAAACATTATCTACAGGGAGATCTGTATTCTCGTTACCAACTTTCGCCCCTTGAAAGTAACTCGGATTCTTACCCATCACCTTTTCGTACTGAGCCTGCGTTACCTCATACACACCAAGGTAGTAGTCTTTGCTAATCGTCACTTCGTGCTGGTTCTCGTTCTCATTACGGCCTTGCTCGCTCTCGGGCGATCCCATCATGAATGTCCCCTTGGGGATCAGCACCAGTTTCATGCCGACGCTGTTGGTGATCTCTTTGGGATGCTGGGCTTGCAAGTGTTCCGCGAAGGATAGAAAGATAACTCCACCAATAAGAAAAAAGATCGATAGCGGACGTCGCATCGTTTATCTCCCTGAGGTTTGTATCTGGCACTCAAGTCGATTGAGTTGATCTTGGTATTATACAACAACGTGTTACTGGGATCGGCAAAGCCATGTATTGTCGCACAATTTATCAATTTCAAACCTTCGAACTGCATTCGTTGGGTCTAACAAGTTACCCGGCCGCCTCGGCAGACTCATCCTCTCCGACCGACTAGTAACTCTGCTGGGAGATGCGAATCAAAAGCAATACTTTTCGAGTCGTCTTGAAACATCGAAACCTGCCGTATTGCATTTCGCATCGCGCACCGAAAATCGAGTCGTTTTTCGCGTCGAGCGAGTCGTCGGAACACTGTGGTTTGCATCTCCCAGTTCTGCCACAATTCGCATCCAAGGAGCCGGTAGCATCCCAAAGAATCTTAGAATCTGCTTGATCGGAGATTAGCTTCGACCACCGCATCATGGAAAGAGCCCCACGCGGCTCAAGTCTCGGGGCTTTGGAAAGTCGTCCTCGGCAAGCTTCTTTTCCGGCAAGTAGTTAAGCTGCATATCAAACCCCAAGACCACGGCTGCTCTGGGCTCGTCAGACTCTTTTGTGAGCGAAGAATTATAGAAACGGCCTTTGAGCCAAATGATGTCTTCTTGAACCGCCACTGCGTATAGAGTGCTTTTTGAGCCAAGATCCGTGCAAACCACTTTCTGGCAATCGCTGTCGACCAGATAAAGACGGTTCGACGAGTCGTGGCAATCTGAATGTGGGTGTTCAAAACACAGAGCCCCTCCTTGAGGTAGCGGGAAGATGTCAGTGAGCGTCCATATCTTTTTGAAGGGGATTGTATAACTAGCCAGTTGCTCACCGGTATCAGGGTCGCATTTGGCTATCGCTGTTGGGGAGACCGTCCACATCGCTTTGTCTGCCTCGGAGTAACTCATGTTGAAAACATCCGAAGGGAATCTCGATATGGCATCCAAATCGCTATCCAGGATCTGGATCTTCGATTCACCAAGATAACTTACAGATAATAACCATAGATTGCCGTTGTCCTTATTGACGGCGATTCGCCAAAAGCGATCAATTAGATCACCCCTCCTCAGTTCTTTCAGCAATTCCAATTCTCTTATCAATTCTCCCTTGATCGAATAAACGTAGAGAGTCTTAGGTTTGCCATCCCTCCTCCCGATGAGGTAAACCTTGCTGTTTTTATCATCGATCGCACCTTGTGCCCCTTCCGATTCCCCCCCTCCAAAGCCACGATCTTTTTCGATTGGAGCACCCACAATAATCTCTTTACCGCTCGCATCAAACAATCGATGAAATCGACGATCGAATCCCTTTGCGCCAATTCGATCAATCGTTCGATCATAAACGGTATCTGATTGGATCGGCGAATCATCGTCGGGCAATTTGGTCTTGGTGATCTTCAACGGAATCAAACCTAGATCAAGCACCTCATCATTCTCGTGCTCATCGCAGTCAAAAAACAACTCTGCCGACCAATCAATTTCACGATCAGTCGTGACTGTTTTGCGTGCATTTAGTTTGTGTTTCCCATAAGGAACATTTTGAAATTCAAATGAGCCATCGGGTTGGATCGGAATTATTTCAATATGGCGAATATCTTCGTATTGGATGTATGCAGTGGTCTTCGATGAATCATCCGAAGCCTCTTTTTGGGATTCGTCTTCGAGAACGAATCTTCCTCGAATCGCACGTACCTCCAAATCGAGCGTTTTGTTTTCTCCCGGTCGAATTTTGAAATGCCTATCAATATCCGGGCGATTTACGAGTATCCAGTCTCCCGGAAAGCACCTTGGGATTTCCAAGGTCTGATCATCAAGTAAAGTAACCCTGTAGTGTCCGGAAGATGCAACCATAGGACTGCGACTAATGAATAGATCCTTAGCCGGCTGGATCTTGGTGTCTCGCGCAGGGCGAATCTGAAGACTTGCCCAAGGTTGCAATTGGATGGACTCTAGCGTGCGAAGTTGTGAGAGAGGCAGGGACGCTACTCCTTGATCATTCCATATCTCTACGCAGTTGCAATTTTGTGGTAATGGCAACTGGATCTTGCCATTCTCAGATCGCACGATATTCAACGGTTTTCGATCATCACCAGTAATCTCGCCGTTGATAGGATAGTTCACTAGATCATCGAAATTGTAGCGAACACCTCTGTTTGCTGGTAGGTAATAGAACTCCTCGACAGGTTTCCCTTGGCTGTCGACTACGGGAATCTCTCTTGGCTTGTCGATGGTTTCCAAGTCGATTTTCACCGGAGTGAAATCGTCGATGCTTTGTGCATAGAGGCTTCGAGGCGCGGAAAACCCCCATGGCATCACAATCAGTCCAAGGGTTGCCATCGAAATCAAGGTAGAAATAGCTCGCCGATACCGAGAACCGTACAAGTCGAATTTCAGGAATCGTATTCTCTCGGATAAAGTTCGAAAGCCTCCCGAGCGGGCCATCGATAGGGCATGGGCAGGCATTGGGTGTCTTGCTTGGTCTTCCTGTAGTCGTACCAACAGTCCCGCGTAGGCGGTATGCTCTAATTTCGCTGCTCGGATTGCAAGTTCGTCGCAGGCAAGTTCCATAGCTAGATAATACCGACGCGCTGCGAGCCACGCAGGTGGCCAAAAGAAAAGAACGATCGAGACGAACGACGGAAGCAGATTCCACCACAAATCACAACGTTTGTAGTGTGCTAATTCGTGAGCTATCCCCATACGGCAACCTTCGGCCCCAAAGCGAGATTCGAAGTCCGAGGGGAGTACTAACCGCATCGCTCCTGAATAAACGAGCATTGGTACAGAGGCCGCGCTGGACAATTGAATCAGAGGCATTTGCCGGATCCCTAGAGACTTTGCGATCTGTTCGCTAAGAGCCATCAAGTGCGATGGCGCACCGTGCGTCGAAAGCCGCAGGGTACGGATCGTCTTCCAAGAGCGGTAAACAATAACACTTGCCATGCACGTAGCACCAAAAAACCACAGCACAAAAGCATGCCAAGGTTGGATCGAGAGCGATCGGATCGATGGCTCGACCGATATTCCATTCGGGAATGCTCGCCCAGGTACCGAGGGCTTTTTGAAAGATGCGTCGGAGGCTGTGTCCGTGGTCTTCAAGGAAGCAACGGTAGCTTGATCGCTGGCGATCTGAGTTGATTTCAAAACTTTGGATTCTTGCAAACCCTCTTTGCCTTTGGGTAACCCGTCGGCTCGAGCAAACCAGTTTGAGGGAACCCATGCAGACGAGACTATCGGCACGCGTAGTATCCATCTTGATTCCAACGAACCTATCAAGGACGTTGGAAAGATCACCCAAAAAAGTGTTTTGATGTAAACGGCCCGCCACAACCAGGAACGATGATTAGCCGTCAACCGCAGTGGCAAGTTCTCGATGATGAAAACAATGAGCACTGAGATGGTAAATCCGAGGAGACCTTGCGCCAGAGCATTCCATACATCGTTGCTACTCATTTTGATTTACCTCGTTTACGAGCCAGGGCACTCGTGTCGGCTTCGAGCCGCTGGACAAGTTTCTTGAGTTGCTCGATTTCCTCAGCCTTCAGCGGTTGGCTTTGGGTCAAATACGCCGCCAGGGGTACGACAGATCCACCGAGCACACCATTGACAAAGTCACCCACAAGATTCTTTAGGACCTCTGAGAGCGGTTGTTTGGGGCTGTAGTGAAAAACGTTGTCGATCTTTTTGCGTGTCAAAAAGCCCTTTTTTGTCATCCGCTCCATCATGGTCAGAACAGTTGTGCGGGCCTGGCCCGTCTTTTCGTTCCAGTACTGAGCGACCTCGCGTACCGAGATCGGGTGGTTCTGGTCGATGTATTGAAGCAGCTCCCATTCGACTCTTCCGAGCGACGCTGGCTTTTTGACCATCGCAAATCCTTTCATGCAAACTAGCGTGACGACATCCGTAGACATGCCAGGTCATACTACAAGCGTAGTCAATAATGCGTTCCGGTTTTTAACGCAATGTTGCGGAGAGATTCAACACTTATTTCTCGTGATTGCTACAAGCCACTCAACCTAGGTGGCCCCATTCGGTCCTAGAATCCTCCGGTTTCCATACCCCCATTTCCGTACTCCCACACCATCTAGCATTCAACCCCTCCACCATCACCTTCGCCACCACAGCCGCATTGGCGAAATCATCTTCGGTGAATAGCAAGTAACTCTGCTGTGCGATGCGTGTTGAGTTGTGACACTTTGGAATCTGTCGAATTCCTGACATGTCGACGATTCACTACGCCGCAGGGTGAACCGAATCGTTATCCGCTCGAAACATAACAGACCGTGAACGATCCCAATTGCACTTACTGCAAGAACTCATTCGGCCGCATGGATGGCTCGCACTCATGGCTATGCTATTAGTGAACGGTGCGCTTTGCTACCGATTTGGCGGTTGCACTCTTTTCGTAACCATCAGCTCGACACTTCAACCTAGCACCATCAACTTCAATCGCGCGCAACTAACACCGGAAGCGTGTTGCCACGTTGCACTCGAAATGGTTCGAGAGAAATCGTGGTCCGCTCACCAAGCATATGCTCAAGTATCAATTGTGCAGTAGCTGTCGACCAGTGTAGGCCGTGGCGAAAATGCCCCGCAGCCAAGAATGCATTTTCGTACGGGTAGAGTGTTCCCAAATAGGGGAACGCATCGATCGATCCGGGTCGCAGTCCCGCCCAAGCTTGGACAGGCTCATGGTTTTTAAATTCGGGGATGACATCTGAAGCCCACCGTCTGAGTTGCTCGATCATCTCAGCGCTGGTCGAGCGATCGAAACCAACTTCCTCCTCACACGAACCGACCAACACATGCCCATCTTCTCGGGGTACCAGATAGCGGTGCCCTTCGTTAATCACCATTGGAAAGGGAATTCGATCGAAACGATACAAGAGCATCTGACCACGCACCGGATAGATCTGAGTTTCGATTCCCAGTTCTTTCGTAAGGAGGCTTGACCAAGCTCCGGTCGCGACGCAGATCCGCTCAGCAGGGATCACACAGCAACCGTCATCCCGACCTGTAACTTTCACATGACTTATCCGATTCGCATGTAGATCGAACCCTGTAACTTCAGTCCCTTCTAACAAGCGTACCGACAGCAATTCACAGGCTTTTCGAAGAGCCGAGAGATGTCGCGGAT
>Ga0255124_1000204_pt1 | contig 22322 bp, 15 predicted proteins | sample Law_Cont_RepB_8d_FD_188564 | JGI IMG/M metagenome (GOLD analysis project Ga0255124, IMG submission 188564) | Freshwater microbial communities from St. Lawrence River, New York, United States - Law_Cont_RepB_8d | ecosystem: Environmental > Aquatic > Freshwater > River | place: USA: New York... | reverse complement strand
CCCGGGTAATAGCGGAGCCAAATGGCGCGAAAATTTGAAAGCCGTTGGGGCACCCCAGCCGGTATCGTCAGGAATTGCCGCACAAGACAACGCTCCCCTTGCCCGAAATATCGAGCCGGCCAAATTGCAACTCAAACGCGAGGGCCTGCTAGAGCAGGTGGCATGGTACGACCATGGCGACGATTGGAATCTCCAAAATTGGGTGAAGCTGTATCTCGAAGAAGAAGTCACCAAGGCCCGTGATAGCCACCAAAAGCAAACCCCCGAAAAGCTGCTCAACAAACTGTGGCTGGATTGGTTGGTGAAAAACCGCTCCACCACCCGCCTGCAAGATTACTGGGTTCAAGGCTGGGGTGTTTTCGACCGCCAAAAGCTGAAACCCGACGCTTCCGCCGAGGCATCCCGCGCTAATCCGGCCCTTTATCTAGACTCGCAGGCTTTTTATGAGGATCTGATTCTTCCATGGCTGAATGAAGGCGCCATGCGTGTTCGTCGCCAATTGGGAAGGAATGTTCGGGTGGGGGGTACTCTCACCACCGGGTCTGAGGGGCTGCTCGATCCCGTGGCCTTGAAATTGGTGAATTCCAAGGCGACCGACTGGGTCCGCCCGTCTGGCCCCTCCTGGCAGCAGGGACTCTATGGCTCCGTGGCCGCCGGCTTGGTCGATGAAGATTGCCGCGCGGCGATGGCCGCTAACGAAAGGGGCCTTCTGCGCGCCCTGGTTCCAGCCACTTCACCTGGTGCCCGGTCAGGAGATTTTTTGCGCGAGGCCTTCACCCATCTGGCCCATGGCGCTCGTGCAATTGATATTAGTGGCGTGGGCATGGAAGAGACCAACGCCTCGCAACATATCGACCACCGCGATCACGCCATGTTCAAAGCGGTGCGCGACCTCACCCATGCCATCGGTTTTGCGGAGGATTTGCTGGCTGAATCAAGCCCTGTCCAATCTCCGGTAGCCTTGCTACTAAGCGAGACCACCCTCCGGTGGGATGTGGCTAGTATTTCGGGCGAACGCGGCAGTCCTGATTGGAAGGTTGCGGTGGCAGCTAATCTGCGCACCACCTTCCAGCTCGAGCGCCAGGGAATTCATGCCGCCCTCACCGCCTTGGGTACGGCCCCTGATGTGGTTTTGGAAAGCGACTGCACCACCGAAGGTTTGGCGGGCCGCAAATTGCTGGTGGTGGTGGGCGACTGTTTGACAGAAGATCTGGCCAACAGGCTCGATACATGGGTGCGACAGGGCGGTACCCTGCTGGCCACAGCCTCCGCCGGCCGTTTCGACGCCCAGCGCAAGCCACATAAGGCCTTTGATAACCTTCTCGGTTTGGCCAAGCGTGTCAGCGCCGAGAAAGACAGCCTGGTTCGCAGCCAATGGGAATTGCCCGGCCTGACCACCGTGGATGCGGTTGCCGGTCCCTCGTGGTTGTTGCCCGCGCTGGCAGTGCACGAGAGAGTGGAGCCCGCTGAGGGAACCCAGGTGGTGGCCCGTTTTCAATCAGACAACTCCCCCGCTGTTTGCTTCCGCAGCCTGGGAAAAGGCAAAGTGATTAGCGTCTCCGCCCTGCCCGGTCTGGCTGCCTTGTGGACCGCATCACAACCCGGTGAAGCACCTGACTTGGGCGAGCAATCCCGAAAGTCCCCCATTCGACTCGATCCCGGAACCCGTCAACTGCTCGAAGAGGCCCTCAACGCTGCCGACATTCAGCCAGTCGTTCGGGTGGAGCTGGAGGCTGGCAAGCACCTGGTCGATACACGCCTTATCGAGTCTGAAAAAGGTTATGTGCTGCCTTTGGTCCACCATGGCAAACCCGAAACTGTTCCGGTCACAGTGCGCCTTCGCTTACCCAAAGCCCCTGCCAAAGTATCCAGTGCCTGGCACGGCTTGCTGCCTTGCGAATACAAAGATGGCGAAGCCGTCATCACCCTGCCCAGCCTGGATGCGGTCGACCTCCTGCGAATCGATAGCAACCAATAACTCGCCAAATCCCACTTGGTTCAAACCGAAAGTAGGCGCTTTGTGCGCCTGCTTTCACATTTTTGGCCATATGTTCCCAAGAAGCCGCACGGCAAAATAAAAGGCTAAGTGCCAAAAATGGCCTCGATATGAATCGTCGAGCCACAGTTTCTTGAATGAGGGGCCAACCTGCTTGCGCTGAACCACTTGGCTGGCAGCGGATAATTTGGGTAATTTGACAAAGGTTTTATGCTTGGGGCGGGCGATATTCTACCAGCCCGGCTTTTATGAAAATGCTTCGACTGCAATAGAAACAAAATACAGCCGATGAAATGTCAAGCCGACAAGGATTGTTGGCTCCCAGCCCATCCATTGCAAAAGTTGGAATATACCCATGGAACGGGGTCAGTTGATCTGGATTATGGTAACCGGGGGCCTACTGCTCCTGGGTGCCGGCACCCTCAAGGCCGCAGCGCCTGCTCCCGACCAAATTGTCGCTCAGCAGAAGTGATTCACCTTCCTGCAATGTGAACGCCCATCCCGCTGTAGGGATGGGTTTTTTGTTTCAACCCACCCGCCAATCGCAAAACTGCTCGCCACGGCTAACCTCTTGGTACAGCGTGTCGCGCTCACGCGGCTCACGCCCCGCCTCGATAATCAAATGGCGAATCTCCTTTATCTGCAATTCTTGCGGCGTATCAGATCCCGCCTCGTGGTAGATCTTCTCGTGCACCACAGTGCCATCAATATCGTCGGCCCCATAAGAAAGGGCCACTTGCGCAGTCTTGATTCCCAACATGATCCAATAGGCCTTGATATGCTGGAAATTGTCCAGCATAAGTCGGCTGATCGCCATCACCCGCAGGTCCATCAGGCCTGATGGCTTGGGCATGTGCGACATCCGGGTGTTGTCGGGATGAAAGGCCAGCGGGATAAAAGTTTGGAAGCCCCCTGTGCGGTCCTGCAATGCGCGCAGCGCCAAAAGATGGTCGATGCGGTGCTCCGCCTCCTCATAATGCCCGTAGAGCATGGTTGCGTTACTGCGCAGGCCTAGCTTGTGGGCCTCCTCGTGAACACGCAGCCAGGTGGAGGCATCGGCTTTGTGCTCGCAGATCTTGCCACGCACTACCGGGTCGAAAATCTCCGCCCCACCACCAGGCAGGCTACCAAGGCCCGTTTCCCTGAACTCGGCCAGCAACTCCTCCACTGGCTTGCCCGTGATGCGCTCAAACCAGTCCCACTCCACTGCCGTGTAAGCTTTCAGGTGAATCTGCGAATATTCGCTTTTAACGAGCGTTAAAATATCTTTATACCATTCGCACGGCATCTTGTTGTGCAGCCCGCCAACGATGTGCATCTCGGTGCAGCCACGCTGCTTCGCTTCACGGGCCCGCCCGATGATGTCAGCATCGCTCATGCGATAGGCCTTCGCATCTTTCAAATCCGCGCGAAAGGCGCAAAAGGTGCAGCGGTACGCGCACACATTGGTCGGGTTCAAATGCACATTCACATTGAACCAACCGATGTTCCCGTTCTTTCGCTCACGCGCCAGATTGGCCAGTTCGCCCAACAGGTTGATATCAGCGTGCCGTTCTAGGGCAAGCCCGTCCTCACGGTCAAGCCGGTCACCCTTCTCCACCTTGCGGATAATTTCCTTCAACACAGCGCTAGATTGGCCAATAGTTGGCTCCATAGTGCCTGACGGCATGGTCTGCTCTCCTTGAAACTTGTTCTAGTGCTAACCGTTGAAACCCATAGCCAGACAACCAACATAAAGGCCAACCTGCTGGCTAATCATCCAGCGTTTCCGGGGGCCGGGGTGCATTTTTGTTGCCTCCTTGAAAACGGTCGAGTTGCCGGCGGTAATAAACCCGCTTGGGGTCCAGGTCCAAAGCCTTTTTCTGGGCCTCAATCGCTCCGGGGGTGTCGCCGTTTTGGAACCGCGCCTCAGCTAGCGTGTCCCAATACCCCGCGCTTTGCGGGCTAAGGACAGTGGCTTTGTTGGCATGTTCAACCGCCCGTGGCAAATCCCGCTTGCAGCAAGCCATCAGCCACGCTGCCGAATTGCGTGCCCAAGCGCAATCAGGGTGTGCTTTCAGCAGATTCTCGTGCGCGGTCAGGCTTTCCTGATACAGCGAATCCGCCTCCGATTTTTTGCCGCGTTTGTTAAGCTCTTCCAGCATCAAGATGGGTAATTCCACATCCCTTGGCATTAGTTTTTGGCAAGCCCTCATCTCTGCCATGGCACCGACCAGATCATCCTTGGCCAACAGGCCGCGAGCCTTCAGCCGATGCACCTGCGCTGGCACCGCCACATAGGCCGATGGGAAAACAAAACTCACCTGCCTGGAAAGGCAGCGTAAAAGCCCCAACTCCTGATAACGGGCGGCATCCAGAAATGCTTCCCGCCTTTCAGCATCCTGTGCCAATTGACGATACGCCTGACCCGACTGGTAAGTTCCCGGCACACTCACCCCTTGCAAAACCGCGCCATGTTTCATGGCCTCCTCACCTATGCCACGCTTCAGCAATGCAGTCACCAGTGCCGAACGCGCCGCCTCATCGCCCAAGGGCAACCGCAGGGCCAGCTCTTCCAGCCGCTTGCCTTTTTCCTGCCACTCCTGCGAGTTCTTCCCTTGGGGTTCCTGCTTTGCCAGTTGCAGCATGGTTTTGCCTTGTAGCGTCCACGCCAGGGTGTTTTCCGGTTCCCGTTTGCAGGCGATCTCATACTGTTCAAGCGCCTTGGCCCATTCTTTCTTGCCAGCATGCAAGTCACCTAACAAAATCGAAACCTGTGCCCGCTGCCCGCCTTGCAGTAGCCTCGCCTCCCATGCATCCAAACCCGCGCGGTGTGCCGCCTCGGCCGCCGCCAGCCGCAACCCATCGTGGCCCGGTTGCGCTTTCAGGGCCTTCTCAACTGATTTCAGTTCGGTTTCAAGCTTGTCCCGGGCTATGCGGCCATTCAGCAGCCCGATCATGGTTTTCAGATGATGCTCGTAGGGTATTTCCGGTTCTTGGGTGCGCAGGTGCTGCCACCAGATTTCAGCGTCAGTCTGATTTTCACCAAACAGCCGGAAAAACAGCCGCGTGCGCCACCCATCGATGCTGCCCAAACGGAAGATGTTGGCAGCGTGCAGACAAGCCTCGTCGGTGCGCCCGGCCAAAACCTGCTGCTCAATCAGCGATTCATACCAAACCGGTTCGGCACCTGCTTGCAGTTGAGCAGCATATTGGTCGAAAAGCGCGGCCCCCTTCTTTTTTTCTCCCAACAAATAAAGGGTCTTGGCCTCTAGCAAATCCAGCAGGGGTTGGTCATGGCGGTTGTCCTTCCGCGAATCAGCAGCTAGGTCAAAAGCTTCCTTAAGCCGCATTTGCGCCGCAAAAATTTCAAATGCCGCCGGCCTTGCGTCCGACTTGCTAAGCGAGCTGATTGCCTCGCCCGACTTGCCGTTAATGAACAAAACGCGCGCAGGGTAGGGGACCCGGTCGCCCTCGTTCTCGCGGCCAGCCTGATCTAAAAGCTGTCTGACCGCCTCTTCAAAACCCGCCTTGTCCCCTGCCAATCGGGCGAAGGTGGCCTTCATGCCCAGCTTTTCGCCGGGATCGCTTTCTTCCGACAACGGAAGCTTGTTCAACTCAGCCCAATTGCCTTGCTCCATTAGCAGTGCGGTGAGCAGGTTCCGGTGGTTCAAAGATTCTGCCGCCTCCTGGCCGAATCGGTTCACTTCGGGTGGGGCAATTTTCACCAGCTCCCGGGCCGCTGCCAGGGCCGCCGCGCTATCCCCTGCTGCCCGAGCCAGCCACACCTTGGTTTCAAGTGCGCGTTTTTTATCCCAACCTTTGAAGGGGCCTTCACCTTTGCCAAGCAATTCCAACCAAGGTTTCAACTGTCCGGTGGTGGTTGCCCAGGCGCAAAGCACCACCGGCCCACGCTGACCATATTGACCAGCTAGCAGTAGCAAGTTATCCAACGCCTTGGCATCCAAATCCTTGGTTTGGTACAGCGCCATCAGCGACCCGGGCAAAACCTGAACGAATTGGTCCAACATCACAGCACGCAGGGTTTTATCTTCCTGCGACAGCAAACGCTCCAAGGCACGAAGCCCCTGGTTGCCCAGCGCCAAAAATTTCTTCATGATCGGCCCGCGCACCGAGGGGTCGGCAGCGTTGTACTCCCCAGCCAAGTCAATGACCTGTTTGGGTGAATCAGGAAATATCCCCAACCTAAAACGGCCAAGGATTTCCTCAGCCCGCCGCCGGGTTTCAACATCCTCGCTCATTTGCGCTTTTTTCAACGCTTCTTCCGCAGCCAATCCTGCCCGCCATAGGCTATCAGCGGCTTTTTCCCGGGTTTCAAAGTCGGCATCGCCCAGTTGCTCAATCCATTTGGCGATTTGGGCCGAATTGCCCTGGGCGTCAACCTTCGGGGCACTTTCCTGCAACACCAACGCCGCCGAATATCCGCTGGCCAATAGTGCCATACCAAGGACCAAGCTCGAGCCAAACAGGCGCATGATGAACCCTCCAGCCAGCAATCAGTCACCAGAATTCAATCAGTTACCAGAATTTAAAATTCTGCCTTTAATTCTTGGCGATACCCGCATGCTGCAACCTCATTCTAACCCGTCCAAGGGCCTCCAGGGCGAGAGCAGTGGCTAATTGCTGATCCACGGGAAAATGAAGCAAGTCTTTTCCAGCAATGGCTTTGTAGTGGGTTTGAGAACTCGGTCCCTAGTGGTTACCAAACGCAAACTATGGCAAGATGGGTGCAAGTTAAGCTTTTCCCGCCTGCTTGGAATCAAAAATGCCGCATCCTCTCACAGCCATTCGCTCAACATTTACCTACACGGTACTGATGATAGGTCTGGCCCTAACCACTTTGCTTCAGGCCGGTTGTGGCGATTCAGGCGCCAGCAAGCATGCCAAAGGCGACAAGGCTGATGCCAACAAACCCTTGGTTGGCGTCAGCCTGCTCACCCTCGATAACCCCTTCTTCCGGGTCATAGGCGACAATGTCACCGAAGTCCTTGGCAAGGCCGGCTACAGGGTGGTCGTTGTCAGTGCCGACAAAGACCCCGCCCGCCAATCCAACCAAGTGCAAGACTTCCTGCAGCAGGGCGCGCGCGCGATTGTTCTCAGCCCCTGCGAGGCCAAGGCGGTAGTTCCGGTAATTCAAGAAGCCAACAAAAAAGGCGTTCCCGTTTTTACTGTAGACATTCCCTGCCGCGAAGAGGGCGTGAAGATTGTCAGCCAAGTCGCCACCGACAACCTCGGCGGTGGCCGCGAGGCTGCCAAGGGTATGATCGAGGTGCTAGGCAAGGCCGGCGGCAAAGTGGCCATCATCCATTTCAAACAGGCCGAAAGCTGCCGCCTGCGCGTGCAAGGATTTCGCGAGGTGATCGACGAGCACAATAAAGCCAACCCAGCCTCCAAAATTGATCCAGTCACCGAACTCGAAGGCGGAGCCGCCAAAGACCTCAGCTTCAAGGCCACCGAAGACGCGCTGCAGGCCCACCCGGGTCTGCGTGGCATATTCGCCATCAACGATCCCAGTGCCCTTGGTTGCAGCGCTGCGCTCGAAAAAGCTGGCAAGGCCAACAGCATTACCATCATCGGCTTCGATGGCCAACCCGAGGGCAAAAAGGCCATTCGCGAAGGTAAGATATTTGCCGACCCAGTCCAGTTCCCCGATAGGCTGGGTACCGAGGTAGCCGAAGCGATCCTGCGCCATTCCCGAGGCGAGGAGGTGAAGCCCGAAATCCTCATCCCCACCAAGCTTTACCGCCAAGCCGACGCCAAGGATGATCCCGAGGCCAAGTAGTCCCTCTGCCAAGCGGTTCCTACCATGCTCAAAACACTGGCCAAAGGCTGGAAATCGATGGGCAGCGCCAGCATGACACTGGTGCTGCTGCTGGTCTGCATCGGCCTGTCCCTGGCGACAATCGACCGCGTCGAACCCACAGGCACCGCCGCAGGGGAATGGCTGGCTGAAGAAACGCTGTCACGGTTCGGCCAGCAAGCTACTGTGCTGCTGGTCAGCGAGGCGGGTGAAAATTCAAACCAATTGGCCGAAGGCTTTCAGCAGGTTATCAAAAGTCAATCAAGAGTCCAAAATAGCCAAGTGATCGGCGATCCGTCCGATGTCCGTAAGGCACTTCAGGCCTGGGCCGCCAACCACGGCAAGCTCGATGCAATCGCCTGCTCACCCGCCATGGCAGACCAGTTGGTAGTGCGCGAGGCGGCCAAGCAGTTCCCAGCGCTGGGCCAACCAGAAATCCTGCGGCCCGCAGGCTCCTCCTGGCCACGCTTTCTGGGTCGTCAGAACCTGCTCAACATCATGGGCCAAATTGCCGTGATCGCCATCGTGGCGGTGGGCATGACGCTGGTGGTGATTTCCGGCGGCATCGATCTATCGGTGGGCTCGCTCGTCGGGCTGTCGGCCATCCTCACCGCAGCATGGATCGAGTGGCATGGCGGCGGCGACAACGCCGGCACCAGCCAAATGGTGCTTGGCTCATTAATCGGCATCAGCGTCTGCGCCTTCATCGGCGCAGCCACCGGCAGCCTCGTGGCCTGGGCCGGAGCACCGCCCTTCCTGGTCACGCTGGGCGTGATGCTGATCGCCCGGGGCACCGCTCAGCAACTCACCGGCGGCGAATCTCTGGCCCATCTGCCCGACCGGTTTGTCTGGCTGGGCCGCGGGGCCGACTGGGGCATCCCTAATGCGGTGATCCTGATGCTGGTCCTGTACGCCTTGGCCGAATGGATCCTGCGCAGCACGGTTTTTGGCCGCCACCTGTTGGCACTGGGTAGCAACGCCAAGGCCGCGGGCTTCGCCGGCATTCCGGTCCGCCGGGTGCAGGTTCTGGCCTACCTGGCATCCGGCTGCATGGCCGGCTTGGGCGGCGTGGTGCTGGCCTCGCAACTGAAAAGCGCCTCACCCACCTACGGCGACGGCTACGAGCTGATGGTGATCGCCGCCGTGGTGGTGGGCGGCACCTCGCTGTCCGGCGGCCAGGGCAGCCTGCTGGGCACCCTCGTCGGCGCCCTGCTGATCGCCGTCATCAACAACGGCATGAACCTGCTGGGCATCGATCCCTTCGCCCAGAAAATCGTCCTGGGCTGCGTGATTTTGCTGGCGGTTTTGTTGGATCGGTTGCGGCACCGGTAACTACCTTGCTGGGTTAAAACCTTCCCGACTGTATCAATGACAGGCCATTGGGAATTACCAAAGCCCTGAACTTGCAGGCAATTATCCTACCATTGGGATCACTTTTCAGGGGTGGAACAATGGTTGTACAATTTAATCTGACTTCAAAGTCTGTTCAGGTGCTCAATATGAGGTTCATATCCTTCAAAACTTTGTTGTTTTGTTTCATAACCGTCATTTTTCTAGCCTCCGTGGGTCTGGTTACGGCACAAGCAGATCCTCAACAAAAAACAGGGCCCAATACGCCCGACAGACCCGTTGCCCTCACTGGCAAGCACTCTTTCAAAACCTTTTCAGAAGTAACTGATCCAAGGATTCTTACCTGCCTCCCTCTAAAAGCGAAAGAAATCTCCATCGTGAGCGAACGCGGAGGTCACTTTGCGCGCTACAAGATCGGAGAAGCCGATTTCATGAATTTCCAGGACTATCTATGGGAAGCTAGCATGGGCACATCAGCCCATAAACGTGGTTCTATGGGATCCGATGGTGAGCCAGTTACCTGGAAATATATAAGCCAGCGTTTCAAGGCCTCCGGATTGGATCTCCAGGCAAACGGATGGGAACCCCTTGAAAATGCCACCTTATATTACGGTCCATCTAAAAATAACGGGGCCATCACCGCATACTTCTACGACCGGAAGGCCGGCATCGCCTACCACAATGCGGGCTACTGGTGATGGCACTCAAAACTTTTGCTTTCATTTGGATCGGGTGATAGCGAGCACAGTTCAAGTGCCTCTGGGTCCTGTTGGCGGTTTTGCTGAATCGGTTGCGGCAGAGGTAGATTGACGGGGCACAATAACCAGAAAAAGCCCCAACATCCCCAAATCCTTGCATAAATGTTGCAATAAACGAGAGGAAAAGAAGTGATAAATGCGAAATCCACGCCTGATTCGAATGGCATTCTACGAGGCCTCAGACGGACCAAGGGTCATGCTATTTGGCCCACAAGAAGCGGATTTTGAATTCCTTCAACAGTGTTTTGATGAACTTGGCGAGGTCAGCGAAACCCGTTCCACGGATTTGGACCAATTTCCCTGGGTGCACCCGGCCGGCGGAATAAAATTGCGACTTATTTCGCTCGAATCAAACCTTGAATCACTAAAATTAATTGCCCCTCCCGGAATCCGAAAAACTGATGACTATCCCCCTGCTTTCGAATGGAGGCAAACAAGTAACGAATGGAAACATACAGCGGAATTAACCCAAGGTTTCCTGAGTTCGAATTCCCCCTGCCATCAATACTTGACCATTTACCCCATCGAAGAAGCGACTGTCGTCTTGTCCAAAGGCGAATACGCGGACGAAGTTTTGAATCCTTGATGAGCCAAAATACACCGTCCTAGCGTTCATTCTCATGGAAATTAATAATAATTAATCTTACTGCATCTTTAATATGATTATTTTATCGCCTCTAAGCACAGCCTCAAACACTTTATAGGCTCTAACCATGCAACCGTTGATCCGCAAACGATACCCAATTTTGTGCCGATTCTGGTCATTCAACGAGGCTGTCCTCAGGCAAATCCAACATCGCTACCTCCCGGAGGGGAAACAACAATCCTTGGTAAATTTGTCAGCCAAGGACCAGAATGCAGAAAACGGCTGGTCCAATATGATGACTTTGATCCTCACCGGCGTCTCTGAAATACTTTTTGAAAAGGCCAATCAACTCGCCAAATTCTGTCGGACGGATTGACAAACCAATGGTTCGATGGGCAGTTTTGGTGTGACTTTTCCCCATACAGCAGCGATCCGAAAAACCAGACCGATACGCGTCGATCAGATTTTTACATCACAGCCAACTCATTGGCCTAGACCACAGCACCCTACTCCGAATACGCCGGCTGAAATTCCCCGGGGTCTGTTCCTGTCCATCCTCATCTCCGATCCAATGAAAATCCCTTAACCCCAATTCCAAAAACCCCCTTTCCAGCCAGATTCCCTGCAACCCGGCCAGCCCAGGTCGGGTATCATGTAGGAATAGCTCCTCACCCCTCCACGCGGATTGGTCGCCATGCGCCGGCTGTTTGTCTCCCTCTGCACCGTTTGCCTGATCACCATGGCCTGCCGCGCGGGCGATCCCGCCGAGATGCTCCCCACCGGGGCCATCGCCTCGGTTCAGCTGAACAATCTGGCCGGCCTGATCGACCGGGTGGAGAAGGCAGGCCTAATCGAGGCGTTTTATTCCACCCCCCAAGGCATAGAGCTGCTCAAGCGGCCCGATTTCAAGAAGGCGCTCGCGGTAAAGGCCATCGTCGAGCAGCAGACCGGCATGCCGGTCCTCGAGCTGGCTAAGACCCTGGCGGGAGGCGAAGTGGCGCTGGGCATGTACGGAAAGCTGGCTGCACAGCCGGAATTCATCCTCGCCGCCCGGATCAAGAACCGCGACCAATGGGACCAGTTCCGCAAACGGCTGCAGCCGTTTCTCGACCTGGCGGAAGGCCAGGTGTCCCTGTCCAGTCCCGCCAAGGGGGTCACCCTGGTTTCCATCCAGAAGGTGGGCAGCATAGCTCTGGGGAACGATTGGCTGGTGGCCGGCACCCAGGCCGCCGCGGCGCAATCGGTCTGGCAGCGGCTGGCAAATGACCAAAACGGTATCGATGCCGCCAAGAACACCTTCAAGGCGCTAACCGCCGACCCCGACTACCAATCTGTCCGGAAACAGTCAGGCGACCAGCCCGTGGTCACCGCCTACTTGGCCACCAAAGCCCTGAAGGGGCCGCTGGGCAACCGGCTCATCCCTTCCAAGATGGACAACCCTCTGGCCTCGCTATGGTTTGGTGGACTGGTAGAAATGGCCGCCCGCAGCCCGGCCGTGGGCGCCAGCCTCACCGTGCGCGACAATGATTTCGACCTGCGCGTGGTCGCGCCCGGCGAACTCGGCAAGCTCGATGCCGGCCGGCGAGCGCTGTTCCCCCCCGACGGCAAACCGGGGACAATCCCATTCCCCGCAATCCCCACCCTGATCGGCGGCATTTCGTTCGACCGGGATATCGCCACCTGGTACACCAACCGCGAGCAACTACTAGAGAGCAAGGCCCTGCCCGGCTTCGACCAGTTCGAGACCGGCCTAGCCAACATCCTGCCCGGCAAGGATTTCGCCAAAGATGTGCTCAGTGTACTAGGCCGGGGCATCACGGTGGTGGCCGCCCCCCAAGACTACAGCCACCTCGATGGCACTCCCGGCGTGAAGCTGCCCGGCTTCGCCGTCATCATCGACCTCGCCAAGCCAAAGGAAGGCGCCAACCTGCTGAACCTGTTCCTGCAAACCCTGTCGGCCATCCTCAACATCGAGGCCGGCCAGCAGGGCCGCCAGCCTTGGGTGATGACCTCCGAGACCCACCAGGGGGTGCAGGTCACCTTCGCCGACTACCTCAACAAGCCCAAGGGCAAGGACCTGCCCGTGGTCAACAACTTCACCCCCGCCGCCGCCCTGGTGGGGAACAAATACCTGCTCTGCTCCTCCAAGGGCCTCTGCAAGCAACTGATCGACGCCTACACCAAGCCGGGTTCGGATGCCAGCACTCCCCAGCCGGCCAAGGCGGAAGACTGGGCGGTCTCCGGCCCGCGCCTGACCGATGCGCTGATGCTGAACCGGGGCCTGCTGGAAGCCGGCGGCATCAAGAACGGCCGCACCGAACAGCTGGCCAAGGAAGAGGTGCAGGTGCTGGAAAACGCCCTGCGCAAGGTGGAGAAGGTCCGCCTGGGCTCGCTGTCTCACCCTTGGGGCATCGAGGTGCGCCTGGAGGGCTCGTGGAAATGATTCCCACCGTCTCCGCAGGGCCACTTGCCCCGCACGATTTCGGCCCCGCCGGCTGGTCCCCCGCAGATGCTGCACATCTGTTGCGCCGCTCCCAATATGGGGCTTCAGCCCTAGAGATCAACCGCGCCCACAAGGCGGGCCCGCTGGCCACTCTGGAAAGATTGTGCGTCCCACAACCTGAAGAGCCCCAGTTCGAGCGAGAATCAGCCCTGCTGCGCCAAACAGCACTCGACACAGGCAGCACCACCAACCTGCAGGCTTGGTGGCTGCATCGCATGCTCCACTCCGCCAATCCACTTGTCGAAAAAATGACCTTCCTGTGGCACAATCTCTTCGCCACCTCCAACGACAAGGTCAAAGACGCTGCCCTCATGCTCGCGCAGAACGACCTGTTCCGCGCCCAAGCACTGGGTGATTATGCCAAGCTGCTGCACCAAATCGCCCGCGATCCAGCCATGCTCATCTGGCTGGATGGCAACGCCAACCGCCGTCGCCACCCTAACGAAAACTTCGCCCGTGAGGTCATGGAGCTGTTCAGTCTGGGTGTGGGCAATTACACCGAGAAGGACATCCAGGAGGCCGCCCGCTGCTTCACCGGCTGGCACATGCGCGACGGCGAGTTCTGGTTCAACGACATCCAGCACGACACCGGCTCAAAAACCGTCCTCGGCAGCACCGGCAAGTTCGATGGCGATGCCGTCATCGACATCTGCCTCAACCAACCCGCCTGCCCGCGCTTCATTGCCATCCGCCTGTTAAAAACCTTTGTACTCCCCGAGCCCGATTCCAAAACAATTCAGGCTGTTGCCGATTCCATCACCAAAAACAAATTCATCCTGCGCCCGGTCCTCCGCGAACTCCTTGCCAGCCGCCTTTTTTTCAGCCCCCAAACACGGGCCGCAATCATCAAAAGCCCGCTCGATTTGGTGCTTGGCACCCAGCGCGCCCTCGTTTCCGCCCCCAGGCTGGAACCCACCGCCAAATGCCTCGATGATCTCGGCCAGGCGCTCTTCATGCCACCCACAGTCAAAGGCTGGGAAGGCGGTCGCTTGTGGATCAGTTCCACTACCTACTTGCTGCGCGCCAATTTCGCCACCGAAATCAGCACGCAACCAAAGTATGGCCCGTTGATCGACCTCGATGCCCAGTCCAGGCAACACCAACTTGACACACCCGCGCAGGCGGTCGACCATTATGCCCGACTACTCTTGGCCGCCGAATTGGATGCCAAGCTAAAAACTCGCCTAGTAAGTCTGGCTTCTTCCGCTGACTCACCCGATAACCGCGACAGGGGCTTGCTGCATCTCCTCCTGGCCTTGCCCGAATACCAGTTGATGTGACATTGTCCATCCAAAGGAACCTGCAAATGGCTGGAAACAGAAGGATTTTTCTCACCCGCTGTGGCACCGCTGGCGTTGCCTCGGTCGGCGTGTCCATGCCGGGAATTTGGCGCTCGGCGGTCAACGCCGCCGGCCTGTTGGGCATGCCAAACACAAAGGGCAGGGTGCTGGTGGTGGTGGAGATGGCCGGCGGCAACGACGGCCTCAACACCGTCATCCCCTTTGCCGATGATACCTACTACAAAGCCCGCCCCGTTCTGGCCGTTCCCAAAGACCGGGTGCTGAAACTCAACAGTGCCGTGGGGCTGCACCCCAAGCTGGGCGACCTGCGCACCCTGTTCGATGACAGCCAAGTGGCGGTGATCCAGGGTGTAGGCTACCCCAAGCCCGACCGTTCGCACTTCCGCAGCATGGACATCTGGCACACCGCCCGCCCCGAAAGCGTGGACCTGCGCGACGGCTGGCTGGGCCGTGCCCTCGAGCGCGATCCAAAGGCGCTGGCCGGCGGCGTGCCAGCCCTGGCGCTGGGTTCAGAAAAACTGCCACTGGCGCTGCTCAGCGGTCGCGTTAATGTGCCCAATGTGCAGTCAATGGATGCCTACAAGCTGCTTCCCGGCCCTGGAGACCAATCCGCTCAGGCCCGCGCCAAACAGACGCTGCGCGAGGTCGTGGCGCTGAAGGCGACCGAGGCCGGCGGCGAGCTCGATTTCCTGCGCCGCACCGCCGATGTGACGCTGACCAGCGTCGACCGTCTGGGTGAGGTGGCCAAGGCCTACAAGTCAGGCGCCACCTACCCCGAGACTGGGCTGGCCCGCAAGCTGCAGGTGGTGGCCCGCCTCATCGCCGGCGACATGGGCACGCAGATCTTCTATGTCTCCTTGGGCGGGTTCGACACCCATTCACGCCAGCAGCCCGTGCATGAGCTGCTGCTGGCCGAATTGTCCGGCGCCATCGCGGCTTTCCTCAAAGATCTGAAATCCCACAAGCTGGCCGACCGGGTGATGGTGGCCACCTTCAGCGAATTCGGCCGTCGCGTGGTCGAGAACGGTAGTTTGGGCACCGACCACGGCGCCGCCTCGCAGATGTTCTGCATCGGCCCGGGGGTCAAACCCGGCGTGACGGGCGCCCACCCCAGCCTAACCGACCTCGTCGATGGCGACCTGAAACACCACACCGACTTCCGCCAAGTTTACGCCGCCCTGCTGCAAAACTGGCTCGGCTACCCCGCCGAACCGGTGCTGGGCAAGGGCTTCCAGCCGGTGGATTGCGTGAAGATGTAAGCGAAGCCTCGGCTGGGGAGAACGGTCATGTCTCCACCCAATCCGCCCCCGGCTCCCGGCGGGGGGCATCTGGCGTGGGGTACGGGGTGAAAAGACGGGCCACCAAGGCTGTCCAGCCAGTTTGGTGGTTGGCCCCACAGCCACGCCCGGTATCACCATCAAAATATTCATGAAACCAAACCAGATCCTTAAAGTGTGGATCATCCCTGAATCGCTTGTCCGTACCCATGCACGGCCGCAGCCCATCCTTGTCCCGCCGGAAAAGAGCCTTCAGCCTGTCAGCCAGCTGTGTCGCAATTTGACCCAGATTCAGGCTTACCCCGCTCCCTTTCGGGCACTCCACCTGAAAATCCGCGCCATAGTAGAGGTTGAACCGCAGCAGCGATTCCAGGAACAATTGGTTGATCGGAAACCACACCGGGCCCCGCCAGTTGCTGTTGCCGCCAAAGGCCGGCGTTTTACCCTCCCCCGCCTCATAAGCCACGGTCATTTTCTTGCCATTCAATTCAATGGTGTAGGGCTGTTCCAAATATTCCCGGCTCATCGACCGAATGCCAAAGGGCGACAAAAACTTCTTCTCGTCCAACGCATGGCCCAACAGTGCCTTGGTCCGGTGTCCCCGCAACAGCGAGAAGAGGCGCGTCTCAACCTCCTCCGCTTGCCCATCCGAATGGGTCGCCGCTTCCCGCCAGCGCGACACCAGCGATGCCAAATCCGGGCGCTGCACAAAGAACCAATTCAGCCGTTCCTCAAAAACTGGCAGCTCTCGCAAAATCTCAGAACTCAAAACCTCCACCGCAAAGAGCGGTATCAAACCCACCACAGACCGCAACTTCAAGGGGACCATCTGACCCGAAGGCATCTTCAATCGATCGTAATAAAACTTGTCTTGGTCATCCCACAACCCGTTACCGGTTTGACGGAAATCGGTCATCGCCTCCGCAATCGACAAAAAGTGCATAAAAAACCGGCTGCACGCATCCTCAAAAACCGGGTCCCGCTTGCCAAGTACCACCGCTATCCGCATCAGGTTCAGGCACAACATCGCCATCCAGGCTGTCGCGTCCGCCTGCTCCAAAACCGCCCCACCCGGCAACGGCTGGCTCCGGTCGAACACCCCCACATTGTCCAGGCCCAAAAATCCGCCTTCAAAAATGTTTTGGCCATCGGCGTCTTTGCGGTTCACCCACCATTGGAAATTCAGGCTCAGCCGCATGAACATTTTCGCCAAAAAATGGTGGTCAGCCTTACCCGTGCGCGAATGCTCAATTTCAAAGACGCGCAAGGCCGCCCATGCTTGCACGGGCGGGTTCACATCATCAAATTTCCATTCATAAGCAGGCAGTGCGCCCGAGGGATGCATCGAATAATCGTTGCACAAGTCTGTCAGTTGAACCTTGGCAAATCCAGGATCAATCTCGGCATAGGCCACAGCATGGAAAGCAAGATCCCATGCCGCAAACCACGGATATTCCCATGGGTCGGGCATGCTGGTCACCGTGTGGTGCCAATAATGCCGCCAATGGCCGTTGCGAATCGATCCTCGGTTGGCAGGCGGTGATGGCTCCGTTGGGTCGCCTTCCAGCCATTTGGCCACCGTGTAGTGGTAAACCTGTTTGCCCCATTGCAATCCTGCCCAGGCTTGCCGCTGGATCCGCCTGTCATCCTCGTCTGGCACATACCGTTGCAAATGCCCAAAAAAACTGTCCGCCTCTTGCCTTCGGGCTTCCATCGCCTGGTCAAAATCGGCCCAAGGGTTTTTTACCGGGCTATCAGCTGACACAAATCGCAGCCGCACCTCCCGGCTTCCACCCGCCGGCACTGCCAACTGGTACCATGCCGCCATCTTGGTCCCTGCACCCTCAGGGTTCACCGCTTCCATGTCGCCATTCACCACCCGTCTGTGGAAGGCGTCCTTGAAGTAACCCCGGGCGTCTGGCTGGTTGCTATGCAACCTTGGGTTGCTTTCGTTCTCGGTAAAAAGCAAGGCATCCGGGCTGTCGAAATAAATATCCCAAGTGCCCAAATACCCTTCCTTCAAACGGGCCGAGGCCGGTCCGGTTGCCCACAGGCTTGGCTTGTTGCTGTCTTCCACCCAAGTCCAAGTGTTGGTGCAAATGGCCTGAGGTAACACATGAAGCGTGGCCGGTTCATCCCCACGGTTATGCACAATCACCTTCAGCAGATGATCAGTGGGTGACGCTTTGGCCCAAATGATCTCGCAATCAAAGTAGCGGTTGTCGTCGAACAAGCCTGTGTCAAGGATCTCAAATTCCTGTGCCGTGCGCGGTAGGCTGGCATTGGCGCGCAGCAGTCGCTCGTAAGGGAAAGCCTCTTGGGGATATTTGTAAAGCATCCGGTTGTAGCTCGAGGTGGGAGTACCATCGAGATACCAGTGCAGTTCCTTGATGTCCTCGCCGTGGTTCCCCTCATGGTTGGCCAGACCAAAAAAACGCTCCTTCAAGATTGGGTCCACCCCGTTCCAGAAAGATACAATAATTGAAAAATCTTGCTTCTCGTCGCACCAACCTCCAATGCCGTCTTCTCCCCAACGGTAGGCCCTCGATCGGGCATGGTCATGCGGAAAATAACGCCAGGCATCTCCGTCCGCAGAATAATCTTCCCGAACGGTACCCCATTGCCGTTCCGTGACATAAGTGCCCCAGCGCCGCCAAGGGGACTTGGCATCCGGAGACTCCGCAAGCCGGGTATGCTCCGGGGTCGGCAAATTCGGGAGCTGATGGTGTGCCATGGTTTTTACCGCAATGCATCTGGAAAGCTGTTTTCTCTCTCTGTTTAAGATAGGATCAGCCAGTGCTTGGAACAGGATCAGGCCCAATTTGTCATGGGGGCAGCCATGGGTTATCGGTTAATCGCGCTGACATTGACGGTTTTGCTGGGCTATTCCGCCTCCTCCCCTGCCCAATCCCGCGACCAAAAAGTCCGCCAAGACAAGCGCAAAATTGAGGCCGAAGGCCTCTGGATCTACAACGATTTCCCCAAAGCCCAAGCCCAGGCAAAATCCACCGGCAAACCTATCATGGCGGTTTTGCGGTGCCTGCCCTGCGAGGAATGTGTCAAGCTCGACGACGAGGTCATCCGCCAAGAACCCACAATCCAAAAACACCTCAACAGCTTTGTGCGACTGCGCTTGGTTAGTACCAATGGGCTCGACCTGTCGATTTTCCAGTTCGATACCGACCAATCCTTCGCCATTTTTTTCCTCGAGGCAGACGGTTCCATCCTGGGGCGCTTCGGCACTCGCAGCCACAGCACCGACTGGCGTGGCGATGTATCAGTCGAAGGCTTGGCCAAGGCCATGACTTTGGCCCTAAAAATCCATGCCAGCTACCCTGCTAACAAAGCGGACTTGGCTGGTAAAACGGGTCCAAAACCCGCCTACCCAACCCCTGAAAAGTTGCCCACCCTCTCTGGCAAATTCACCAATTCACTCGATTACGACGGAAATGTGGTTAAAAGCTGTATTCATTGTCACCAAATTGGCGATGCATTACGCGAAATCGCCCTGGTAAAAAAAGCCCCCTTCGACGACAGCTTGCTGTTTCCCTATCCACATCCCAAGGCAATCGGTTTCTCACTCGACCCCAATAATTCCGCCAGTGTGCTTGCAGTGGCCCCAAATTCCCCCGCCTCCAATGCGGGTTTCAAACCCGGCGACTGTATCACAGAAATGCAAGGCCAGCCCCTAATTTCTATCGCTGACATGCAATGGATCCTACAGAACACCCAGCCCGCCGAAACAACACTCCATGGCAAACGAATCCGGCTGGGAAATCTCGAAGATTTTTCACTCAAACTTCCTAGCGGCTGGCGTCACCAAGATGATATTTCCTGGCGTGCCAGCACCTGGGGCTTGCGCCGCGCCGCCCTTGGTGGCATTTTCTTCAAACCAGCTTCGGGTGACCAAAAAAATAACTTGGTGGTCGAACATGTGGGAGCCTATGCCCCGCACGATCTCGCTAAACGCGCCGGCTTCCAAAAAGGCGATATCCTTTTAAGCTGGGATCATGTAAAAGATTTCAAACGCGAAACCGATATCATTGCTCACATGTTGCAAATGCGCGCCGAAAGCCACAAACCGGTCCCCGTCACCATCCTGCGCGATGGTAAGGAAATGGAATTGAAGCTGACCGTCAATCCTTGATCCCTAAAGCTTGCAAAGCATGCCAAGCACTTGGCTTCCCATGGCAATACTGCATCTACAACCCTAAAGAAAGGTCTTCACCGTGCTCCACGATAATCCCCTCGGTACCGTTATCCTTGTCCGGCATGGCGAAACAGCCTGGAGCAAAAGTGGTCAGCACACCTCGGTGACTGATTTGCCGTTAACACCCGTGGGTGAAGAGGCCGCCAAAAAATTGCGCAATGTCCTTGCCCTGCAAGACTTCAGGCTGGTCCTCAGTAGCCCCCGCCAGCGGGCGACACGCACCTGCGAATTGGCAGGTTTGGCAAGCCGCATGGAAGTCTCAAACGATCTCGCCGAATGGTTCTATGGCGATTACGAGGGCCTCACCACGTCGCAAATTCGCGAAAAGGCGCCGGGCTGGACAGTCTTCACCCAGCCCTGCCCCGGTGGCGAAACCGCCGAGCAGGTGGCCACCCGACTAGACCGCGTCATCGCCCGAATTCGTCAAGCCGGCGGTACCAGTGTGGTCTTTGCCCACGGCCACTGCCTCAGGGTTTTTGCCGCCCGTTGGCTGGAACTGCCCCCCAACGAGGCCCGCCATTTTGTCTTGCAAACCGCCACACTTTCAGAGCTAGGCTATGAGCGGGAAACTCCGGTGGTGCACAGGTGGAATGCCGATGTGAGCTGAATTATTTTTCACGAACTGCAAGAAAGCATCGAACAGCCCGCCCGGCTGCGGGCCCATTCCGGTCGCTTGGCCGCAAACGATTCCTTCCCCGGCTGCTCGGTGTACGGATGACGCAGCACCTCAAGCAGCTCACGCACCAGGTTGTAGTTGCCGTGCTCCGCCTTGTCTATCGCCAGTTGCGCCAAATAGTTCCGCAGCACATACAGCGGGTTCACCCGGTTCATGCTTTCCCGCCGCATGGCGTCGGGGGTGCCATCCTCTCGCACCCGAGCTTGGTACTGTTTCAGCCACCCTGCCAGCAGCTTGCGGTGCGTCTCATCAACCAATTCCGGCTGATAAAAAGCCGGCTCAAGGGGTGCCAGCATCCCGGCATCATCAACCATGGCCGCGCCCTCGCAGCGCACCTCCGCCAAACCACGGAAAAACAGCGTCATGTCGGTTTCAACAGCGTTCAGAAGCGGCCATAGCTCCGCTACCAGCGGTTCTTCTTCCGCACCGTCTCTTGAGCTCAATCCAAGTTTGCTGGCCATCATTGCCCGTTGGCCTTGTTGAAAGACCGCCGCATATCGGTCCAATCCGGCCTCCAGCGGTTTGGCATCGCCAACCAGCGGATAAAACGCGTTACCCAATTGCAGCAGGTTCCACAAAGCGATCTGCGGCTGCGCGCCAAAACGATACCGTTTACCTTGCGCGTCGGTGGTGTTGGGGGTCCAGTCCGGGTCATAATCCTCCAGCCATCCATAGGGGCCATAGTCGATGGTCAGCCCCAAAATCGACATGTTGTCGGTGTTCATCACGCCATGCACAAATCCCACCCGCATCCAGTGCAAAATCATGGTTGCCGTTCGTTCGCAAACCTCGTTGAACATGGCCGCATAATTTTCAGCACATGGTTGCCCAAGGTGTGGATAATCATGCCGTAGCGTGTAGTCGGCCAGTTGTCGAAGGTGGTCATGCTCCTCCCTGGCCCCAAAAATCTGGAAGTTGCCAAACCGCACGAAAGAAGGCGCCACCCGGCACACCACCGCTCCCGGTTCATGCTTCGGGTTGCCATCGTAAAACATGTCACGCACCACGCTTTCGCCGGTGGCTACAAGGCTCAAAGCGCGCGTGGTGGGCACCCCCAAATGGTGCATCGCCTCGCTGCACAAAAACTCCCGCACGCTCGAACGCAGCACAGCCAACCCGTCCGCCGTGCGCGAATAGGGTGTGGGGCCTGCCCCTTTCAGTTGCAGGGTCCAATGCTCCCCACGCTGGTTTATCACCTCGCCTAAATTGATCGCCCGGCCATCTCCCAATTGGCCAGCCCAGTTGCCAAACTGGTGTCCTCCATAACACATCGCGAAAGAGTCCATACCCTCCAGCAGCCGGTTGCCGCCAAATACCTCTGCAAAAGCAACCGCGTTGTCCGCCGTTACCTCCAGATCCAAAAGCTTGGCCACCTCCCAAGCATGCGCCACCAGCTCCGGCTTGCACACAGCAGTCGGGCTCACGCGCGACCAACACGCCCCACGCACCTGCCTGCGCAAGTTGCGTGTGTCAGGGTCTCCCGGCAGCTCACGGGTGAAACGATTGGTAAAACGAAGCGAGTCAAGGCCAGGCATAGTCGCACCTGATAGGTATTTTGAAAAACGGTTTTCTAGCAAGGGGCAAACAGGTTGACAGGCCCATGGCCCTTGCCCAATCCCGGATTGGTGGCGATCGCCCGGCTGATAAATTCCTTTGCCCCCCGCACCGCGTCAACCAACGAATCGCCCAATGCCAACCTCGCCGTGATAGAGGCCGACAAAACGCAGCCCGTCCCATGCGTGTGCGGCGTGTTGATCCGCGGCGCCGGCAGATGTATCAAATGCCCATCAGTCAAAAGCAAGTCAATAGCCTGCCCTTCCAAATGGCCACCTTTCACCAGCACATGCTTCGCGCCCCCATCCACC
>Ga0255124_1000202_pt1 | contig 22403 bp, 19 predicted proteins | sample Law_Cont_RepB_8d_FD_188564 | JGI IMG/M metagenome (GOLD analysis project Ga0255124, IMG submission 188564) | Freshwater microbial communities from St. Lawrence River, New York, United States - Law_Cont_RepB_8d | ecosystem: Environmental > Aquatic > Freshwater > River | place: USA: New York... | reverse complement strand
TTACATGTCTGGGGCGTTCCGGCGGGCCGCATAGCGGTTGACGGTTGGACTTGCGTCTTGTCCCGCTTTTTTCACAATTGCCATCTGCGGGGTTGGCGGTGCCGACTAGGATATTAGTCGGCATTTGTTTTTTGGGTGGAAAGAATTGATAGAGATTTATCGATGACGATAGAAGCACAGGGCGGTGGCGAGGATAAGGCGGTTCCAACTGGAGTTGCGGCGCAGGCTGGAGTTTCTGGCGCTATAGAGATACCCAATCGTTTTGATTTCGTGGAAGCCTCAGACAGGATCTATCAGCAGTGGATGCAAGCCGGTTGTTTTGACGCCAACATCGATCGAGCGAAGCGTCCTTACACGATCGTCATTCCACCACCGAACGTAACGGGTGCGTTGCACTTAGGTCACGCGCTCAACAATACGCTTCAGGATATTCAGATCCGCAAGCACCGGATGATGGGGGAAGTCGCATTGTGGATGCCGGGCACGGATCATGCGGGGATTGCAACACAGGCGGTTGTCGAACGCCGACTTCGTGAGCTGGAGAATAAGACCCGACACGACTTGGGTCGAGAGAAGCTTGTCGAGCGGATCTGGGAGTGGAAAGACCAGTATGAAGGAAGGATTCTTGGACAGTTAAAGCGGATGGGATGCAGTTGTGATTGGCGTCGGACGCGATTCACGTTGGACCCGATGTGTGCTCGTGCAGTCCGTTCTACTTTTTACGATCTGTTTTCCAAGGGGTTGATTTACCGTGGGAAGCGGTTGGTTAATTGGGACACCTATTTGCAGACTGCGGTCAGCGATGATGAAGTGAGCACTGAGGGAGTCGACGGTCATTTTTGGCATTTCCGTTATCCAGTGGTTGAGCCTAAGGCAGGTGAACCGGCATTTGTTCAGGTAGCGACGACCCGTCCCGAGACGATGCTTGGTGATACGGCTGTAGCAGTGCATCCTGAGCCTCGAGCGGCGTTAGCGAAGGCGATCCGTGGATTGGAAGAGAAGATAGCCGAGTCCAATGCGAAGGATGCCGAGCAGTACAAGCAGCAGCTAGATGAATTGAAGGAGCGGGAGCGGGACGTTTTGCCAACGCTTGAAATGCTTGTTTCGATGGCAAAGTCTGGGCGGAAGATTCGTTTGCCGTTGGCGAACCGAGAAATACCACTGGTCTGTGATACTTGGGCGAAGCCCGAGTTAGGCACTGGATGTGTGAAGGTCACTCCTGCGCATGATCCGAACGATTATGAGGTTGCCAAGCGATGTTCGTTGCCGATGATCAGTATCATGAACACCGATGGGACGATCAATGGTAACGTTGGAGAGAGTGCTAAGGAATTCGTTGGATTGACGATGAGCAAGGCGCGCGAAGGTGTAGTCGCCGCGATGGATCGTTTGGGTTTCTTGGATCAAGTCGAAGAGCGGCGAATTGAGTTGAAGCATAGTGATCGAAGCAAGACGCCGATTGAGCCGTTTCTGGCCGATCAGTGGTTTGTTGCGATGGATGTTTTAGCGCAATCAGCTATCGATGCGGTGAAGGATGGTCGGGTAAAGATTTATCCAGAGAGGTATGCAACGGGGTACATTGATTGGTTGAGTGAGAAGCGAGATTGGCCGGTTGGGCGTCAGCTTTGGTGGGGGCATCAAATTCCGATTTGGAGCCGAACTTATGAGGATGAAGCACAGGCGAAGCGCGAGCTAGCCGAACTGAATGGGTTGCCGGAAGCTTTATCTGGGAAGTTATCCGCTTCTGTCGAGGGTGCCGAGTTGGAGTCCAATAGTTCCGATTCCACTCAAGCTGGTGCTGGTAACGGGGCATCTAGTTGGACAGTGCATGTGTGCATTCGACAGGAGGAAAGTGGCTTAGAGAGCTTGATTAGTTCAAAAGGTTTCGTACGTCAGGAAGACGTGCTCGATACGTGGTTCTCTTCGGCGTTGTGGCCACACTCAACACTTGGGTGGCCTGAGTCGACCGAAGAATTGAATTATTTCTATCCGACGAATACGTTGATCACTTCGCGCGACATCATCACCTTGTGGGTTGCGCGGATGGTTTTGATGGGATTGAACAATGTAGGAGAAGTCCCATTTAAGGAAGTTTATATCCATCCGAAGATTCTCGATGGGTTTGGTGAGACGATGTCGAAGAGCAAGGGGAACGGTGTGGATCCCTTGGACGTAATCGACAAGTTCGGCGCGGATGCTTTGCGGTTTGGATTGGCGTGGTTGACGACCGAGACGCAGGATGTGCGGATGCCGGTGCAGTACGAGTGTCCTCATTGTCAGGTTTTGATCAATCAGACGAAGGAGAATCGGACCAAGCATCGGATTGTGTGTGATAAGTGCAAGAAGCCGTTTTCGACTCAGTGGGCTGAATCGGAGGCGGACAAGGCATTGCCTAGAGCGCCGGTGGTCAGCGAGCGGTTTGAGGTTGCGCGAAACTTCGTCAACAAGCTGTGGAATGCATCGCGTTTTGCCATGATGAACTTGCAAGGTTTCCAGCGAGGTGAGATCTCCGTCGAGCAATTGCCTTTGGAAGACCAATGGATATTGTCGCGGCTATCGACTGTCACGCAGGCGATGGATCAAGAGATCGATCGGTATGGATATGCGGAAGCGGCGCGAGCGGTCTATGATTTTGCTTGGGATGACTTCTGTTCCTATTATGTGGAGATGGCGAAGCCTCGCATGCAGGATCCTCAAGCCAGACCGTTGGTTCAGCGGGTCCTAGCGCATTGCTTGGATCAGATGTTGCGATTGTTGCATCCGATCATGCCGTTTGTCACTGAAGCGATTTGGCAAGAGTTAGGCAAGTTCACCATGCAGCGGGATTTGTTTAGTTCCGAAGTTGCATCGCAATGGCTGATTCAGGCGAGTTGGCCGAAGTCCAATCCGGCGTTGATTCGCCGTGACGTAGAAGAGCAGTTCAAGCAATTTGCATCGTTGATGGGTGCGATCCGCGAGATTCGATCGCGGCAGAACATAGCCCCCAAGCAGCGGGTCGATTTTAGCGTTCGGTGTGAGCCCGGCGTGGAGGTTGAATTGCGACCGATGGCACCGTTCCTTGAGAGTATGGCGGGTGCTAAGGGAGTGCAGTGGGGGCCGCAGATTCAAGTCCCAGAGATTCATGCGCACGTTCCAATCGAAGGGATGGATGTCTATGTGGATCTTGGTCAATTCCTCGATGTCGGTGCAGAGATTACGCGGAATGAAAAGCAGTTAGAGAATCTCAACAAGCAGATTCAAGGGAAAGAGAGTCGATTGAATAATCAAGCGTTTGTGGGTAAGGCACCCGCAGATATTATTGATAAAGAGCGGCAGGCTTTGAAGGAACTGATGGAGCAGCGCGTGGTTGTCGAAGGAGCGTTGATCAAATTGCGAGGGTTGGCAAAGTAGGGTTTGGGGAGCGATTGAGACTTTGAAAATACTAGTGACGGCTTTCGAGCCCTATGATCGTTGGGCTACGAATTCGAGCTGGGATGCTTTGTCGGAGATGCTCAAACGCTGGGGGGTTCCCCCTGGGGTTACTACGCGAAGATATCCGGTGGACTTAGGGAAATTGCGAGATCGCTTATCGAAGGATTTCGAGCAGGGGTTCGACGCTGTATTGCTATTAGGGCAATCACCTTCGGCAAGCGATATCCACTTGGAGACCATTGCGGTGAATATCGCGGGGGTTCAGTACAATTCCGGGCGTTTGTATGGGCCGCTTGAACATGGCGGACCGGCTGCGTATCAAAGTCGTATGCCGATCGATCGATTGCGTGATGTGTTGGATCGCGGGGGGGTACCTGCATCGATTTCGTATCATGCCGGGACTTATCTTTGCAACGCCATCTTTTATTTGACGGAGCACTGGCATCGGCAGCGGGGGCGCGATTGTCAGGTGGGCTTTGCGCATTTCCCACTGACGACGGAGCAAGTGCGAGCCGATGGGCGAGAATTCGGAGGAGTGAGCCGATTGGATTTAGCCAAAGGGATCGCGATCATGATCGAAGAGTTGCGTCGCGGGCATGCGAGTAGCGAAAGATCCTCCGGTGAACCTAGTTGGGGACATTGGGCAAGCGGAGATAGTGAAGGAGATAGTGCAAACGGGATGGATTATCCGATTGCATAAGAACACAAGGATATAAGAAACCGTGCGCGTTGACAGCGGTGTGTAGAAGGATTCTGTAGATCGGGATTCTGAGGGTAGAGAATCTGTTGGTGGAGAATCTGTTGGTTGGGGATCTAAAGGTAGGGAAACACAGGGAGTAGAGTTGCCGATGAGTGAGCAAAAGTTGGAAGCGTTGTGGGACCGCTATCAGTCCGGTGAGTTGAGCGCATTGGAGTTTGGTCAGTGGGTATTGGATTCGGCAATTGCATCCGAGGGGAATTTAACTCCGGATCTTGATCGTTTGCGGCGGACTGGTTATCCGGAAGTGGTTTATGGTCAAGGAAAGACGACGGAGTCGATTCAGAGGGTGGTCGAGAGGTTGTTGGGTGGGGCAGAGGAGATTTTGGTGACGAGGGTCAGTCCGGAGCAAGTCAGGGTATTGTCCGAGTCGTTTGCTTGGACGCGTTGGAATCACGTTGCAAGGACTTTGCGTGTACATCGCAGTCGTTTGCCTGAGGAGCCTCAGGGGGTTCGCAGCGAAAATTTAGTCGGGGTTGTTACGGCGGGGACGACCGATGAACCGGTTGCGTTGGAAGCGATCGAGACGTTGGCTTGGATGGGGATTGCCACCGAACTTATACAAGACGTTGGGGTTGCTGGGCCTTATCGCTTATTAGCAAAAGTGCCTGTTTTGCGAAAATGCAAGGTGGTCATTTGTGTAGCGGGGATGGAGGCTGCATTGCCAAGTGCTTTAGCTGGCCATGTGGCTTGTCCGGTTATTGCGGTACCGACGAGCGTTGGTTACGGAGCGAACTTGGGAGGGGTTGCGGCGCTGCTCAGTATGCTTAACAGTTGTGCGGCGAATGTGACGGTGGTCAACATCGATGCAGGTTTCAAGGGTGGGTATGTGGCGGGATTGATTGCGCAACCTAGTAGGTAGTCCGGCAAGCAGGTAATTTGGCAAGCAACTAATCAGTCGGTCAAATTACTAGAGGCCGATGACGAGCGAAGACTGTTATGTCATGCGCGAGAAGAGTTTCAGTGCGTTTTGGGTCGTTTTCATCGCCATTTGTTCCGGGGGTAGGTTGTGGAGTTCAGCGAGTACTTTCCCGGTGAAAGCCACGTAAGCGGGTTGGTTAGGGCGTGAGGAGCGTTTCGGTTCGGGGCTCAGGTAGGGGGCATCGGTTTCGACCAAGAGTCGATCGAGGGGGATTTGGCGAGCGATGTCGCGCAGGGTTTCGTTTTTCTTGTAGGTAAGCATTCCTGAGAAGCTGATGTAGAGTCCCATTTCGATGTAGGCTAAAGCGTGTTCAAGCGATGCGCAGAAGGAGTGCATCACGCCGAGCAAGGGGCCGTTACGGTAGTCTTCGCGTAGGCAAGCGAGCATTTCATCGTCGCAATTTCGAGAGTGGATGATCAAGGGTAGGGAGTGGGTGCGACTGGCAAGGAGATGGCGTTGAAAGTTTGCCATTTGGGTATCCCAAGGGGAGTCCTTCCAATAGTTATCCAAGCCTGTTTCGCCAAGTGCGCAGATTTTCGGGTGAGTCAAAAGGGATTCGATCCGTTCCCAGTCGCCCGAGGATTCTTGGTGAGAGTAATTTGGGTGGATGCCGACGGAGCCAAAGATATTTGGGCCGAAGATATTTGGTTTGTCGAGGAGAGGGAGCAATGGAGGGATTGAGTGCGCATCGACGCTTACGCACAGAAGCCTTTTGACGTTGAATTCAGCGGTGAGTTCGAGGGTTGCATCGAGCTGGGGCAGGAGATCCGGGTCGGTCAGGTGGGCGTGGGTATCGGTCCAGGAGGAATCGTTGCTCATGTTGGTTTTTATCTAGATTCGGTTGGTTTTTGGATTCTTCGGTTCCAGTGAAGGTTCTTTGGGATAGGGGTTCGATTGAGGATCCAGTCCCAAAGGATGGAAGCGAGCTTAGGAGCCATCAGGCTACCTTTAGAGCCCAGGCCGTTGAAGCACAATAGGTTCGCGTTGTTTAGATGCGGGCCGATCAAGGGGTGCCGATCGTAGCTTGCGGGCCGGACCGCAGCGCGGTGATTAATGATCGACTTCTCGTCGATCGGGTAGTGATTAATGATCGAACTCTCCTCGATGGGTTGAATTGAGGGTGAGGGATATGGGTTTGGAAACCACTGATTTACACGATTGAGTAGTTCTTGTCGTGCGAACAGGCCAGTGGTGGAGTCGGTTGTTGCATTGAGGTTGTGTCGGTCGTAGGTCGCACCTAGGAGGAAGGAGTTGGTTGCGAGGGGGACGAGCCAAGCGTCGCGATGGATAACAGACTCGAGGGGTAGGGTAGGGGAGAGTGATGCAGGTGAGTTAAGCGAAGGAGGGAGGAGGATTTCGAGGATATCACCGCGAGCGGGATGAAGTGGCAGTGGAGGGAAGAGGCTTGTAGGGCAGGGGGCGGCCCCGAGTGCGAGGCAAAGGTGTTTAGATTGGATTTTCAGCGAAGGCAATTCGAAGCCTTCTTGGGTTGCAAGGACATCGGAGTTCAGATCGATGTGGGACGTGAAGAGCCACTGGCGTTGATGGAGGTGGGAGTGGGTTGCTTTGAGGAATGCTTCGGTATCGAGTCGCGCGGCGGGTTCCATAGAGAAGCCGCCAAAGGGGGCGTTAATCGGGGCAAAGTAATTTGGAGGTAGGCGTTTTGCGGTGATCCCGTGTCGTTGGTTTTCGCTTGGCGACGAATCGGTATTTTCCCATTTACGTGCGAACAGTTCGGATTCTTCTTGGGAGAGGAAGATCCTTAGAGCGGGTTTTGTGGACCAGAAGCTTGTATCGGAGTTGGATTGTGCGTAGGGGTAGAAGTGGTTCGCGGAGGAGAAAAAAGGTTGAAAATCCCAGGAGGATGCAAGCCGATTGCCTGTGATTGGGGTGATTAGACCGGCAGCGACTCGGGAGGAAGTAGATGGGTTTGGTAGGTCGACCAACGCGATGCGGCGGTTGCGACGAATTGATTCCCAGGCCATACAGCAGCCCGCGATCCCGCCGCCGAGGACGATAAGATCGAACGATTGGTTGGGAGTTGGGAGAGTGGGATTGATGAATTGGTTGGACATACCGATAGGTTAGCAAGTTCGCTGGGAATGAGGAAATGGCTTTGCACTTTGGGAATGAAAGGACCTAGAATGAAGCGATTCTGCTCGATGGAGGGGCGGGGATTGGATATTCGAGTTTTTGGATCTCAGGATTGAATGGACTTCGGGGGTGGCAGCGTGGAACCGTTTCGAATTTTGTGTCCGGCTTGTTCGACGAAGTTGGTGGTGCGTCAGCCGGAATTGGTTGGACGAACGGTACCTTGTCCGAAGTGCAAGAGTGCGATCCATGTGGTTCGAACTGGCGAGGTGGCTTGGAATCCTGGGAATGTCGGTGCTATGGAAGGTGGTTCTGCGTCGGGTGCATCTTCCAAGGGAGCCCCTTCGGCTAGCGGTGTGCCTTCCGGTGGAGCGACTGGTCGAAGGGTAAATACGGTGAATTCCGAAGCGATCACCAAAGCGGATCCAGGGGACTGGGATATCGAACAGCTTGATCAGGCTTTGGAGAAGCTTTCGCATGTTAGCGGTGAGTTTGGAGAGCATGGTACTCAGGATCCAAAATCCCTGGAGTCGGTTTCTCAAGAGGGTGTTTTGCAGAAGAGAGTTCCTGAAGCGACACAAGCGGATAAGAAGTCAGCGCAGGAAGTAAGGTTTGATCGTGAGGTAGGAGAGATGATGCCTGCGGGAGCATGGCAGAGTGCGAGTGCATCAGCGAGAAGGCAGTGGTTGATCCTTGGGGTTGTCGCTGCGAGTGGTTGTCTGGTGGTGTTTCTCGGTTTTTGGGCTTTTATGAAATCGGTGGGGAGTCGAGTTGCTGGGGTGCAAAAAGGAGGTGGGGTAGCTCAGGTGCTTGAGGGAGAAAAGGAGCCTCATATTGAACAGCCCGCAGGTAGCGGTTCGGACTCGGCAACCACGCCGGCGGAGAAGCTTGAGCCTGAAGTTGCAGCTAAGCCGGAGGAAGAACCTAAAGAGCCAGTCACGCCCACTGAGGATGTTCCGATGACGAAGGATGATCCGAAGGGAGATACGGTCCCGATTGTGGATACTGCTGCAAATGTCGATGCGGCACCAAAAGTGGATGGGGTACCGAATGTGGATGGGGTACCGAATGTTGAGCTCGAATCCAAGGGTGATGTGGGAGTTGAGCAAGGGGATGCACTGCCGGATATTTTCAAAGAGTTTCTGCCGGTCTTTGATCGTTCAAGTCAGGCGGGTTGGACAGATTTGGGGAAGGAGGGGGATCGGACGATCGACCAGGAGATATCGTTAGAGAATGCATTGGAGGTATTTCGAGAGGAGTATCACCCGGCGGCGATAGCTTTACCGAGTTGGCAGGAGCGCAGCGAGCGGAGGGTTGAGCGGGTGCGATCGCCGGCGATGCCATTGATCCAGCGGCTTGAGTGGTTCAATCGTTTGTCGGGGCATGCGATTTCGTTGGATTGGTTCTTGATGCAGCTGACGGATGCTGGGGTAGGAGTCGACGTGGCGTTGGAGGGGGAGGGTAAGACATTTGGCGAGTTGCTCGATCAGATATGTCAGGGGGTGGGTTGTGAGACATCGGATGTAGGGAATGGGTTTTTGATGGTGCGGCCGAAGGCAGAGCGACTTACGCAGCGGCTAGCAGCGGACGGTACGACGTCGCGCGGTGCTTTAGCGGTTGGGTTGCCCGAGGGTAAGGATGCTGAGATTGTTCAAATGGTATTGGGAATGTTAGGGGTTACTCAGTGTCGCTATGAGTCGGGGAAATTGCAGTGGGGGCAGGATGTTAGTGCGGTTGAGCAAGTACAAGTATTGGCGGCATTGGAATCGGTGCGTCGGATGCATAGCAAGGTGGGAGCGAATGAATTGTCTGGCGAGAGTATGTTTGATTTCAATGATCCGGCGGCCTGGTATGCAGCTTATGAGTTGGTGCAGAATCGCATGCCTATGGATGCGATGTTGTTAGAAGAGAGGCCGGTGGTAGAGATTTTGCAGCGGGTGGCGAAGGGTGTTGGGGTTGATTTATTGATGGACTGGCCGATGGTGTGGTCCCATGGATTGCATCCGAATCGTATGGGGCTGACTTTGTTAAGGGGTAGGTCCTTTTTGGAAATTGCGCAGAGGATAATGGATGATTATTCGTTGGTGTTGGTACCGTTGGGGCGAAAGACTTGGGTACTGACCACCGAGCAGCAGCGGCGGGGGATGGTAAGGTTGGTTGTCGTGCGGCCTGGTGGTGGAGTTGCGGACATGATGGTAGCGATGCGTGGGTTAGTGCCGCGAGGTGAGGATGGTAGGTCGTTGTTTCGCGCGGTCGATGTGCCTGGGGGAGATGGGTTGGTGATGTTGCGAGTAGCGCCTCCTTCGATTTCGCAAATGCGCGATGAGGAATTGCGAAGCAGTTTTGGGGTGGGTGAAATCAACGCGGTGCAAGAATAGGGGGTGAGGAGCGATGACTGGATTTCTTTGGGGAGATGAGGCAGAAGAGTTTTTCAAGGGCCCGAGGGAGCGAAAGGAGAAGCCTGGGGAGACGGAAGAGAGTCCGCTTAGCGTCACTGAACTGACTGCATGGATCAAACGGACGCTTGAGCAAGGTATTCCTCGCTTTTGGATTGTCGGTGAAGTCAGCAGTGTTGTGATCTCTGGAGCGGGGCACGTTTACTTAACGATCAAGGATGCGAACAGTCAGATAAGTGCTGTTGTGTGGCGGTCGACTTGGGAGAAGTGCAAATTTGAGTTGCGTGAGGGAATGCAAGTTCTGGGGATGGGGAAGCTGGACGTTTATGGGCCCAGGGGTAGTTATCAGTTGGTGTTGCAGAAGTTGGAGCCACAGGGGCTAGGGCCGTTGCAAGTAGCTTTTCGCAAGCTGTATTTACGGTTGGAGGCAGAGGGTTTGTTTAGAGTTGAGAGAAAGCGAGCTTTACCTAGTTATCCTCGTCGGATTGGATTTGTCACGAGTCCGCAAGGGGCGGCGATACATGATTTTCTTGAAGTGCTCCGCAGGCGTTGGCCGCAGACGGACGTGTTGGTAATTCCTGCACGGGTACAAGGTGTGGGGGCGGCTGAAGAAGTTGCATTGGGAATAGAGTTAGCCAATAGAATTCGCCCATCGCTTGATGCGTTGGTAGTAGGACGCGGAGGTGGGTCGATTGAGGATTTGTGGGCGTTCAACGAAGAGGTCGTTGTTCGGGCGGTGGTTGCGAGTCGGTTACCGGTGGTCTCGGCGGTTGGGCATGAAATCGATGTGACTTTATGTGATTTAGCGGCAGACGTGCGAGCTCTGACGCCCTCTGAGGCAGCAGAGAGATTGGTGCCAAGTGCTGACGAGTTGCGAGTGTCGCTTGAAGAGTTGCGATTGCGGATGATGCGATGGGTGGGAAATCGAGTAAGAGAACTTGAGGGGAAGCTGCAAGGACTGGAGAGTCGGCCCGTGTTTGTTCAGGCAGATGGAATGTTGGATGGGAAAGTTCAAAGGCTCGATGAGATCGAGTATCGGTTGCGGGAGACTTTTTCTCGACAGTTTGAATTGCGTGTGCATGGATTTGAAAAAGCAGCGCAGCGGCTCGAGAGTGTTAGTCCATTAAGAACTTTGGCCCGAGGTTACACGTTGACTACGGATGCTCAGAGCCATGCACTTGTCAGTAGTGCTCAGGACGTTAAGGCTGGTCAGCGACTGAGAACAAGGGGCATTGATGGTAGTTGGGTATCGGTGGTCGAGAGGGTAGAAAGCGAAGGGTTGGCTATCGATGGATCAAATTGAGCGACTGCGGTGGTTGGATCGAACGGTGGTCTGGCATGCATTCTCGCAGATGGCCGAGTACGACGGTTTGATCATCGAAGAGGCACAGGGGTGTTGGTTGACCGACATTGAGGGGAGGAGTTACCTCGATGCTGCGAGTTCGTTGTGGTGTAACATGTTTGGGCATAGAGTGCCTGAGATCGATCAAGCGATTCAGGAGCAGTTGGGTAAGGTTGCGCACGTGACGAATCTGGGGATGAGTCATCCGACGACGATTCGTTTGGCGGAGCGGCTAGTTGAGGTAGCAGGCAGAGGGCTTGAGCATGTCTTCTTTGCAGGCGATGGAGCATCGGCGGTAGAAGTCGCGATGAAGATGGCTTATCAGTACTGGAGACAGATTCCGGGATCGCATGGTGGGCGCACGAAGTATTTGACATTGGGGGACGCGTATCATGGGGACACGCTGGGGACGGTAAGCCTTGGTGGGATTTCGCGCTTTCAGAAAATGTTTGAGCCATTGCTTTTTGAGGTGGTTCGCGGACCTTGTCCGGATCGTTCGCGGCGGCCTGAAGCGATGAGTGAGTCCGAGGTGTGCGAGTATTACTTGGACGAGTACGCCAAATTGCTCGATGCGCATGCAGGGGAGATTGTGGCGGTGGTGGCTGAGAGTTGTATTCAAGGAGCGGCTGGTTTTGTCATGCAACCGCGTGGGTTTTTGCGTGGATTGAATCAACTCTGTAGGGAGCGAGGAGAGTTATTGATTCTTGATGAGATAGCGGTGGGAAGGGGAGCGGCTGAGCCCGGATTTTGTATGCTTGGGTAAAGGGCTTACGGGTGGCTATTTAGCCATGAGTGCAACATTAACAACACGTTGTGTGTGGGAAGCATTTTTAGGGAGAAGGGAAGAGGGCAAAGCTTTCCTGCACGGTCATACTTATGGGGGGAACCCGTTGGCGGCTGCTGCCGGGAATGCGGTGTTGGATTTACTTCAGGGGCGGGTGGGATTGGAATTGATTGAAAAGCGAGGGATTGAATTCGGGAAAAGGATGGAGGCTTTGCGTGGGGGAAGGGGGGTGCGCGATGTGCGCAGTTTAGGAATGATGGGAGGAATAGAGTTTCATCGAGATCCGGCAGAAAATCGGGTGGGAAGCGAGAGTAGCCGGATCTGCAAGAGAGTATTGAACGATGGAGTTTGGCTACGTCCTTTGGGGGACGTCATCCCGGTATTACCCCCGGTGGTTCTCGAAGATTTCGGAGCTTTGTTTAGCATTTTGGCTTCCGCATTGGACTTGTAGTTTCACTCAATCGAACCGTATTTCTTACCAGGGTTTGCGTAAATCTACGCGAGTGACTTTGTAAAGATGATTTTGCAATCATTTCGGAAATATTTTTTTTGAATCACCTCATTAACGATTCAATCTGTATTGTCGTTAAAGAAGTCTCAATGCTACTGTCGAAACCTGTTTCAAGTCTTGAGTAGGTTCATGGTTACCCGGGTCGTCCGTCCAGGACCAACTCAACCTGGGAGGAAAGGTGATAAGCATGAGGTTTGTTTTTTGTGTTGTGGCTTTAGCCACTTTGTTCAGTAACGTTGCATCGGCCGGGACGTTTATTGCAACGATGTCCGGAGCGCATAATGGTGCTGGTTCAGTATCTCGCCCATCGGGAACTTTACCTGGAAGCATGTATAATAGTCTTAACACTACTCGTACGGGGTTTGGTAGTTTTGCGACCAACGCAGTTGGTGGTTACGCAATCAATTACGAGACAGCGTTTGACGGTAATGCGAGCAATCAAACTGTTCCGAACGCCCAAGTGCGGACAGATTCATCTACATTCCAAGCTGGAGATAGTCGTTATTTAAACTTGACTACGTATTCTGGGATGTTGAATCCGACCGGAACATCGAGTGTGCGTAATGCGTTTGTAGTAGCGTTTCGCTACAAGGTAGATGCGACGTACGATTACATCTACAACGCCACTGTCAACCAAGACAACTTGGCGGCGATCAATGCTGCCACTCCAGGTCACGGTTCACGGACTTACGGTATTTACAAGAGTGCGGATTTGACACGACCTGTCTTGGCAGATGCGGGCGTCTACAAGTTGGCTAGCAACATCCAGTACTATTTGCTTGTTGAGCATGAGAGTGGAAACCGTTTGTGGACTCAGAGCCTGACCGGTGCGAACTTGATTTTCAAGCTTGATCAATTCAACACCGGAGCGCCAGTTCCAGAGCCAGGGACGATGGCAGTCTTTGGTTTGCTGGGGCTTGCAGGTGCTGCTTCGAAATTCCGTCGCAAGAAATAGTGTTTCTACAAGGCGATTGAAAATCTAGAAACCCTCGCGAGAAGCGAGGGTTTTTTTGTTGTCCGCGGCTTGGAATTTCGCGTTTGCGGCAATTAGGTCGGATAGATCGTTAAGGTTTCATAAGACTCCGGCGGAAAGCGACTCTTTTGGCTTTACCGGTTGGATCGATGTCGTAGAGTTTGTGGTGAGGTGGCGAGCGTCGTGTTGAGGGGGCGTTGGCGAGAGGGAAGGGGGAGGGAATGCAAGCAGTAATACTGGCTGAGGGGCTTAGAACGCTTTTAGCGGAGGCTGCATTGCTTTGTCCGAAGCCGATGGTGCAGTTGGGTGGCAAGCCGATGCTTTGGCGCGTCATGAAGTTGTATTCACATTATGGAATGAACGATTTTGTGGTTTGTGCTGGTTATAAGGGGGGCAGGTTCCATGTGCGTTTTACGAATTACTTGTGGCGCAATTCGGTTGTGAATTTTGAGTTGGACTTTGATGATCGACACCATCACACGCTTTGTGCGTTGGATTGGGGGTCGTAAATGAATGATGCGGGAGCGGGGCGAGGAGAACGATTCGCAGAGAAATTACTTTCGGGGCCCATGAAAGGGGTGCTCGGGATTATGCGTCGGAATTTGGGGGCCGCCGTTGGCTTGAAGCTGCTTTCGATGGTCTTGCAGTTTTCGTTATTCCCGATGTTGATTCATGAGTTGGGTAAGGCTGAGTATGGGGTATGGGTGGTTTTGCAGTCGACGATCTTTTGGTTTACGTTGTTGGATCTAGGCGTTGGGATGGGGTTGCGTAACAAGTTGATTGAGTCCCTTAATTTGGATCAATCCCAGCGAGCGAGGGGATATCTTTCCTCAGCGATGGTAGGGCAAGCATTGGTGTGGATTGGAGCCTCGTTGTGTGTTGGGTTTATTTTATTTGGTCTGGGTATTGAGTGGTCGCATTGGTTTCGAAGTACGACGAGTGATCAAGCGTTGGCGGTCGCGATTTTCTTGAGTTTTATCGCATTGGCCTGGAATCAGTGTTTAGGGGTCACGAATGCGATATTAATAGCCAAGCATTGGAATGGATTGACATCGGTAGTAAGTGTATCGGCGACTTTAGCGATGTTGTTTTATGTGATCGCAGCGCGTCGATTGGAATGGGAATTGAGTCTACCGCGATTGGCTTTGGTCAATTTGATGACGTATGTCGTTGCGCACTGTTTGCAGGCTTGGTATGTGTTTCGTCGATGTCCTGAGTTGTTCCCTAGGTTCAGTGAGTATCGTTTTGGGGTTTATCGGGAGGTGTTGTTATTGGGTGGTCAGTTCTTGGTGTTGGAGTTGACCTATTTGTTGATATTTATGACCGACCGGATGATTGCCTTGCGATATTTGGGACCTGAGGTAGCCACGGAGTACGATATTGTTCTTCGATTTGTCGGGTTGGTTACGACGGGTTATTCGATGGTTATCGGGCCGATGTGGAGTCTAGCGGGAGCGAGTTGGGCGAAGCGGGATTTGGTTGGATTGCGGATGTTGCGACGAATTGTCTTGTGGGTGATGATCCCGTTTTGGATCGGTGCTGTGGTGTTGGCTTTGGTGATGAATGAACTGATTCGTCGTTGGATCGATCCGACCATTTCGCTTGACCGCAGTATGCTCGTATTGGTCGTCATTTATGCATGGACGGTTATTTGGTGTGGGGCGCATGCATCGTTGCTAAACGGTATTGGTCGGGTACGCGAGCAGATGATCTGTGGCGTATTGGCTTGTTTTATCAATGTGCCGTTGGCAATTTATTTGTGTGGATTTGAGAGTTTGGGTGGTGGGGGGATATTGCTGGCGAGTATTGTCTCGTTGTCGTTGTTTGGGGTTGTCGGACCTTTGGTGTGGCGTGATTGCCAAAGGGGGCTTGAAAGCTGATGCGAGTCTCGACGGTGATTCCAGTCTACAATCGACCAGGCTTGGTAGGTCGAGCGATAGAGAGTGCGATGGCGCAGGATATCGATGGTCACGAGATCGTCGTAATCGACAATTGCAGTACGGATTTGACGTGGCAAGTTCTGGGCGGCTACGCTCAGCGAGACGAGCGTGTAAGGTGTATTCGCAACGATTCAAACATCGGCCCGGTGCGCAATTGGCTTAAAGGGGTGCAAGCGGGACTTGGGGAATACTGTCACTTGTTATTTTCCGATGACACGATTGAGCCGCATTTTTTGCGAAGGTCCTTAGAGTTGTTTGACTCGCGTACGGGGTATGTGATTTCGGGGCATCGCAAGTGTCATGATGGGGTTGAGGTAGGCCGCTCGACTTTTCAGCAGCAAGCCGAGATCAGGAGTGAGGAGATTCTCGAGTCGATCGTCTTCAGCAATCCGAAGCGGATTCAGGTGATTAATCCAGTTGGGGTTTTATTTCGGCGCAGCGATTTGATCGAAGCGATTTCACCGGAGATAGAGAATCCATTTGGGATAGATTTCAATGGGCACGGGGCTGGGCCCGACATGTTGTTATTCGCGATTGTTGCGAGTCGTTATGAGCGGGTTCGGTGCATTGATGCGCATTTGGCTGTGATGCACTCGCATCAGGGGTCTATAACGGTACAGTCGGGGGATTTGCGATTTCCGCGAGAGTGGGCGCGGTGGTATTTCGTGCAGAAATTTTGGCCTGCTGTTACCGAAAGATATTTAGCAGCATTGTGGGTACAATGTTGGCGGAATTCCCAGTTGAGGCCAATACTTGCTGAGATTCGTCGGGTGCAAGATGCGAGGCCGCGTGCGCGTTTGGTGATCGATTATTTGTGGAAGAAGCTGGTATCCAGGAGGGGACGATGAGTCGATACGACGCAGGGGTAGGTAGTGGACGGGGATGGGTGGATGCCGGCAGTTTGACGGGGCAATCAGACTTGGCGAGTCCGTCGGGGGGTAGTGGCTCAACCGGCGTTGGGATGCCGGCTGGCATTCGGGAGTCAGCCAGTGGCGAGAATCGTCTCGGAGGGCGTGGAGTTCGCCGGCAGGGAGCTGAGGTGGATGTATGGGGAAGCGTCTTTGATCGTCGCAACATCATTCCGTTTTTAACGGCTTCTACGATGGTCATCCCGATTACCTTGGTGGGCACGTTCCGGCTTGGGGAGATTTTGATCCTTCTTTTGTTTCCGTTTTACATTCGTTCGATGATGCAAGCGATGCGCAATCGGGAAGTGTCCTTGCTGATGATAGGGGGGATCCTATGGTTTGTATCTCAAGTGCTCAGTGACTTGGTCAACGGAACACCTTCATCGAAGTATATTCGCGGGTGGGGGAACATTGGATTAACGATGATGAATTTCCTCTTCTACTGCGGCTTGTACCGAGACAGGTATCGCAGTCATGTAGGGACGATTATCGGAATGGCCTTCGGGGGGGCCTTTGGGGCATTTTATTTGTATTTCTTTGGGGATAAGTCGCAGGTAAATCCCGAGCAATTGTGGGACTTTTACGTATCTGCTTGGGCGTATCCTTGTTTTGGTTTTTTGGCTTATGCGGCTTTTGGTAGGTTTCCATGGTTGGTCATAGGTGCAGGGTTGGTTTATGGGATTGTTGGGAATATTTATGGTGGAAGGTCGGATGGGCTGATCGCATTGTCGAGCACGATGATCTTTGGTTATTTGTGGTATAGCTTGCTTAGTGGTCAGAAGGATTTGAAGTATTTGTTTCGCAATGGGGCGGTGTTAGCCGGGTTGTTAATGATCCCGTTTTTTCTTTTGTATGTTCATTATGCTCAGAGTGGGGTGTTGGGTAAGACGGCCAAGGTTCAGATTGATTTAGCCAAAAATCCTTACAATCCAATTGAGGTGTTATTGTTGGCTCGCAATGAATCGGTGATTGCGATTGATGCGATTGCGGAGAAACCGTTGCTTGGGCATGGTTCGTGGGCGAATCCGATGCATTTGCGCAAGCTCTACTTATTGAAAATGCGTGAGATCTACGGGGCGAAGGCGCCGAAGACATTGGTGCACGACGTTTTGCCGGTGCACTCGGTATTGCTCGGCGCTTGGGTGTTCAGTGGGTTGGTTGGGTTTCTGTATTGGGTTTTTGTTATTACGCGAACGCTTGTGTTAACCGATAGGATTTTGCGATTTGGATCTGTAGCGATGGTTTCGATTGCGGTAGTGTATTTGCCGTTTTTTTGCTGGCACGTGATGTTTTCACCCCACTCATTTGCTCGATTTGTTTGGCCGTCGGCAATGGCTTTTTTGGCGTTTGCGTCTGCGGATCGCAGTCGATTCGTACAAGCCAGCAGAGTGGTGTAATCGATGGTCAATCGCAGAATATTGTTCGTTGCTTTTGGGGACCTAGCCGGAACGTCGTGTTTACGCGCGGTTCAGTTAGCCAAAGGATTGCTGGAGCTTGGTTGGGATGCGCGGTTAGCGGTGCCGGATTGCGATTCGAATCGACGCCACGGCGGCCAGTGCGGTTTAGAGCCTGAATACTTTGATGCATCGCACCGTGGATTCCTCGGCGGAGTCAGTAAGTTGATACGAGGGTCGGGTGAATTTGTCCATTTGCTTAATCCCAAAGAGAAAGCGATGGCAATGCTGGGTGTTCAGTCAATCGGGCTCAATCGGGGAGTGAGATTTGTATTGGATTGGGAGGATTGGTCGACCTTTTGGGAGACTCGCAGTTCTGTTCGAAGGTACAAGGAATGGCGGGAGGGATGGTTGATCAAGCGGGCGGCGTTGGTGGTGACGGCCAGTAAGTGGTTAGGGGATTATATTCAGGAAAGATACGGTAGGGATTCGTTGTACTTGCCTTACGCTTGCTTGCCGAAAGCGTTTCCGGAGGATGTCTCGGATGCGGAGTTGGGGGTGATTGTTGGGATGGGGAATTTATATTCGAGTTGGGATCATGATTTGTTGGTTGAGGCTATCGGAGAATTAAAGTTGCGAGGAGTGGAGCCGAAGGTGCGATGGATTGGGGATGGGGAGGATATGGAGCGGACTCGCAATCGAGTAGCTCAGCTTGGGTTGAGTCGATTTGAACTACCTGGGTATTTGGGGTGGGAAAAGATGCTAGAAGAATTGCGAGGGGCGCATAGTATTGTCTTCCCAATACGTAATAAGCCATTGAATTTAGCTCGTTGCCCATTCAAGTGTTTTCAATTTGCGCAGGCTCGCCGTCCGGTAATCACATCGGATGTAGGTGAAGTTCGGGCGATACTGGGTGATTTAGCGACTTATGTTGAGCCGACTGTTACGGGGTTGGCGGACGGTATTGCGTCGAGTGTCCAAGGTGCTCGATTGCCGGATGTCGCCTATGATTTGACGTCGCATCGATGGGAATTGAGAGCTTTGGAATTGTCGAAAGCGTTGGAGGCATTGAGTTGAGTATCGAGCGCATGAAGGTGGTCGTATTATGGACTCATGTGTCGAGTTACATGGGTGCTTGTTGGCGCGCGCTCGGGGAGTATGAAGATATTGAATTGAGTGTCTTAGCATGGCGTACGAGCTTAGCTCAAAACAACGTAGCTTTTGATGATCGCGTAGTAGTGGGGGTTCCTCGTATCGAGTTGGTATCAGATCAAGATACTCTGTTGGGTGAAAAGGTTCGTTCGTTGTTGACGCGTGAGCGTCCTGATGTGGTTTTGGTTGCTGGTTGGGGGACGAAAGCGTACAGGCAGGAGCTTACAAAGTTTTGCAAGGAGCGTTGGCAGCAAAATAAAGGTTGGAGGCCGAGAGTGCTAATGGGAATGGATACACCTTGGAGAGGTGGGTGGCGTCAGTATTTCGCGAAGGTGGCTTTGGGGAGGTATTTCAAGAGTGTTGATGGGGTGTTGGTCGCTGGGGTGGGAGCTCAGGAGTATGCGAGACGGTTAGGGTTTTCGCAGGATCGCATCTATCGGGGGTTATACGCTTGGGATGAATCGATGGCTTTGCGTGTTGATAGGATCGAAGCGCCAGGCCAAGCATTCTTATTTGTTGGGAGGTATGTTCCAGCCAAGGGTTTAAATGTGTTATTGGATGCTTACGAAATTTATCGGCAGCGAGTAGAGGAGCCTTGGGAATTGCGATGTTGCGGAGCGGGGCCGATGGGTGAATTGATGGTAGGTCGCGAAGGGGTAGTGGATTATGGGTTCGTGCAGCCAAATGATTTGCCTTTGAAATTCTCAAATGTGGGGGTATTTGTATTGCCGAGTTTGTATGAACCTTGGGGGGTTGCAATCGCAGAGGCGATGGGGTGTGGATTACCGGTGATTTGTACGGATCGCTGTGGTGCTGGCTGGGACTTGATTGAGGAGGGGATTACAGGTTGGAGGATTAGGTCTGGGGACGTGGAAGCTTTAGCGGATGCATTGCATGAAGCGCATCGCAGTAAGGATCGGCTACGGGGAATGGGGCATGAAGCGAAGCGAGTAGCGGGAGGATTCACTGCTCATGCTTGGGGGCAACGTATACGCAGGATTGCAAGAGAGCTGGTAGGCGGTGAGGGGGGGCGTGTATCTTGAGTTATGTTGTGCATGTCGTAGGGTCGACGCGATTAGAGCAGGGCGGACCATCAATTTCAGTTACAAGTCTTGCGAATCATTTAGCGCTAGCCGGCGTGCCGAGCGCTTTGGTATGTCCGGATCATTCAGAGGATTCTCGTACGCATGTGCAGTCAATAGTACCTGTGTTTCGATCGTTGCAGGAGTGTTGGGATCAGTTAGTAGGGAAGGACAAGGGACTGGTGCATTTGCATGGTGTTTGGGATTGGCATTTGCATCGAGATGTTCAGTGGTGTAAGCGGTATGACGTGCCGTACGTATTTAGTCCGCATGGGATGTTGGAGCCTTGGGCGCTGCGAGCGAAGCGATGGAAGAAGCAAATTGCGTGGTGGTTGTACCAGAGGCGTGATATACAGGGGTCGCGATTTCTTTTGGCGACAGCAAAGAGTGAGGGTGATCAGTTCAAACGCATTGGGTTACGAAGTCCGGTAGTGGTATATCCAAACGGAGTTCCGATTCCTGACTGCATCGCAACGATGGTGGGAGGAAGAGAGCGCAAGAGGGTATTGTTTTTGAGTCGCGTGCACCCGAAGAAAGGTCTGTTGATGCTCGCGCAGGCTTGGGCTCAGTTGCGTCCCGAGGGGTGGGAGATGATGGTTGTTGGGCCTGACGTGGGAGGGCATCGCGCACAAGTCGAAAGCTTGGTGGATCAATTGGGGATTCGAAAAGATTGGACATTTCATGACTCCTTGTATGAGGACCAGAAGGAGCAAGCTTTTTTGGGTTCGGATTTATTCGTATTGCCGACGTATAGCGAGAACTTTGGAATTGCCGTTGCGGAAGCTTTAGCTTACGGGCTGCCTGTGGTGACGACTCGAGGGGCACCTTGGGGTGGAATGCACGATCATCGTTGTGGTTGGTGGGTTGATGCGACGCTCGATGGTGTCCAAAAGGGGCTTGAGGCGGGAATTCAAGCTACGGTTGAGCAGAGGAAAGCGATGGGGGCGAGGGGGAGGGAATGGATGCGAAAAGAGTTTAGTTGGGAAGGGATTGCGTGTGGCTTGAAAGGGGAGTATCAGAAGTACGGGGGCAACTTCCAGGAAGTTCGCTCAGAGCGAACTGTAGAAGGGATGGAATGATGATTTCGGTATTAATCTTGACGAAGAACGAAGAACTCAACTTGCCACATTGTTTGGCTTCGTTGAGTTGGTGCGATGATATTGTGGTTTTAGATTCCGGAAGCACGGATCGGACGGTAGCAATTGCAGAGGAGTTTGGAGCTAGGGTCGTTGTTAGGGAGTTCGATAATTGGTCGTCGCATTTGAATTGGGCTGGCAGTCAGATTGAGTTCAAGCATCCTTGGTTGTATTACTCCGATGCCGATGAGGTGATGCCCGAGGATTTGCGCGATGAGTTACATCGGGTCGCAAGTCGAGGGGGTGAGGATTCCGGAAAGGATTTACCGGTAGCTTATCGGCTCAGGTACAAGAATTTTTTCATGGGGAAGTGGATCAAGCATTGCGGTATCTATCCGGTTTGGGTTTTGAGATTTTATCGACCTGAGAAGGTGCGATGGGAGCGGTTGGTGAATCCAACGGCGGTGGTTCAGGGGAGTGAAGGTAGGTTAGAAGGGCATTTTCATCATTTCAGTTTTCGTAAGGGGTTGTTTCATTGGGTGGAGAAGCACAACAGTTATTCAACTCAAGAGGCGATCGAATCGATTAAAAGTTTGCAGACTGGGCGAGTGCCTTGGGGGGATTTGATGCCGTGGCGTACACCGGCGGCGCGTCGGGTTGCAATGAAAGAGTTGTCCTTTCGGATGCCGTTTAGATCGCAGTTGAGATTTGCTTATATGTACTTTTGGAAGTTGGGATTTCTGGACGGCTCAGCGGGATATCATTACTGCAAATTGTTGTCGATCTATGAGTATTTGATCGAGATGAAGATGCGGGAGATGCGTGGGGGATGAACCGCGAAACTGTAGGTGGAGGCTATGAAGTTAAGGAAGCTTCTGGGGATCCGGGGGTTGTTCAGGGCCATGAGGTGGCTTGGTGGTTCTGCTCGCTATTGCTTCCGTTGATCGCGTTATCCCCATTGTTGTGGATGCAGGGGGCGGTGTTGATGGGCAAGCCGCACATGCAATTTTTCCCGTTGGTGATTCTTGGTGCGGTTTACTTTTTGAGGACGGAGAGTGAGCCTTTTGTTTCACGAAGTTCTCGGGGGTGGGTGCAATGGTTGTGGCTCGGTGGATGTGTAGTGGCTGGGTTCGCTTTGTTTTTAGGTAGTCCTTGGTTAGCGCAATGCTGCATGACAGGGATGGTTGGGGTATGGGCTTTAGGAGCAAGGCCGCATTTCAGTGTTTTGCGAATCACGGGGATTGTCGGTTTATTGTCGGTTGCTTTGCCACCTCCATTCGGATTGGATCATCGCTTGGTGCAAGGTTTGCAGAGTTTGTCATCAATGGTGTGTAGTCGGTTGATGGATTGCGCTGGGATTGTGCATGTACGGAGAGGGAACATTATCGAGATTGCTTCGAAGCCATTGTTTGTTGAGGAGGCTTGTAGTGGAGTCGATAGTCAATACGCGCTGATGGCGGTTGCAGGTGTGTTGTTATTGCTTGGACGGGCCGGTTGGATTGTGAGTTTGATCACGATTGTGACCGTTCCGCTGTGGGCGATTTTGGGGAACTTGCTCAGGATTTTTTTGATTGTCGGTGGGCTTGAGTGGTTTGGAGTGGATTTGTCACAAGGTCAGGTCCATACCGTGCTAGGGTTGATGGTATTTGCATTTACCGCATGGG
>Ga0255124_1000201_pt1 | contig 22407 bp, 18 predicted proteins | sample Law_Cont_RepB_8d_FD_188564 | JGI IMG/M metagenome (GOLD analysis project Ga0255124, IMG submission 188564) | Freshwater microbial communities from St. Lawrence River, New York, United States - Law_Cont_RepB_8d | ecosystem: Environmental > Aquatic > Freshwater > River | place: USA: New York... | reverse complement strand
GTTCCTTACCATGGTGGTTGAGGCAGCGATAGTTGCGGGCAATTTCCGGGCCCACCAGTTCATCGAGTTCGGCGCCCTCATTGGGGCGATGCAGGCCCGTGGCGACAAGAATGGTGATTTTGTCGCGGGGAATTCCGGCGTCTTCGAGAGTTTTCAGGATGGGGGGCAACAGAATCGGATTGGGCACAGGTCGGGTAATATCGCAGACAAGAATACAAGCGTCTTTTCGGCCGCGGGCCAATTCAGCCAAGGGAGGCGTGCCGATGGGGTTAGCCAACGCCTGATGAAGCACCGCAACAGGGTCTGCAAGGGGTGCTGCGGGCTTGATATGCAATGGACCAACAACCCTGTCATCGGGCAGTTCCACTTCGAGACCAGTCTTGCCATAATCAAGTGTTACACGCATAGCCAGCATCCATCCCTGTCGGTGTCAGTTGTCAATATCCCTTCCTTCAGGTATACATGAGGCTTGCATTGAGAAAAACGGCAAGGGGTTCGGAAGATGTCAATTGACAAGAGTCTGAAGCGGAAGGGTTCACTGGTACGCGCACGCAGCGTGCTGACCCGCGCCGAGCGCATTCTGGTCCTGCGAGGGGACGATAAATTCCCCGAAGGCCGCAGCCCATACGGATTGCCTAAAGTGCGCGTTGTAAAGATTGGCAAAAAGCCCAAAAAGGCAGCCAAGACAGAAGAAGCCGACGACAAGAAGAAGAAGTAATCTTCCTGATCGATCCATCGAACAACAAAAAACCGGCCATTCGGGCCGGTTTTTTCATGCACTTGTTCCAGCCTGATTCATCAGTTCCACCATAACCGGACAAACAATTGCAACAACGAAATGCCCATCGATCCCACTACCATCACCGTTGCCAAACTAATGAAAATCGCTCCCGGCACCAAACTGCTGGTGTATTCCGGACCCCACCAAAAGGTTTGGAGCTTTTCTTCAATAATCGCGCGGATACTTTCGGGTGTTGAGCCCCAGTCGAGAATACACAAACCCATATAGGGTTTGGATTTCCATGTCAGTTGTGTTTCAGGCGCATCTGGAAAAGACAAAGTAACGCCGTCGCGGTCAGCATGAAATTCAAAGACCACATCGGCATGGTGGAAGGCCTCACCCAACAAGGTTTTCAGCGTGCTTTGGTTCAGGTGGTACAAGTACGTTTTCTGGCGCCGGTGCCTTAGTTCAAGTGCCACCAACCCCACAACCACCACGAAATAGAAGCCGAATACACCCGTCCAGAAAACGGGTTCGTCAATAACCGACCGTGTGCCAATGCTTGCGAGAGAACGAAGGTGCAAGACCTCGTACAAACGGGAAAGAGAACCGGGAATGCCGAGAAAAAGCACACCCGCCAAGCCCCAAAGCAAGCACCAAAAATCGTATGTGGCGCGTACAAGCGTTGGCCTGTCGTTGAGATGCATACTCGCCAAAAACAGCATGTAGAGGCCAAGGGGAACGAATAGCATCACGGGTGTCACGGTCAGCTGTCCCCATGCCAGAGAAGGTACGCTGGTTATAGTATCCCTCAGAGATGTTCCAACCAGCGGACCCAAGGCTTAGCGCCAACAGTACAAGGAAATCCATGCGCACATCAGCACTCGGACAAACTGGGCTTCAGGTACCCGCCGTCGGTTTTGGCGGCGGCCCCTTCGGCGGATTTTACGGGGCTTTTGATGAAGCTGAAGGCATCGCAGCCATCCACCTTGCCATCGAGCAAGGCATGAATTTGATCGATACAAGCCCGTATTACGGCGGAGGACGGTCGGAAGAAGTCATTGGAAAAGGATTGGCTGGCGGTTGGCGCGATCGGGCGATTTTGGCCACAAAATGCGGGCGTATTGCCAAGGATCGGTTTGATTTTTCCGCAGCAGCCATCAAGGCCAGCTGTGAAACATCCCTGCGACTTCTGGGAACCGACCATGTGGATATTTTGCAGGCGCACGATATCGAGTTTGAACAAGACCTCGACCGTGTTTTCGACGAAACGTTCAAAGCCCTCGAAGACTTAAAACGCCAAGGAAAGTGCCGGTTCATCGGCATGACGGGCTATCCGATTGGCTTGCTCATACGCGCCATCGAAACATGTGCCCTCGACGTGGTGATCAGCTACTGCCACGCCACCCTGCTCGACCGCACCATGCTCGACCGGCTCGAACCGGTAGCCCGCCGGCGTGGGACAGGAATCATCAACGCCAGCCCCATGAGCATGGGCATACTCACCATGGCTGGCCCACCCGAATGGCACCCTGCCCCACAGTCGGTGAAAGACGCCTGCCGGCGTGCTGCTGCAGTATGTGCCCGCCATGGAGCCGATCTCTCGGATCTGGCGCTCCAGTTCCCGCTATCGAAGACAGAAATCGCTACCACCCTGGTGGGGGTGAAAGACAGAGCTGAGGTGGAACGAAACTTGGCGGCTGCCAGAAAACCGCTTAATGAGGCACTGCTTGCCGAGGTAATGGCTGAACTTCACGATGTTCAAGGCGTCTGCTGGCCTAGCGGCCACTGGGCTGCAGAAGGCTAATTAACCCACTAAAAGTCAATCTTTCGCCAATTGGTTCGTATCGCGGGCGATGGTGGCGCAGATCTGTTCCAATGGCAGATCGTTGGGATCGAGGCCGAATGGGTCCTCGATTTCCACAGCAGCTTCTTCGATACCGAAAAACAGTAAGGCCACCAGCGCAGCCATGGCTGGTGCCGCCAAGCTAGCGGTATGGACCAGAACCAGCGGCAATGTGAAAACAAACATGGTGATGCTGACCTTCAGCAACGAGGCATAGACAAAAGGCAACGGGGTCTTGTGGATTTTTTCACAGGCGCCCTGTTGATCGACCATGGTGTTGATCAGCTGCTGCATCACCATGGCTGTTCTGGTATCGATTTTTCCCAAAACCTGTTTGTCGTGAACCCATTCTTCCATGGCACGCGACAATCTGGTTGCAGGGCTACCAGCCGCTATGACCTGATCATAAAGCCGACCGGGAAGGTAATGGGTTAGCTCCTCAAAGTTGCGGTCGTCGCGCAGCGTCTGCTTAATGGCTATCACATAGGCTGAGACCAGACGGGCGAGATCCTGAGCCGGGGCGGCCCAAACCTGCCCGATGCGAACAAGATTCCGGCTGGTATTCACCAGCATGCCCCAATGCCCACGCCCTTCCCAGTAACGGGTATTGGCGGCATTGGACCGGAATGTGATCAGCATACTGAGGGCCAGGCCCAGCACGGTATGCCCGATGGGCTCGAGCTTGGGAACCGAAAATTCCAACGAATTAAGCCAAGTCCACTGGCGCAAGACAGGGAACTGATCCAAGACTTCAGATTCTGAAACCAACTTGAGCAAGCTGAGAATCAGGGTGATCAACGCGACAAGCGCAACTCTTCCCAGAACTCGCCTAAGCACAGTTCCATTGAGAGCGAATATCTGCCGCGACCAGTTGTGCGGATCGTAAACGATCATGGCGAGTACCTCAGGGGGAGGAATGCCACCATGGCTTATGCGCGAACGGAACAGGCTCTATTCCCGGATTTTCCCAAGACCCGCCGTATGCCTTGTGCAATTCAGCCAGATACAAGGCCCACTGATCACGGGCGCGTCGCGATTCGTCAGGAGATCGCTTGGCCAATGGAGTAGGACCCGGGTAAGGATCGGGCGGATATTCGGGTGCCCGCGCCACGTTGGTGGCCAGCGATATCTGTCGGCCTTCAATGATGCGGCCAATATGAATTTTCTGCGGAGAATAAAGCGAGGCGGGAGCCGATTCAGGAGACACCAATTGAATGCCCAGATCGGTTACCGATGGAATGGGCAGGGCTCGCAAAGCGTTGCGCATTTCTTCAGGGGTGGGGTTATCGCCCAGACCGGCGCGCGCTTTGTACCACAATTCAACCCCATGAAACGCCTTTTCCATCGGCTCGGAAACAACCATCGGCGCGTTCCCGGCGCGGAACATCTCCAGCAAATCAAGGTTTTTCTTACTGTTGACAATCGACCCGAAATAGCTGCCGGCAAGGTATTCACCGGGCAGAATGTCGTGGTCGTTCATGTTCTGCAATTCGGTTTCCGTCAGTGAAAAGCTGAATATTGGAATCGGGTTTGCTTTCGGGCCAAGATGACGCATGCCGGTGATGAACCGGTCGTTCATATCCAGGCCACCGAAAAGGCTAATAATCAGATCGGGGTTAGCCTTGATGATTTCAGGGAGAACAGCGGTGTCGACTTTCGATGGCAGCTTGGGCGGCGCGAATGCCTCGCCAGCCACTTCAAAATCGTCCGCAAAACGCGTCTCCACAAGCATGCGTATCACTTCAGCGCTAGCTCGCGGATAGACGTAGTCGCCTCCAACAATGAATATCTTCTTTTTGCCCGGCCCGCGAAGAAGGTCCTTGCGGGCATATTCAAGGGCGCGCTCGGCCTGCTGCCCGGGGAGGCTACCCAGATAGACAGCGTGCGATGAATCTTCCAACCCTTCAAAATGAACCGGGTAAAATAACAGACAAGAATGTTTGCCGCCTTCATGCGAGGCCAGAACCGACAGCACTTCCTTGCGCGCGGACGATGTCCAGCAACCAAAGATGACCTCGCACCCCTCAGCGACAAGCCGCTTCGCTTCGATACCAAACTTGGCAGGTTCCGATCCTCCATCACCCATCACAATTGTGACCGGATGCTTTCCAACAGGGCTGGCAGATTTGCCATCACCTTCGCGATCTCCCAACGCCTTCAGCACAGCGCGCCGAATGGGCTGCTCTGTTGGCGCCAGCCTGCCAGATTGCGAAAACAGCACGCCTACCTTGATCGGTTTTCCCGTCAGGCGAACAGGTTCTGCCACTGGGGTTACGGAATTGGCGGCGGTGTTGCCGGATTTCTCCGGAGCCGAAGATTTACCCGCACCTGAAAACATAAACAGGACAACACTGGTGATCACGGCAAATGCCACGGCGGCACCGCTGAGTGCCAGCCAAAGTCCGCCTTTTTTGCCGCTCGCCGTCCTGTCTGACAAGCCAGTCTTTGCAGATCGTGAGATGACAGGTTGTTGCGACGAGGCGCCACCACGGAGAAGCACATCGATCATGTCGATGAGGACTTTGGCCGAAGCGGGCCGGTCGTCCGGGTTCTTCGCCAGCAGTTGTTCAAGGATTTCAACCACCCGACGTGGTGTTTTCCGGCCAGCCAGTTCCAAATCTGGTGCTGGCGAATCGACCGTGGCTTCTAATACGGCCAAGGTATTCTCGCCAGTGAATGGCGCTTTGCCCGTCAGCATGCGGAAAAAGACACAACCCAATGAAAACAGGTCTGTTCGCTGATCGCATGGCAGGCCATAGACCTGCTCAGGGGCCATGTAGCTGGGGGTACCCACTACCATGCCCGCAGCCGTGAGGTTCGATTCTTTCGCGACCTCCTTGGCCAGACCGAAATCTAGGATTTTCATCCTCTTGAACTGTCGCGTTTCCTTGTGACACTCAAGCCAAAGGTTAGCGGGCTTGATATCCCTGTGAATCAGGCCTGCACCGTGAGCAGTCGACAATCCCATGGCGACTTGCCGCAACAAGTTCAGGGCTTCCTCGACTGGAAGCCAACCATCGCGCAATAACTTGGCATCGAGTGTTTCGCCGTGGAGAAATTCCATGGCCATGAATGGCACATTATTCGTGATACCAACTTCGAAAATGGTCACAATATGTTCGTCAGACAGTGAGGCTGCCAAACGAGCTTCTTGCTTGAAACGATCGACATAAAGTTCGTCGGCAAGTTCGGGGCGCAGAACTTTCAAAGCCACGGTGCGGTTGAGGCGCTGGTCGACTGCTTCAAACACCACACCCATGCCACCAGAACCGAGCACCCGCACCACGCTGTAAAAACCTAGGTGCGCTAAAGCTCCTTCCAATTCCGGCGGTTCCAGAAATGGATAATCAGCTGGAACCTTCGGCCTACTGGATGGATTTTTCGACTTCAGTGACTGGTCTTCCAAATCTGGCGCACTGGTACGGGCTGCACCCGGAGCAATCATTGTGTCCGGATCAAGCGAGGAAGTGCCGCCAGATGCGTTGACAGCATTGTGCGAGCCCGACATTACTAGTGAAACTAAGGCTTTTTGACAGTTTCGGCAGACACGCAAATGCTGGGTGACACGGTCGTACGATTCACTGGACAGTGTCTTGCGTTTGTAACCCACGAGATCGTCGGCAGGTGGGCAGGTGCTTTGGCTTGGGCTTGTCATGAAATTGGTACCGAAGGCCCGTTTACGAAAACACCCGATCGCAACTACTACGATCATAGTAAGCTTTACCTACAATGCTGCCAGTAGCGCAAGCAAGGCATCACACCGCACAGGAATAAAATCATGACACGCATTATTCAGGGCTTCCTACGGTTCCGCGACCAAGTCATGCCCCAAAAAAAGACCCTCTTCACTCAACTCAGCAGTGGGCAGTCGCCCCAAGCGTTGTTTATCAGTTGCGCCGATTCCCGCGTTAATCCAAACTTGCTGACACAGACAGAACCGGGCGATCTGTTCATCAGCCGCAATGCAGGCAACATGGTTCCACTTCCCGGCGGCCCTCCAGGAGGTGAATCTGCCACAATTGAATACGCCATAAAAGCACTGAAAGTAAAAGACATCATCATTTGCGGGCACACATTTTGTGGTGCCATGGCCGGCCTACTCCACCCGGAAAAGCTCGGTGGATTGCCTCAGGTCTGTGGCTGGCTTGATCATGCAAAGGAACTTAAACCCTGGATCGAAGGGCCCGGGGCCAAGTTGCCTGAAACAGAACGCCTGAATGAGCTCATCGCACGCAACGTCTTGCTGCAACTCGAGCACCTAAAGGCACATCCAGCGGTGGCGGAAGCCCTTGCCGAGAAAAAACTTCGCCTGATGGGCTGGGTTTATCACATTGAATCGGGCGAAGTGGATATCCATGACGCTGTAAAAGAAAAATGGGTGTGCATGACTGACATGGCACGCCAGCAAATGGGCCGCGAATTGCATGTGGCCGCAGCCTTAAATCCAACCGAAAAACAAGTTGGCCCTGTTACCTACTGACATGCTGGATGAACTTACGCTTTCCGCGTGAAGGCCGGCATGTCTATAGTGGCTTCATTGTTCTCATGTCTTGAATGAAAGGGAGAAACCCCAGATGCCCAAGGGCGCCGAGAGCCCCATCGCAAGTCGATGGAAAATTGCCGATGCGATGGAAACGTACGGTATACGCGGATGGGGTAAAGGCTACTTCGGGATTAACCGGAACGGCCATGTGACGGTCATGCCGTCCAAAAAACCAGATGAGGCAATTGACCTCAAAGGATTGGTCGACCAACTTCAGGCGCGTGGCATCCAATTGCCCATTCTGGTGCGTTTCACCGACATCCTGCGCCACCGGGTTGGCGAAATGCACGACGCCTTCGCCAAAGCCATTAAAGACCATGAGTACCAGAACGAATATTGCTGCGTTTACCCCATCAAGGTGAATCAACAACGTCAGGTTGTTGAAGAAATCCTCGATTTCGGCAAACCTTTCAATTTTGGCCTCGAAGCTGGAAGTAAACCTGAACTTTTGGCTGTGCTGTCACTGGTCAATGGCAACGATACGCCGATCATTTGCAACGGCTTCAAGGATGATGAATTCATCCGCATGGCTATGATGGCCCGCAAACTCGGGAAAAAAATCATCCCCGTGGTGGAAAAGTTCACCGAACTGGAACTCATTCTTACCACTGCCGAGGAACTGGGAGTCGAACCTGCCATCGGCGTGCGCGTGAAGCTCGCCGCTCGCGGATCGGGCCGCTGGCGCTCCTCCGCCGGATACCGCTCGAAGTTTGGTCTGACCATTTCTGAAGTCCTGCAGGCCTTCGAACTGCTTAAGGCCCGCGGCATGGCGCATTGCCTGAAGCTGGTGCACTTCCACTTAGGCAGCCAGATCACCAACATCCGCAGCATCAAGAACGCGCTCACCGAAGCCACACGCATTTACTGCGACCTGCACCACATGGGTGCGGGGGTGGAGTATCTCGACGTGGGTGGCGGTTTGGGTATCGATTACGACGGCTCCCAGAGCGACTTCGAATCGAGCATCAACTACACACTGCAGGAATATGCCAGCGACATCGTCTTCCGCGTGCGGACCATCTGCGACGAGGAGGAAGTACCCCATCCAGCCATTGTTTCCGAATCCGGCCGTGCCGTGGTAGCTTACCACAGCCTTCTGGTGTTCGACGTGCTGGGTGTTTCCCGGTTCGACAAAACAGATATTCCAGATGCTCCACCGGAAGAAGCACCGCAACAGTTGCATGATCTTTTTGCTGTCTATAAAGATGTCAAAAAGAAAAATCTGCAAGAGTCGTACCACGACGCCACGCACCATGTAGATGAAATCGTCAACCTCTTCAACCTTGGCGGTATATCGCTCGAAATGCGCGCCATGGCCGAGAATGTTTTCTGGGCCATCAGCGCCCGCATTCTCAAGCACGTTCGCGAACTCGATTACGCGCCGGAAGACCTGAGCGGATTGGAGACACTCCTCTCCGATACCTATTTCTGTAATTTCTCGGTCTTCCAGTCGATGCCCGACTCGTGGGCCATTAAACAACTCTTCCCGATCATGCCGATCCATCGGCTTGGCGAGGTTCCTTCACGCCGTGGTGTGCTGGGCGACATCACCTGCGATTCCGACGGGAAAGTCGATCAGTTCATCGACCTGAAAGATGTCAGGCGCACACTGGAACTGCATGCCTACGACGGGAAACCGTACTACCTTGCGGCCTTCCTGCTCGGCGCCTACCAAGAAATTCTTGGCGACCTGCACAACCTGTTTGGCGATACCAACGCCGTGCATGTGCATTTCGATGAAGATGGCGAAGTGGTCATCGACGACGTCATCAAAGGCGATACGGTTCGTGAAGTTCTTGCCTATGTTCAATACTCGCCCGAAATGCTGATGGAACGACTCCGCAAAGACGTTGAAAAAGCCGTCAAAGCCAACCGCATCACCTTGGCGGAATCGCGACAAATGCTCCGCTACTACGAAGCCGCACTCGATGGTTACACCTACCTCGAGGAAATCTGACCCGTCAGGAACCAACGCCATGATGATCACAGGTCTTTCAGGCAACGAAATTTGGTGCTTGGCCCAGAAAGACATCGCCCCGGGCGGCTTGGTTGTTGGCAATAGCGTGCATTCGCAAGGTTTTGTCCGCGGACTCACCACCGGCTTAAAGACTTTTGCTGGTGGTGAACTAACCGACATTACAAATCTTATCGTGGAAGGCCGTCACACCGCGCTTAAACGCATGGAAGATGAAGCGCGCCAGCAGGGTGCCGATGGCCTTACCGGCGTTGCTACCGATGTCAAGCGTCTGGGCAACATGGTGGAGTTTCTTGCCATTGGCTCCGCGGTGAAGCGGCCAGGCAAAAACCAGAACTTTTTCAGCTCCGCATGCTCTGGACAAGACCTGTTCTGCCAGATCGATTCCGGTTACGACCCGATCCATTTCGTGATGGGAAATGTCGCCTACGCCCTTGGCGCCGGAGGCAATATCTGGGCTGCCTTCTCCTCCATGGCCGGTGGCGAAGTTGACGCCCTTTCGGGAATGATCAACAAAACCAGACATCTGGCACTCGAGCGCATCGAGGCGGAGGCCCGCAAGATAGGCGCCAACTGCATCGTCGATATCAAAACCTCGATTTACCCCTTCGGTGCCGGCGTAAAGGAAATGGTGCTTGTCGGGACCGCTAGCAGGCACCCGGCACTCGGCGATCCTGAGCGCCCATTCACTTCGGAACTTACCGGCGAGGAACTCTGGAACCTCACTCAGCTTGGTTATCAGCCCTTGCGCCTACTCATGGCCAGCAGTGTGGTTTCTTTGGGTATTGGCGGAGGCATTAAAGCCTTTTTCAGTTCATTCTCGCGCGGCGAAGTCGGGTCGATGACCCAGCTTGTTTATCAAGCTCGCGAAAACTGCCTCGCCCATATCCGCGACGAAGCCACATCTATTCAGGCCGATGGCGTGCTTGACGTGAAACTTTTCGTGCACGACATGGCGGGCGGTATGCTTGAAGTTCTGGCCATTGGCACAGCGTTCAAACGCAACGCGCAGGTCCGAACCACCCTGCCCCAACTACCTCCTCAGGCCATCATCCGCGACAGAAGCACATTCTTCTCAAGCGATCTGGTAGGTCAGTCGCAAAATCTGCATGGATTCACCAGTGGCGGTGCCGAATGAGCCAAGCCCCCCACAGTCTTGCCACAAGACTGGGTCGTCTGCTGCTGCCCAATCCCATTCTGGTAGCCTCGGGAACATTCGGATATGCCCGGGAAATGGATGGGGTGATCAACCTCTCCCGTTTGGGCGGAATCGTACCCAAAACCGTAACCATGGCACCACGGGTGGGTAATCCGCCACCACGCACGGTTGAAACATCCAGCGGCATGCTCAACGCGATCGGACTCGACAACGACGGGCTCGACCACTTTTTAGATCACCACTTACCCTATTTGAGAACCGTAGGGTGCCCCATCATCCTCAACTTCGCCGCCAAGGCTGAAGCTGAATTCCCGCAGATGGCCCAAAAGGCCTCCAAGGTTGAGGGACTCTCGGCACTGGAATTGAACCTTTCCTGCCCCAACGTGGCGGGCGGTATCGACTTTGCCACGCGCCCCGAGGCGTGTGAACGGGTGGTGCGCTCGTGCCGCGACGCCTGCCCCGACCTGCCAATTCTGGCCAAACTCACCCCCGCCGTTACCGATATCGTGGCGGTAGCCCAAGCTGCTGCTGCCGGCGGCGCCGATGCGGTCAGCCTTGTGAACACCTTCCCCGGCTTGGTGATCGACTGGAAGCGCCGCCGCCCGTTTTTGGGCAACGGTGTCGGTGGCCTTTCCGGACCGGCAATTAAGCCATTGGCACTGCGCTGTGTCTGGAATGTCGCGCGTGCCTGCCCCGGTTTGCCTATTGTTGGCATTGGCGGGATCGGTTGCATCGACGACGTGATGGATTATCTGGTCTCGGGAGCCTCCGCCGTGCAGATGGGCACCGTGAACTTCTACGATCCTTGTGCTGCCATACGTGTTATTGAAGCGTTGCCCGAGGCATTGGCCACGCTGGGCGTCGCGACTGTGGCGCAAGCTGTGGGTGCTGCCTGTGGGTGGAAGCCACAAGGCTGAAAGCTCTACTTTAAAGGCTTGGAAACAGGAATACTGATCACCAAGGCTGCAAACTTTGGCTCCTTGGAAGGCAGCCTGAAAACTCCTTCGTGGCAACCAATACACCCGACACCCAGTGGGATCGCTCCCGCGCGACGGTAATATCCATCTTCCACAACTTCGACGTCGTTCTTTCCATCAGCGATCTCCCGGGCAGCCCTTTTTTCAAATTCCGTGCCCGGCTCATGGTTAAGGCTCATAGCCTTCAGATTTACCGCAATCCAACGCGCCTCTGTTTTGGTTGTTTTCTGCATTTCGGCGAAAACATCCTCCATGGCTCGGGCGGGTACAATCGTCCGTTCGCTGCGAAAATACCGGTGATGCATCACATCGAGCGTTGTTGTGTAAATATCATGCATAAGGCTGGCCCGTTCGCGTGCCATGGCAACAGAAACAGACAAGACCTCCTTGGGCTTCACCTGAAGCGGTTCAGCACCTGCAAGCAGGGCGAGATAACCCATACCAGCCACGATCGCCCCGCAGCAGATGCGCCAACCACGGGTTTTCATGGTGAACTCCTTGCTTCTGGGAAACGACGTGGCAAACAGCGGAGTAACGGGAAAAAGTGTCGTGGGCCCGTTTACGCACACAATAGATGTTAATATCTATTATAGGTCCATGCAAGCGTAATCCACCATCCACTTCGTTGGTTTCAGACGGTTAGGCGTTGCAATACCACGCCTACTTGAACGCCACCGCACGAAGCCTCAGCAACTCAGCGGCGATATCGGGGCCTTCGTGGAACGAAATCCAGCCGCGCACCGATCGCGATTCTCCCGCCGGGCAATCTTCCACCACCGGGTCGGAATGCAGGCACGGGCACGGCGGATTGCCCCAGGCGCGGCCGCACTGCTCCCAACCAGTAATGATCCAACGCTTTTTTGTGCTATCGTGGCACGCCGCAAATGGTGCCGCCAAAACCTTGTTGTCGTTGGTTTGCGTGCTGAAACCTTCAAGCCCCGCGAGCATTACGCACATCTGAACGCGCAACCCTACCAGCTTGTCAGCCGATCCGTTGGTGATGGTCAATGTCATGCGCGCGCCCTCTTTGCCGGGCACCACCGTCGATTTCATGCTGACCTTATTGGGCAGAAGTCGTTCCAGTGCCAAGGAACCATCCTGAAGGCGCGTCCACTCCATGGGATCGAGCGCTATCTTCTGCCGGTCCCATGTGGTGGGCACATGGGTGTGAGCCAGATAAAGCAACTCGGGCGGCTTTTTCATACTCGGAACAAACCACACCGCTTCGGGAACGTCAGCCACCGCATACCCGCCATCCGCCCATGGGGCGAATACGCTCGCCTTGGTTTCACGCTGCGGGCGGATAGCTCCGTCGCGAAACCCAATCCGCGGATGCCTGCCCCCCGGGTAAGGAAGCACGCGGATCGATTCACCATTTCGAACCGGATGGCGCACCGATGCATCAATACCAAGCCGCTTGGCAGCACCGGTAACTTCCGCGGCAGTCAGGCCAAGGGCCGCACCCGCTTCAGTGGGGGTGAATCGGTGATGCACCAGAGCATTGTCCAGCCAATACCGCAGCGAGTCATCGTTATTGGCTGGGCGGGTATTGGCACCATCATGCCCGGCAGAGATCAGCTTTTTCCGATCTTCAATAACACCGAAAGGGTCTGAAGGTACCACGGTTGGATCCACGTAGTTTGCCAAATCACGCAAGGAAATAACCGTGCATTGCTCATCGGCCAAGTATTTCAGATAACTCTCGAACTGATCCTTCACGGTGCTGACCCAATTGTGGGCAGTATCAGGCACGCCGTGGAACTGAAGAACCACAATTTTTCCGTGCTTAGCCTGGGAAACAGCCGCCTTGAGATTGTCTAGATTCCAATGCGGGCGGGCATCGCCAGCCGTGGGAACCAACAACGGATGATCCAGCGCCGGTTCGTAGGCAAATCCCTTGCCATCTTTGTACGGGTGTTCCGGACTGCCGCCCCGGCGGGCAAATCTGATTCCGTGATCTTTCAGAACCGTTAAGGCTTCCTTGGTGATCGAGTTGCCCGGGTAGGCAAAAGTAACTGGTTTGGTAATGCCGTACCGCTGGCACCGCGCATCGATACCGCGCAGTTGGGCGGAGAGGTCGCGCAGGGTTTTGTCGGTAACCGACATATGATCGACCGTGTGGTTTCCGATATCAAATCCGTCGTCGTGCAGTTGCTTGATTTCTTCCCATGTCATGTAGTCGCGTTTATTGGTGGCGAAATCCCACCCCTCGGTAACAAAAAAAGTCGCCCCGAACCTGTGCTTGAGCAACAGGGGCCGGGCGACGCTGTAATGCGACTTGCTGGCGTCGTCGAATGTCAGAACCACGAGTTTGTCGGGAATTGGCTTCAGACCGGCAACCGACGTGGTTAACAGAAACAAGGCGGCAAAGAATGGCGTCATGGCAATTCCATGGGGAAAGAATCATGGGCATGGTCGCCATGACTATACCACGGCAAGCTGACAGAAACCCGAAACGTGCAATCGGCCCCCTCGCGGGCTCTTCGTAACTGCATGGGCAAAATACGATCGGTCACCTATTTCAAATGCATGATCGGTGTCAGTCTGATCTGTTACAACAAGCCAAGTCTCGAGCCGATGGCGCAAGCCATCGGGTTTGTAACAGCCAGCGGAGAAAATGAGTTGATGGGGTTACCCGCCGACTTGCGTCGGCGGCTCGAAGCTATGCGAAGCCGTTTCAGCAGTTGAAATAGGCGCCCCACGCGGCTGAGTAAGGGGCCACAATCTCCTAGGCAGAAACTTGCAAGATGATGTCAGGGCTTCAGAATCCGAGACCTGGCATGGAGCCCCTTACTCAGTCGTGCGGGGCTGCTCGGTTCTGATAGTTGGGCCGCAGAATCTTTGGCAAATATCACACGGGCCTTTTTAATAGATTCAGATCCATCCCAAAAATAAATCCAGGCATACGACTGGAGGGTTACCAATATTGTATTTCTTCTGTAATTCGCTCGGATCGACCCCATAATCGTAACGCTCAACATCGGTGTTTGAGCCGCTCACCCACCGCTGGTCCACCATGCGGCCGAACCGGTCGAGACCTGTGTACGGGTCGCCTGCGTCGCCATCCGGTTCGCCGGATTGTTTGAGGTAGCTGAGGTTCACTCCGGTTTCGGCGTGTGTCCGCATGACCACCGTCCCCAGACCCAAATACGTCAATGCTTCAACAGCATTGGCGCCATCCGCTACTGTCGTCAATCGCGAGATCGCATCATCCACACCACTGCCGTACCCATACGAGACTTCATAGCCGCTTGGGTAAGTCATACTCTCCAGACGACTGTGGTTCCCACTGAGCGCTTCCGTGTAGGTGTATTGTACGAATTGGGTGGTCGCCATATCCACCGAACCAGCGTGCGACTGCCATTCGCGTACCAGTTGCCCCAAACCGTTGTAATCGCGCCGGACCTCGTTGACCACGGCTCCGCCTTCGGCGGCATCGTACGCCGTGAACAGTGTCCCGCGCCCCATTACGTCATATCGGAATTCCTGCCGCCTGAGTGGCCCACGTAAGGCCACCCATTACTGATAAACGGTAACGGTCGCCCTGCTGGAAATAGATCGTCTTGGTTTAGGTTGATCTCGTTAAATGAATGTGCTGCTTAGTTTGCTACACCTCAGCCCCGCCTCTCAATCCGGTTGCCGGGCATCTTGCGCACCGTGCGGCCCATTTCCATCTGGAACAGGGTCCGGTTCAATTCCGCTGGGCTAAGCGCCGAGCGGCTGCCCAACTCATCAATGAAGAGTGCGCCATCGGCCAAGGCATTCCAGATCGCCAATGCAGCCCCATCGAGCTGGGGGGGCGGAACCGGGGCGATGGGCGGTGGAACCACCTTTGCTTCTTTCTTCTCATCTTCCACTGCTGGCGCATCGAACAACGAGCCTTGACGAGGTTTCAGCACCAGCGGATCTGCCACCGCCTCCAACACATCATCAAGACCCCGGCACAAGATAGCTCCCTTACGAATCAGCTCGTGGCAACCCGCCGCCAGCGGATTATCGAGCGACCCTGGCATGGCCAGAACAGGCCGGCCCTGCTCTGCCGCATGCACCGCCGTGTGCAAGGCGCCGCTTTTCTCGCGCGCCTCAACCAGCACCACGGCACGGGACAGAGCCGAGATCAGGCGGTTACGCGCCGGAAATAACCCGGGCTGAGGCTTTTGCCCCATGGTTGCTTCGGAAATCAGACCGCCGCGCGCGATCATGGCTTCCGCCATGCGGTCGTGTTCCGGTGGATAAATGGTCGCTAAGCCGTTGGCCATAACAGCAAGTGTGCGGCCGCCAGCATCCAGCGCGCCCTGATGCGCCGCGCCATCGATACCGCGCGCCAGCCCGGAAATGACCGTAAATCCTGCGCGGGCTAGCCCTTCCGCCAAGCGTTTCGCCATCTTCAGCCCTTGGCTGGTAGCATCGCGTGAGCCCACAATGCCTACCGCGCGCTCATCAGCAGGCCGGTAGTCGCCACGCAAGTACAAGACAGGGGGCATACCGGGAAAAGGCAGCATCGATGCCGGATACTCGGGCGTTCCACGCGCCAATACCGATGCCGCATACCTAGACATCAAAGCCAGTTCGGCATCCACTTCGGCCGACCCGAGGGCATGTGATAATTTGTCCACCACCTCGGCTCGCAGATGCGGAACGGTGGCCAATTGTGAAGGTGTGGCGCCAAGAGCAGCGGTGGCCGTGCCAAACCGCTCCAATATGGCGGCCAGCAAGCGTGGGCCAATACCGGGAACCAAACGCAGCGTCAGCAGCGCCCTCAATTCGGCATCCGGCAATGTGGAATGTTTCATGGTTGAATTTCCAGCCCAATCCCTGACCGTGAACATAGAAGTTCGCATAGGGATCAACCAATTGAATGGTCCCAAACTCTTCAACTTGAGAGCGACCTGCCCACTCAACCACCTGTCTGGAGAAACTGTTCCGGTTGTGCGGGCGGAACGGGTCGCGACGGTCGTAGGCCACCCGCCGGAACAATCGTTTCCCGCGGTGTTCTATGCAGGCTCGGCACAACCGTGATAACGATCAGGTGAAACGGTCCAGACCGCAAAACCAGCAGGTAAGACCGTCATCCAGTCGTGAAAGACTCACCGATACCAACTGGGACAAACGCGCCGCCAGAACCAGGACGGCAGCGAGGTTTCGCGACCGGTAATGCCGGCGCGGGAATCCAAAGAGGCTCGCCAAGGAAGGTGAGTCACTGTTGGCACCGTGACCTTGAGCAAGGTCGCGGAAACCTGAGAACTCTGGTTCCAGAAGGAGACCTGACCATGAAATTGCGCCTGGGAGTGCCGATCGTGGCCGCCCTGGTCGGCTTGCTGGGGTTCACCCCCGCAGCGTCGGCCTCGCACGTCGGCGCGGGCAATTTCTCGAGCTGTTGTAATCCGTGTGACGATGCCCAAGGGGTATTTTCGTCGGCATGGAGGCTCTTTAAGCCCCGCTACCAACTTGTGTTCGACACGGTTCTTGAAAAGCGATGGCACACGACTTATCAGACCGTCAATGAAACGGTTTTGAAAGATGTGAAAAAGACTTGCTACCGCGAGGAAACCCGCACCTGCTACAAGCCTTGCACCGAAACGGTCTGCAAGACGGTTCAGGAAACGGTGATGAAGCCCGTTTATTCGACCAACTACCGCAACTGCGAATTCACGATCACCAAGCCCGTAACCCGCACGGTATGCAAGGAAGTCGAAGAAACGAAATTCAAGCCCGTGTACGAGACCGCTTACAAGGAATGCAAGTACACCACTTGCAAAAAGGTACCGGTTCAGTGCGAGCGTGAATGCAGCTACACGGTTTGCAAGCCTGTGTGCGAAGTGGAAAACCGCACGGTGTGCGGCCAGATCTGCAAAAACATTTGCGAAGACCACGTCAAGGAATGTGTCTCGTACGTGTGCAAACCCGTGTGCGAAACAACCATGAAGGAGTGCACCTACACGGTGCGCAAGCATGTGGTTGAAGAGTGCATGAAGGAAGTACGCTGCACGGAATGGCGCACGGAAGTTCAGCACTGCGAACGCGAAGTGACCCGCACCGTGAAGAAGCCAGTGACCGAAATGCGTACCATTTCAAAACTGGTAGGCGAATGGTGCACCGAAGAGTACACGGTCCCCGGCCGCAAAATGGTGAAGTGGGTGCGTGAGCAGGAATGCGAATTTGATCCTTGCACCTGCAAGTGCGTCTGCAAGCCAGGCAAGTGGACCAAGTGCGAAACGCAGTGCCCCGACCAGGTGTGCAGCCGTCGAGTTTACCGCACCCGCACCATCTGCTGCGAAGTTCCAGTCACGAAGAACGTGAAGGAATGCATCGTTGAGAAGGTTCCTTACACGGTCTGCAAGAAGGTTCCAGTAACCGTCTGCAAGCAGGTTCCCGTGAAGGTGAGCAAAGTGGTATGCGAAACCTGCACCAAGCAGGTTCCAGTAACCACCACCCGCATGGTGAGCGAGAAGGTTGTGAAGTCTGTTCCCTACACCACCCGTCGCGTGGCACACGGTGCCTATGTGGACAGCAAAGATGGTATGGGCTACGCCGACCCAGGCGAGGGTCGCAGCTTTGTGGAAGGCGCGAAGTATCAGAAGGTTGTAACCACAACCCGCCGCCGTCTGGTTAGCGAAACTGTTGTGAAGAAGGTTCCTTACACAGTGTACAAGGACGTTCAGGAAACCTGCACGAAGATGGTTCCCTACACGACCTGCCGCATGGTTCCTTGCACTCAGAAGAAGACAGTGTCATGCAAGGTAACCGAAATGGTAACGGAAACGCACACCAAGAAGGTTCCTTACACGGTCTGCTCGATGGAGCCTCACACCATCAACAAGACTGTTTCCGAGAAGGTCACCAAGATGGTTCCCCACACGGTAACTGTGAAGGTTCCTTACACGGTGTGCGAGCAGGTTCCAGTAACCACCTGCAAGCGTGTACCAGTGTGTGTTGAAAAGGAAGTATGCGTGAAGAAGCCCCGCTTGGTCGCTGTATGCAACGACCCATGCGATCCTTGCCACCTCAGCCGTCTGAATGACAGGCTCTGCGGTAAGGGTGGCCCATGCGATCCTGGTCCTCAGGCTCCTTCGGATCCTGGCACCAAGGGTGGCGACACCAAGGGTTCGGGGAAGTAAGCCAGACCTGAATCGATAAAAACCTCAGCCCCCGTGATGAAAATCACGGGGGCTTTTTTTGTAAGTGACGTGTTATCGCAACGCGTGAAACGCCAGGCCGGAACCAATTTTAGGATAAAAATATGTGCTCTTGGGCGGCATACGCTCACCACCCGAGGCAATGGCTGCCACGAGATCCATGGTGGCTGCGGGTACCAGAATACCTAGGTCGGCTCCGTCGTTGCTGGCAAGATCCGCCATCACTTCTTCAATCTGGTGCACATAACGGAACGAGGGAGGACTTTTTAGCAATGGCGCGAGGAGGTCGTCGAGCGCGATACCATGGGCAATGGCCACCCCCAGAGAGCGCCATTCTTCGGATCGCTCGGGCAAGCGGTTGGACAGCCTTTCCGGATCGGTCAGCCGTGCCATGGTCCAAGCGCCATCAGCTTTGGTACCAAAGGCCAGCAGTTCTTGCCCGCCGTCCATCTCAATCTCTTCATAGGCCGCGCGGCAACCATCGCTGCCATGCCCAATCAGTCGCGTTTCAAAAGCTGGGGCAAGCGCTAAGGCTAGTTGATCAGCTGTGATGCCGGGCAGTCCGCCCACCAGCCGGTGTGTTGGCTGGATTTCCAGCCCGGCATCGTTCATGCCCACCAAGAAAATCATGATGAAACGCGCCGGATGGTCGGCTTCCATAACCAACCCGCGCTGGCGGGCAACCTCTTCACGTTCCGCCAAGTAGGCCAATGCCGTTTCATAACGGTGATGGCCATCGGCCAAATAAATTGGTTTGTCGTCAAGTAGCGCCGTCGCAGCCGATACTGCCGCATGATCGGTGACAGACCACATACGCGTGATCACGCCTGCATGGTCTACGGCTTGCAATGGAAGGGCCCGACCAACGGCCTGATCCAACACACGCTGGGCCGCACAAGCAGGATCGGGATAGAGCCCAAAGACCGGGCTGAGGTTCATAGCGGTAGCCCGGAAAATTCGCAGGCGATCAGCCTTGGGACCGGGCAATGTTTCCTCGTGCGGGAAAATGGCGCCGGAACCAAACGGTTCTAGACGGACACGGGCCAAAAATCCGCGGCGGACGATAGTACGGCCTTCCGACACGAACTCTTGGTGCACCACCGTCACGCTGAGCTGGGAATCTTGCACGAAAACATCGTCCGCCATGAAATCGCGCAAACACGCGGCAGCACGGGTGGCCCGGTTGTCGCCATCGTTGTCTTCCGGCGTTTCATAACCCAAAATCAATCGCACCACATTGGATGGGTGCCTATCGTGCAACTGCTTTTGAAGAACCGGGTCGATTACGTCGTAAGGCGGAGCCATAACGTCTTCGAGGGCACCCACGCGGGCAAGGTTGTAGCGGAAGGCTCGAAACGGCTGAACATCGGCCATGTGTACTGGTCCCCTGAAGATGAAGTCATGGTACAGGGTGGATCGGCTACCATAGTGGCATGAGTACCATTCATGAAATACTTGGCCAGCGTCTGGAAGCCATTCGGACCCGCGTTCAGGCGGCCTGCGGGCGTGTTGGCAGGTCTCCGGAATCCGTGACTTTGATTGGGGTTACCAAGACAGTAGGCCACGAAGTGGCCCAAGCTCTGGTGGATCTGGGTGTCGCCGATCTTGGTGAAAACCGGCCTCAGGAACTGTGGCGCAAATCCGATCTCGTTTCCGGTGCCCGCTGGCATGTGATCGGGCATCTGCAACGCAACAAAGTCGAGCGTACCGTTGGCTTGTCCAGCCTCATTCATTCCGTGGACAGCGAGCGCTTGCTGGAAGCCATCGAAACTGAAGCCAAACGCATTGGCAAGCAAACCGCTGTGCTACTCGAAGTCAATTGCAGTGGCGAGGAAGCCAAGCACGGATTTACGCCCGAGGCGGTTCTCGCCTTCACGTCTAATCTTAAACCGCTCCAATTCGTCCGCATTGAAGGTCTCATGACCATGGCGGCCCTTGCAGACGACCCTGAGGCAGCGCGCCCGGCGTTTCGTCGTTTGGCAGGTTTGCAGAAAGAATTGAAACAGGTGCTGGGTGATCAGCATCCCTTGAATCTGCTCAGCATGGGCATGAGTGGTGATTTTGAAGTGGCGATAGAAGAAGGAGCCACGCACATCCGTTTGGGAACAGTTTTGGTGGGCGGCCTGGAACCAACATGATCCGCATTACCGAAACTCCAGAAGGCGTTGTTATTTCCGTTCGCGCCCAGCCCGGTGCCAAACGCACAACCATTGTTGGCATTCATGGAAACGCGCTGAAAGTAGCGGTTCAGGCACCACCCGTGGATGGTAAAGCCAACGAAGCCATCGAGGTGGCACTGGCCGGATGGTTGGGGCTCAAAAAGTCGCAGGTTGGCCTGAAAAGCGGCATGTCGAGCCGCGACAAAACATTTCTGCTCGGTGGAATTGATGCGTCATCTGTACAGATTCTGCTAGATGCTCTGGTGCCAATCCGGTGAACAGCACGATGTTCAGCGCTTTCAGGCACCGCGATTATCGCTTGTACTATTTTGGTCAAGGATTGTCCTTGATCGGATCGTGGATGCAGACCACAGCGCTGGCATGGCTGGCCTTTCAGTTGACCGGACAAAGCTCGTGGAGTGCCGCCGTGGCTGTGGGCATGATTCTGCCAACCGCCCTACTCGCTCCTGTAGCCGGTCTTCTTGCCGACCGCATGTCCAAAAAACAGCTCATTTTGTGGACTCAGTCGGCCTTCGCCATGCAGGCTACCGGGCTTGCCTGTTACGGCTTGTGGGGCCATGCCACGCCCATGGGGTTGGTACTGTTCGCTTGGCTGGGTGGCGTTGTGCAAGCCGTTGATCTGCCTACCCGCCTGAGCTTTCTTAAGGAATTAACCTCACTGGAAGATCTGCCCAATGCTGTGGCGCTCAATTCTGTTCAATTCAATCTGGCGCGGGCGTTAGGCCCGGCACTCGCGGGCTGGATCATGTCGATTGCAGATCCTGCTTTGTGCTTTGCCATCAACGCGTTCAGTTACCTTGCAGTTCTCGGGTGTCTGGCAAGCATCCGTGTTCGCGGCGAACCGATTGCAAAAGGTGCTGGCGACCGCGGCAATATGGAACTAATCACAGCCTTAAAACGCCAGCCAACTCTGGCTGGACTGATCGCCTTGGCTGCAGGCGTGGCCTTGTTTGGTTGGCCGTTGCTGTCACTGCTGCCTCAGGTTGCTTCGGTTGGCTTGGGTTGGCAAGCGGAAGGACACGGTTGGTTGCTGAGTACCCTAGGTGCTGGCGCCATGCTCTCCGCGTTGGCCATTGCCGCATGGGGGCAACCCGACAACTTATGGTGGCGTTTGCGCTTGGGTTTATTGTTGCTTGCCGTTGGTGAATTAGTACTGGCTTGGGTGGCACGGGCAGGGGACGGACCACTCATAGGTGGCTTAGCAGGATCTACCCTTGCCGGTATGGGATTGATTCTGGTGCTGGCGAGTGCTCAGGGTGCCGTGCAACAGCAAGTCGATGATGCCATCCGAGGCCGCATGATGGCTTTGTGGACCATGGGTCTCAGCACGGCGTCACCCATTGGCAGCGTTCTGTTTGGACCACTCGCCGATTGGGCGGGCCATTCGGCGGCGTTATTGGTGATGGCCATTGGGGTTTTGGGGCTTTTAAGCACGTGCCTGAAGCGGTAGCCAAGAGCGGCATAACACACTATCATATTGTGCAAGTAGTGTTACTAAGATTATGGACTTGCACAATGAACCTTTTACGATTCAACCGAATACTAGCTGAATGTCTAGCATACATTGCTATTCTCGTTCTTCCTCTTGGCCTAGCACATGGGCAAGAAACGGCAGAACCGGACGAAGATGCTCTTGCAGTCCTCTTGCGGCTGGACAAGGTCATCCAGCCCGTGGATCTGACCACGACCAAGGGTGTCAAATGGTCGCTTGCCGAAGCGAATAAAGCCAAGGCTACGGTTATTGTGTTTCTGGACTTTAAATGCCCAATTTCCAATCGTTATGTGCCCATATTAAATAGCTTGGCCGAACGCTATCAAGGCAAAGGGGTCGTCTTTGCCGCCGTTATTTGCGACGAGGAAAAACCGGAAG
>Ga0255124_1000200_pt1 | contig 22410 bp, 14 predicted proteins | sample Law_Cont_RepB_8d_FD_188564 | JGI IMG/M metagenome (GOLD analysis project Ga0255124, IMG submission 188564) | Freshwater microbial communities from St. Lawrence River, New York, United States - Law_Cont_RepB_8d | ecosystem: Environmental > Aquatic > Freshwater > River | place: USA: New York... | reverse complement strand
CCCAAATAGGGGTTAAGAGATGAATACCAACCGAGCGCTAGCCAGTCGGCAAGAGTTAGTGAAAGCCGACAGACGGCAACGAGATATGGGAGCTTTCTCGCGCAGGAAGCTTCTGCGGGGGCTTGGGGTTTCGATGGCGTTGCCATGGATGGAATCGTTGAATGTGTGGGGTTCTGAAGAGGGCGCAGTTTCCAAATCGGATGGAGCAGTGCAGGCTCCTGTTCGGTTGGCGGTCCTCTTTGCGGGGAATGGTTTCCATGGTGGGGAGTGGTGGGCGAAAGAGGACCAGGGTGAGCTACAGCTCGGCCGAGTGCTTGCGCCATTATCCGAAGTCCGAGATAGCGTGTTGTTTATCAAGGGGTTGTATAACGCCGAGGCGTTGAAGGGGAATATCCACAGTTCGCAGACAGGGAACTTGCTTTCTGGTGCTCCGTTGGCAGCGGGAGGAGAGATACGTTCTGGGACAAGCATCGATCAATTTTTAGCGCAGACGGTAGGTCGTACGACGAAGGTGCCGAGTCTGGTGTTGGGTTGTGAGAAATCCAATCCATCGGTGCATAAGAACTATTCCATGATTTACAGTTCGCACATTTCTTGGTCGAGTCCAACGACACCGACTCCGCTTGAACTGTACCCGGCGTTGGCTTTTGATCGTTTGTTCAAGGACGAGAATCATCGTGGGGATCAGAGTGTATTGGATTCGATCCTTGAGCATGCTGGAGATATTCGCCGTCAGATCAGCACGAGCGACCAACGGAAGTTTGACGAGTACCTCGATTCGGTGCGTGATGTTGAGCAGCGGATTTCGAATGCAGGCAAGCGTGGTGAGTTACAGGGTTGGAAGCCGACGTTGGACAAGCCGAACATCGACCGTCCTGCGGATGGTATTCCGCAAGATATTTCTGAGCATATGCGATTGATGTGCGACATCCTCGTCTTAGGATTTCAAACCGACACGACTCGGATTTCGACGTTGAAGCTCAACAATGATCATTCTTCGTTGCGATTCCCGCACCTTGGTGTTGATTACATGATTCACCATTTGTTGTCCCATGCCGATACGGAGGATTGGCTCAAGGTCAATCAGTTCTTCCTTGAGCAGATGGGTTATATTGCCAGGAAGTTGCAGGCGATCAACGAAGGGGAGAGGACCGCATTGGACAACTCGATGATTATGCTTTGTTCAAGCATGATGACCGGTAGTCACGATGCATCTCAGTTACCTGTGGTGATGGTCGGTAAGGGGGGTGGCAAGATCAAGACAGGTCGGGTGTTGGATTACCGTCAGTCGTCTGAGCGGCAGATGTGTCGGCTGTATCTCTCAATGATGCAGAAGATGGGGATTGAGCAGCAGACTTTTGGTGATGCGAGCAGTCCGTTGGCAGAAGTTTAGAGATAGGGGAGGGTTGCGCGCTTTCAGTACGTACCCCCTGCCGGTTTGACGTTCACTGAGAATTGTTGGTTGAGATAGTATTCACGTTGAAGGAATAGAGACAGGAAGTTATGGTCAAGCTCGGCGCGCACATGAGCATTGCGGGAGGATATTACAAGGCGATTGACGCTGCTGCTGAGTTCGAGATGGATGTGGTTCAGCTATTTACGAAGAACAACAACCAGTGGGCAGCCAAGCCCATTTCGGATCAGGAAGTCGCTTTGTTTTCGGATCGGTTGCGCGATACCGGGGTATCGAATCCTCTGTCACATGCTTCTTACCTGATCAATCTTGCTTCACCGAAGGATGAATTGTGGAACAAGAGTATCGATGGGATGAGTATTGAGTGGCAGCGAGCCGAGCAGTTGGGGCTCGATGGTGTTGTCATGCATCCGGGAGCTTTTGTTGAATCGACACCTGAACAGGGGATGCAGCGAATCGTCGATGCGATCGGAGAGATTTCACGCAGAGTCGAAGCGAAAAAGTCTTGGTTGTTGTTGGAGAATACAGCAGGCCAAGGATCTTGTCTTGGTTGGAGCATGGAGCAGCTTGCGTGGCTGTTGGAGCGCACAGGGGAATCGATGCGAGTGGGAGTTTGTCTCGATACTTGCCACGCACATGCGGCTGGATATGACTTCTCGACTGAGAGTGGTTTCAAGGCTTGGGAGCGTGAAGCGAAGAAGTTAGGTGTTTTGGATGCGATCCGAGCGCTTCATTTGAACGACAGCAAGAAGGGTTGTGGATCGCGTGTTGATAGGCACGAGCACATTGGTCTTGGCACGATCGGTTTAGAGGGGTTTGAGCGAGTATTGAAGAACAAGGTGCTCAAGCAGTGGCCGATGTATTTAGAGACCGACAAGGGGCTCAACGACGATGAGGAAGATTGGGATGCGGTGAATATGCGAGTGCTGCGGGGATTGGCGAGCTAATCGGTTGTCGATACGAGCGATCTTGCGGTGTCACAAGCGGCTTGCCAATGCGTTTCGTCTTCGAAACCTTCGCGGTGGAACACCAACTTCAGGTCGTGCAGTCGGAAGGTAATGTAGTTTGGTTCGACGATAACGGATTCCAAGTAGCGGGTGGGGATTCGCATCCAGTGTTGGAAATCGGATACGAACAGAGTGTCTTGGTTAAACCAGCGGATTTCCGGCCACGCAGCGTCTAATGTTTGGATTCCGTGAGGGGATGCTTGGACTGATTTGCGGTAGGGAGCGCGCCGGGGATCTTGGAAATCCCATTTCGCAAGAAGTTTTGCGCGCGTTACGCGGGTGGCTTCTAGCAGCATCCAGGGGACGAGGGCCAGGGCACCGATTGCCCAGGTGGGTTGGGACTTTCTCGGAAATTGTTCGAAGAGGGTGGCCCAAACCGCAAGTACCAGAACGACGAGGATTATATGTGAGCTTGGACGCCAGTGAGTCGCACGGTAACGATCCATTAACGAGAGGCTCTTGTTGGGGCTTAGTATCGAGACCCAAGCATCTGTGGGTGGGGCTTCGGCAATCAACGGGATATAAGTGCGATTGGTGACGTAATCATCGAGCAATTCACGCCATTGGGATTCGAAGAAGCAAGTGCTTGGGACCATTGCAAGTGGCGATGGAGAGGATGGGGATGGGTAGACCAGCATGCCGCTGCCCGGGTCATCCATAAAGGAGCGGGTAGTGGTTTGCATGCAGAAATCGTTATGCCAGACCGTCCACCTTCCCCCTGAGACAACACCGTGGGTCGGGCCGATGAGCCAAGGGCGAATGCGGGTCAGTTTCTCGACTTTCCCGGTTCCTAGAAGTTTTCGGTACATTCCTAGGATGACCAGCAGAGCGATGATGGCGGCGAGCAGCGGGCCGATGATGCCGACAATCATGTAGAATGGGAACCCCCAGATGAATGCAGAGATCAAGACTAGTGGGAGCAAGCATCCGAATTGGGTGGGATTATGGTAGAACTTTCGGATCTGCTTGGCATCTAATGTCCCGTTAAATTCCACGACAAGAGGCCGGGGATTATTCGGGGCGGATGTGGTACTTTCCTCAGAAACACTGACTTTCCATGGATTGGCTTCCCATGTATTGGATGAATGCTGGGATGCAGGTTTAGGCGACTGGTTCGATGAAGCCATGCGTCGAGCGGTAGGTTTTCTGATGAAGATTTAGTACAATTGAATTCTATGAGCAATTCTAGCCAACAATCACTCCCCGTACCAATCCGGCAGAAACTTGGGGAACTTCGAAGTCTCATCAGCCGACTGATTGCTACCCAGGGAGCTGTGGTACTAGCATGTTGGTTGATTGGATCGTTTTTGCTATTTGGCTTGATCGATTATCTTCCGACTCGGTTCGGTTCAGACGAATCACCGAGAATTGTTCGGATAGTCATGTTAGGGCTGATCGCAGCTGGAACGATATGGATATTGGTTCACTTTTATTGGAACCGTTGGATGGTCCATTGGAGTGATTCTTCGTTAGCGTTGGTGATCGAGAAGCAGCATCCGGAATTTCAAAGCACGTTGATTACAACGGTGCAGGCTAGGGGGGCAGAAGCGAAGGGGCTTGGGTCGAAGTCGAAGGACTTCGAGGAGATCGAGCATCCGAATCGTCCGGGAATGATTGAGCTTGCAGCCCGCAAGGCGGTCGATTTGATTCAGAAGATTGATGTGAATTCGCTGGTTCGGTTCGCGACCTTGCAGCGTGAATTAGGTCTCTTTGCTGCACTTCTGACATTGGTGACAGCCGGTTGGATGCTTGCTCCTGACTACCTCAAGCACTGGACGAAGCGACTTTACAGTTTGTCGGATCAGCCGTGGCCTAGACGAACGACGTTGGGGCTTGTCGGAGTCGAGTTGGATGTACCGTCCTTTACTAGTACCCCGAAACGAGACAAGTATTTGGTTTCGTTTCAGGATGGAAAGGTATCGGTACCGAAGGGAGCATCGCTGAAGTTGCGAACGACGGCCAAGGATCTTTTGGCGGCACCTTATGACAAGTGTTCATTCCAGTATCGCGATCGATCTGGGAATCGTGGGCGAGCGAGTATGCTCAGTTATTCCACGTCGAATCCAAAGGAGTTCAGTTTGGATGGCCCTCCCTTGGAAGCCATCAACGATTCGCTTTGGTTTACACTTTCGGGTGGGGATGCGCGATTAGCAAACCTTCAAATTGAAACGGTCGATGCGCCGTTTGTGGTTTCGACCGATGTGGATGTAGCTTATCCGGAGTATTTGCAGCGATCGACAAAGACCACTTGGGGGAACGAGCGGTTACCTTACCGCAATGGCATGCGGCTTCCTCAAGCCACGGATGTATCGCTGTGGGTGCGAGCTAATAAGGCGATTTCGCGTTGCGATATCCAACGGACTGTATCGCAAGTTGCTACTGCGAGTTCGGGGCAAGTTGCGGCTGGTTCGGATGTTGTTCCTGTGCGTCCGGAGTACAGCATTGAGTTCGATAAGCCTGCTTCGGAGTTTCCGGTTCCGCTTGGATTGCTTGAGGATAATCTCTTCATCGAGCTTCGGCTGTGGGATGATCAAGGTTTGTGTGCGACGCGGGTACAGCAGTTTGTCATCGCGAGCATTGTCGACACTCCACCGGAGATAGATTTGAAGCTTGAGGGGATCGGTTCGGCGATCACGGAAAATGCGATGATACCGATTCGCAGTAAAGTCAAAGACGATTACGACTTGAATCAGGTTTGGGTGGAGTCGATCATCGACGAGCAGCCACTTACGCGTGTGGACGTGCAGGTTACACCGCAGGGTGACGCGGACTTGGATGTTGATTTGAAGGCGTTGCGCGATGCGGGCCAAAGTGTTCCGAGCGTTGGATCAACCCTTGCACTGCTTGTTGCGGCTTCGGATTTCATGCCGCCGGTTAGTGTTGATGGAGGGGTTGGGGAAGCAAAACCGCATACCGGTCGCTCGACACCGATTCAACTAAGTGTAGTGACGGTCGATCAGTTTTTGGTATTGATTGATCGGCGGGAAGCAGCGATGCGTCGACGGCTTGAGCAAATCATCAGCGAGCTTGGACAGTTACGGGACTTGTTGGTGTTAACGAACAAGAACAATACGGAATCGACCTCTGCTCAATCACAGAAGTCAGCTTCTGAATCAACCGGTGATAGCGGCGGTGGGTCTGCGGTGGTTGAAGAGAGTGAAGGCTCGAAGGAGTCCGATATAGAGCGTCGAGGGCGACTCTTGTTGTTGCGAGCTCAGCAGGCTTCTGCGCAGGCGAGCAAGTCCGAGAGTGAGCTCAAGGGCGTTCTCAATGAGATTTCGCAGTTGGTAGCTGAATTGATCAACAACCGAATCGACAGCAAGGATCGTCGGGAGCGGCTGGAGGAGAAGATCAAGATTCCGTTGAGCAGCCTTATGGAAGCGAAGTGGCAACCTTTTTCTAATGAGATAAATGGGCTTGAGCCTGCGGCAGCGAAGGCGACAGCAGAAGAGTTTTCGGGTCGGATTGAGAAGCTCATTGGGCAAAACAACGAGATCATCGTTGCTTTGAATTCCATTCTTGCCGACATGATTGAACTTCAGGACCTCAATGAAATAATCGATCGTGTTCGTGGTCTGCTCGATGAGCAGTCGAAGTTGCTTGATCGGTCCAAGGAAGAGCAAAAGAAGAGTGTGCTCGATTTGCTCAAATAGGTGCTCCGAGTGTGTTGCTTCGGGTTCGTTGATTGCAGAGTTGAATTTCGTTCTATAGGCGCATCGAAAATGATCCAGCAATATCGGTCGGTAGTAACTCTGCTTGGGCGTTTTTCATGCTGTTGTTGGGTTTTAGCCGGTTGGTTATCGCTAAGCTGTTTGTTGTTCGACGGTGTTGGGCAGTGGAGCATCGTTGGGCATGCGGTGTTAGGGCAGGATGCGGCAGCGAAGTCGCCATCTGGGCCTCAATCTGGGGCGCAATCGGGAGAGAAACCTACAGATCAATTGAAGTTGCAGCAAACGCAACTTGCCACTCAATACGCGAACCTCGAAGAGGTGTTCTTGCGGATGAGTGAGATCGAGGCGGCGACGAACCCGACGCGAGCTGGATTGTTGCTTCAAGCTGCCCAGATGAGCAAGCAGTTAGCGACACAGCAGCGCATGATGCAAGCGAGTGATTTGTTGGGCAAGGGTCAGTATTCGCGTGCGATTCCGGAGCAGGAAGCTAGTCGGGAGAATCTTAAAAAGCTTTTGGAGCTTTTGCAGAGTGAGAATCGTTCCTCGAGGGTGAAGGACGAGCGAAAGCGGCTTGAGGATGTATTGAAGGATTTACGTCGGATCGAGAATATTCAGCGAGCCACCCGTGGTCGAACGGAGGCGGGGCAGGACAATCAGAGTGCGGCTAATGACCAGAAGGATTTGGATAAGCAGCTTGAGAGTGCGCAGAACGATTTGACGGAGAAGTCGGACGGCAAGAAGGACGAGAAGAGCGATGGTAAGGGTGAGCCGCAATCACCGAAGGACCAGAAGGGTGGGGAGCAGAAGAAGTCCGAGCAGGAGCTGAAGTCAGGCAAGGACGATAAGGGGAAGGATGACAAGTCGGGTGAGGGGCAGAAAACCAGCGAAGAGAAGAAAACCGGTGAGGAGATGAAAACCGGCGAAGAGAAGAAGGCTGGAGAGGACAAGAAGGTCGGTGAGGAGAATAAGCCTGGAGAGGAGAATAAAGCTCGTGAGGAAAAGAAGGAGGGGGTAGAGAAGGAGTCCGATCCATCGATGCCTAAGGATGCATCGAAGGATGGGCAAAAGGATCCATCGGAGGGGGGCGATCAGGAGCAAAATCAGGAGCAAAATCAGGAGCAGAGCAAAGAGCAGAGCAAGGATCAGGGGAAAGAGGGTTCAGAGGGTCAGAAGTCGGAGGATCGCAAGCCTAAGACGAAGGAAGAGCAAGCGCGTCAGCGGGTAGAGCGGGCGAGGGAGCGGATGCAGAAAGCGGAGAAGGAACTCAGGGACAACAAGCGCAAGGAGGCGATCGAGGAGCAGCAGAAGGCGGAGGATGAGTTACAGCAAGCCATTGCGGAGCTTGAGAAAATTCTCAAGCAGTTGCGTGAGGAGGAGATCGAGCGGACGCTTGTGGATCTTGAGACGCGACTCAAGCGGATGCTAGAGTGGGAGCGGGGTATTCGCGAGCAGACTCAGAAGCTTGCGGAGTTGACAGGTGAGGATCGTGATCGGCAGTTGGACATCCAGGCCAACAAGTTATCGACGGAGCAGTTGAAGGTTGCGATGGAGGGGCAGCGAGCGATGTTGTTGCTGAAGGACGAGGGGTCGAGTCAGGCTTTTCCGGAAGCTTTAGAGCAAGTCATCAGCGATGCTCAGATGGTGGTAAAGCGATTGAATGGAGCGGATGTATCGGCGGGTACGATAGCGATCGAAGACGAGATACTCGGTGCATTGGATGAGATGCTTCAATCGTTGCAAGAGGTTCAGAAGAAGCGAGAGGAGGAGAAGCAGAATCAGCAGCAGGGAGGTGGTCAGAGTCCGGGTGGAGGGGAGCAGGAGGAACCGTTAGTGGGCAAGATAGCAGAGTTGCGATTGATCAAGACTTTGCAGCTTCGGGTGAATCGTCGAACGGATCGGCTTGCGGATCAATCGAACAATGGCGATGACTTGGTAGGAGAGGTGGCTGATGAGAAGCTTCGAGATGAGCTTAGAGAGCTCTCAGGTCGTCAGCAGAAGATTCAAGGAGTGACGCGAGAGATTTTGTTAGAGGCTAGCAAAAAGCAGTAGGCTTGATCTTAGTGCAGTACTGAAATGTAGTGCGGTCCTGAGCGTGGTGCGGTCCTCCTGGGCCGCGATTACGAGCGCAGCGAGGCGTGAAGTATCAGTGGATTGCGCGGACAGCGGGCCGGGAGCCCCGCTCTACGATTGCGCGGACAGCGGGCCGGGAGCCCCGCTCTACGATTGCGCGGACAGCGGGCCGGGAGCCCCGCTCTACGATTGCGCGGACAGCGGGCCGGGAGCCCCGCTCTACGCTAGGTACAAAAAAAATACTGCCACGCGGGCGGACCCGCTAGGCAGTATTTTGAAGATCGAAACGCAGTGGGATAGACGAAAACCCTTTGAGCGTGACAACGTTTAGCCACTTTCACCGGGCTCTACTCCCGGCGGGTACGCTATCCCTGTACTTGCGTCCGACACATAACTATGCCCTTTAGAACTCGATAAGCAAGCAAATCGGTCCGTTTTTTTCTTTTCTGTCAGAGAGCTTGCGTTCAAGGAATCAATTGAAACACCTCTGTGTTTCAGGCAGGCTGTAACGGCACGCAGAGTGCACAAGTCGGTTCTTTCCAGGTCATTTCTCGCCGCTAACACCTTGGAATATCTTCCCTAACCAATCAAACTATCACCGCAGATTACTTTCGCAATTTCCCCCCTCAATTCAGCACATCATGAGCGTTCCCAATCGGACAAGCTTTTTCGCCTGCCTTGGCGTAGTGATATCTTTTTTGACTCTTACTCCTGAGCTATTCGCGCAGCCTTTTCCAAACCGCAAATACGGTCAAGAAGACAAGTTTCGCCAGTTGGAAGAGATTTTGCCGACGCCCAACAGTTATCGGGCTGCGAGTGGAGAGCCGGGTCCGGACTATTGGCAGCAGCGAGTCGACTACACGATCGATGTGACGCTCGATGAGAAGGAGCATCGTATCAATGGATCGGAGACGATTCGGTACCGCAATCAATCGCCGCACGCATTGCGGTATCTATGGGTGCAGCTTGATCCAAACATTTTCGCGCCGGATTCGGATGCGAACCGAATTCGTTCGGGAAGGGGGCTTGGTGGTCGGGTCTCAACAGCGGAGCTTGAGGGGCTTTACGAACGTAAGACTTTTGATGGTGGGTGCAAAATTGAATCGGTGACGGACACACAAGGTCATCCACTGAGTACGTTCACGGTCGACACGATGATGCGAATCGACTTGAAAGAGCCGCTTTTGAGTGGTCAAGAGTATTCGATGAAGATTCAGTGGACGTATGCGATCAACAATTCCAAGTACATCGGTGGTCGGACCGGTTACGAGTACTTTGAGAAGGACGGGAATGCGATCTATGAGATTGCCCAATGGTTCCCACGTTTGGCGGCTTTTACGGATGTGACGGGTTGGCAGCACAAACAGTACCTTGGGCAAGGTGAGTTTACACTCGAGTTTGGCGATTATCTCGTGCGGATAACTGCGCCGGCGGATCATATCGTAGCGTCGACGGGTGAGTTGCAGAATCCGAATGAAGTTCTCACCCAGGTCCAACGCGATCGGCTAGCGCAAGCCCGCACGGCAGAGCGACCTGTCTTTATCGTTACACCGGATGAGGCCAAGGAGAGTGAGAAGACGAAGAGCGAGCAGACCAAGACATGGATATTCAAGGCGGAGGCGGTTCGCGATTTTGCATTTGCGACGAGTCGCAAGTTTATATGGGATGCGCAAGGGCATAACGTCAATGACAATCCAGTGATGGCGATGAGTTACTATCCGAATGAGGGAGAGCCGCTGTGGAGTCGATACTCGACGCATGCGATTATTCATACGCTGAACGTTTATAGTCGGTATACCTTTGACTATCCGTATCCAATTGCCATTAGCGTCAATGGTCCGGTTGGTGGAATGGAGTATCCGATGATTTGTTTCAACGGGCCTCGTCCACGCGAGGATGGGACTTATTCAGCGGCAACGAAGTACGCGTTGCTGACGGTGATCATCCATGAAGTTGGGCATAATTACTTCCCGATGATCGTTAACAGCGATGAGCGTCAATGGTCGTGGATGGACGAAGGTTTGAATACCTTTCTTCAGTATTTAGCGGAACAGGAGTGGGAGAAGGACTACCCTTCGCAGCGAGGCGAACCCGAGTTGATCGTACCTTATATGCTCAGTACGACCCAAGTTCCGATTATGACCAACAGCGAATCGATCATGCAGTTCGGTCCGAATGCGTATAGCAAACCGGCGACGGCGCTGAATATTCTTCGCGAAACCGTTTTGGGTCGGGAGTTGTTTGATTTTGCGTTCAAAGAGTATGCAAGACGTTGGAAGTTCAAGCGGCCGATGCCGGCTGACTTTTTCCGGACGATGGAGGATGCTTCAGGGCGGGATCTCGACTGGTTTTGGCGTGGGTGGTTTTACACGACTGATCACTGCGACATTGCGTTGGACAAGATTGAAGTGTTTCACGTCGATCGCCGGACACCAGATGAGGTAGCGGCGGATAACAAGGCGAAGAAAGAGGGGCGATTGCCCAGTTTGTCGCAGCAACGCAACCGCGATTTGCCCAAGCGTGCGGATCAGTTTCCCGAGCTCAAGGATTTTTACAACGAGTATGATCCGAATGAAGTGACCGACGAGCAGCGCAAGGCTTATGAGAAGGCGATGAGCGAGTTGACGGAGAAAGACAAAGCGTTGCTTGAATCGACTGACCGATTTTACCGTCTTCAGTTTCGCAACGTCGGTGGGCTGGTGATGCCTGTGATCGTATTGTTGACTCTTGAGGATGGATCGACGCGTGAGGTGCGGCTGCCAGCTGAGATTTGGCGAGTCGATTCGAACATTTGCGATACGCTTGTTATCACAGAGCAGCCTGTCGTCAAATTCGAGCTTGATCCTTACCGTGAGATTGCGGACGTGAACCGCGACAACAATACCTTCCCGGTGACTCTTGAACCATCGCGTTTCCAGCTTTTCAAAGCGCAGCGACGAGGTGGGGAGGATAATCCGATGGCGAGGGCCAAGCGAGCTGAGGAAGCGAAAGCGAAGGAAGTTCAAAAGGGGAGCGAAGAGAGCAAGGCAGTTGGGAAGTCTGGAGAGGCGAATGTGCCGGTAGCTGAAGACAAGCCCGCTGATAAGTCATCCGCTGAGAAAGCTTCTGCGGAGAAAGCTTCTCAAAAACCCAAGGATAAATCCGAAAAGAAGAAAAAGAAGAACAAGCGAGTTCAGTTGACCACGGCATCTTAAGCTGTTGGGGATTCGCGGGGCGAAGGTGATAGGGGGCACGATGGCGCGAATTGAGTGTGGAGCGGAGCGTAGATCGTTTTCAACGCAGGACGCAGCGGGGCACTGCTCGCGATTTGTGCTTGCGTTGATTTTGTTTTTGGTGGGGGTTTTTTCGAAACCCGCAACTGCATATGCGTTTCATCCGTTTCATCCTTTTCATGTTTGCATTGGGCAGATGCGATGGAGTGAGGCTGATAAGCACTGGGAAGTTTCGCTTCGGATGCATCCGCATGATCTTGAGTTGGCACTTCAAGCGCTCCATGGTCGATCGATCAGTTTGGAGTCTGATGATTTCAGTCAGCATGCTCGTCGTTTTTTAGAGCATCAATTTATGCTTGTGTCTTTACCGAAAGGGACATCTCTTGGTGCCGCGACCGAGCTGATCAATGGGGTTCCGAAGTCTGCCAAAGAGGACGGGGTTACTCCTGAGAATCAATCGCAATTGAGATGGGTCGGGATGGAGAGTGAAAGGGGTTGGTTGTGGATACACTTCGAATTGGTTCCTCCGGCGAAGGTTGGGGCAGAGGATCAGCTCCATCTTGTCCATCGCATCTTTTTGGATCGGATAGAGAAGCAGGAGAATTCGGTCGCTATTCTTGCGGGGCAGGCGGATGGTGCTGGTGGTCAGAAGCGTTCTTCGTTGCAGTTTAAAAAAGAGAGTATCGTAAGGCCGATGCCCGTTGAATGATCTGTGGAGTGTGGCTATTTCTATAGCATGGAATACTCGAAATTAGTCCGAAGGATTTTAGGACATGACAACTCAACCAGCGGTTCCGGGCCGAGATAAAACCATACGTGAGCAAATTGAGTTGCTTTCGTTAGCCGAAGGATTCTTTTCTTCGAGTGTTTTGTTCGCGTTGCAGCGGATGAAGATCTTTCCGTTGCTTGAATTCGGTGAGAAGACAAGTGAGGAACTTGCACGGGAACTTGGATGTCGAGCGGACACATTGCAACGGCTTTTGAGTGTTGCAGTGATGCTAAAGTTGCTTCAGCACAGCGAGGGGAAGTATGGGCTTACGCCTGCTGCGCGGGCTGTGTTACTGCCGAGTGCCAAAGAGGGGTATCTTGGTGATTGGATTGAGTTGATGGAGCAGTTTAGTGTCGCGTATACGAGGCTTGATCAAGCCGTGATGACGAGTGGTCCGTCGATGGATCCGCAGGACTACTTGGGGGGGGATCAAGCTCGAACGAAGAAGTACATTTACGCGATGCACAATTATGCGGCTACGCGTGGTAAGGACTTAGCTCGTTACCTTGATATGAGCAACTTACAATCGGTTCTTGATTTGGGTTGTGGGCCAGGGACGTTTGGATTTCACTTGGCCAGTTCCAATCCTAAGTTGCGGTTAACGCTTGCCGATTTGCCGGGGGTATTGGAGGTTACTAGGGAGATACAGGCAAGCTATTCGCTTCCTAACCCCATCGATTACTTGCCATTGGATGCGGGGTGTGATGCGATTCCTGGTGAATACGATCTTGTATTGGCTTCGAATTTTCTACAGTGTTTCGATGAAGTGGCGAGAACGGCGTTGTTGGGAAGGATTTATCAAGCTGTACGTCCTGGCGGGTCGCTTGTGGTCCAGGCGCAGCATTTGCAGTCGGATCGGCAGGGAGGCAGGTGGGCTTTGTTTGTCGATCTCAATTTGCTTTGTACCACCGAGCATGGTCGCAATCACACCATGGATGAGTCTGCGGGTTGGTTAGAAGAGGCGGGGTTTATCAACATCGAGAGAAATTCAATGTCTGTCTTTGGTACCACGAGTTTTGTGCGTGGCTATCGACCTTCTTAACGAGTTACCCAGAGTATGAATTCGGAAACAATGATTGCAACAAGTCTGCTTCATCATTTCCTGGTCGAGTCCGCAAGACTGCATCCAGAAGCAATCGCATTGCGAGGGTGTACGGGGGAGAGCTTTACGTACCGTGAGCTCGATGAGCTTTCTGACCGAGTGCATCGGTATTTGGTAGGTGTTGGGGTTGAGCGTGGCGATCGTGTGGGGTTGTGTTTGGGCAAATCCATTGATGCCGTAGCCATCATTTTTGGGGTGTTGAAGGCCGGGGCGGCTTATGTGCCTGTGGATGTATCTTCACCTGTTGCGCGGAGTGCGCAGATTTTTTCTGATTGTGCGGTGAAAGCGTTGTTTGTCGAGTCGCGTGTTGCTCAAGACATTAGTGCGGCATGTGCAAGCTTGTCGCTTAGTTGCTCGGAATTAATCATCGGCTCGGTGGGTGGAGGCTTGGGATTAGGTCAAGCGTTGAAAGATTGTGGAGTAGATAGTGTTTCATCGAAGCTTGAATCTCCTCGGTTGGAACCGGACGACTTAGCTTATATTTTGTACACATCTGGCTCCACAGGACGTCCGAAGGGGGTGATGTTATCGCACCGCAATGCGACCAGTTTTGTGCATTGGTGCAGTGAGGCTTTTACGCCTACCGAACAGGATTGCTTTTCATCGCATGCTCCGCTTCACTTCGATCTTTCCATTCTTGATTTGTATGTCAGTATCAAGCATGGCGCGAAGTTGATTTTGATTGATGAGGTGACTGGCAAGTCGCCTGGATTGCTAACGGAGTTGATCGCAAGAGAGCGAATTAGCATTTGGTATTCTACGCCGTCTGTTTTAAGTGTGATGGTTCAGTACGGAAAGATGGAGTTGCATGATCTGACGTCCTTGCGTCAGGTGCTCTACGCGGGGGAGGTTTTCCCGACCAAGCATTTGCGAACGGTCAAGGAGCGGTTACCTCAGAGTACTTTTTTCAATTTGTATGGTCCGACCGAGACAAACGTCTGCACCTATTTTCAGATACCCGCGAATATTCCGGAGGATCGGACGCAACCGTATCCGATCGGTCCTGCTTGTAGTCATTTGAGGACTAGGCTGGTAAGTCCCGATGGGGTTGATGTGGTGCCTGGGGAAGAGGGTGAGTTATGCGTCAGTGGACCGGCGGTTACGAAGGGGTACTGGAATCTTGTCGAGCAGTCGACTCGATCGTTTCTTGAGGATCATTCCGACGGGGATTGGTATAAGACGGGTGATATCGTGATCGAGTTACCCACGGGGGATTATCAGTTCGTGGGGCGTCGGGATCGGATGATCAAGCGTCGTGGGCACCGGGTTGAGCTCGGTGAGATCGAAGCCGCGTTGATTCGCCATCCGGCGGTCCGCGAAGCGGCGGCGGTGGTTCGGGAGCTGCGGGACGGTAATGCGGTAGGTGGTGGTGGGGTAGGTGGTGGGATCGTGGTGGCGGTGTTGGCATGCGACGAATCATCGCGTCCTTCGTTGATCGCTTTGAAGCGTTTTTGCAGCGAAAATTTGCCAGCTTCGATGATTCCCGATCAATTTGAGTTCTGTCCGTCGCTTCCAAAGACTTCCACGGACAAAGTCGACTATCAGAAATTGACGAACCTATCGAATTTAGAAAATCTGCGACGGCGTTGAACGCATGGGAAACACGAATGTGCAGAAAACCTTGCGTGACAAAAGCAAGCTTGTAAATTACGATGTTGCGCAGGTCGAATTTCAACGGTTTTACCGTTTATGCGCCTTGACCGCCCGGCATCCAGCTTCCGATCTTTGTTGTTTGATTGTGCAGGTTTTATGACCAGCTTTACTAGCCAGCAGGATGTTGTAATCATTGGTGGGGGACCCGCCGGAGCCGTGACTGCGTTGCAGTTGTTGAAGTCAGGAATCAAGCCTGCGATTGTTGAGAGGGAGAGATTTCCTCGGTACCACATTGGAGAGTCGCTGACGGGAGAGGTCGGTGCAAGGCTTCGTGAGTTGGGGCTTGAGGATAAAATCAAGGCTTCAAACTATCCGATCAAGCATGGAGTGACGGTTTACGGACCGAGCGGGAAGAGTACGTTTTGGGTGCCGGTGATGCGGCGTGATGAGAACGGTCAGTTGCAGAAGGCAACGACTTGGCAAGTTCGTCGAGATGAGTTCGACCAGATGTTGCTCGACGAGGCCGTCAGTCGGGGTGCTGTCTTGTGGAAGGGGCGGGCAGAGGTTCCGATTCTTGATGGAGATGAGGTGGTCGGAGTTCGCGTTCGTCATGAGTGCGGTAAGGTTGATGACGTGCGGACGAAAGTGGTGGTTGATGCGAGTGGGCAGTCCACGTTTATGGCATCGCGTGGTGCACCGACTGGTGAGAAGCATCGCGGCCGTTACGACAAGCAGATGGCGGTTTTCACCCAGGTGCGGGGAACGATTCGAGATCCTGGGGATGGACGTGGCAACACGATGATTTTTTATCGTGAGAAGGGTCACTGGGCTTGGTTCATCCCTCTTGATGACGATCTTGTGAGCGTTGGTATTGTTTGTGCGGGGCAATATTTTGCGGATCAGAATGAAGACAAGACAGAGTTCCTTAAGAAGGAACTGCGAACGTTGAATCCGGAGTTGTCGCGTCGGTTGCCGAGTTTGGACTTTGCTGAAGACGTTCGATCGGCTTCGAATTACTCTTATCACATCAACCAGTACACTGGACCGGGTTTCTTGTGTGTTGGAGATTCGCATCGTTTCGTGGACCCCATTTTTTCGTTCGGGGTGAACTTTGCGGTCAACGAAGGTCGGCTGGCTGGTGATGAGATTGCAGCCTTTTTGCGAGGTGAGCGGAATCAAACGCGAAATCCGTTTGAAGAGTACCAACGCAAGACTGGGCAGGCTCAAGATATCATTCAGGATCTCGTCGACGTTTTCTGGGATCATCCGTTGCCGTTTGCGATGTTGGTTCATCATCATAGGCATCGTGAAGGGATGATCGATTTGTTTGCTGGTCGAATCTTCTCCGAGGATGTGCACAAGAGCGAAGCGTTGCATGCGATGCGGATGTGCAAGACCCACGGTTTGCAGAAAGCAGCGGAATCGTTGCAGCCAGTCGGTTAGACGGGCGCGACAAGCATCTCATGTCTCTGTTTTCGTTATCGTCGGATCATACATCGTTGCGCGATGCGGCTTGTGCGTTCGCCAGGGAGCATCTTGCAGATGATGTAACCCAACGGGATCGCGATCAGGAGTTTTCGCGCGAGTTGTGGAATCGCTGTGGGCAATGGGGGATGCAGGGGCTACCTGTTCCTGAAGCGTACGGCGGAAAGGGCTATGATCCTTTATCGACGGCAGTGGTTCTTGAAGGTCTAGGCCATGGTTGTGCTGATAGCGGTCTTGCATTTTCGATTACTGCGCATTTGCTCGCGTGTGTTGTGCCTGTATGGAAGCATGGGAGTGAGTTTCTCAAGGAGCGTTTCTTACCTGATTTGTGTTCAGGAAAACTAATTGCCGTAAATGCCATGACTGAACCTCAAACGGGTTCAGATGCTTTTGCGATGAAAACCACAGCGACGGCGAGCGATGGGGGCTTTGTGATCAATGGCACAAAGACATTAGCGACCAATGGACCGATTGCTGATGTTGCTTTGATGTATGCGATGACAGATCCTGTTAAAGGATATTTCGGGGGAGTCACGGCGTTTCTAGTTGATATACCTTCTGCAGGTTTGACGGTTGGCCCGAACCTGGAGAAGTCCGGATTGCGAACTGTTCCTTTTGGAGAGTTGCAGTTCTGTGATTGTTTCGTCCCGTCCGATCGGATTGTGGGTCAGGTTGGGGGAGGGGCAGCGATTTTTGCCGAGTCGATGGATTGGGAGCGAGGGTTGTTGGGAGCGATCCATGTCGGGACGATGCAGAGGTTGCTTGATCAAGCCACGCGGCATGCGAAAACACGCAAGCAGTTTGGGCAGGCGATAGGTAAGTTTCAAGCGGTTTCGCATCGGCTAGCGGACATGAAGGTGCGGTTGGAGGCGGCTAGGCTTCTTGTGTATCAAACGGCTTGCAAGTTGGAGTCATCGCGCAGCGTATCGCTGGATGCTGCGATTACGAAGCTGTTCGTTAGTGAGTCATTGATGGAGTCCGCGATCGACACGGTACGGACCTTGGGTGGTTGGGGGGTACTGACAACCCATCAAGTGGAGCGGGCTTTACGCGATAGTGTTGCAAGCACCCTTTATTCAGGTACATCCGATTTGCAGCGAAATCTGATCGCTCGCTGGATGGGGCTTTAAGGAGTGCTGTTGATGGTATCGACAACGGTCGTGAAGAAAGAGGTGGAAGCGACATCTTTAAAATTGCCATCTGCGATTGCAATCCTCTCCTTGAGTGTCATTGCATTGGGGTTGGCATTGCTGGCCACTGGTCTTCCTGGTGGTATGGTCGGCGGTATGGGTGGTGACTTGCGACGTTGGCTTCTGGATATGGGGGCTTCGAGGTCGGTTGCTTTGTTGGCAGTATCGATTTTTCGCGCTCGCATGTGGGTTGGGTTTGGCCTAGTAGTTCTTGGGTGTTTGTCAGATCACTTTCTGGGTATGCGTCGCGTCTGGGAGATACTCAAGGACCGTGCGGGAAGTGTTCAGTTTATTGCTATATGTTTTCAGCTGGTGGTTTTGACGTGGATTTGCCGCCGGTTTAAATTGGAGCATGAGGCGTTTTTCGGGCCGTTTTTATTGTTAACTGCGACCGGCTTTGTCATTCATTTTCTGTTGCCAGCAAGTTTACGACTCCAGTTCTTCATTCTTCTGTCCTTGGTAGCGTATGTGACGATTTTGGGTTGGCGGGATGCTGTATGTTTGTCGGCGATCAGTGTATTGTTGATTGGATTAGCGCGATTGCCGATTTCTCAATGGGTGAGAATCGCCTTGCTGTTGCTCACTGTCGGCGGGTTGATCTATTTGCGAGCATCGAGCTTATCGCTGCCTTGGTCGGATGCAGTCTGGCCGATTTTGTGGTCGATGTTTCTTTTTCGAATGATCATCTACTTGTTCGATTTGAAGCATGGCAAGGCGCCGACGGGCTGGAGGCATGCTCTGGCATATTTCTTTCTCTTGCCCAATGTTGTTTTTCCTTTGTTTCCGCCGGTGGACTACACCGCGTTATGGAGGAATTACTACACAGGGAGCGAGTATAGAACGTATCAGCAGGGTGTTCACTGGATGTTGGTTGGTGTGTTGCATCTGCTTGTTTATCGATACATCGACTACAACTGGATAGAGACCCCTGAGACGATCAAGAATTCTCGAGGGTTGCTTCAGTACATGGTATCGAACTACTTGTTGATCATTCGGTTGTCTGGGCAGTTCCACATGATCGTGGGGATTCTCCATTTGTTTGGTTTTCATTTGCCACGGTCGATGGACCATTACTTTTTGTCGACTGGATTTACAGACTACTGGCGGCGAGTGAATATTTACTGGAAGGATTTCATCCAGAAGGTCATCTATTATCCAGCGATTTTTCGGATGCGAAGCTTGGGTAATACTGCGAAGATAAGCATTGCCACCTTGATTGGCTTTTTGGCTACTTGGTTCTTTCACTCGTGCCAATGGTTTGGATTGCGTGGAGCTTGGTTTTTATCTTCGACGGATATCTTTTTCTGGAGTTCGCTAGCTGTATTGGTACTTGGTAGTTCGCTGATTGAAGCGAAGTATGGCAGGAAGCGGTCGCTGGTGCAGAAGCGGGCGACGTTTCGCGAGATTGCAGTGCATGGTTTGAAGGCGACGTTAGTGTTCGTCGTGATGTCGGTGTTATGGTCGATTTGGATAAGTCCATCGATGTCGAATTGGTTCAATCTTGTGGTTCGCAGTCGCCTTTGGTGGGTAGATGTTGTCGCGGGCATAGCCGCGATCGCTGCGATATTAACAAGTATCATTTTCTTGCGTGATCGTTTGGGTGGGGCTCAAACGGCGTTGCAGCAGCAAGCCAGTGGGAAGAGCTTTGCACGCGCGGCGCTTCGCACGGTTGTTCCGATGTTTGTTCTAGCGGTGTTGGGGACAAGTCAGGGGGTAGCGTTGTTACCTGTTTTTGCTCAGACGAAGTTGTCCGAGTTGCGGGTGCAGAAGCTCAACAAGAAGCATGATGCGATGCAATTTCAGGGGTACTACGAGCAGCTCAATGACGTGAATGACTTCAATTTTCGGCTTTACGAATTGTATTCGCGGAAATCGCAGAGCAAGGGTGCCGAGGATCAGCAAGAGTCAGGGCGTAATGCTCCTAAGATGCAGGATGATGATTTGATGGGAACGCAGCTTGTTCCAAACTTGGATATCGTTCGCAACAACAAGCCGTTTCGCACGAATCAGTGGGGAATGCGAGACAAAGAGTACACCTCGGAACGCTTGCCGCAGAGCATGCGAATCGCGTTGTTAGGGGGATCGATCAGTATGGCTCGTGGGGTGGACGTGGAAGACTCCTACGAAACGCTACTTGAGGAACGGCTCAACAAGGACTGGGGAGGAAAGGAATTCGAGCGTTACGAAATACTGAATATCTCGGTTGGAGCGCACGGTGTGTTGCAGCGTCTGGGCATGCTGGAGACCAAAGCGATCGAATTTCAGCCGCAGGTTGTGTTTTTTACTAGTCACATCGAAGACAGTCGGCCCGACATTCGGCATTTATCGCGAACTGCAATTGAGCAGATTCCCTATAAAGAGGTCGTGGATCTGATCGAGTCAGCGGGAGTGGTCCCGGGTATGGCGTCAGAGGAGATACAATCGTTACTGTTTCCGAAATGGGATGAGTTGTTAACCACCTACTTTCGCAAGGCGGTCGAGTTATGCCATCGGCGCGGTATAAAGATCGTGTTGGTTGTGATACCTTCTAGGCCGCAGGAGAACGACCCGGATCAGGTTGCCAAGTTGGTTCAACTTGGAAGTGAAGCGGGGTTTGACGTTACGTTTGATTTATCTGGTATTTATAATGGTTACCCGGTCGATGACGTTCGCGTTTCCAGCGATGACAACCACCCCAATGCGATGGGGCATCGGTTGATCTACGAGCGACTTTACAGAGAGCTTAATGCCCATCGAGAGCTTTTCCAGAATCCGTCCGCTTCGACAACTACCGAGTCGAGAGATGAACTTAACCAACCGAGCAGCACGAACGCACCATGACTAGAGAATCCGCGCAGGAAACGATCAAGCAGTTCATACTTTCGGAGTTTTTGCCGGGTGAGGATCCGAGTCAACTGTTGTATTCGACTCCATTGATCACGGGTGGGGTTCTTGACTCGCTAGCAACGCTTCGGGTTGTGGAGTATTTGGAGACCACGTTTTCCATTCGGATCGAAGCGCACGAGGCGGACGTGGATAACTTGGATACCCTTGAGAAGATAGCGGTATTTCTTGAAGGCAAGGGTGTTGAGTTTCAATAAGACTGCGAGGAGGTTGGCATCGAGCAAGCATCGCATCGGATACATCTGTGACATCGCTTGCTGCACAATGTTAATTTCCAGTTTGGCACAGTTTTTGATGTGTTAATTTCGTGTGGTGCGACAGAAAGAAACAGCTGCATTCGAGGTATTCGAAATCAATGATCCTTGTCCATGCTCAGTAATCATCCGATGATGAGTTAGAGCAAAACAAAGCTTTACGATTATCGCCTCGATCCCTGTCTCGATTCTTGTCTTGATTATTGCGAGTCATCAAACCACAACGATGTCCGGCACACCATCGGGCGATCCCTCAGTTGGGAATCGCTCGTTAAATGTTATCGATCCAAATAGTCCTCTTCTGCCTGCCGATGAGATGGTCTTGCCGACGCTACATGGCGACGGGAAGCGTCGTTGGCTCAATCCGGCTTTAGCCAAAGGCAAGTACTGGCAGCGGCGTCGTTTTCTCGCTTATGCGCTAATCGCCTTCTTTGTCACGCTGCCGCATCTTCGGATCGGAGGCAAGCCGATTGTCTTGATTGACATCGTAGCTAGGGAGTTTACTTTTTTCGGGCATACGTTTTACCCGACCGATACGGATTTGCTTCTTCTGCTGATGTTATCTGTTTTTTTCACGGTGATGTTTATCACCGCCGTCGGTGGTCGATTGTGGTGTGGTTGGGGGTGTCCGCAGACGGTCTACTTGGAGTTCCTGTTTCGTCCGATCGATCGAATTTTCTCTGGGACAGCAGGAAAGGGGGGGAAGCCGAAGAAGTCGTTGAACACGCTTTTGCAGACGGCTCGATTCATCGTTTACCTCATTTGCAGCCTGTTCCTAGCGCATACTTTCCTGAGTTACTTTGTCGGGACAGATCGGCTTGCGCAGTGGATGCAGATGACACCGAAGCAACATCCAATGGCCTTCGGTGTGATGGCTGCCGCAACTTTTGGATTGATGTACAACTTCATGTTCTTCCGTGAGCAGCTCTGCATGGTCGCTTGTCCATACGGCCGATTTCAATCGGTGATGTTGGATCGTAAGAGCTTGATCGTCACCTACGACATTCATCGAGGGGAGCCGCGTCACAAAGGGAAGAGTGCTGCGGGTGCGCAAGGTGACTGCATCGATTGCGGTCACTGCACTGCAGTCTGTCCTACTGGTATCGACATTCGCAACGGGTTGCAAATGGAGTGCATTCACTGCACTCAATGCATCGACGCTTGCGATGATGTGATGCGTCGGATCAAGAAGCCAAAGGGGCTTATTCGTTATTCGAGTCAAGATGCTTTGGATGGCAAACCCCATTCGTGGCTTCGTGCTCGAACGTTGATCTACCCGATGTTGATCTTGACGACGGCAACTTTATTTCTGGTGATGTTGTCGACCAAGTTTTCTTTTGATGCGAAGATCATTCCGAGTCCAGGTGTGCCGTATACCGTGTTAGCATCCCGAACGTTGCAGAATAACTTTAGAGTTCGGCTGACGAATCGAACGAGCATCCCGGAGAAGTACACCATCGAGATGCTTGAGCCGACGACGGCTGTGGTTCATTGGAGCGATGTCCAACCGGAGCTTGGACCGAACGAATCGAAGTTACTTCCGATTCTCATCACTGCTCCGGTTGGTTTGACGGCTGGGAAAGGGAACATCAAAGCGGTCGCAAAGATCACTGATTCGGCGAACAACTCACGCTTGGTTTCATTCCGGATGTCGGGGCCTTGAGGTTTTTGGAGTGGTTTTTTGAAACACAGAGGCACAGAGGCACAGAGAGAAGAAGAGGGGGAAGGAGCAGGACGGATAGGTGGGGAAGGATAGGTGG
>Ga0255124_1000199_pt1 | contig 22435 bp, 30 predicted proteins | sample Law_Cont_RepB_8d_FD_188564 | JGI IMG/M metagenome (GOLD analysis project Ga0255124, IMG submission 188564) | Freshwater microbial communities from St. Lawrence River, New York, United States - Law_Cont_RepB_8d | ecosystem: Environmental > Aquatic > Freshwater > River | place: USA: New York... | reverse complement strand
AATTTTGAGTAAGCTGACAGACAACGAAACCATTATTTTGGATTCGTTGAGCATGCCCGAAGTCAAAACAAAATCAGTTCAGAAATTGCTGAACAATCTAAAGCTTCGCGGTAAGCGTGAAGTTGTTGGTGAAGTTCAGTTCGATCGACGTATTGATGGCCTGAGCTGTCTGGTTGGTCTTGCAGGACCGGATGAAGCCACATGGCGTTCAGCACGCAATATTCCAGGGGTATCGGTACTCCCGATCCAGGAATTCAACGCGCTGACAATCATGAGGCAGAAGCGTCTGGTATTGACTCGGGAAGCTCTGGAAGCATTGCGATCAACCAAGGTCGAGGCGTAAAGCGGGAGAATTGAATCGTGAGTATTCACAAGGCGCCAACGCCCGTCAGATCATTCGGACCGAAACTGGACGCGCACCAGATTATTGTGCGTCCATTGGTGACCGAAAAAAGTAATCAGTTGACGGATGAACTGCGGACATACATGTTCGAAGTGAACCCGTTGGCAACCAAGCCTGAGATCAAGCAAGCGGCTGAAGTGCTGTTCAATATTAAGATCAGCTCGGTACGGACCATGAATGTGCGGGGTAAAACCCGAGGCAACAGGTTCAAGATGGGCCGGTTGAGCCATTGGAAAAAGGCATACGTGACACTGCAGCCGGATAGCCCGGCGCTGGATCTCTTCTGAGAAACAACTGGCGGGGAGCCGAACAATGGGAATTCGACAATTCAAACCCGTGACTCCTGGTCGCCGTCAGATGACGGTCAGCGACTTCAAGGAAATTACGGATCGCAAGAAGAAGCCAGAAAAGTCGCTTCTTCGTCCAATGCCGAAAAAGGGTGGACGCAACAACCAAGGTGTTATTACTTCACGATTCCGTGGGGGTGGTCACAAGCAGCGTTATCGCCTTGTTGACTTCAAGCGTCGTAAAGACGGTATTTTTGCAGAGGTAATGTCGGTCGAGTACGATCCAAATCGCTCGGCACGCATTGCGCTGATCGTGTACACTGACCAAACGAAGGCTTACATTCTTGCCCCGCAAGGCATGAACAGAGGCGACAAGATTTCGTCAGGTGACGAAGCGGAACCAAAGCCCGGAAATTGCTTGCCACTGCGCAAAGTACCACTGGGTATGTCGGTTCACAACATCGAACTTCAACCAGGCCGTGGTGGTCAACTTGCTCGCTCCGCAGGATGCAGCGGCACCTTGACAGCCCGCGAAGGCAAGTGGGCTCAGGTGACCCTGCCGAGTGGTGAAATGCGTCGTGTGAGCAGTGATTGCCGAGCCACTATTGGTGTGATTGGCAATGCGGACCACATGAACATCAGCCTTGGCAAAGCCGGTCGCAAGCGTTGGCTTGGACGTAAGCCACACAATCGCGGCGTGTCGATGAACCCTGTGAATCACCCGATGGGTGGTGGTGAGGGTCGTACGGCAGGCGGACGTCATCCTTGCGGTCCGACTGGCGTTTTGGCCAAGGGCGGAAAGACCAGGAAGAAGAAAAAACCAGGAACGAAGTCGATCATTCGACGTCGCCGTCCTGGACCACGTAATACAGCGAACTGATCAACAGTTTCGATGAGGAGGGCGGCTAGGCCGCCGATGAGACATGGGACGATCACTTAAAAAAGGCCCACACGTCGATGAACGACTTGTGGGCAAAGTGGAAAAAGGACGCTCCAAGGGTAATCGGGATCCGATTAAGACTTGGGCTCGGGATTGTACCATTGTGCCTGAATTCGTGGGAATCACGTTTTTAGTTCACAACGGTAAGCAGTTCATTCGGGTGTATGCGACTGAAGACATGGTCGGACATAAACTGGGTGAGTTTTCACCTACCCGTACATTCAAGGGCCATGCCGGATCCAAGGGCAAGGGCGGTCCTGGCAAATAACGGCCAAGCAGGGGAGTCGATTCGATGAAGGTCAAGGCGATCCACCGCTACGCGCGCATGTCGCCCCGGAAACTTCGGCTGTACGCCGATCTGATCCGTGGGCGCAGGGCTGATGAAGCTCTTGAACTGCTGCGCTATGCAACCACTCGAAGTGCTCGTCTCATTGAGGCGGTTCTGAAAAGTGCAATCGGCAATGCACGGTTCAAGGAAATCGACGATGTTGAGGACATGGTAGTGTCCGAATCACGCGTCGATGGCGGACCAATCCTGAAGCGTAGCATGCCCCGTGCCCGTGGCACGGCATACCCGATCAAAAAGCGGACTGCTCATATTCACGTAGGGCTGGCAACCGAAGACGAGCTGGTCTGACTGACCGTCAGGGAGAATTGAACGATGGGACAGAAAGTTCGACCCACCGGTTTCCGTGTTGGTGTCATGATCACCTGGCGGAGCCAATGGAGCGCCAGCACGAAGAAGGAATTTCCGGAATTACTTGTTGAAGACAAGGGTATTCGGGATTTCATCAAGAAGGAATACCGTGCTGCTTTGATTTCTCTCGTTCGCATCGAGAGAACCAGAGAAAAGTGCACCGTGTTCATTCACGCAGCCAAGGTGGGTTCAATCATCGGCCAGAAGGGCGCGAAGATTGATGAACTTACTGAAAAGCTGAAAGATATGTTCAATCGTGAAATTGAAGTCAAAACGATTGAAGTTCATCGCCCCCAGTCCGATCCGCAAATCCTAGCTCAGGAAATTGCTGATAATCTGGAAAAGCGTCAAAGCTTCCGCAGGACCCTGAAAAGGTCTCTTGAGCAAGCAATGGACAGTGGAGCACGCGGTGTGCGTATCCAAATGTCTGGTCGTCTTGGTGGATCTGAAATGGCACGGTGTGAGAGCGGCATGCTGGGTAGTATCCCACTTTCGACGCTCAGAACTCGTGTTGATTACGGCTTCGCTGAAGCGTCAACCGCACAGGGAAATATCGGCATCAAGGTTTGGGTGAACAACGGCGATTATTTGACGGAGGATTCGGTCGATGGCACTAATGCCCAAGCGCGTAAAGTATCGAAAAAGCCAGCGCGGCAAGATAAAAGGTAACGCGACCCGCGGTAACACCGTTTCTTATGGTGAATTTGGACTTCAGTCACTTGAAGGTGGCTGGATGACCGCTGAAACCATCGAAGCTGGTCGAATTACAATTGCCCATGCCATTCGCGGTGAAGGCAAACTGTTTATTCGGGTGTTTCCTCACAAGTCGGTTACAGCCATCCCGCTGGAAACTCGAATGGGTAAGGGTAAAGGCGAGCCAGAGTTTTGGGCCGCCGTTATCAAGCCAGGAATGATTTTGTTTGAACTCGGCGGATTGCCCGAGGCTGCAGCACGTGAGGCGTTTGCCAAGGTGGCTTACAAAATGCCGTTCCGTTGCCGGTTTGTTACTCGCCGCCCTAGTGTCGGCTGATAGCAGGAAGGGCGGGTATCCGCTCGAAGGGGATTGAGATGAGCAGTAAGTTGAAGGCCGAAGCATTGCGGTCGATGACTGAAGAACAGCGTAAGGCAACCCTGATTGATCAGGCTCGGCTATTGATGGACCTTAAGGTTCAGCGTGCCACTGATCGTCTTGAGGCCATCAGTGAGATTCGGGTTGCTAGGCGAAATATTGCACGGCTGAAAACAATTGTTCACGAGAAAGTCGTGAATGAGCGCCATGCAGCAGCCGCCAAGGCAGCTCAGGATGCGCATAGTGCAGCTATTGCGGCTACTAAGCAGGCTGAAATCGACTATCGTGAGATCCGCGCCAAGAACGAGAAAGCTCGTCAGATGGCTACGGAGCGCAAGAAAGCTGGGATCAAGAAGGCTATCAAGAAGTCGTCAAAATCCAAGGTTGCCAAGAAGAAGTGATATTGAATTTTGCGTGATGAGGTGAATCGATGTCCGATACGAAAGACAAAACGGTTGAGAATTCTGCAGACGATCGCGGTCGTCGCCGCACGCTTATTGGTCTTGTGACCAGCGACAAGGCGACCAAAACCCGTCGCGTTGAGATTCCTCGCCAGGTTCGCCACGAGCGTTACGGTAAAATTCTTCACAGGACAACGGTTTGTGTTGCCCATGATGAGGAGAATATAAGCAACAGTGGTGATACAGTTGAGATCGTTGAAACCCGCCCATTGAGCAAAACCAAGAACTGGCGAATTGTTCGAGTGGTGACAAAGGGTGTTTCAATTGTGTCTGACAAGAAATCAGAAAAATCCAAATGACGGCCTGATTGCCTGGAGACGAAGACAATGATTCAGATGTACACATATATCGATGTTGCAGACAACACGGGTGCTAAAGAGTGCATGTGTGTTAAAGTCTTAGGTGGATCAAGGCGTCGATATGCTGGCCTTGGCGATGTTATTGTCGCCAGCGTTAAAAAAGCCAACCCAGGTGGCGACGTTAAGAAGGGTGATGTTGTACGTGGCGTTGTTGTGCGCGTTCGCAAGCCCACACGCCGCGCAGACGGTACCTATGTTCGCTTCGATCGCAATGCTTTGGTGTTGCTCGACAAGGAAGATGAACCTCGTGGAACACGCATCTTTGGTGCTGTTGCCCGCGAACTACGTGAAAAGAAGTTCACGAAGATCACTAATCTCGCTGAGGAGGTGGTCTGAGGCGTTGTCAATGGCGCACCGGATCTCAATGTCATGAATATTCGCAAGAATGATACAGTAGTTGTAATATCAGGAAATGATGCTGATAGCTCGAAGACCCGTAAGGTCCTTCGTGTTATGCCTGCTGAAGGTAAAGTTGTGGTTGAAGGTGTGAATCGCACGTTCAAACACATTCGTCCTAGCAAGCGCAACATGCAAGGTGGACGGTTGTCGATTGAGCGCCCGGTCGACTCCAGTAATGTCATGCTTTATTGTGGGGCATGCAAATCTGGTGTTCGTACGGGACGTGAGATTCTTCCAGACGGAACCAAGGTTCTGTTTTGCAAGAAATGCAAAAAATCAGGTCGTACGGGAATGATCCGTGTGATTGCCAAGGCTGCGGCACCCAAGGCAGCTCAATAATACACAAGCAGGGAGTGAGGGGCCATGGCCCGTTTGCATGACAAGTTTCGCCAGGAAATCATGCCAGTTTTGGCTGAAAAGCTTGGTCGCACCAACCCAATGAGTCTGCCCCGGTTGCAGAAGATTGTGGTGAATATGGGTGTAGGCAAAGCTGTTCAGGAAAAGGCTCGCATGGAGCAGGCAGCTGATCAACTTGGTCAGATTGCGGGTCAGCGACCTCAGATCACCAAGTCTAAGCGCGCAGTTTCTGGTTTTCGGTTGCGTGAAAACATTGAAATTGGTTGCCGAGTTACTCTTCGTGGCAAGCGGATGTATGAGTTTTTTGATAGACTCCTTAATCTGGCATTACCCCGAATTCGTGACTTTCGTGGTGTGAACCCGAAGAGTTTCGATGGGAATGGCAACTACAGTCTTGGTCTTGTGGAACAGAATGTGTTCCCCGAAATCAATCCTGACAAGGTTACCTTCACCCAGGGTATGGATGTGACCTTTGTGACGACCACGAACAAGGATGACGAGGCGCGTGAATTGCTGCGCGCGTTTGGCATGCCTTTCAGGGACAAATAAGACGCTGTAGCGTTGGAGTAATCGGATATGGCAACTGATGCGAAGAACGTAGGTTTCAAAAGGGCGTTGGCTCGCTTGGAAGAGCATGCCCGCCAATTGCAGAAGCGACCCGAGGATCGCATCAAGTCACGTGTGATGCTTCCACGTGAAATCATCCGCATTAAGATGCGTTGCCGGATGTGCGGTAGGGCTCGCGCTGTTTATCGTAAATTTGGAATTTGTCGCATCTGTTTCCGCAACTTGGCCAGCGATGGACTGATCCCAGGTGTGCAGAAGGCCAGTTGGTAAGAGAAGACAGGAATATTCAGCCATGATGACTGATACGATTGCGGACATGCTGACACGAATCCGGAATGCAAACCGGATTGAGCGAGCACTGGTTGATATGCCAGCTTCCAAATTGAAGCTTGGTATTGCTGAAGTGCTGCGGCGTGAAGGCTTTATTCTTCATTTTCAGGTAGGTCGTCCTGGATTGGATGAGCAGGGTCACCCTGTTTTCCATGAAATTGGATCGGACCAAATCGGTGTTGGCAAGACAGTGCTTCGCCTTCACTTGAAATACGGTCCTGATGGCGAGAAGGTTATTCGCCATATTTCCCGCGCTAGCAAACCAGGTCGCCGTTTTTATATGGCTTCCCGTGAACTGCAGGCAGTTCTTGATGGTCAGGGAATTCGCGTGCTCAGTACTAGCCATGGAGTTATCAGCGACCGTGAAGCGAAGTCGCGTAACCTTGGTGGCGAAGTTCTCTGCACGGTGTGGTGAGACAACGTTTGATCCGTCCTTTGGGCGGGGGAGTTTAAGGTGTCACGCATCGGCAAAGCACCCGTGGTTGTTCCCACAGGGGTAGAGATTAAGATCAACGCGCGTGATGTTGGGGTAAAGGGTCCTAAAGGATCACTGAGCCTTCAGCACCATCCTCTCGTTGCTGTCAAATTTGATGACAAGGTCCGAAGCCTTGAAGTTCATCGTGTAAGCGATGAGCGTCTTGCTCGCTCGGTCCACGGTCTGACCCGTACATTGATTGCCAATATGATTGAAGGCGTGACCAAGGGTTACGAGCGCAAATTGGTGGTCATCGGCTTGGGTTATAAGGCCGAACTTGATAAGAAGGATAAGCGCATTGTTCTTCTCAAGGTTGGTTATGCCAATACGGTTGGTGTTCGTGCTCCTGACGGTTTAACCGTTGAGATTGGCGAAACATCATACAAGGTCGAAGGATCTGGCGAAGAAAAGGTAGCCTGCATCACAGTGCGGGGTACCGACAAGCAAATGGTTGGTCAGTATGCAGCAGACCTGCGTGCCGTTCAACCTGCCGAACCATACCAGGGTAAGGGTGTTCGGTACTTCGGCGAAGTTGTTCGTCGTAAGGAAGGCAAGACCAAGGGCGCCGGTTGATTTTTGGCGCAGTTTGGGGCGGCACAAGCGTCGCCCATGGGAGATTTCGGGGATGAGTGCCACGAAGCAGAAAGCACTGAGCCGGGAGCGTCGGCGGAATCGTGTACGTCGAGCCGTCCGCGGCACGGCGGAGCGTCCTCGCCTGACGGTTTTCCGATCAAGCAAGCACATTTACGCCCAAGTGATCGACGACGACCGTGGTCAGACACTGGCCTCAGCCAGCACGGTCAGTCCGGAACTCAAGGGCAAGGTTACCTATGGTGGTAATGCTGCAGCAGCTGAAGCTGTAGGCCGCTTGTTGGCAGAAAAAGCCAAGGCTGCTGGTGTGGAAAAGGTTTGTTTCGATCGTGGTCAGTACCGTTACCATGGTCGGATCAAAGCTCTGGCTGATGCGGCGAGAACTGGCGGATTAAGCTTCTGACACGCTAAAGCCCGTAAGGGCGCGGGGAATCGACATGGCCAAGGAACGTGATCGTGACAGAGGTGACAGGGGCAATGATGATGGCCTCCAGGACCGCCTCATTAAAGTTCGCCGTAGTTCAACCACTGTAAAAGGTGGTCGGCGCTTCACATTCAATGCCCTTGTTGTCATTGGTGATGGCAAAGGCAAGGTTGCTTTTGGATACGGTAAGGCGAACGAAGTTCCGCCTGCTGTTGAAAAGGCAACCAAGGAAGCTCGTGAATTGGTACGCCGAAAGCGTGCTGTTCACCTTCGTGGTGACACCATCCCACACCGAATTGTAGGTCGTTACGGCAGTAGCCGTGTCATTCTTGTTCCAGCCGGTGCTGGTACAGGTGTGAAGGCTGGTGCCAGTGTTCGTGCAGTCCTTGAAGTTGCAGGTGTTCGCAACATCCTGACCAAGGTGCACGGTAGCACGAATCCGATGAATCTGATCAAGGCAACACTTGACGGGCTGGAAAACCTCCGGTCCCGCGAGGCGGTGGCCCGACTTCGTGGAGTGGCCCTGTAAATGAATCTGTCCAATCTTTCTATTGGTGTTCATAAACGCAAGCTTAAGAAGCGCGTAGGACGTGGTATTGGCTCTGGTCACGGCAAAACAGCTAGCCGTGGTATGAAGGGTCAGTATGCATCAGCTGGCGCTGAGCTTCCGCGTCCGGTTTTTGAAGGCGGACAGATGCAACTGTTCCGCAAGATCCCCAAGCGTGGCTTTAGTCATGGCAGTTGGGATAAAAGCTATCACGCTGTTAATGTTCGCGATTTGAACATGTTTGCTGATGGTACTGTTGTTGACCAGGCTCTTCTTGATTCGTCGGGCCTTGCCAAAGGACCTGCTGACGGTATCAGGATTCTCGGCACTGGTGAGCTGACCAAGAAATTGACCATTCGTGCTGACCATTTCACCAAGTCCGCACTCGAAAAGATCCAGAAATCTGGCGGTGTTGCTGAACGGATTCCGTTGGCCAAGAGGCCAGTCCGCAACAAGATGAAACCACCCCGGACGGATTGATCCCCGCGCGCCGAGGACCCTCATGGGCAAGTTGAGTAATATCTTCCGTATTCCTGAATTGGTCCAGAAACTGGGAATCACACTCCTGTTTCTGGCGATCTATCGGATCGGATTTTCGATTCCCCTGCCGTACATCGATCAGGAGAAATTGAATCGCAGCATGGGCGGCTCTGGCGGCCTTAACAGCGTTTTCAATTTCGTTTCGATGTTTTCTGGTGGCGACCTTTCTGGTGCCACCGTTTTCGGTTTGGGAATCATGCCCTACATCTCAGCCGGCATTATCATGCAGTTGATGGCTTATGTCATTCCTGCGCTGCATAGATTGCAGAAGGAAGAAGGCCAATCTGGCCAAAAGCAGATCAATAAATATACCCGTTTGCTTACCGTTGTTATTTGTACGGTTCAGGCTGGTTTTTATCTCAACTATTTATTGGGTGACAAATCTTCTTCTGTTGGGTCTATGAGCCTACCTGAGGCACAACTTCCTTACGGCTACTTTGTTGCGATGCTCATGAGCATGGTGGTTGGCACCTTGTTCCTCATGTGGGTCGGTGAGCAGATTGATGAGTATGGAATTGGTAACGGTGTCAGTCTCATTATCATGGCCGGTATATTAGCCAGACTGCCTGCTGCCATTATCACTTTGCTTTATGAACAAACCGCTACTGGTTGGCGATTTAAAGATTCTGTTCTGACCCTTGGTGGTTCAGGTCAGGACATGAGTTTTGAGCGCTTAGCCACCCTTATTGTTTTGTTTGTTACCGTAGTCATCGGTGTTGTCATTATTACTCGCGCCCAGCGACGTATTCCTATGCAATCCGCAAGGCATGTTCGTGGCTCGCGTGCTTTCGGTGCCGCTGGTCGTCAGTATTTACCGATCAAAATCAATCAGGCTGGCGTTATGCCTGTCATTTTTGCCAGCAGTCTTCTCACACTTCCTTACTTCCTGTTTATGGCCATGGCCAGTGCGACCTCGTGGGAATGGGCTCGTCGAATAGCTGATGCCTTCCAGCGTCAAGGATGGGTTTACTGCGTCAGCGAAATCGCCCTGATCTACATATTCAGTTATGTTTGGACTGGCGTGATTTTCGACCCGAAAGAAATTGCTGAAAACCTCAAACGTGGTGGCAATTTCATTCCTGGTTATCGTCCCGGCGCTCGCACCGCAGATTATATCGATCGTGTTTTGCTTCGAATTACCTACGTTGGGTCTGCTTTCTTAGCCGCTATTGCCATCTCTCCCACTCTTGTCTCTAGTTTCTTGGAAGTTCGCCCTGATGTTGCTCAGTTTTTTGGTGGCACAAGCCTCCTCATCGTCGTCAGCGTTGCCTTGGATGTTGTTCAGCGAATCAACAGCCACTTGGTGATGCGTAATTACCCCGGATTGACTGACGATTGATCGATTGGTTCGGTAGGTCTTCCCCGAACCTAAACATGCCTGTAAATGCGAAAGGTTCCGCATGAGGCTGATATTGCTTGGCCCTCCCGGATGTGGCAAGGGCACGCAGGCTAAATCATTATGTCACGATCTTCGTGCCGAACATATCGGTACAGGTGATTTGTTGCGTGATGCAATTCGTCGTGAGACTCCTGCTGGTATATTGGCTCGTATCCGCGTTGAAGCAGGTCACCTTGTTCCCGATGAACTTGTGAACGATTTAATTGCAGAACGGTTCAACAGGTCTGATCGCCCTGATCGTTTTGTCATGGATGGTTATCCACGGACGTTACCGCAAGCGTGCGCTTTCGACGCCATTCTTACCGCTGCTGGACTTAATCTTGATTCTGTTTTGATGATGGAAGTGCGCGACGAGGTAATTGTTCATCGGGTTAGTGGTCGTTGGAGCTGTCCGAAGTTTGGATGCAAAGCCACCTATCATATTGAATCTAATCCTCCCTTCCGCCCCGGTATTTGTTCTGATTGCGGCACGAGTCTCGTTCAGCGAGCCGACGATGCGCCGGAAACTGTTCGGGAACGTCTAGTCATTTATCACCGGGATACGGAGCCACTTGTTCCTCATTATTCGAAAGCTGGTCTCTTGATCCGTATTTGTGGTGAGGGTGATATTTCGATTGTCTCACAAGACATGCGTCGTGCCCTAGCGGCCCGCTCGATTGTTTGATTGGAGCCTGAGGGGATTTATTGTTCATGGTGAAGTCTGGGAAGCCTAATCAGATATCATTAAAATCGCATGCTCAAATGGCATTAATGCGTCGTTCAGGGAAATTGGTATCTGAGGCATTGGCTATTTGCCGGGCTATGGCTGTTCCCGGAACCAGTCTCATCAACCTTGATAGTGCTGTGGAACAACATTTTGTTTCTCACGGTGCGGTTCCTCTTTTCAAAGGTTACCCCGGCAAGGTTCCTTATCCTGGTAGTACTTGCCTTTCTGTTAACGAGCAGGTGGTTCACGGGCTTCCGGGTCCTCGTGTTCTTCAGGAAGGCGATTTGTTGAAAATAGATACCGCTTGCCGACTGGATGGTTGGTGCGCGGATGCCGCCGTCACCATTCCTGTCGGTGCGGTTAGTTCGGGTAAGGAACGCCTGTGCCGAGTGACGGATGAAGTGTTGCAGCTGGCGATTAAGGAATTGGCAGCAGGATTGAAGCGTCGGGGACTTTGGTCTGAAGTGGCACGCAAGATGCAGCTGCATGCTGAGGCTTCAGGATTCCGAATGGTGACTCAATATGTGGGTCATGGAATTGGGGAATCAATGCACGAACCCCCCCAGGTTCCGAACTATTACGACCGTGAGACGGTCGACCATGATTTTCGTTTGGTTCCGGGCCTCGTATTGGCTGTAGAACCGATGGTTAACATGGGAGTTGCGCAAACCAAGGTACTTCGCGATCATTGGACAGTGGTAACCCGGGATGGCTTACCGAGTGCTCACGTTGAGCACACACTGGGTTTAATGGCTGATGGTGTGTGGGTAATAACCTCGGACAGGGATGATGAGATCGTAACGTAGTACGGAATCCCTTGCCAATGTCTTTGAATTGGTCTAGTATCGAGGTTTCGCGCGGAGGGCGTGACATGAAGGTGCGATCGAGCGTGAAGCGTATTTGTGAGAAGTGCAAGATCATCAAGCGCGAGGGTAAACTCCTCGTGATCTGTGAAGATCCTCGTCACAAGCAACGCCAGGGCTGAGATGCGAGTACGGGCCCGATGGGTCCCCGGAGAGTAGATAATGCCGCGTATTTTGGGTGTGGACTTGCCCAACGACAAGCCGACGCATATTTCCTTGCGTTACATTTATGGCATTGGGCCAGCCTTATCGCTCCGGTTGTGTGATGAAGCTAGGGTTGACCCTCTTCGTCGTGCCCGTGAGCTTTCGGACGATGATATCAGCCGATTGGCTACGATCTTAGACCGTGAGTACACGGTAGAAGGTCCTCTTCGCCGGCAGGTACAGCAAAACATTGCTCGTCTGAAGGATATTGGTAGTTATCGTGGAATGCGTCACAGGCGCAATCTTCCTTGCCGCGGTCAGCGTTCGAAAACGAATGCACGTACTCGCAAGGGCCCTCGCAAGACGGTTGCGGGCAAGAAGGGCGTCAAGGACAAGTAAGAAACAGTAGGCCCGTAATGTCGGGATGTCATGCGAACAGTCGATGGATGGGGAGTGAGTCGTGGCGAAGACTAAGAAACGTAAGGTGCGTCGTAATGTTAATCAGGGTGTTGCGCATATCCGCGCCACCTTTAACAATACGATTGTGACCATAACCGATCGGCAGGGCGACACATTGTGCTTCGCTTCGGGCGGTCAGGTTGGTTTCAAGGGTAGCCGTAAGAGCACACCCTTCGCCGCCCAGCGGGCAGCTGAAGTTGCTGCTGAAAAGGCATCGAAATTTGGTGTTCGTGATCTGGATGTTCGGGTTCAGGGTCCTGGTGCTGGTCGCGAGTCAGCAATCACGGCTTTGCAGGCATCTGGTATGATCATCAAGTCAATTGAAGACGTAACACCGTTGCCACACAACGGTTGCCGTCCACCAAAGAAGCGCAGAGTTTGATTTCTTAATGCCGCCTGATGGCGGCACTGACCAGAGCAGTGCTCTGGTTCTTCACGAGATCGAAGGGGTATCGGCGGGTCACCATGGCAAGAACAACGAATCCGGTTTGCAAGATGTGCCGTCGGGAAGGTCGTAAGCTGTACCTGAAAGGTGCGCGTTGCGAGTCTGACAAGTGCTCTGTCATGCGGCGTAACAAGTCTCCTGGCATGCACGCAGACAAGCGTACGAAGCTTTCCGAATACGGAACTCGTCTGCGTGAAAAGCAGAAGCTCAAAAGGTTTTATGGCCTTTTGGACCGTCAGTTCCTTCGCAACTTTGATTTGGCTTCCCGTACTCGTGGTAACACGGGTGAGCAGCTTTTGTCGCTGATGGAACGCCGGATGGACAATGTTGTGTACCGCATGGGTTGGGCAGGCAGCCGTGCTGCAGCCCGTCAGTTAGTGGTACACGGACATTTTTCTCTCAATGGCAAGCATGTTGATATTCCTAGCTTGCTGGTGAAGCCTGGCGATGTTGTTTCGGTTAAAAGCCGTGAGCGATCTCTGAGTCTTGTTCGCAAGCTTGCTGAAGTTGTTGGCCGCAAGGATGCACCTCCTTATCTTGAGGCTCAAGGTTCGGAAAGCGATCCTCTTCAATGCCGGATGACACGACTGCCAAGTCGTACTGACGTTGATCCGCGTCTTGAGGATCAAGGTCCACTTCGTGAGCAGTTGATCATCGAATTCTGCTCCCGTTAATTTTTTGGTATAACACGGGATTGATACCCTGATGCTAGTTGTCGACCCCGTTGGCACGGGGTCTCCTGTTCGAGGAGAGGAACGACATGCGAATTCGTTGGCGTGGACTTGAGCTTCCTAATCGCGTCGCAACCGAGCGTGGTTCGATGTCTGATACTTATGGCAAGTTCGTAGTTGAGCCTTTCGAGCGTGGGCTGGGCGTGACCATTGGCAACAGCCTTCGTCGCGTTTTGCTTTCAACGTTGGAAGGCAGCGCGATCACTCAGGTTAAAATTCGCGGTGTGGCACACGAAATCACCACCCTTCCTGGTGTGGTTGAAGACGTTATTGATATTATCTTGAATATCAAGAGCTTGGTTGTTCGTAATACCTCTGAAGAACCCAAGGTCATTCGGATTGAACGATCTGAAAAGGGTACTGTATTTGCCCGTGATATCATCACCGATCCCACGGTTGAAATTATCAATCCTGATCACGTAATTGCCACGTTGACTGGCGATGTGTTGTTTCATGTTGAGATGACGGTGGAAAACGGTCGTGGTTACCGTCCTGCCGATGAGAACGTTCTCAAGGACCGTGAAATTGGTGTTATCCCTGTGGATAGCAGTTTTTCACCTGTTGTTAAAGTTAAGTACGAGATTGGTGACACTCGTGTAGGTCAGAAGACCAATTACGATAAGCTGATGCTCGAGATTTGGACGAACGGTACCACTTCTCCTCAACTTGCTCTTGTTGAAGCCGCCAAGATTCTTCGCAAGCATTTGAATCCGTTTGTTCAGTACAGCGAGTCTGGTCCAGAAGTGGCAATGGACGATCGCCCAGATTCTCTTGGTAGCACTCCTGATGCTGAGCTTGAGCAAAAGTTGGCCATGAGCCTTGCTGAGCTCGAACTTTCCGTCCGTGCGACCAACTGTCTGGAAACCGAAGGTATTACGACGGTTCGGGATCTGGTGAGCCGCAGCGAAGCTGAACTTCTTGAAGTTCGCAACTTTGGCGAGACCACCCTGAAGGAAGTGAAACAGAAACTCAACGAACGCGGTATGGAACTAGGGCAAAGAATCCCTGGTATTGTCCGCCGCTAGGGATTTAATCGAGGGATTGTGACATGCGCCACTTGAAGTCCGGCCGCAAGCTGAACAGAAATGCCTCCCACAGGCGTTCCCTTTTCCGCAATATGGCTTGTGCGTTGATTGAACATGGTAAGATTGTGACAACTGTCGCGAAAGCTAAGGAATTGCGTCCTTATGTTGAGCGGCTTATCACCTTGGCTCGGCCTAAAGCTGGCCGCGATGGTGTGACCACTCGCCGTTTGATCGTTTCAAGGCTTGGGCCAACCGCCAAGACTGTTTTGACAACGGATGAGGCCAACGACAATATTCAGCAGGAGTGGCTCAAGAGCAACGTCTTGCGTCGTCTGCTTGAACGCGCAGCAGAATATGAAGCCGCCGGTCGTAAGGGTGGTTACACCCGCGTCATTAAGATGTCTGATTATCGTATTGGTGATGGTGGCGCCAAGGCTCTCATCGCTTTCGTTGATCCTGCTGAAGTAAGGGCACCTCGCGAAGAGGCAGTTGTTCCTTCTGTTTCTTGATGACTTGAGCTTTTATCTTCCACTAGGCCCCCTTTGGGGGCCTTTTTCTTTTTCCGCAGTCGAATCTGGTTTGGTTTTCTTCCTTATTTTTCAATGTTTTGTTCATGTTAATGGTGGACCACGGAATGTGTTTGGCAGGATTTCTTGCATGTATCCACTTTCTTTGGCTATAGACTTGTTTCATGGGTCCCCCCTGTTGGTTTGACTTTGTTTGGATGTTTTTCTCTTGTATACAGTGAACTTGCGGCTTGTGGTTTCGATTAATTGGTAGTCTTGTGGCTTTGACTTGTTGACATGTTTGTGTGTGGATCTCCTTGGAGGTGATTGAATCACTAGGATAAGTCTTATGCCTCACGGTCATCAGAGCGATGGAAGTGGAAGGGAGATTGTGGCTTCTTCTTCCGGTTCAGACAAGATTCTGGGTTATCTGAATTTTTCAGATGGTCGTCAGGATGTTCGCTGGCAGCAGATGGTTTGCGATTCTTTTGCAAGTCATTCAGATGCGGATCGGCCTTGGTTGACTGTCCCACACCAGTGGATTTCGGACCTGAAAATCCTCCAAGAAGCAGGCGCCGCCGGATTTCGTGATTCTACTCAAGCTTCAATTGTTCTTAGAACATTTATTGATGTCCTCCCTGCCTATCAAAGTTTCCATTCAGAATTGTTGGGGCACTGTTCGGACCGGGATTTGTTCGCTCCACTGTTCCTTGTTCGTGTTCTTGAATCTGTGCTTCGCCAGGTCCACAAGCATGAATCGTTAGTTTCAAAGCCTGTTCCACCGACATTAGTTTCGGCTGTTGTTCGTGATTTGAATGATTTTGTTGGTTATCGTCCCGTCGCGCTTCTTGAAACCCGCTTGTCTGGTGAAGCGTATGGTCATGAGAAGCATCGACCCGTTCCTGTGTATTTGCGTGGTCTTGGCGCTGGCGTAGGTCGATTCAGTGCTGTTGTGTCTCGTGCTTTTGAATTTCTTGGTTCGACTTCCGGACGTTTGCTCGAAGATGCTGGTCTCGATCTATCTCAGATAGATGAATTGGCGGTTGACATGAGGTCTTACGACCATGGTCATCCAGCCAATTTGCGACCCAATCAAGTTTTTGGAGAATGGGATCCTGCCCGTGTTGATGGCAAAGGTCGGTTCAGCCGTATTGTCGTTCGTCATTTAATCATGGAAGCGATTGCGGAATGGCAGCGAATTCGTAGGGATGATTACGATCCGGATGAGGCTATTTCCGAAGGTGCGGCCGTGTTGTCGGGCACGATGTTGATGGCAAGTGGTGTGACGGGTGGGGGCCCGGGTGCACACGACTCGAGCAAGCGGCTAGGGGATTTGCTTCCCGGAATAGCTAAATATCGAGATCAATTTTATCGAACTCTACAGGATCGCCTTCCGCAGGCTCATCAGGCGCGATTGGCCAAGGAAGAGAAACAGGTTCGGCAACCATTTGGGCGAGTACGTCAATTTCTCAACACATGGATGGCTCGTCAGCGAGCTCATCAGGTTCAGCAACAAGCTTTGGCGACGCTTTTTGCCCGACTTGGATTGCCCGGTTGCAGTACTGTTGAATCTCGCCGGATACAAGTTTTGGCTCCCAGATTCATGAGTGATATTCTTTCCAGAATGAAGCTTTTGCGATTTGAAGGGGAACTCGGTCGGCTTGATGCTGCGGTCGGACGATTGCCTGATTTAGTCCAGCGGGTTAAACAGGGAATTCAATGTGGTGCGCTAACAGATCCGTGGAATGTATTGGGATTTCAGGGGATGTTTCCCTTGAGTCCTGCCCGGGAAGACGCCGTTCGTGATAGCCGCCTAGACGATTTGTTGTCATTGGTTGAGCGATTGTTTGAATCGATGACATTCCTTTGGGCGGAATGCGCAGCCAAGGGCGATGATGATCGTGCCAGTTCTGTTTCTGAACAGATGCGTGAATTGGCCCAGTGGTGGGATCCGTTCGCTACGTACCGCGTTAGCGACGTAAGGGCTGTGAAGGGATCACGGCATTTTAAGGCCGGTCGTGGTGTTGCTGATGCATTATCTCGATGGCGACAAAGGGGTTCGGCACCTGCTGATATGGTTTTCTGGCAGAGGCAGGTCAAGTATTTGAAAACGGCTCAGACACACGCGTTGGCTGTGGAGACCTTACTCAGACAGGGGGATCTTTCTGGGGCGCAGGGTTTGCTCGTTCACTGGATTTCTGTGGCAGATGAAATTGGGTTGGAAGATGGCCAACATGGATTTCAGCGGCTTGCCTTTCAATGGTTGAATCAGGCAACCCAGTTTCCCTTGGGTGATTCAGCTGCTGAAGATGTTCGAGAAAGCCGGGTCAAACGACTAGCTCATTTTCTCAGCCAACTGACGGTGAATGCTGGTGATCTTCTGGAAGTTCCGTCGTTGAATGATCTGTTGGATGGGGCTCCTAGCAGCGATCGTGAAGCTGATCTTGGTAGCGAGGGGTTTTCTACCCAGCAGGAACCGGGTGGTTTGGCTGATGAAGCATTGCCTGATAGTCCATTTGATATGGAAGACCAAATTGACAGCTTGGAGAGCAGGCTTCGTTTCCAGGCGTCACACGGAAGATTGATTCAGGAAGGGGCACGATGGCTTGAAGGCGAACCGGTCAATTCCCGGTCATTGGAACAAATTGTTACTTGGCGCGATGAAGCATGTGATCGTTCAGGGCGCTTGTTGCGGTTGGCAGAGCAGATGCATTCCTTGGAAGTTCCTGGCCCCTCGTCTGCTGAAGTAGACGCATTCCTGCAATTTGAACGTCGCCGCAGCTTGCGGGAAAGCCTTACCCATGAGGCATTGATAGCAAGTCTGGAACAGCGGATGGCGGGGTTAGTTTTGGCTTTGGCTTTGCAGTCTCATAAGCAATCAGTACAGGCAGAATCGGGTGACCCAGCTTATTTGAAGTCTTTTGTCGATGTTGGATGCGCGCTCTTTAATCGTGATCAACAACAGGTTCGAACCAGTCTTGCCGAATTCAGTGCCATTTTCCGTGATGAGCCCTTACTGCATACACATCTGTTTCAGGGAGGGCGGCCAGCCAATCTTCTCCGTACACGTATGGCTATGCAGGTGCTTCGAGTTCTGCTGGCAAACCTCCCGCGTTTGGGATTGTTCGCTGACACCCTCGAACTTCTCAAGCTGACACGCAGGATGGAAGATCGTCCTGGTCCAGATGGCCCGGGCGTTACAGAATTCGTTCATTATTTCTCTGCAGGTTTGCAAGCCACAGTAGAGGCGGTAATTCATTCATCGACGGCGTGGGAAAACAGCTTCCCGTTGCCTGGTACCCTGACGGGTATTCTTGACAAACTTATCCGCCCCTTTGAGGCTCTTTGGATTGAGCATAGCCGTTCGGGACAACTTTCAGCATTGGAAGGTATTGGGAATGAAAAAGACTACCGAGCCATGCAGGGATTTGTAAAAGAGCACGGCAGGGAATTGTTCCATGCCCGTTTCATGACGTTGGCTAATTTACGGGGTATTTTGCACCGTGGTCCACGGGCATATCTGGAGTCGTTGGCAGCTGATAATGACCCGCTTCGCAAAAGCAAACTTGCCGATAAGCTTCAATCCGCGGATTTTCTGGCAACCTCTTCCCGGTGGTTGGAGGTCATCCTCAAAACATTGGTGGAAAACTACGAGGAATTCAAAGACTACAACACGACAACAACTTTGTCCGACTATGGCGAAAACCTCAATATCCTTATTGATTTTCTTGTTTTGAAATCGGGGTACGAGCGCCGCGCTTGGGAATTGCGCCCTCATGTGCTGGTTCATGAGGTTCTGGCTCGGCAGGAACGTCAGGAAGAAGCGCGAGTCTGGCAGGAAGCACTCGAGGAGCGCACCCGGGTTTCAGCGGAAGATCAGGTGAACCGTTTGGCGCAGTTGGAAAAGCTTCATGGGGCTCGGCTTGGAACCATTCGAGACCGTATTGAAGAGCGTTTTGTCAAAAATCTGGGGCTTGACCGGTTGTGCGCGCTTATTCGCCCGGTTCTTGAACAATCGCGGGCCTATGCAGGCCAGAGACCTCGTGGTGTTGACTCTTCCAGCATGGCTGAAGAAGAAGGATGTCCAGCACTTGGTCTATTAAGGACGGGATTGGGCCCATTTACGGAGCGACCGGCGGGTGTCGGCAGGGATATCCCGGAATGGATTCGCAAGCTCGAGTTAGAATTGCAGCGGGTTGGTGCTTCCAATCTGGTGACTGTCGTTTCACCCGAACATTTTTTCCGGCTCGCGCCCCCACGGCTTTCCGGTGAAGATGTCATTAGGGAAATCGAATCCATGTCGAAGCTCGATGCGGGCAACCCAGACATTCCTTTGGCGACATGAGCGCCGGCTGTTTAGAACCGGCCACTTCTTCCCAGATGTGATGATAACGATCAAGTCTTCTTGAACGCGTCCCAATTGTCGTCGAATTTTTCGCGAACAATTCCAACAATGCGATCCGGAACCAGACGCGATATGTCTCTTCCGTGCACCAGGCAGTCCCGCACTTCCGTTGCAGATGTGATGATGGATGTGCCGTCGAATCTATTATTGATTTTGACTTTGTAACCCGCCTTGATGAAGAAGTAGACGTCCTCCTCGCAGCCGCCATGATATGTGATATCCCGGTTTTCAGGATCTTCCCTGCCATGGCGCCAGCAATTGACAAGGTTGGCGAGGTCCGTCAGCCACGCCGAGTCGGATTCATGGTCGGGAATGCTGGCCAGATTCAATCCTGGAAATAGCATTCGCAGCATTTGAAGCCTATCGGCGAGCGGAAAAAGGTGGCGGAATGAACGGGGATGATTGGAGCTGCCGACAACTATCAAACAGTTTTCGACGGGATGATCGGTTAATATAGCGCTGATGATTCTCTCGTGGCCGCGGTGGGGTGGTGAGAAACGGCCAACGTGAACAGCAAGGGGAGTCATGGGACCTTCCGATTGCCCGAAGTTCTTGTCAACGTTGGGGGGCCGAAGGCAGCTTGATCAGTTCCAAAAATTCAGCGTTCGATTTGCAGGTCGAAAGCTTCGAGAGAAGCTTTTGCATTCCTTCAGCGGGATTTTTGATATCGACCAGTATCCGGCGCATGGCGTGGATGCGTCTGAGCGTTTCCGCCGGGATAAGGCGTTCTTCTTTTCGCGTGCCGGACTGACTGATGTCCATTGCGGGGAAGATGCGCTTGTCCGCAAGTTTGCGGTCCAGAACAAGCTCCATATTTCCAGTGCCTTTGAGCTCCTGAAAAATAACATCGTCCATACGCGATCCGGTTTCAATGAGAGCGGTTCCGATCACCGTGATGCTGCCGCCTTCCTCGAACGCTCGCGCGCAACCAAACAGACGTTTGGGGACCTCCAATGCGCGGACATCAACACCGCCAGACATGGTCCGGCCGCTGTTTCCGACATTTTTGTTGTAGGCGCGGGAAAGGCGGGTCAGGCTGTCGAGAAGCACGAAAACTTGTTTGCCCTGTTCGGCTAGGCGGCGGGCTCTTTCAACAACCAATTCGGCAACACGGACGTGATTGGCAGCGTCGTGGTCGCTGCTCGAGGCGATGACGGTGCCTCGAACGGTTCGTCTGATTTCGGTTACTTCCTCGGGTCGCTCATCCACCAGAAGGACAATCAGATGCATTTCGGGGTGATTTTCGCTGATCGCCTTTGCAATATGTTGCAGAAGGATTGTTTTTCCGGTGCGCGGAGGTGCCACAATCAGGCCGCGTTGACCTTTGCCAATGGGCGTGAGGAGGTCCATCACGCGCATGGTCAGGGGTTCGGCGCCGGTTTCGAGACGGATGGTTTCGGTTGGATCGACCGGAGTCAGTGATTCAAATGCGCGCGGTTTGAAATCGGCAGCAGGGGTGCCATCGATTGCGTCGAGTCGAATAATCCGGGGTGCCTGACCATGAGGGCCAGGATGCGCCTGACATGTCAGTAAAAGGCCTTCACGGAGATTGTAACGTTGGATCAGATTGATCGGAACGAATGGATCTGTGGTCTGTGGCAGAAGATCTCGCTTCGCGGAACGTAGAAAACCGTGTCCTTTTTTCGAAAGCTCCAGTACCCCATCCACTTCAATGGTGGGCAACGGAGCTGTTCTGTAGCCTGGACCGGCTCCCCGTAAGTTCATGGTTTCTTCGGGTAATGGCGCTTCAGGAAGGCCATCTTCAGGCATTTGGTTTTGGGGTTCGGGTTGTTGGTTGCGAAATGGCCCGCGTGGTTTCAATCGCTGGCCGCCACTATAAGGCCTACCAGGCCGGGGCCCGGATTGCCCACCGTTGAAATTTCGTCGAGGGTCGGGTCGGTTGAACGATGCCATGATTCCTGTTTCACACCTTGCGATGGGGGGTATTGACTTCAAAAGTTCCGTCGGGCAAAGGGTCTAGAACATAATCGCCAAAGAGATTGGGTGCCTCGCGTTGCAGGATGCGCACCATGGCTACGGCGACTTTCCGGATCTCATCTTCAGCATGCCTGCTGCCACGCATTTCCACAAAATGCCTTAGAGCGCGCGCATTGGCGGTAACAAATATCTTGGTTTCTGTCGCATTCGGCAGCACGCTGCGTGCAGCTTGTCGCGCCTTTTTGCGGCGAGTCGTGGGATCGGGTTCGTCGGCGAATCGCTCCGCCAGTTTTTTCACGAGCTCCTGATATCCCACATGTGCCGCAGCTACTGTTCGAACCCAGATGGCATGGCTTTCGGGGTCATCCGCGATGCAGTCTGGTTCCACATACTCAGCAACTGATTCATCGACGTAACGCTGGCTGAGCTGGGAATAACCCATCCCGGCCCTGTGCCTGACCAGCTCGTGAGTGAATGACCTACTAACACCAGTGATCAGGAAGTTCCAGACGGCATGTTCCAAAACCGATCCGTGACCTACTTCGAGTATATGGCTGATGTAAGCACGGTTTCCACCAGGCCTAGGCTTGGCGAAACTCATGTAGCAAACACGGCCAGCAACCTCAACAAGAGACTCGCCCGCCACTTCCGAGTCGGTCTGCCACGATACGCCATGATCATTCAGAAACCGATCGATTTCTGCTTGATGGCTTTCCTGGCGACCCATCAGATAGACTTCGGGGTCCCGGAGGATCCTCATCGGATCAACCGAATCCATTCAACTTGTTTCCTGGAGAACCGCTTTAATCAGCGGCAAAAATTACTGTTCACAAATCAGGGAAGTGAACATCGACTTCTTTGTCAATTCAGTCTTAGGTTTGATCGCTCTGGTGTCAAGGGATATTCTTGCAAATGATGATGTTAGGTTTTCTTCTGGTCGTCAACATGCATCCCGGCTGTTCTAATGAGCCGAGATGCATGACACATTTATCTAACACTGTTTCGTGTTAATCCAAACTTACGATTTCACCGCCTGCACGGCTGATCATGGCCGCTACCTGCGTCGCAGTCATGGTTTGCTTGAGGAATCGAACGCTTCCATCCAAAAATACGGCGTTGTAGCCACCCGTATGGAATGAGAAGTTCTCGTTACTGTTGTTGCAGTTGGCCGTGCATGGCCCAAGAGATGTAACGCCATCGGTTGTGAAACCATCAACCCAATACTCAGCATCTGGGTCAGCCCAACCAGATCCGCTGGCCCGCGACGTCGTCTTAACGTTTCCAGTTCGGTATAGGAATGGACGTCCTGCATCTTCACAAAATCCAACTGTATTGGAAGTGCCATCGATGATAGTTGCCAGCGGATCT